>Ga0105248_10000268_pt1 | contig 61070 bp, 57 predicted proteins | sample KBSS34metaG_FD_81524 | JGI IMG/M metagenome (GOLD analysis project Ga0105248, IMG submission 81524) | Switchgrass rhizosphere microbial communities from Kellogg Biological Station, Michigan, USA - KBS S3-4 metaG | ecosystem: Host-associated > Plants > Roots > Rhizosphere > Soil | place... | reverse complement strand
TCGGGAATGCCGAAATTACGCTGAAGTCCGCGCAGCGCGGCACGACCGCGCGCTTCGATCAATGCGCTGGTCAGTTGCGAAGGAACCTCGGCCAGCGGCAGGTGGGTCGTTACCGGCACGGTGCGAAGCGTCGGCCCGGCCAGCATCATGACGACGTTCTCAGGCGCAATCCCGCACCGCTCGGCGACGAACTCGGTCTGTCCGGGATGCTGGAAGCCGATGGCGTAGAGCTGCTCCTTGGCGACCGGCCCCGTGACGACGGCCGCGGCGGAGCCGGATCGAGCGAGGCCCACGGCGATTTCGAGCGAATCGAGGGACGTGTGAGCTCCGGCCACGCTCGGGTGGCCGGGGACGTCGGCCTCGGGCGTATTCAGCTGGATGACGGGCAGCCCATAATCGAATGCGCCGTCGGCCTGGCGCGGATCCTCGACCAGCTCGATCGGCCCGTCCCATACGGCTGCGATTGACCGGGGATCGCCGATCGCCACGAAGGCAGTCAGTCCGAACGCCGAGCGGTTGTCCCAGCATTTGGCAATCACTTCCGGACCAATTCCCGCGGGATCCCCAAGGGAAACCGCGAGTGGGGAAAGCATGCGTGCCATCAGCAGCTGCGCCGGAGGATGGCTTCGCCTAGCGGAATTCGATCACCGCATCGCGGCGCAGATCGCGCAAGTAACGCCGCGCGCGCGAATTGACCCGCTCCTCATTGATCTGCTGGTAGACGTCATCATAGCTGGGCGCGCTCGACGTCGGCTCGTCGCGTCCGCAGATGACGAGGACCCGGATTCCGTCCTCCAGCGTGCCGTAGGGTGGGGTGGTCTGCCCGACCTGCATAGGAATCATGATCCGCTGAAGCAGCGGCGGCAGATCGCGCATCTTCACCTGGTCGCTGGTGACAACCTCCGCGTGAAACTGCGCCGCGAGCTTATCCGCGCCGCCGCAGCCGCCAACGTTCTTCGCGGCCTCGGCAAAGCGGCCGACGAGGGGCTCGGCGACTTCACGCTTGGTGCCCTTGGGGAAGACGAGCGAGATCTGTTTCAGGCTGAGCACCGCGTCGCGCGGATCGGCAGTCAGGATCTTGCGCGTGTCCTGCACCGCGATGATCGAGAATCCGCCGGGGACTGGGATCGGGTTGCTGATGGCGCCGGCGGGCATTTGCTTGACCGTGTCCGCAAGCGGTCCCGGCAACTGCTCAGGACGCACCCAGCCCAGATCGCCGCCGACCGCAGCGGTCGACGCCTCCGAATATTGGCGCGCATAGCCGGCAAAGTTCGCGCCCTGCCGCAACTGGGCCAGGATCTTGTTAGCGTTGTCGAGGGTCTGGGCCTGGGTCGCCGGTGTCGCTGAAAGGAAGATCTCGCCGACGCGATACTCCTCGGTCCCCTTGGACGCGTTCAGCTTGTCCAGCACTGCCTTGATCTCGTCGTCACCGACGCTGACCTCGATCTTGGCTCGCTGAAGCCGCTGCCAGGCGATTTCACCCTCGATCTGCCTGCGCATCGATTTGATGTTGGAGCCATGCGCCTCGAGATAGGCCGCGAGCTGCTCCGGCGTCTGCTTGGTGTTGTTCGCGACGCGTTGGACCGTGCGGTCGATTTCCGATGCCTTGACCTCGATCTTCTCGGTTTTCGCCGCCTGGATCTCCAGGGTCTCGTCGATCAGGTTGCGAAGGACCTGCTCACGCAGGCGCTGGAGCTCCTCGGCCGAAATCTGTCCACCGTTCACGATCAGCAGCCAGGCAATCCGCTGGTCGATGTCGGTCGGGGTAATCACTTCGCCGTTGACGATCGCCGTCGCCTTCACGACCGAGGGCATGGCATTGCCGAAGATCTGGGCGTTTTCAGGCAGCTTGAGCGACTGCGCGCTATTGACCTGGGTCGGCTGGGGCTCGCTTTGGTTCTGCCCGCTATCCTGCGCGATGGCGCCGCTCGCCGCCGCCAGCGCTGCGGCCCCCGCCGCAACCCACAGACGCGCCTTAGTCACTCGAAAAGCTGCCACGTTCGAATTTTCCTTATTTCCCAGTGTCTGCCATTGCTGCCGACCCGCTGAACGCAGGCTTAGCGGCTCACGCCCTTCAACGCCAAGTGAATGGCGAAGGTGCTGCCTTTGCGGAAGGTACCGATCCGCTCATAGTCGCGGCGCCAAGTCACGCCAAGCTGCAAACAATCGTCCTCATATTCAATGCCCAGGCGGTTGCGGACGGGCTGCCAGCCGTCGGCCAGCGACATTGGGTCTTCCGACCTGTCGGTGAGGTCGATGACGCTGGCCCCGAAGATCGACCAGTAGCGATTGAACAGGACGCGCGCGGCCACGCGAAGCTCCTCCTTGTCCCGCAGGTCCTCGATCGCCGGGTCGATGTTGCGGTTGAGCTTCAGATAACCAACCTGCGCATAGGTCTGGGCGGTTCCCACGGTGAGGTCGATCTCGTTCCGCCGGACGGCGAAATTGTTCTTGTCGATCCGATAGCGGTGAGTGACGTCGATGAAGCGGCCGTAGCGAACCTGGGTTCGGCCGACGATGTCGGACACGCGCCCGGTGAGGCCGGTGCCTTCGGGGAAGATGTCGCGCAGGGCACCGAAGCGGTAGCTCTGGCCGATCGTGCTTGCGACGGAGATATTGCCACGCTGGAGCGACCAATCGAGGCCGTAGGTGATCCGCGATGCATCCTCCCAGCGATCGTAACCCGCAAAGCGGTTGAGAGCGAACAGGTTGCTGTCCTCTAGGTCGACCGAGCGCGCGTCCTCGTTCGGGATGTCGAGGTTCTTGGCCGGCGGAGTCAGCACGAGTTGGACGCGGGGCACGAGCCGCTGCACGCCGCCCAGTAGCGTGCCGATAAACGGCCAGCGTAGGTCGGCTGCCAGCGCTCCGATGGCACGGCCATGCCAGCCGTTCGTCCCGCGATAGACGGCGACGCTCGTGTCCTCGGCATCGTTGGTGTGATAAACGTCGCCCCGGCCGTAGGCGGTAAGCAAGATTTCCTGGCCCCAGGGAGTCAGGCGTCGGAGATCCCAGCGCAGGCTCGCGAACGCGCGCTGCGTGTCCTGCCCCTCGATCCGCTCGATGGCGAGGCTGTTCGCCTGCAGTTCGAGGTGACCCCCTGCCACCTCATCCAGGCGGAACCGCGCATCAATCGCCGGCAACGCAAAGGGAATCTGCTTCTGGCGGTCGTCGGAACGCAAGCCCTGGAATGCCCAGCCGGCGATGGTCACGTAGCTGTTGGGCGTGATGCGCTCGGCATTGACGACGCTCCGGAGACGGTCGTCGTTGGTGATGTCGTAGCGGCGAGTGACGGTCTTGTCGCTCGCCGCACGGATCGAGGTGGTGATCGTCCATGCAGGATCCAGTTGCCACCTGCCGTTGGCATCGAAATAGCCTCGAAAGCCTCTGGCCGTCGGCGGTGTCGTCGAGCTGGTCTTGTCGATCGTCCCATAGGTCAGGAAGCCGCTGACCTGGAACGCGCCGACGCTGTTCAGCTCCCGGTACTTCGCCTCGATAGCCGGCAAGACCGCGGAGTAGACGTGGGGCGTGATCGTTGCATCGCGATTCGGTCCGATTTGCCAGTGATAGGGCAGAGCGAATTCGAGGCCATTTCGGCTCGACAAGGCGATATCGGGAACCAGCAGGCCCGTGACTCCGCCGGTGCCCTTGGCAACGCTGAACACGGGTAGGAGCGGAAGGTTCAGCCCGAAGAGTTGCAGCCTTGCACCCTCAAAGCGGATGTGCGGGCTGTTCGGGTCGTCGATGACCCGAGCGGCGGTGACTGCCCAGCTCGGCCGCTTCGGACACCCCTTCGAACTGGTGACGGGGCAGGGCGAATAAATCGCGTTGGTCAGCGTCGAGACGCCGTTCAGCCGAGAACCGTGCTGGGCCGCAATGCGCCCGCCGCCTTCGAGGACTACCATGAGATTGTCGATCGTCCCGTCGCGCAGCGTGTCGGTCAGGCGCACGTCCTGGCCGAGCATCTTGTCGCCCTGGGGCGTCAGAAGCACGACATTGCCCGCCGCGCGCACTTCCCCGGTCTTGCGGTCCCAAATGATCCGTTCGGCGGCCAGATAATTGCCGTCGCGGTTCATGCGTACGTCGCCGCTCGCCGTGACGATGTCGGAATCGCTCTCGTAGACGACCTGGTCAGCGCTGAAGCTCACGACTTCGTCTGTCGCAGGCGCGGCGACTGGGGACGACGGCACGCCCTGGCCATCTTGCGCCGAAACGGGCGTGGGAAGGGTGACGAGCATGGGAAGCGCCGACCACCAGACCAATCTCGCGCGCAACGCTTCCTGCCCCAACCTTGATGACGCCTTGCCTCGCCTATCGCACCTCGCAGCCGTGCGGACAATCGCCCGAAACTCGGGTCGTCGGCTGCTTTGCCAAGTTTCGACGAGCATCCTAAGAGCGCACCCGAACGTTCGCCCATTCAGGAACAAGCTATGCAAATTCGTTTCGCCGACGGCCGGCCTCAGGGGGATTATGCGCTGGTTGTGCCGGTCGCCGGCAAGGATCGGACTTCGCTGACCGCGCTAGGCGGCTCGCAGGAGGCGGTAATCGCTGCCCTGGATCGCCAGCGTTTTGAGGGTGAAGGGGCGAGCGTCTCCGAGCAATTCGTCAGCGAGAACGGGACGGTTCGCCGCCTGCTCGTTGTCGGCGTCGGGAACGGCGACGCGCGCGGAGAAACGGCGGAAAAGCTGGGTGGAACGGCTGCGGCGCGGCTGCAAACGTCCGGCGAAAAGACCGCCGTCATCGATCTCAGCACGGTCAACTACGATGCCGACACCGCCGCCCGGGTTGCGCTCGGCGCCGCGCTGCGCTCGTGGCGCTACGATCGCTACCGGACCAAGCTCAAGGACAATCAGAAGCCGACTCTCGAGGAGGTGATCATCGTCGGAGGCGGCGCAGGGGCGGCGCAACGCTACGAGCAGCGCTGGGCCCCCGTCGTCGAAGGCGTTGCCTTGACCCGGGAGCTCGTCACCGAGCCGGCGAACATCGTTTACCCGGAGACGTTCGTCGAGCGCGTACGCGCGTCGATCGAAGGCACGGGCATCAAGGTCGACGTGCTCGATCGCGCCGCCATGGAAAAGCTCGGCATGGGCGCTCTTCTCGGCGTCGCGCAGGGCTCGGTCCGCGAGGCGCGGCTGCTGGTTCTCAAGTGGAACGGCGGAGGAGACGGCGGGCAGCCAACGGCGTTCGTCGGCAAGGGTGTCACGTTCGACACAGGCGGCATTTCGATCAAGCCGGCCGCGGGCATGGAAGCGATGAAGTGGGACATGGGCGGCGCCGGCGCGGTCGTCGGCGCGATGAAAGCGCTCGCGCTGAGGAAGGCGAAGGCCAACATCGTTGGCATCTGCGGCCTGGTCGAAAACATGCCGGGCGGGAACGCGCAGCGACCCGGCGATGTCGTCACCACCATGTCGGGCCAGACGGTCGAGGTCATCAACACGGACGCCGAAGGCCGGCTCGTGCTGGGCGACGCGATCACTTACGTACAGCGCAATTTCAAGCCGGGCACCATCATCGACCTCGCGACGCTCACTGGCGCGATCCTCATCAGCCTCGGGCATGAATGGGCCGGCCTTTTCTCGAATGACGAGGAGTTGGCAGGCAAGCTCCAGGCCGCCGGGGCGGAGTCGGGCGACAAGCTGTGGCGCATGCCCCTGGCTGAAAGCTTCGACCGGCTGATCGACTCCCCGATCGCCGACATGAAGAACGTAGGACCCCGAGAAGGCGGTTCGATTACCGCCGCGCAGTTCATCCAGCGGTTCGTCGAGAATGGCGTGAAGTGGGCGCATATCGACATGGCCGGGAAGGCCTGGTCCGATAAGCCCGGGTCGACCTATGAGAAGGGCGCAACCGGCTACGGCGTCCGCCTGCTCGACCAATATGTCGCCGACGTGCTGGAGCGCTGAACAGCAAAGGCGATGCAGGTCGACTTCTACCAGCTCGCTGGAACTCCTGCCGAGCAGGTAATCGCAAGCCTCGCGGAAAAAGTTCTCGACGCCGACGGGCGTCTCCTGATCATCGCCGACGACGAGGGCCAACTGGCGCGCCTCGACCGCATGTTGTGGGACCAGGGATCGGCCAGCTTCCTACCGCATGGAATCGCAGGCGGGACCGACGACGCACGCCAGCCGATCTTGTTGTCGACGAGCCCCGACGCGCCGAACCAGGCGCGGAACATGCTGATCGCGGACGGCGTGTGGCGCGAGGCTGCGCTGACCTACGACCGCAGCTTCTACCTGTTCGACAATGCGACTCTGGACGGGGCCCGCCTCGCGTGGAAACTGCTGGCCGGCCGCGAAGGCGTCGAACGCCGCTACTGGGCGCAGGAGGGCGGCAAATGGGTGAAGAAGGGCTGAGGGTTGCCGCCGCGCGCGTGCCTCGCTAGGCGCCGCACCAATCTCAATCACACCCAATCACAGGAGACCGCCCGGTCATGGCCGTGACGCGCACCTTTTCGATCATCAAGCCTGACGCCACGCGTCGCAACCTCACCGGCGCAATCACCAAGATGCTTGAAGATTCCGGCCTGCGGGTGGTCGCCTCGAAGCGGATCCACATGACGCGCGAACAGGCCGAGGGCTTTTATGCCGTTCACAAGGAGCGGCCTTTCTACAACGACCTCTGCACGTTCATGACGTCGGGACCGGTCGTCGTGCAGGTCCTCGAGGGCGAGAACGCCGTCCTTCGCAACCGCGAGGTGATGGGCGCGACCAATCCGGCGCAGGCCGACGAGGGCACGATCCGTAAGACCTATGCCGAATCGATCGAGGCAAATTCGGTCCACGGTTCCGACAGCGACGAGAACGCCGCAATCGAGATTGCCTTCTTCTTTAAGCCCGAAGAGATCGTCGGTTAGGCGTCAGAGGATCGGGCTCATCATCGCGAGGCTGTTCTGCCACAGCCGTCCGATGAGCCCGAAGCCGTCGACCACCGCCTGGGTGACCTCGTCCGAGTCGGCGAGATACTCCTCTTGGCGCGCGCGCAGGACCGCGGCGAACGCCTCGTCGGCGAACAGGATATTGTTCTCGAAGTTGAGCTCGAAGCTCCGCCGGTCGAGGTTGGCGGAGCCGATGAGACCGACCTTGCGGTCGACCACCATGGTTTTCGCGTGAAGCAGACCGCAGCGATATTCGAACAGTCGCACACCGGCGCCGACGAGGTCCTGGTAATAGCTTCGGCTGGTTCCTGCGACGACGATGCTGTCGTTGCGTTTGGGCAGGGCCAGAATCACGTCGACGCCGCGGCGTGCCGCTGACGTCAGTGCGAACAGAACCTGGTCATTGGGCACGAAATAGGGCGTCGTCACAACCAGCTCTTCCCGAGCCGAATGCATGAGTTCGGCGAAGCAGGACGGCATCGAATCGTAGCTGACGGTCGGGCCGGTGCCGATGACTTGCGCAACGGCGCTCGCATCGCGGCCGTCGGTCTCCCCCCATGGCTCCGCGAGCATTGGGCTGATGTCGTCACCGCCGTCGCCGATCCAGTCGGACACGAAGAGATACTGGCAGTGCCGCGCAACCGGTCCTTTCCAGCGGATCATCACGTCGACCCAGGGCGCATAGCGCGGCTTGATGCGGAACTCGGGGTCCGCGAAATTCTGGCTGCCAATCCAGGCGATACGGTTGTCGACGATCAGCGACTTGCGGTGATTGCGCAGGTCCACGCGGCCGCGGATGAATGTCCACAGCGGATTGCCGACCGGAAGCGCTACCCGGACCTCGACCCCCTGGTCTCGCAACTCGCGCCAGTGTTGGGAGCGGACGAACAACCGCGAGCCCAAGGCATCCGCCAGCGCGCGGACGGCCACTCCGCGTTTCGCTGCTCGAATGAGGGCGTCCTTGATTTTGCAGCCGTTGGTATCGGAGAGCCAGATGTAGGCGCAAAGGTGGACGGTCGAGGTTGCCGCGTCGATGTCGGCAACCATTTCATCGATCGCGATATTGCTGTCGGCAGCCAGCCTGACCCGGTTACCGCTCGTCGGCGGGAGCCCGTTGATGCTCGACGCCAGGGCGAAAGGTGCGCGATAGAAGCCGTCGCCGATTTTCTCTGCCAGCTCGCCATCGCTCGACGGCCGCGGGAGTTTCGCTTCGATCTCGCGCCCCCGAACGCGCCGCTTGAGGCTGATCCGGACCTCGCCGAAGAGCAGGTACGCGAGCAGACCGACGATCGGCAGCGCGACGATCACCACGGCCCAGGCGATCCGCGAGGCCGGTTCGCGGTGCGGCCGAAGGATCGCGCGGATGAATACCGCAGCCTCGGCGAGGGCGATGAGGATCGTCCCGATCCGCTCAAGCGGCGTCATGAGGACGACGGCCGCACATTTCCGCACGGCTGTCCGGTCATTGGGCTAGCGAGCCAGGCCGAGCAGGTGCAGCGACCGCCCGCCGAACAGGCCGCCACCTTCCCACTTGTAACGCACCACGTAGGATCCACCGCCCCGACGATCGTTGCCGGCCTCTACGTAGCGCGCGTCGATTCGCACCGGCACGCTGTGGGGCACGTCCTTCGCTTCCTTTTCGCGGCCCTGGAGCGCGGACTCGACGTCGTTGGCGCTCAGCCGCCCATCGCTGCCGACCTCGATTGGCTGCGCGCCCTTGATCGTCAGCCGCAGCGACTGGAGCGCATGGCCGGAGTCGGCGGGCATGATGGTCAGGGTTCGGCCGTCGCCGTCGGCGGTCCCCCGCAAGGCGAGGGGCACGGCCGTTCGCTGCTCGACGACGCGGGTCGGCTGGTCGTTGCTACTGCTCTTCCATGCAATCCAGACCCCGAGCGCGGAGACGATCAACGCTGCAATGGCAATGGTTTCGCCGAGGCTAATCCAGCGGCGGCGCCTGGCTTCGGGAGATTCGCTCATCGCCCGCCAGCTTCCAACAGCCGCCGCGGCGCCGCAAGCTCCCAGCTTCGCTGGAGCCATTCATCGACCTGCTCCCAGTCGACGTCGCGCCGGTTGAGTTTGATGCCCAGCCAGCCGCTCGCGCCATAATATTTGGGCCAATAATAGACGTCGGGCTGAGCCTCGATCAGGCCGGACATCTCATCGGCGCCGCTGGCCTTTACAAGCAGCCCGATCGCTTCCTCGCCGTGATGATGGTCGGCGATGATCGCGAACAGCTTGCCTTTCTCTCCACCCACTGCCCAGCCCGGGGAGCCGTGACTGGTCTTCCGGCCGACCTCGGGCAATTCACGGGCCAAGGCGTCGACCTGCCGCTCGATCCATGCGGAATTGAACGGGCGTCCCGCATATTCGGACAGGATCCGCGGGTAGAGCTGATGCTCAGCGATCAGCACTCGCTCTGCAAGGCTGGCCGGATCGTCCTGGGGGAGGACTGCGACCTCGACCTGGCCGAGGATCTCGCCCGAATCCAGCTCGTTGGTGACGAGGTGAACGGTCGCGCCCGTCATGCGATCGCCGGCTTTCAGCACCGCATCGTGCGTCCCGAGGCCCTTGTATCTGGGCAGGAGGGAAGGGTGGATGTTGAGAATCCGGCCACTCCATCGGTCGACGAATTCGGGCGGCAGGAGGCGCATGAATCCGGCGAGCGCGATCAGGTCGACATCCGCTCCTTCGAGGATGCTGCTCAGCGCATCGAAGAACTGGCTCTTGTCCTTCGGCGTGGGGGCGGGAAGGCGGGCGACAGCGACGCCCTCCGCCTCCGCAAGAGTGAGCGCCGGAGCTTCGGGCCTGTCGCCGGTCACGAGCGCGACCTCGTAGGCGCAATCGGGCGCGCGTGCGGCGTAGACTAGCGCAGCCATGTTGGAACCGCGGCCCGACGCCAGGATTGCGACGCGGCTGCGCTCAGGCATGGTGGGTTGCGGACCAGGCGTCGGACGAGTTCCACATACCGGCAGGACCACTGACGGTGCAGCCGCGCGGGCCTTGTTCGATCCGGCCGATCTCGAAGACGGTTTCGCCCGCACTCTCCAACGCGGCGATGACCTCGGACACGTCCTCCGGCGCAACGACACCGACCATTCCGATGCCGCAATTGAAGGTTCTTGCCATTTCCGCCGGGGCGATCCGGCCACCATTTTGAATGACCACGAAGATGGCTGGCAGCGGCCACCGGGCGGTATCTACGACTGCGTGTGAATCTTCCGGGAGAACCCTCGGGATATTCTCGAGAAGTCCTCCACCGGTAATATGTGCGAGCCCCTTGATTCGCTCTTCCTGGGCGAGCGGGAGCAAGGCCCGGACGTAAATCTTCGTGGGCTTCAGCAGGGCCTCGCCAAGAGATTCTGAAACGAGCCCCGGGAAGCTCTGATCGAGGTTCCAGCCTTCCTTGTCGATGATCCGCCGCACCAGGGAGAAACCGTTGCTGTGCACGCCCGAGCTGGCGAGTCCGAGGATGACGTCACCGGGCTGGATATCCGCGCCGCAGAGAACCTTGTCGCGCTCGACCGCGCCGACACAGAAGCCCGCCAGGTCGTAATCACCGGCCGCATACATGCCCGGCATCTCGGCGGTTTCGCCGCCGATGAGCGCACAACCGGCCTGCCGGCAACCCTCGGCGATCGAGGCGACCACCGCAGACGCGACGTCGTTATCGAGCTTCCCCGTCGCGTAATAGTCTAGGAAGAACAAAGGCTCTGCGCCCTGGACGATGAGGTCGTTCGCGCACATCGCAACAAGATCGATGCCGACGCCGTCATGACGCCCGGTCTCGATCGCCAGCTTGAGCTTGGTTCCCACGCCGTCGTTGGCAGCGACCAGGAGCGGATCGCGGTAGCCCGCGGCCTTGAGGTCGAAGAAGCCGCCGAAGCCGCCCAGTTCCGCATCCGCTCCCGGGCGGGCGGTCGATCGTGCAAGCGGCCCGATGGCTTTGACCAAGGCATTGCCGGCATCGATCGACACGCCGGCGTCGGCATAGGTCAGGGGCTTCTGGCTCATTGTTGGCGGGCACTAGAGACAAGCCGCTTGGATTTCCACGCCGTTGTCGCCAAAAGGCGGCGCGAATGCTCGCCCGCCGTTTCGCAATCCCCCTGATGCTGCTGGTCGCGGTCGCCGGTATCGCAGGCGCGCTCTACGCCCAGCTCGAGACCGGTGATCGGGGGATTCTTCCGCTCGACAGCTCGAACACGCTCGAAATCGGGGGGATTCACGTCGACGTTGGTGGCGCGGACGCACAGAGCGCCCGTTACGCCGGGTGGCGGATGGCGCAGCGTCAGGGATTCAAGGCGCTCTGGGCGAAGATGCACAACGCACCGATCAGCCAGGCGCCGACCCTGCCTGACGGGACCCTCGACCAGATCGTCAGCTCGATCAACGTCGAGCGCGAGCAGATCGGCCCCAACCGCTATATCGCCGATCTCGGCATCCAGTTCGACCGGTCGAAGGCGGCAGCGTTCCTCGGCGTGGAGGGAGTCCAGGCCGAACGCTCGGTCCCGATGCTGCTGATCCCGGTGCTGGTCACGGGCGGAACCGCGACGACAGTCGAGCTTCGCAACGCCTGGCAGCGCACCTGGGCGCAGTTCCGCACCGCCCAAAGCCCGATCGATTATGTCCGGGTCAGCGGCATGAACGCCGATCCGATGCTTCTGACTGCTGCCCAGACCACCCGTCCCGGCCGCGGCTGGTGGCGCGCCTTGCTCGAGATGTACGGCGCCACCGACATCCTCGTCGCCGAGGTCCAGCTGCAGCGCCTCTATCCGGGCGGCCCCGCACGCGGCCGCTTCATTGCCCGCCACGGACCCGACAATGAGATCATCGGGGGTTTCACGCTGACCGCTCCAAACGGCGACGCAATTCCGGCGATGTTCGCCCAGGGGGCGCAGCGCATCGACCAGCTCTACGCGCAGGCCCTGGCCGCGGGGCGGCTGTCGCGCGACCCGTCGCTCGACCTGCCGCCGCCGCCGGTCTTGCCGATGCTGCCTGAAGTGAAGCCGGTCGTGGTCAACCAGTTCAACTCCTACCAGGTCCAGGTCACGGGCAAGAACGTCAATTTCTACAATTTCGCCATGGCCCACTTGCGGACCCTGCCGGGCGTCCAGTCGGCGACACCGCAGCAGATCAATCCCGGCGGTACGAGCTACATCCTGGTCCAGTTCAAGGGCGACATCTCCCAGCTCGCGGCCGGGCTCAGCGGCCGTGGCTGGATCACCGACTTCGCCGGCACCGTGGTGCGCATCCGTTCGGGATCGGACAAGCCGCCCGCGATGCCGCCGCCGCAGCCGGCGCAGCCGCCACCGGCCCAGCCTTCGCCGAACCAGAATGCCTCGGCGACCTCTAACCAGGCTGCGCCCAACCCGTGAAGCAGGGTCCGGATCAGATCGCGCTTCCGCTCGACTGGCCCCAAAGCGAAGGCGACGCCCGCTTCATCGTCTCGGATGCCAATCGCGAGGCATTCGACCACTTCCGCAAGTTCAGCATGTGGCCGGTCAAGGCGACGATCGTCACCGGGCCCCGCCGTTCGGGAAGGACATTGCTCGCGCGCAGCTTCGTCGAGCGGGTCGGGGGGCGGTTGTTCGACGACGCCGACCAGCGCGACGAGGAGGAGCTGTTCCACGCGTGGAACCAGGCGCAGGATACGGGCCGTCCTCTGGTGATGGTCGCTGACGAGGCCCCACCCGCGTGGGCGCCGCGATTGCCGGATCTCAAGACCCGGCTGGCGATCACGCCGGTGACCCGCATCGGCCACCCTGACGATGCCCTGTTCGCGGCCTTGATCCAGCTGCATTTCGCCGACCGCGGGCTGCACATTCCGCCGGAGGCGCTTCGCTTCATGAGCGCGCGGCTGCATCGGGACTATTGGACGGCCGAGCGGGCAGTCGAAGCGGTTGACCGCCACGCAATTGCGGAGCGCGCGCGATTGTCGCTGCCGACGATCCGGCGCGCGCTTATCGACTGCGGGATGATCGGCGAGGCGGCCTAGCCGCAGCGGATTTTCGTGATCTTGCCGTCCGGGCCGGTCCAGACGGTGACTCGGTCTTCGCGGAAATCCATTGTCAGCATCACGCCGGGCGGGGCCCAGCGCAGGACCGCAGCGTTCGATGCGCGAAGGATGGCCGAGCCGGTATTGCCTTCGGGCACCTGGCCGACGAAACTGTCGGTGCCGGCGGCGTTGCATGCGTGCCCGGGCGTGACTCCATGTACCGGCGTCGGCTGCGGAGGTCCGCCGGAGACGGGCTCGGCCGGAGCGGCGGCCGGATTTGCGCTGCACGCGGCGAGAGCGGCGAACGTGACGAGCAGGATGTTACGCATCTACTGTCTCCTTCACCGTGACCCGGCTCATCTTCAGCTTGCCGTTCTCGATTCCGAAGGCAAGCCGACCTTCGACCAGGTCGAGCGCATCCTTGCCGAACTGCTCGTACCGCCAGCCCGACAGGATCCTGAGGTTCTTGCGAACGCCCGCGGCCAACGCCTCGAGATCGTCCGAGCGAGCGATCAGCCGCGCGGCGACGCCGGTTTCCTTGGCCCGGATCTTGAGCAACAGCTTCAGGAGGTCGCTGACCAGCACACCGTCCTTGGTAAGCCCTGGGCGTCGGGGCTCGCGGTCGGGCATTTCGTCCGCGCTCAACGGCTTGGCGTTCTGGATCGCGTTGATCAGGCGGCCGCCGATGTCGTTGTTGCGCCATCCCGCCGAGAGACCGCGAACCCGTCCAAGGTCGTCCTGCGTCTTGGGCGGATGAAGCACGATCTCGTTCAGCGTGTCGTCCTTGATGATCCGGCCTCGCGGCAGGTTCTTCTGTCGCGCTTCCGTCTCACGCCAGGCGGCGAGCGCCTTCAGGCGGCCGAGAACGGCAGCGTTGCGGCTCGGCAACTTCAGGCGCTTCCACGCGTCTTCCGGCGGGAAGGCGAAGCTCGAGGGATCGGCAAGTCGCTCCATCTCCTCGTCGAGCCACGCTCCCCGACCGGTCTTCTTCAGCTTCTCGACCATGCGGGGGAAGACCGCCGCCAGGTGGGTGACGTCGGCGATCGCATAGTCGATCTGGCGCTTGTCGAGCGGCCGTCGGCCCCAGTCCGTGAAGCGCGCGCCCTTGTCGAGGCTGTGGCCGAGCAGGCTCTCGATCAGGTTCGAATAGCCGATCTGCTCGCCGTGGCCGAGCGCCATGGCGGCAATCTGCGTATCGAACAGGGGATGAGGGACCTTGCCGGTGAGGTTGTGAATGATCTCGAGGTCCTGGCCCCCGGCGTGGAAGACCTTCAGGACATCTTGATTCTTGACGAAGAGATTGAGGAGAGCAGTGAGATCTATCCCCTCAGCCTTGGGGTCGATCGCTGCCGCTTCCTCGCTGCTCGCGACCTGGATCAGGCACAGGTCGGGCCAATAGGTATTCTCGCGCATGAACTCCGTGTCCACGGCGATGAACGGTTGCTTGGAAAGTCGTTCGACCAGCGGGTTGAGGTCGTCCGTCTTCGTAATCAGTGGGTGAATACGCATGAGTCTTGAGAGGGCTTTAGCGACGGCCTCGCGGGTTGACAAAAGGCTTTGCCCCAGTGAAGCGCGGCGCGCACTTTTCTCCACAGTTTTCGACCGAACGGACCGAATTGATCATGCACGCCTACCGTTCCCATAGCTGCGCCGCATTGCGTTTGAGCGATGTCGGCCAAACCGTTCGACTATCGGGCTGGGTGCATCGCAAGCGCGACCACGGTCAGCTGTTGTTCGTCGACCTGCGCGATCATTACGGAATCACCCAGATCGTCACCGATACGGATTCGCAAGCCTTCAAGACGCTCGACCGCATTCGCGTCGAATCCGTCGTCACGGTCGATGGCGAGGTTGTCGCCCGATCTCCCGAGACGGTGAACTCGAACCTGCCGACCGGCGAGATCGAAATTCGCGCCACCTCCGTCACGGTCCAGTCGGCGGCGAGCGAGCTGCCGATGCCGGTGTTCGGTGAGCAGGAGTATCCAGAGGAGATCCGGCTCAAGTACCGCTACCTCGACCTTCGACGCGAGCAGTTGCACGCCAACATCCTGCTTCGCTCGGCCGTGATCGGCTCGATCCGGCGGCGGATGGTCGAGCAGGGCTTCACGGAGTTCCAGACGCCGATCCTGACCGCCAGCTCGCCCGAGGGTGCGCGCGACTATCTGGTTCCGAGCCGCGTCCATCCCGGCAAGTTCTATGCGCTTCCGCAGGCGCCCCAGATGTTCAAGCAGTTGATCATGGTCGCGGGCTTCGACCGCTATTTCCAGATCGCGCCCTGCTTTCGGGATGAGGACGCGCGCGCCGACCGCTCGCCCGGGGAATTCTACCAGCTCGATTTCGAGATGAGCTTCGTCACCCAGGACGATGTGTTCGCCGCGATCGAGCCGGTTCTCTCAGGGGTGTTCCAGGAATTCGCCAACGGCCGCACCGTGACGCCGGCGGGCGAATTCCCGCGCATCGCTTACAAGGAAGCGCTGCTGAAGTACGGCAGCGACAAGCCCGACCTTCGTAACCCGCTGTTGATCGCCGACGTCGGCGACCATTTCAAAGGCTCGGGATTCGGCCTGTTTGCGGGCCTCGTCGAGAAGGGCGCGGTCGTCCGCGCGATTCCGGCGCCGGCCACCGCCGATAAGAGCCGCAAGTTCTTCGACGACATGAACGACTGGGCGCGGAGCGAGGGCTTCGCGGGCCTCGGCTACGCCACTCGCAAGGGCGGCGAGTGGGGTGGGCCGATCGCCAAGAACCATGGTGAGGAAGGCATGAACCGCATCGCCGAGGCGATGGGCCTCGGGCCGGATGACGGCATTTTCTTTGCCGCCGGCAAGGAGGAAGAGGCCGCCAGGCTTGCCGGGCTCGCGCGCACCCGCGTGGCCGAGCAGCTCGACCTCCTCGAGAAGGGGGCGTTCCGCTTCTGCTGGATCGTCGACTTCCCGATGTTCGAGTATAACGAGGAGCAGAAGAAGATCGACTTCAGCCACAACCCCTTCTCGATGCCGCAGGGCGAGATGGAAGCGCTGGAGACAAAGGACCCGCTCGACATCCTCGCCTGGCAGTATGACATCGTCTGCAACGGCGTGGAGCTGAGCAGCGGCGCGATCCGGAACCACCGTCCAGACATCATGTACAAGGCGTTCGAGATCGCCGGCTACTCGCGCGACGAGGTCGACACCAACTTCTCGGGGATGATCAATGCGTTCAAGTTTGGTGCCCCACCGCACGGCGGTTCGGCGCCGGGTATCGACCGCATCGTCATGCTGCTCGCAGACGAGCCCAACATTCGCGAAGTCATCCTCTTCCCGATGAACCAGAAGGCCGAGGACCTGATGATGAACGCCCCGGCACCCGTCCTGCCCAAGCAGCTGAAGGAGCTGCATATCAAGGTCGTCGCCGAGTAACCTCAAGCAGTTTGCGATTGTTCGCAACGCGGGTTAATTTCCGCAGGTGGCGGAATGGGGTAGCGAGCGCGGCGGCGGGTCGGGCGGCGGCGATGACACGCTCGCCGCATTGCGCGAGCATGTCGCTGAGCTGCAGCTGCCGCAGATCGCGCACGGCCGGCGCGCCATCATATTGTTCGAAGGGCTCCAGGGCTCCGCCAAGAAATTCGCGCTGCGTCAGCTGACGACTGCCTTCGATCCATGCCATTTCGTGGTCTATCCAACCACCTTCGACCGGCGAGAGGCGAGCGAGGGTCATTGGCTTGCGCGCTTCTGGCGCCAGCTCCCGACCGCGGGGAACACGGCGATCTTCTTCCGCAGCTGGTATCGCCGAGTGCTCGATGACCGAGTGCTCGGACGGACCCGGGAAGAGACCGTTCCGCGGGTGTTCGACGAGATCAACGAGTTCGAGGCGCAGCAGCGCGATTACGGCACGTTGCTGGTCAAGCTCTACTTCGACGTCAGTGCCGACGTTCAGGAGCAAAGGCTCGCGCGCCGGCGGCTAAGTCCGTGGCGGGTGCGGGGCGCGGAGGATGATTTTATCCGCGCGGACGACGCCGCCTACCAGTCCGCGCTCGAGCAGTTGCGCGCCAACACCGACACGCGCTGGTCGCCGTGGCGGACGATCGACGGCGACGACGAGCGGCAGGCCGCGGTTGCAGCTCTGGAAGCTGTCGCCGATGCCTGGTCGAAGGCGATGCCGTCAGGGCCGCCGCAGCTCGTTGCTCACTCGGGGTAACGGATCGACATCACCTCGTAGCTCTTCTCGCCCACGGGCAGGCGGACGATGCGCTCGTCGCCGATCCGGGCGCCGATCAGCGCGCGGGCGAGCGGCGCGCTCCAGCCAATCCGGCCGTCGGATGCGTCTGCTTCATCGTCGCCGACGATGGTCAGCGTCCGGCGATTGTCGTCGTCATCCGCAAGCTCGACCGTGGCGCCGAACCGGACCTGATCGCGGGTGGGCTGGGCAGCGGGGTCGACGACCTTCGCTTGCTTCATGACCTTGGCGAGATATGCCAGGCGCCGGTCGATCTCGCGCAGCCGCCGCTTGCCGTAGATATAGTCCGCATTCTCGGACCGGTCGCCGAGTGAGGCAGCCCAGGACACGGTCTCGACGATCTTGGGCCGCTCAAGGCCGAACAGCTCGTCATATTCGGCGCGGATTCGAGCCAGTCCCTCGGGCGTGATGAAGCGGTCGGCCATTGCCGTCGCCTATCAGGCCGGGCGATCCTTCCCAAGATAGCGGGAGACGTGCACCGCGGTCTGCCGCGGCTGCTCCGAACGCAGGGAATCGTAGACGACGCTGTTCTCGATCACCCGCTGTACGTAGGCGCGCGTCTCCGAATAAGGGATCGCCTCGATCCACTTGAGGACGTCGACCTGGCCGCGAGGGTCGCCATACTGCCGAACCCACCTGCCGACGTTCCCCGAGCCGGCATTGTAGCTGGCGACCGCCAGCGGCACGTTCCCGCCCCAGATCTTCATCATCCGCTGAAAATAGGACGACCCGATCATGACGTTGTAGCTGGGATCGCTGATCAGCCGATAACTGTCGAAGCCGACGCCGATCTTGCCGGCCTGCTCGCGCGCGGTGCCGACCATCAGCTGCATCATCCCGCGCGCCCCGGCGTGGCTGACTGCATAGGGGTCGAACGAGCTCTCCTGGCGGCTGATTCCGTGAGCCAGCGACCAGAGCTCGCCCGAGACGGAGGTGCGGAGGGTGGGGTAGGCCTGGCGCACGTAGAAGGCGGACCCCTTCACGCGCGCCATTCGCGCCGTCCACACGGCGAGGTCGTCGCGACCGATCTGCTGCCCGAGTTCGATTGCGAGGTTGCGATCGGCGTCATTGTCGAGCGATTCGGCCAGCGCCCGAACGAATAGTGCCTGCTCGGTCGAGCGGCCTTGCTGCCCGAGGAGCCTGACCGCCTGCACGAGCCGCCGGCTGCCGAAGGCGCTGCGCTGCAGTTGGGTCGTCACATATTGCGGAAGCGCGGCAGGCGGCGCGGTGACCGACCGACCAAGCCGCTCGAGCGCGAGCTGGCCGTAGAATAACTCGGGGTAAGCGGCAGCGCGGGTGAAATAGTTGTTCGCCTGTTGGAATCGGCCCGCAGAAAGCGCAGCCCGGCCGGCCCAGTAATTGCCCTTGGTGAGGACCTGCAGCGACTTGCCGCCCTGAGCGTAGCGATCGAACATCGCGATCGCGCTTCCCGGGCGGTTCATCCGGTCGAGCGCGGTCGTCCCCGCAAGCCAAGCAAGCGTCGTATAGTCATCGCGAAGGCTGAGCGCCTGGTCGGCAATCGGTGAACCTGCCGGCAAGACGTCGTCGACCTGGCTCGCGATGTTGAACGCAATCTGCCAGTTGCGGTCGTCGACTGCATCACCGGCGAGCTGGATCTGCATGTCCATGAACCGCTCGGGATCGGCAGGGCGCGTCGTGAAATTATGCTCGCGGGCGAGGAGCTGCTGCGCGGCGGCGTTGTAATTGTTCGAGCGCAGCCAGCGAGCGCGGTCCATCATCAGCCCTGCATCGCTAGTCACTTTGGCCATCACCGCCTGGTATCGGCTGTCGGCGTCGGTGCTGTTCTGCAGCATCGCGATCCGCGCAGCGAACACTGCCTGCCGATCCGGACTCGTCGCCGTCAGGAAGCGCGCGGCGTCGTCTGCCTTCTTGGCGAACAACAATGCATCGACCCGGGCGTCACTGTCCGCCCTCGTCATGCTGCCGCCATAACGGCTCCAGATCGATTGCTCGTCTGAATCCGAGAGGTCGGCCGAGACCCAGGCCTTTCGGGCGGCGTCGAGCGCTTCCGCCATGCGGCCGCTTTGTGCATAGGCATCCGCCAGCCTGGTCCAGCCGTTGCCGGACTTGGGTTGGGTCGATGCGAAGAATGCCAGGACGGTGCCCGCATCCTCTCCCGGCTGCATCGCCCTTTCCGCCCAGCCGCGCATGCGAGCCGCGTCGGGCCAGTCGGGGTTGGCGATCAGGAACCGTGCGTAATCGCCGAACCGATAGCCGCTGCCTTGGCGAAGCGTTCGCCATAGCTCGAGCGAGGAGGCGACGCTCGGGCTCGCGATGGGCGCGGCGGCGTAGGCCGCAGTTGGCGCATATTGCGCCGAGCTCGAAGCCGCGGTGGCCAGCAGCACTGGGATTATCACAGCAGCACGCCACATGCTGGACATCTTGCCGTCCCGCTCCTTATCAGGCCGTGAACGCGGCCCCACGGTCCAACCCCAAACGCTCCTTCGAGGAGGCAAGTTCATGTTTTTCGGCTCGATTCCGGCGCTGGTGACGCCATTTTCAGGCGGCCGTGTTGCGGAAGACACATTCGCCGAGTTCGTCGAATGGCAGGTCGCCGAAGGCTCGAATGCGCTTGTGCCGTGCGGAACGACGGGCGAGGTGGCCACCCTAACCGCCGACGAGCATCGGCGCGTGGTCGCGACGGCCGTCGAGGTCGCGAAGCGCAGGGTGCCGGTCATCGCGGGCTGCGGAACCTATTCGACCGCCGCTTCGATCGAGCGCGTTCGGACTGCTGCCGACGCAGGAGCGGATGCGGCGCTGGTCGTCGTGCCCTATTACAACAAACCTAGCCAAGCGGGTCTCGTTGCCCATTTCACCGCCATCGCCGAAGCGTCGCCACTGCCGATCGTGGTCTACAATGTGCCGTCGCGAACCGTGGCCGACATATCGGTCGAATCCCTGGCGGCAGTGGCGAAACACCCGAGGATCGTCGCGGTGAAGGACGCGACGGGAAACCTCGGCCGCGTGTCGGCTCAGCGCCTCGAATGCGCCGCGGACTTCATCCAGCTGTCGGGAAATGATGACTGCGCCCTGGGTTTCAACGCGATGGGCGGAACCGGCTGCATCTCGGTCACGGCGAACGTCGCGCCGAGACTATGCTCTGAATTCCAGAAGGCGACTGCCGACGGGCGCTGGGAGGAAGCGCTGAAGATCCAGGACCTGCTTTATCCGCTGCACGCCGCCCTGTTTAGCGATGCATCGCCCGCGCCGACCAAATATGCGCTGGGCCGAGTGCGTCCGGGCTTTTCGCAGGAACTGCGCCTGCCTCTGGTCGAGGCCTCCGACGAGTCGAAGAAATCGGTCGACGCGGCGCTTGCGCACGCCGGCCTAATCTAACCGCTGATGGCCAAGCCGCTCCCGCAACCGTTCGACAAGCAAAAGGTCGTCGCCGAGAACCGCCGCGCTCGGTTCGACTATTTCGTGGAGGATCGGCTGGAAGCGGGAATTCAGCTCACGGGCACCGAGGTCAAGTCGCTTCGGCAAGGCGAGGGGTCGATCGCCGAGAGTTATGCGACGGTCGAGGGCGACGAGGTCTGGCTGATCAATAGCCACATCCCGGAATACAGCCACGGCAATCGGTTGAACCACGAGCCGCGGCGCCAGCGTAAACTATTGCTGAAGGGTCGTGAGATAGCCAAGCTCCACGGCGCGGTGACGCGCCAGGGCCTCACGCTCGTGCCGCTATCCGTCTATTTCAACGGCAGCGGGCGGGCCAAGGTTGAATTGGCATTGGCTCGCGGCAAAAAAATGCACGACAAGCGGGAGACGATGAAGGAGCGGGACTGGAAGCGGGAGCAGCAGCGACTGCTCAGAAGCCGTGGCTGAAGCGAGCTTGCCGCTCGTCCGCTGGCTCAAGGGCCACGTTCCGACCCGCGATACGATTCACAAATACCGCCTGCTTCGCCCGTTCGCTTCGCACCTCCGCCATCCGTCGCTGTGGCGAATGAACCGCCGTTCTGTTCCGCGGGGCGTCGCGATCGGCTTGTTCGTTGGGGTGATCATCCCGTTCATGCACACGTTCATCGCCGCGATCCTGGCAATCCCGGCACGGGCCAATGTTGCGGTCGCCGCGCTGCTGACACTGGTCGTCAATCCGCTGACCATCGGGCCGCTTTATTATGCTGCCTATCGGATCGGCTCCTGGGAGCTTCATTACGATGCGAACCTGGTCAGCGCCGAGGCCGCGGACCGCTTCTCGAGCGAGCTCAGCCGGATGCTGTTCTGGCTCCACCATGCTTCGGGCCCGATCGCCGTCGGCGTCCTGACCATCGCCGCTGGAGCGGCCTTGTGCGGGTTTCTCGCCACGTCCTTCGCTTGGCGGCTTTGGCCGGGGAACCGACGGCGCCAGCGCCGTCGCGCGAAAGCTTGAATTTCCGCCGTTTGCAGGCAAAGCGCTGACGGTCGTCGATTGCTGGTCGCAGCGTCTTCGCGGCTGCTCAACAGCAATCCAGTTCTTTGAGGGGTGATCCGATGCTTCGAACTGTCGCTTTCGCACTGGCAACCACTGCGCTCGCCGCTTGCGCAAACCAGGCTCCGCCCGCCCCGCCGCCGGCGCCCGTCGCGGCTGCACCCCAGGCCGTTGAGGTCGAGGCACCCCCGGCACCCAAGCCGCAATATGGAATGTTCGGGTTCGACACGGCAGGGATGGACCGCAGCGTTGCGCCGGGTGACGATTTCTACCTGTTTGCGAACGGCACGTGGCTGAAGAACACGCCCATTCCCGCGGACAAGTCGAATTACGGCGCTTTCTCCGTGCTCCAGGACCTGAGCCAGCAGCGGGTCCGGGACATCCTCGACGCGGTCAAGGACGACCCCAACAGCAAGATCGGAGTCGCTTATTCGAGCTTCCTCGATGAGGCCGCGGTTGAAGCCAAGGGCCTTGAGCCGATCAAGCCGTGGCTCGACCGGATCCGCGGGTTGAAGAGCAAGAGCGGCTATGCTGCGCTGGAAGGCGAGGCAAGGCGAGCGGGGATCACCGGCCTGTTCGGCGGCGGCGTGACTCAGGACGACCGCAACACCGACGTCTATATCACGGCGCTCGGCCAGGCGGGCCTCGGGATGCCGGACCGCGACATGTACCTGTTGAACGAGCCCAACCTGGTCTCGCTCCGGGCCGCCTATCTCGACCATCTGACCAAGATGCTCACGCTGGCCGGCGAGTCGAATGCCGCCGCCCGGGCCAAGGCGATCATGGATTTCGAGACCAAGATCGCGAAGGTTTCCTGGACACGCGAAGACGTCGGCGACGCGAGCAAGACCTACAACAAGATGACGGTGGCGCAGCTTCGCCGGCTCGCGCCGGGCTTCGACTGGGCTGTTTATCTGAAGGCCCGCGATATTCAGGCCGGCGAGCTTCTGGTCGCCGAGCCCGGTGCATTCCGCGACATTTCGGCGCTGGCCGCGAAGGCGCCGATTCAGGTCCTGAAGGACCAACTGATCGTCCAGTCGCTGGACAGCTATTCCGACGTGCTGCCGAAGGCCATCGCCGAGGAATCGTTCGCCTTCTACGGTACCAAGCTCAACGGCACTCCGCAGATGCAGCCGCGCTGGAAGCGGGCGGTCGATTTCACGACCGGGATCCTCGATGACGACGTGTCCAGGCTCTATGTCGCCAAGTGGTTCCCGCCGGAATCAAAGGCGGCGATGGACAAGCTGGTCGCCAATGTCATTTCGGCGATGGGACGGCGGATCGACAACCTGACCTGGATGGCGCCCGAGACCAAGGTTAAGGCCAAGGCCAAGCTGGCCGCCTTCACGCCGCGCATCGGTTATCCGAGCCAGTGGCACGATTACACTTTCGACGTCCGGCGCGACGATCTGTTCGGCAATCAGTGGCGGGCGAGCCAATGGGCGCACGATTGGAACACCCACAAGCTCGGCCAGCCGATCTATCGCTGGGAGTGGGGCTTCGACCCGATGACGGTCAACGCCCAGGCCAATTTCAAACTGGTCGCGATCACCTTCCCGGCGGCGATCCTTCAGCCGCCGTTCTTCGACCCGAATGCCGACCCGGCCGTCAACTATGGCGGGATCGGAGCGGTGATCGGCCATGAGATGAGCCATCATTTCGACGATCAGGGCTCCAAATATGACATCAAGGGCAACCTCAGCGACTGGTGGACGCCGGCTGACGTCGCCAACTTCAAGGCGCTAACCCAGCGGCTGGTCAAAGAATATGACGCCTATGAAGTGTTCCCGGGCGCGCATGTGAAGGGCGAATTCACGCTGGGCGAGAATATCGGCGACCTTGCGGGGATGAGCGCCGCCTATGACGCCTACCACACTTCGCTGGGCGGGCAGGAGCCGCCGGTAATCGACGGCACGACTGGCGACCAGCGTTTCTATCTCGGCTGGGCCCAAGTGTGGCGTCGTAACTATCGCGAGGCGAACCTTCGCGCTCGGCTGTTGACCGATCCGCACTCGCCCTCAGCGCAACGCGCCTGGATCGTTCGCAACTTCGATCCCTGGTATCCGGCGTTCGACGTGAAGCCGGGGCAGAAGCTATACCTCGCGCCCGGCGACCGCGTCCGCATCTGGTAGGATAGCGCGCATCTGGTAGCATGGGCGGACACGCCCATGCTGTACCAGGAACTGCCCGACATCGAATCGACCCCGCTCGACGGGTGGGAGCGCTGGCTCGTCCCGGGGCTCGCAGCAGCCGCGGGCCTGACCGCGGCCGTCATCCTGCTCATCCTCGGACAGACTCCGCTCGCTGGCTTGGCGCTGCTGGCCGGGATTGGCGCGGGGTTCACGCTGTCGCGCGCCCCCGCGGCCAAGGCACCTGACGAGCCGCTCACGGTCGGCCCTGATTACGCGCTAGTTGGCGCTGCGCTTGGCCTCAGTAGGGATCCGGTCGCGCTGACCGATGGGGAAGGGACGCTTCTCGTCGTCAATCAGGCCTACCGCGACCGGTTTGAAAGCACGCCTCCGCTGCGGCTTGCCGCCAATGACGACGCGCGCGAAGGGCTTGCGCTCGCCCGCTCGATGGCCTGGCGGGACGGCGCGGGCTGTGTCGCCGGGGTCGAGACTGCGGCGGGAAATAGCCGCGTCGAGGTCGATCGCGTGGGCACTCGCGGCGAATTGCTGTTGTGGCGCTTCCCGGCCGCACCGGCCGCGGACCCGCTCGCGACTGCCTCAAAACGGATTGGCGGGCCGATCGGCGGGCAACTGGCTTCCGCGGGTGTGCTTGCGGCGGTCGTCAACACGAAGGGGGAAATCGTCACCGCCAACAGCCTCTTCGCCCAGCGCGCGATCGTCGCCGACCAATCGCTTCAGCGAACCCGTTTCGCCGACCTCGTCGAGGTCACCGAGGGCGATCAGATGCGGCTCGTCGCAGAAGGCGAAGCGGGAAGGCCGTTACGCGCGGTACATGTCCCCGCGGAATCCGCTGGCGACGGAAGCGCGGGCACCTTCCTCCTGTTCGATGCAGGCGGGGGGGACTCGGTCGGCGACTCCTCAAACCTTCAGGCGCTGCTCGACATGCTGCCGATCGGCCTCGCGCTGGTGGATCGCGACGGCCGTTTCCTGACAATGAACGGCGCTTTCCGTCACGCCGCCGGGCTCAAGCCGACGAGCATGCCGGTCTATCCCGGCGACCTGGTCATGAAGGAGGACAAGGCGGCGGTGGCCGACGCGGTCCGGCGCAATGCGAGGGGGCCAGCCATGTCGGGGGACCTCGCAGTGCGATTGACGCACCAGGGCTCCGAACCGGTCGCGCTGACCATCGCTGGCCTGCGCGGTCTCGGCGATGCGGCCGTGCTCCTGCTGCTCAAGGACAATAGCGAGGAAGCAAAGCTCAAGCGACAGGTTGCGCAGGCGACTAAGATGCAGATGGTCGGTCAGCTCGCCGGTGGCGTCGCGCACGATTTCAACAACATCCTGACGGCGATCATCGGCCATTGCGACCTGATGCTGATGCGGCACACGCCCGGCGACAGCGATTATGACGACATCCAGCAGATCAAGTCGAATTCGAACCGCGCCGCCGGCCTGACCCGACAGCTGCTGGCCTTCTCGCGTCAGCAGACCCTGCGCCCGCAGGTGCTCCAGCTGCCCGATGTCGTGTCGGAGGTTTCGCACCTCCTGAAGCGACTGCTGGGTGAGACGGTCGAGCTCGTCGTCAAGCATGGCCGCAACCTCGGGCCGATCCGCGCTGACCCCGGGCAGCTCGAGCAGGTGATCGTCAATCTTGCGGTCAACGCGCGCGACGCAATGGCCGCAAAGGGAGGCGGAACGCTCACTATCCAGACCTATTCGGTCAAGGCCGATCAGGTCGCGGAGCTCGGCTCGGATATTCTGCCGATAGCCGACTACAGCGCCCTGTCCGTCACCGACACCGGCACGGGCATTCCGCCCAATGTGCTCGGCAAGGTCTTCGAGCCCTTCTTCACGACAAAGGAAGTGGGGAAGGGGACCGGGCTCGGGCTTTCGACGGTTTATGGCATCGTCAAGCAGTCAGGCGGGTTCATCTTCGCCGACTCGAAGGTCGATGAAGGCACGCGCTTCGTCATCTACCTGCCCGTTCACCGCGAAGAAGCCGGCGCCGCCAAGGCTCGCAAGAGCGACAAGGCGAAGAAGGACGAGCTGTGGGGCAGCGGAACGGTCCTGCTTGTCGAGGACGAACCGATGGTGCGAAGCGTCGCGGAGCGCGCGCTGACACGCCACGGCTACACCGTGATAACCGCGGACAATGGCGAGGACGCGCTCGAGATCCTCGCGAAGAACGAGCCGGTGGACCTGCTGATCAGTGACGTCGTGATGCCGGGCATGGACGGGCCGACGATGGTCCGCGAGGCGCGGCAAAGCCGCCCCGACCTCAAGATCCTGTTCATGTCGGGCTATGCCGAGGAGCAGCTGAGGAAATCCATCGATATCGAGAACGTCAATTTCCTGCCCAAGCCCTTCTCGGTGGTGGAACTTGCCGAGGCCGCCCGCCGGACGGTTACCGGCAAATAAGCTGTTTGCGCTTTCTTGCCTGACGGTTATGCCAATCGGATCATGCAGGCTTCGCACTCCATCCTGATCGTCGAGGACGAGCCGCTCATCGCGATGATGCTCGAGGACTTCCTCGATTCGCTCGGGCACAAGGTCCATGGCACTTGCGACACCGTCGAATGCGCGCTGGATGAGACGGAGAAAGGTGGGTTCGACCTCGCCATTCTCGACGTCAACCTGAAGGGCGAAAACGTCTGGCCGGTCGCCACGAAGCTCCGTGAGAAGAACGTTCCGTTCGTGATCGCCACCGGCGGCCACGTCGATCCGCCGCCGCCCGAATTCAAGGACGCGCCCGTGATCGAGAAGCCCTATACCGTCGACCGGGTGACCCCGGCGATTGACGCTGCATTCGCGGCTTAATCGCTGTTCTGATCGCGCTCGCAGGGGTCACAGCCACCTTCACCATGTTCGAACTCCAGTCGCACTTCATCTTCCCGGTCCATGCCGTGCCCGCCGCCGGCCCCTGGCCGCCGCGCGCCGAGCGGCTTTCGGTACAGACTGACGATGGCGAGACGCTTCAGGGAATCCTGATCCCCGCCGATGCACCGGATGCCAGCAGGACGCTCATCATCGGCTTCGGCGGCAATGCCTGGAACGGCCAGGACGTCGCTGAATATCTCCACGAGCTGTTCCCCGGCCACGATGTCGTCGCATTTCATTATCGCGGCTACCCGCCCTCAACCGGCGAGCCGTCGGCCGAGGCGCTGATTGCCGACGCGCCGTTGGTCTACGATGCGGCGGTGAAGCGATTGAAGCCGGCGCGGACGCTGATTGTCGGCTTCAGCATAGGCACTGGCATTGCTGCTCAGCTTAGCGCGGATAGAAAGGTCGATGGGCTGATCCTGGTGACGCCGTTCGATTCCCTCAAAGGCGTCGCCCAGTCGATGTACCCATGGCTGCCGATCGGGCCGCTGTTCGCCCACGAGATTGACGCCGCGGGCCCATTGGCAACAAGCCAGGTGCCCGTCGCAATCATTTCGGCCGAGAGGGACGAGATCGTGCCGGGCGAGCGTACCGACGCACTGCGCGGCATCGTCCCGAACATCGTCAATGACCGCACCATCGAACGTGCCGGGCACAATGACATTTACGCCCGGTCGGACTTTCACGAAGCGATGCGCGCGGCGCTAACGGCCGTCGGCGGGTAGCCGGATTGCTACTCGGGGCGGTCGGGCCCCCTGAAGCAGGCAATGTCGTACTGCGACACGGACGCCGAATTCTTGTCGTTGATGCCCGGCTGCTCACCCGCATAATGGCTGCCGGACACGCTTGTGCCCTCACCGAACGGCGATCCATTGACATCAGGATTGCCAAGGTCTTCGCCCGAATTTCCAGGTGGGGTACCGTCATCGCATTCGACGCCGGGCTGACCCGTTGTTGCCGAAGGTGAGATATCGCCCGATGAAGGTGGCGTGCTGGTTGGCCGAGCGAGGGTGGCAGGTGCAGCGAGCATCGAGACCGCGCCGACCAGGGCGAGCGTATGTTTCATCATCTGGCTTCCTCCAACCCCTGTTGGGGAACCCCCTGACCCGGAAGAAACGCTCCGCGGCCACAACGCCGCGGCTGATACAGCGTTCCCGCCCAATAGTGGGACGCGTTAAGGTTACTGTTGAGTCCAATCCCACTTGCGAGGGGCGGGGCCTGCATCCATATTCTTGATTTGAACCGGCAAATCGCTGCTACGGATACGTTAACCGCCTTGCAGAGTTGATTGTGTCATAAAGCGGGCTAGCATGCCCAGGAGAGGTCGGCCGTTCGCGGCCGCAACGTAAGGACTGGAATGACCAAGCTTTCAGGCGGTGACAGCAAGAGCACTCTCTACTGCTCGTTCTGCGGCAAGTCGCAGCACGAGGTCAGGAAGCTGATCGCCGGGCCGACCGTGTTCATCTGCGATGAGTGCGTCGAGCTGTGCAACGACATCATTCGCGAGGAATCGAAGTCTGCACTGGTCAAGACCCGCGACGGTGTCCCGACGCCCTCCGAGATCTGCAAGGTGCTCGATGACTATGTGATCGGCCAGGACCGCGCCAAGCGAGTCCTCTCGGTCGCGGTCCACAATCATTACAAACGCCTGTCGCACGGCGCGAAGGCCGGGAATGACGTCGAGCTTGCCAAGTCGAACATCCTGCTGATCGGCCCGACGGGCTGCGGCAAGACCCTGCTTGCGCAGACGCTGGCGCGCATCCTCGACGTGCCGTTCACCATGGCTGACGCCACGACTCTGACCGAAGCGGGCTATGTTGGCGAAGATGTCGAAAATATCATTCTGAAGCTGCTCCAGGCCTCCGATTACAATGTCGAGAAGGCGCAGCGCGGCATCGTTTACATCGACGAGATCGACAAGATCAGCCGCAAGTCGGACAATCCGTCGATCACGCGCGACGTTTCGGGCGAGGGCGTGCAGCAGGCGCTGCTGAAGCTCATGGAGGGGACGACCGCTTCGGTTCCGCCGCAGGGTGGTCGCAAGCATCCGCAGCAGGAATTTCTGCAGGTCGACACGACCAACATCCTGTTCATCTGCGGTGGTGCGTTCGCGGGCCTCGAGAAGATCATCTCCGACCGCATGCAGGGCAAGTCGATGGGCTTCGGCGCCCATGTCGCCGCGCCCGACGAGCGGAAGACCGGCGAAATCCTCCAGCATTGCGAGCCGGAGGACCTCCTTAAGTTCGGCCTGATCCCCGAGTTCGTCGGCCGCCTGCCGGTCATCGCGACCTTGCTCGACCTCGACGAGACTGCCTTGGTCAAGATCCTGGTCGAGCCGAAGAACGCGCTGGTGAAGCAATATGCCAAGCTGTTCGACATGGAAGACGTGCAGCTCGAGTTTACCGACGATGCCCTCCATTCGATCGCGGTGAGGGCAATCGATCGGAAGACCGGCGCGCGCGGCCTGCGCTCGATCCTCGAGGGCATCCTGCTGGATACGATGTTCGACCTGCCGTCGATGGACGGGGTCGACGAGGTCCACATCGACCGCGAGGTCGTTGAAGGGCGGAAAGAGCCGGTGCGGGTCTATGCCGCCAAGGACAAGACCGGCGACGCCGCCTAGAGCCTTGGGATCAGTGCCGGCGTCGAGCTTCGATAGGCCCTGAACGTTTCGCCAAATTGCTGTTCGAGCAGTCCGTCCTCGAGGTGGGTCCTGATCGTCGTGCCTGCCAGGAAGACTGGTATGGCGACGATGAGCTGCGCCCAATGTCCCAGCGCCACGGCCAAAGCGAGCAGGAACAGCAGCATCCCAAGATAAATCGGGTGCCGAACTCGGGCATAGGGACCGGTCCTGACCAGCTCGTGATCGCTGCGCATGCGCGCCACAAGGCTCCAGTTCCGACCGAGCTCGCGCGAGCTCGCCGCGAATAGCGCAATTGCTCCGCTCATCAGGACGACCACCGCCGCCGTTCCGGCGATGCCCGCGGCACTGAGCGAGGAGAGCGTAAGCCGCACCGGACCGAACCCGGCAAGCGCAATTCCAACGGCTTGGATGATGATGCCCGCACGCGAGCGCCGGTCGCGTTTGGTGTCCGACTCCGGGGCACGCCGCGAAAAGGTGCGGATGAGGAAGTAGAAAAAGACGAGACCCAACGCTGTGAATGCTGCGTATTGGGCCACGCTGATTGGCAAGGCAAAGGGCATGGGGCCGGATTACGCCCGCTGTATTAGCCAGTCAATACACCAGCGTCAGCGAAGTCCGCGGACCGCCGCCATTAGCTGCGTGCCGTAGCGCTCCATCAAATGGGCGTCCCGGCCATAGGGGTCGGGCATGAACTGGACCCCCGAACTGGTCGGCTGAGCCGTCAGATAGGTCATGTAGACGGGCACCGGCTTCGGCAGGTCGACTTCCTCCTCGACCTTCGGGTCCTTGCCCTTGGGCACGTAGCCATCGAACAGCCAGGTCGCGAGGCGCTTGTAATCCTCGACGCGAACGCAGCCGTTGCTGATCCACAGCTCGTTCTTCGTGAAATGCTCTTTCTCGGGCGAATCGTGGAGGTAGATGCCGAAGTAGTTCGGCAGCATGAACTTCATCATGCCCATCGAGTTGGCCGGGCTCGGCAGGCGGCGCAGGCGCACGTCCTGACGACCGTCGACCACGGCCTGCCAGTCGACGTCGTGCGGATCGATCGTCCTGGCGTCGTCGCTATAGTCCGCAAGGACCTGATACTCGCGATCCGTCAAATAGCTGACGCCCTGCGCGACCACGCGCGGACCGATCAGGTTGCGGACCAGCTCGGGCGGGACGTTCCAGTAGGGGTTAACGCTCGCATATTTGATGTAGGCGGCCATCATGGGCGTCGCGGTCTCGGCCTTGCCGACGACGATCTTCATCTCGTCGACCTTGCGCCCGTTCTCCCACATCGACAGGCGCGCGTCGCCAGCGTCCACTAGCACATATTTGCGCTGCTCTTCCGGGGCCGGCAGGCGCTTTGCGCGCTCCATGTTGATGATGATCAGCTGCTCATAATATTGCGCGCCGCGGTTCAATGCCTCGATCGTGCCGGCGCCGGCGATGCCGTCCGGCTTGATCCCATGGACCGACTGAAACTCCTTCACCTGTGCGGCGAGCGCGGAATCATATTTTTCGCCCTCGGCGAGGCCTAGCCGCGTGCGCAGCATCGCAACACGCTCGCCCGAGCTGCCGACTTTCAGCGTCGGTCCTGCCGAGATCGGCAATTGCGGCAGGCTCCCCCAGCGCTGCTGATATCTGACCAGCCCGCGGCGAAGCTCGGTGTAGATCGGGTTCACCGCGGCGAAGAAATCAACCGGAGCCCCGCTCCAGGCAGCGAACGCCATGTCCTGGGCCGCGCTATTGTCGTGCACCGCCTTCGGGACCAGCTCCTCGTCGATGTAGATCATGTCTACGCCCTGTTCGATGGCGGGCGGGAGATCGATCGGCTCAAGCGCCGGAGCCTTGTTCGGCTCGGCTGCGGGCGACTGCCAGCCCTGCGGCGAGGGGGCCGGACGCGCCATCCACGGCTCGGCGACTGGCGCCTGCGCCGCTGGCACCTGCTGTGGCGGCGGAGGCGGCGGAACCGGTCCGGGGATCGGCCAATTGCCGTTCCACTGGGCGAGTGCCGTCCCCGGCAAGGTCAGGGCGCTGAGCGCGAAAAGGGCCTTTCGAAAGGTCATGCACCCCATATTAGTTATTGAAACTGAACGATTACAGAATCTGGCGATCAATTCCGCCGCGATTTACTCACCTTCCAGCGGGAGCGTGTCGCGTTCCCCGACCTTGGCGCCAAGCTTTTGCGCAATTCGTTCGACTTCCTCGTCGCTCGGATCCTCGGGCAGCTGCTCGCCGGGAGCAAGCGCCTCATCGGGAATGCCGGGTCCCGTGCCGGCGATCGTCTCGTTGAGCGGGCGATCATTGGGCCCGGTGCTGATCTTTTCCCGATCGTCGGCCATCTCGAGCCTCCTTGCGACGTTTGACAGCATCAGCGACCGGAGTGGCGCTAATGTTCCTGCCTTTGTTGCGCGCAGGAGGGGGGCAGCCCATATGTTCGCCCATGACTCGCTTTTTGCCCATCCTTCCACTCCGCGACATTGTCGTTTTCCCGCATCGCATCGTTCCTCTGTTCGTAGGCCGCGAAAAATCGGTTGCGGCGCTTGAGGCCGCGATGGCCGCCGACAAGGAGCTCTTCCTGGTCGCGCAGCTCGACCCCGGCGAGGACGATCCCGACCGCGATGCACTCTACGACCTTGGTGTCATTGCGACGGCTATGCAGCTGTTGAAGCTACCCGACGGCACCGTCCGGGTGCTGGTCGAGGGCGTGAAGCGCGCCCGGCTGGTCGATCTGGTCGGGCGCGACGGCTACACCGTGGCCGAGATCGAGGAAGTTGAGGAGGAGGGCGCCGGCGGGGCCGAAGCCCAGGCGCTGATGCGCTCCGTCATCGATCAGTTCGAGAATTACGCAAAGCTCAACAAACGGCTTCCCCCGGAAACGGGCATCCAGCTGGGTGAGATCGAGGATGCGTCCGCACTTGCCGATGCCGTCGCCTCGAACCTGTCGATCAAGGTCGCGGACAAGCAGGCGCTGCTCGGTGAGTTGAATCCTGCGCGGCGCATGGAGATGGTATTTGCCTTCATGGAAGGCGAGCTTGGCGTGCTCCAGGTCGAGAAGAAGATCCGCAGCCGCGTGAAGCGGCAGATGGAGAAGACCCAGCGCGAATATTATCTGAACGAGCAATTGAAGGCGATCCAGCGCGAGCTCGGCAATGAGAGCGAGGAGGGGGGCGACGAGCTCCAGGAGCTCGCCGAGAAAATCCGCAAGACCAAGCTCAGCAAGGAAGCCCGCGGCCGCGCCAATGCCGAGCTCAAGAAGCTTCGTTCGATGGCGCCGATGTCGGCCGAGGCCACGGTCGCGCGCAATTACCTCGATGTTCTGCTCGGCCTTCCGTGGGGCAAGAAGTCGAAGCTCAAGAAGGATATCGCCGAGGCGCAGCGCGTGCTCGACGAGGACCATTACGGGCTGGAGAAGGTCAAGGACCGGATCGTCGAATATCTCGCCGTCCAGGCGCGCACGAATAAGCTCAAGGGCCCGATTCTGTGCCTCGTCGGCCCTCCGGGCGTCGGCAAGACCTCTCTCGGCCGCTCGATCGCGCGCGCGACCGGGCGCGAGTTCGTCCGCCAGTCACTCGGGGGCGTTCGCGACGAGGCCGAGATCCGCGGCCACCGGCGGACCTACATCGGCTCGCTTCCGGGCAAGATCATCTCGAACATCAAGAAGGCCGGCACATCGAACCCGCTGTTCCTGCTCGACGAGATCGACAAACTGGGCCAGGACTTCCGCGGCGACCCGGCCTCGGCGCTGCTCGAGGTCCTAGACCCCGAGCAAAACAACAAGTTTCAGGATCACTATCTCGAGCTGGACTATGACCTGTCCGACGTGATGTTCGTCACCACCGCGAACTCGCTCGACATGCCGCAGCCGCTGATGGACCGGATGGAGATCATCAGGCTCGAAGGCTACACCGAGGACGAAAAGGTCCAGATCGCCAAGCGGCACCTGATCCCCAAGCAGATCGACGCGCATGGCCTGAAGCCGGAGGAGCTGGTCTTCACCGATGACTCGCTTCGCGCGATCATCCGCCACTACACCCGCGAGGCCGGCGTCCGGACGCTCGAGCGGGAGCTGGCGAAGGTCGCACGCAAGTCGCTTCGCCAGATCCTCGAGGGCAAGGCCGAGGCAGTCGAGCTGACGCCCGAGCGCGTCGGCGATTATCTAGGCGTCCGCAAGTTCCGCTACGGAATGGGCGAGGAAGAGGACCAGATCGGCGCGGTCACTGGCCTGGCCTGGACCGAGGTCGGTGGCGAGCTACTGACAATCGAAGCCGTGACCGTCCCAGGAAAGGGCCAGATCAAGACCACCGGCAAGCTCGGCGAGGTGATGCAGGAGTCGATCCAGGCGGCGATGAGCTTCGTGAAGGCTCGCGCACCGGCCTATGGCGTCAAGCCGTCGATCTTCGTCCGCAAGGACATCCACGTCCACCTGCCGGAAGGCGCCGTTCCGAAGGACGGGCCGTCGGCGGGTATCGGGATGGTGACGGCGATGATCTCGACTCTGACCGGCATTGCGGTCCGGCGCGACGTCGCCATGACCGGCGAAGTCACGCTTCGCGGCCGTGTCCTTCCGATCGGCGGCTTGAAGGAAAAGCTGCTCGCGGCGCTGCGCGGGGGAATTACCACGGTGTTGATCCCGGCGGAGAACGAGAAGGACCTTGCCGAACTTCCGGCAACGGTGACCGAGGGCCTGCAGATCGTCCCAGTCGACCATGTCGACCAGGTGCTGGCGCGTGCGCTGGTAGAGCCGGTTCAGGCGATCGAATGGACTGAAAGCGACGAGCATGCCCCCGAGCCGCCGGTGCATGCGCCAGGATCAACTGGTGAGCCTGCCGTCCGTCACTAACCTCGCGGGATGTCGCGCGGGTCCCGGATGACGCTGGTGACCATGCCGTAGTCGATCGCTTCCTCCGCGGTCATCCAGTGATTGCGGTGGATGTCCTTGTTGATGCGCTCGACCGGCTGCCCGGTTTCCTCGGAAATGATGCGCACGAGCCGCTCGCGCATGCGCAAGATCTCTTTGGCTTCGATCTCGATGTCGGCCGCCATGCCGCGCGTCCCGCCGGCCGGTTGGTGAAGCAGGAAGCGTGTGTTCGGCAGGCAGAAGCGGCGGTCTTTTGCCCCGGCGAGGAAGATGTGCGCGCCAGCGCTCGCGACCCAGCCGGTGCCGATCATGTTCAGCTGCACGTCGTTGCGGATGAAGCGGACCATGTCGTGGATGGTGTCGCCTGACTCGACGTGCCCTCCGGGCGAGTTGATGTAGACGTCGATCGGCTCGCCGGCGTCGCGATCGGCGAGCAGCAGCAGCCGGGAGCAGACGTCGCGCGCCAGGCGGTCGTTGATGTCGCCGAAGATCAGCACCTTGCGCGTACGAAGAAGCTCGGTCTCGATCCGGCTCACGAAATCCGGGGAAGTGGCATTCTGAGGGTCGGGGGCGTCGTTGGTCATTCTGGCTTCCTCGTCTGCACTGGCGGATTCGCGATCGCTTATAGACCGCTGGCGGCAACGCGGGAGAGTCCCGCGCTGAAACGAAATATCGAATTTCCAGCCACTGGACTCGGGCGCAGAGTCTTGCCTTAAGGGCCGTTGGTCCGCGCGTGCGAGTCTAGGCCGCCGGCGAGGGAGAGCTTGGGGCATGAACAAGCAAGAACTGATAGGTCATGTCGCCGACCGCTCTGGAATGAGCCGCAACGATGCGATGCGCGCGGTTGAAACCATGCTCGAGGTGATCACCTCGACGCTTAAGCGAGGCGACGAGGTCCGGCTGGTCGGCTTCGGCAATTTTTCGGTGACCCGGCGCAAGGCTTCGACCGGCCGCAACCCGCGCACCGGCGAGCCAATGCAGATCAAGGCCAGCTCGCAGCCCAAGTTCCGGCCGGGCAAGGTTCTCAAGGACGCGGTGCAGTAACTGGACAGCCACGGCGGCGGCACTATATCCGCCGACTTCCGCAAATCGGCGGGCGCGTAGCTCAGCGGTAGAGCACACCCTTCACACGGGTGGGGTCACAGGTTCAATCCCTGTCGCGCCCACCACGCCTTACGCGTGCGTGACCTTCAAATTTCGAGATAAGCGGGCTGAAAGCTCCCCACGCGGCGCATCTCGGGCCAGTCGACGAACTCGATGTCGCGTCCTTTCCGCCTGATAAGCCCCTGGCGCTCCATGTCGGCCAGCACGCGATTGACGTTGACCGACGTCTGGCCGGTGATGTCGGCGATCTGCTGCTGTGTGAACGGGTTCGCCAGGCGATCATCGGCCGCGTTCATCCGCGCGGCCGTTTCGCACAACAGATGAGCGACGCGGGCGGTCGCGTCCCGGCGCCCGCAATTCACCAGCCATTCGTAGCTGATGTCCTCATTCCTCTGAATCAGGCGGCAGAAGAACCGGTGCATCTCCGGGTTCTGCTCGACCAGCGGATCGAAGTCGCGCGCCTGGCCGATCATCACCTCGCTCCGGACGATCGCCTGGACACCGTAATGTGCGAGACCATTGCGCGGCAGGATGCCTTCGCCGGCGAACCGAAGCGCGACGATCTGACGCCCACCGGATGTATCGGGCTTGAACTTGGCCAGGATTCCCGAGCGCACGAACATCACTTCGTTGCGTGGGGCACCCGGTTCCCTGAAAGGCCGGCGTGGCTCAACCTGCACGACTCGGTGCGGCATTGCGTCCAGCAAATCCGCGAGACGCGGCTCCAGACCCGCCGAGACCAACGTCTCGCGCAAGGCTACGGCCTGCCCCGGCGACTTGACGCGCCGACTCGCCATTTCATTCTCTCCCCGTTTCGGACGATACGCCTGTGCAACGCACTACGCTAGCACGCGTCATATGCGCGGATTACGCACCAATAATCGGGCCGCGCATTCTTGCCTTCATTACTAGCGCCCACTAAGTGGCGCCAGCGCCGAGAACCCGCAGGAGAGGGCGGTTTCAAAAGCGTCCCTATGGCGATCGTAGCTCAGCTGGTTAGAGCATCGGTTTGTGGTACCGAGGGTCGGGGGTTCAAGTCCCCTCGATCGCCCCATTTTCACTTCGGCAACATCGGACATTTTGACCACATGACGACGCCTTGGGGCTTGCCCGATTTCGACGCGCATGAGGAAATCCACTTCGTCACCGACACGAAGTCCGGCCTCAGGGCGATAATCGCAGTTCACTCGACGCATCTCGGCCCGGCGGGCGGCGGTGCTCGCTTCTGGCATTACGCCAGGGACGATGACGCGCTGACCGACGCGCTGAGGCTGTCGCGCGGCATGAGCTACAAGAACGCCATGGCCGGGTTGCCGCTGGGTGGCGGCAAAGCAGTCATCCTCGCCGACGAGAGCCGTGCCAAGAGTTCGGATCTGCTGCACGCGTTCGGCAAGGCGGTCGACGGGCTCGGCGGCCGTTATGTTACGGCCGAAGACGTCGGGATGAATGTCGCGGACATGGTCGAGATCGCTCGCACGACGAACTATGTTGCCGGCCTGCCCAACAGCACGGGTGATGTCGGTGGCGATCCTGGGCCGCACACGTCGCTGGGCGTGTTCCTGGGCATAAAGGCGGCCGTCAAGCGCGCGCTGGGCAAGGACGGTCTGTCGGGCTTGCACATTGCGATGCAGGGCGCCGGAAGCGTCGCGACCGGCGTTGCGCTCCACGCCTGTGCGGAAGGCGCCGAGCTCAGCATCGCGGACGTGGATCCGGCTAGGGCCCAGAAGCTCGCGGACGCGACCAATGGCCGAGTTGTCTCAACCGACGAAATCCTCGGGCTGGAGGCCGACGTGGTCAGCCCCAATGCGCTTGGCGCCATCCTCACCGAGGAAAGCATCGCTGCCCTGAGGACGCCGATCGTTGCCGGCGGCGCCAACAACCAGCTCGCAACGCCCGAGGACGGCCAGCGGCTTCATGCCCGCGGAATCCTTTACGCTCCCGATTACGTGATCAACGCCGGCGGCATCATCAACGTCTGCACCGAATATCTCGGCGACGGAGACGCCAGCCTCGTGCGTCAGCGGATCGAGGGAATCCCAGTTCGCCTCGAGCAGATTTGGGCCGAGAGCCAGGCTAGCGGCCGCGACCCCGCGGCTGTCGCCGATGCTATGGCGCAAAGGCTCATCGGAAGGGCATAAGAGATCAGTGCACGCTCTCGCCAACCCGGCCCGGTTCCTGCGGATTGCAAAGCCAGCGACGCTGTGGCTGCTGCTGGTCGGCTTGCTCGTGGCAGGCGCCGGAATGGCTGCAGGCCTGACGCTGACACCACCCGACTATCTCCAGGGCGAGTCGGTACGCATCCTCTACATCCACGTGCCTTCGGCCTGGCTTGGAATGGCCGGGTGGGGCTGCATCGCGGCCGCGTCCATCAGCCAACTCGTCTGGCGGCACCCGTTGGCGGCGGTTGCCGGTCGAGCCGCTGCGCCGGCCGGAGCGACCTTCGCCGCAATCTGCCTGGTCACCGGCTCGATCTGGGGGCGGCCGACCTGGGGGACATGGTGGGAATGGGACGGGCGCCTGACGTCGATGCTGGTCCTGTTCTTCCTCTACCTCGGCTACATTGCGCTTTCCTCGGCAGAGCGCGAGCGCGGCGGGGATGGGCGGATGACGGCAATCTACGGGATCGTCGGCGCCATCAACCTGCCGATCATCCACTATTCGGTCGTCTGGTGGCGCACGCTGCACCAGGGCGAGAGCATCGGCCTCGCCGGCTCCTCGATCGACAAGTCGATCCTGTGGCCGTTGCCGCTCACCATGGTCGGATTCACCTGCCTGTTCGCCGCCGCGACGCTGATGCGGATGCGCGCCGAGCTGGCCGAGGCCAGGGTCGAGGCGCGGATGCGCCGGATGGGGCGCGAATGAACCCCTGGCCGTTCGTGATCGCTGCTTATGCCGTCGCCATCGCGCTGACGGCCGCGCTGCTCTTCTGGTCCTTCGCCTCGATGCGGTGGGCCGAAGCGGCAGCGGATTCGCTCAAGCGTCAATGAAGCCGAAGAACCAGCGGCTGGTCCTGGTGAGCGCCGCCATGCTCGCGGTGCTCGTTGCCGTCCTGCTGGCGATGTGGGGACTGCGCGACCGTGTGTCCTATTTCTACACGCCTGCCGACATCGCCGCGGGAAAGGCGCGGAGCGGAGAGGCAATGCGCCTCGGCGGCATGGTCGAAAAGGGCTCGATCCGCCACGAACCGGATGGCGTGACGATCCGCTTTCTTGTCACCGACGGCAAGGCGACGACACCGGTTGTTTTTCGCGGCATCCCGCCGGAGCTTTTCCGCGAAGGCAGCGGCGCGGTTGCCGAAGGGAGGCTGCAGTCCGGGACCTTCGTCGCCGACACGATCCTCGCCAAGCATGACGAGCGTTACATGCCGCCCGAGCTCGGCAACCTGACGGCTGAGCACAAGGCCGGGAAGACGCTCCAAAAATGATCGCGGAAGCCGGCCTTGCGGCGCTGTGGCTCGCGGCCGGGCTTGCCGCCTATCAATTCGTGCTGATGCTCATCGCGCTGAGGACGGAGGTCGACGTCGTTCGGCCGATGCGCGCAGTGTCGGTGGTCCAGGGTGCGCTGACCCTCGTCGCGTTCGCAATGCTGCTAATCGTCTTCGCGGTCAGCGATATGTCGGTGAACTTGGTGTTTGCGAACAGCCACAGCGCGAAGCCATTCATCTACAAGCTCGCCGGCGCGTGGGGGAACCACGAGGGTTCGATGCTGATGTGGGTGACGATCCTCGCGGCCGCGGGAGCATTCGTCGCCCTGTTCTCACGCCGGACGAGCGAGCGAACCCTGATCGCGGCGCTTGGGAGCCAGGCCGTCCTCGCGCTCGGCTTCTATGCCTTCCTGCTGATTGCTTCGAACCCTTTTGCGCGGCTGTTTCCAGCACCGCCGGACGGGCAGGGGCTCAATCCGTTGCTGCAGGACCCCGGCTTGGCGTTCCATCCTCCCACGCTCTACCTCGGCTATGTCGGTCTATCGGTCGCGTTCAGCCTCGCGGTTGGCGCGCTGCTGACGGGTGAGGTCGATAGCCGCCTCGCCCGGGCGATGCGCCCTTGGGTCCTTGCCGCCTGGGTGCTGCTGACACTCGGCATCACCGCTGGCAGCTACTGGGCTTATTATGAGCTCGGCTGGGGCGGCTACTGGTTCTGGGATCCGGTCGAGAATGCATCGCTGATGCCGTGGCTCGCGGCGACTGCGCTCTTGCATTCGCTCAACGTCCTGGCGGCGCGTGGCGCGTTGAAGGCCTGGACGATGATGCTCGCCGTGATTGCCTTCTCGATGTCGATGGTCGGCACTTTCCTGGTTCGGTCCGGCATTCTGACCTCCGTGCATGCATTCGCGATCGATCCGGAGCGCGGCACGTTCCTGCTGGCGCTGCTCGCCATTTACGTCGGTGCGGCCTTCACTTTGTTCGCAATACGCGGCGCATCGTTGAAGGAAGGCGCTCCGTTCGAGCTGGTCAGCCGCGAGACGGGGCTCGTGATCAACAACCTGCTGCTCAGCGTCATCCTCGGCATCGTCTTCCTCGGGACGCTCTACCCCCTGTTCGTCGAGGCGATCAGCGGCGAAAAGCTCTCGGTCGGCGCGCCCTATTTCAATTCGGTCGCGGGGCCGTTGGCGCTGCTGCTCGCAATGCTGGTGGGCATCGGCCCGCTGCTGAGCTGGCGCCGCGAACGGCGTCCGATCCTCCGGCAGCTCAAAATCCCCGCGCTGCTCGGCGCCAGCGCCCTGGTGATGACCATCTTTCTTGCGCCGCGCATCGGAATCCTGCCGCGGCTCGGCCTGACCGTCGCAGCGTTCCTGGCTGCGGCGAGCATCCTGCCGCTGGCCGGCCGCAACCCGCTGCGCGCTCCGCTGTCCACCTGGGGCATGGTCGTGGCCCACTTCGGCATTGCCGTCGCCTTGGTCGGAATGGCCGCGAATTCCGCCTTCAGCAGCGAGCGGCTTGCCGTCGTCCGGCTCGGCGAGATCCTGACGGTCGGGCCATGGTCGGTCCAGCTCGAAGACGTCACACCAACCGCGGGCAAGAACTATACCGCTCTCGAGGCCGAGCTGCGTGCGACCCGTGGCGACGCGGCAATCACCCTTCATCCACAGACCCATTATTACTCCGACCCCCCCGCCGAGACGAACGAGTCGTCGATCCGGACCTTCTGGAACGGCCAGCTCTACACGGTGCTGGGGCGGTCCGACCCGTCGGGCGGCTGGCAGCTGAGATTGTGGTGGAAGCCGTTCGTGACGCTGATATGGGCCGGCGGTGCGCTGATCGCCCTTGGCGGCGCGCTGGCCCTGCTCGGCCGGCTCATTCGGCCCCGTCGTCGGCGTCGCGAGCCCGACTGGAGGGAACGGTACATATGAGCCGCGGCCTGCGCCTGATCCCGGTCGTGCTGCTGATCTGGGTAATCGGCGGCTTCGCCTGGCGCCTGATCAAGCCCGCCGACCCGGCGATTCATTCGCAGCTGATCAACCGCCCGGTCCCCGCATTCGTTCTCCCGGCGGCATTACCGGACAAGCCGGGCCTCGCGACTGCGGACCTTGCGACCGGCGAGCCGCGATTGCTGAACGTCTTCGCAAGCTGGTGCATACCATGTGCCGGGGAAACAGCGACGCTCAACGAACTGCACCGGCGAGGAGTGCGCATCGACGCGATCGCGGTCCGCGACACGCCGGGCGCAATACGCGATTTCCTTGATCGTCACGGCGACCCTTACGACCGCATCGGGGCCGACGAGCGCAGCAATGCCCAGATCTCGCTCGGCTCCTCAGGCGTTCCCGAGACCTTCGTGATCGACGGGCGAGGGGTGATGCGCCATCAGTACGTCGGCGCCCTGACCGCGGCGAATATTCCCGGCGTGCTTCGGCAAATGGAGGAGGCCCGGTGAGGCGGGCCCTTCTGATCCTCGCGATCCTAGTGGCGCAGCCGCTGGTTGCGGACAGCAACTTGCCGCCGGCTTACTGGGCCAACCGCCAGCTTCCGGATGCGGCGCAGGAGGCGAGGGCCCAGGCGCTGATGGCCGAGCTTCGCTGCCTCGTGTGCCAGGGCCAATCGATCGCCGATTCGGATGCCGAGCTTGCGGGCGACATGCGCGATCTCGTCCGCCGCCGGATCGCCGCCGGCGAAAGGCCGAGCGACATCCGCGCTTGGCTGGTCCAGCGTTACGGCAGCTGGATCAGCTTCAAGCCGACGGATGAGCCTGCGGCCTGGCCGCTTTGGCTTGCCCCCGCGGTGCTGCTGTTCGCCGGTGCCTGGCTGCTTCGGCGACGCATCCGGTTGAGGGCCAAGCGATGATGGGCTGGCTGCTCCTCTTGCTGCTGGGTGCCGCGGCAATGGCCCTTTTGTGGGCGCTCGGGCTTCGAGGAGGCCTGCTTACCGCCGGGGCCGCGGCGTTGCTGCTCGGCGCGTCGGGCTATGCGTTACAGGGCCATCCGGCGCTTCCCGGCGTGCCGGCTGCCGGCGATGAAGGCCGTGATGTGTTCCCACTCACTGACGCGCGGCACGCCTTCTTCGGCCATTTCACCCCGGCCGAGAGCTGGCTGCGAATCTCGGAAGCGCTGGCTCGCGACGGCAAGAGCGAGGAGGCGGTCGGCATCCTGCAGAATGCGGTCAAGCGCTATCCCGGCGACCCGCAATTGTGGATCGGGCTCGGCAATGCGCTGGTCGACCACGCACGCGGCCTGACGCCACCCGCCGAGCTTGCGTACCAGCGAGCCGAGGAGGTTGCCCCGGGGCATCCCGGCGCGCGCTTCTTCTTCGGGCTCGCGCTGGCTCGTTCGGGCAATCGTGAGGCGGCCGTCGCGATCTGGCGCGACATACTGCAGACGGCGCCCAAGGATGCCGAGTGGCGGCCGCTGGTCGAGCAGGGCGTGACCGCGCTCGATCAGCCAGCGACTACCTCAGCGCTCTAGGCAGGCTCGAACTCGAGGTCGAGCGCTTCGGCCACCGCCTGGTGCCGGATCTTGCCGCCGGAGACGTTGAGCCCGTTCGCGAGATGCTCGTCCTGGCGCATCGCTTCCTCGGCGCCCAAGTTCGCGATCTTTAGCGCGAATGGGAGGGTCGCGTTGTTGAGCGCGAAGGCGCTGGTCCGCGCAACAGCGCCGGGCATGTTCGCGACGCAATAATGGATGATCCCGTCGACCTCGTAGACCGGGTCGGCATGGGTGGTCGCATGGGAGGTTTCGAAGCAGCCGCCCTGGTCGATCGCGATGTCGACCAGCACCGAGCCCCGCTTCATCGTCTTTAGCATGTCGCGAGTGACCAGCTTGGGTGCGGCGGCACCGGGCACCAGCACTGCGCCGATCACCAGCTCCGCTTCCTTCACCGCGTTGGCGATTGCCGCACGTGATGCATAGGCCGTCTTGATCTGGCTCGAGAAGAACATGTCCAGCTCGGCGAGACGGTCGTTGTTGATGTCGTAGATGGTGACGTCGGCGCGCATGCCGGTGGCCATCTGCGCCGCGTTCACGCCGGCAACGCCACCGCCGAGGATCGCAACCTTGGCCGGCGCAACGCCGGGCACGCCGCCGAGGAGGACCCCGCGACCGCCTTGCTCCTTCTCGAGATAGTGAGCGCCGACCTGGACCGACATGCGCCCCGCGACCTCGCTCATCGGCTTCAGCAGCGGCAGCGAGCCGTTGCGTGCGGTGACCGTCTCATAGGCAATGCAGGTCGCGCCCGACTTCATGAGGCCAAGCGCCTGCTCCTTGTCAGCGGCCAGGTGCAGATACGTGAACAGGATCTGGTCGGGCCGCAGCATCGCGATTTCGGGCGGTTGCGGCTCCTTGACCTTCACGATCATCTCGGCGGAATCGAACACCGCCTTGGCGTCGGGGAGGATCCGGGCTCCCGCCTTCTCGTAAGCGGAATCCGGGCAATCGATGCCATTTCCGGCCTTGGTCTCGACGAACAGCTCATGGCCGTGGGCGACCAGCTCGGCGACCGATGCTGGGGTCAGGCCGACGCGATATTCGTGGACCTTGATCTCTTTTGGCACTCCAATGCGCATTAGTTCGTTGGCTCCGTCTGATGGTTGCGCGGGCCTATAGACGGGGTTTTCGCCGCTGTCCCGTTCGATTGCGGGGCTGGAACGGCGGTGCTAGTGAGCGCCGTCCGTGACCGAGGATTTGGCTCACGGCGCAGGGGATGCGAGTTCGCGGTCTGTCGGGTCAGAACCTCAACACATGAACATCACCGCGACCGGGGGCGCTGCAGCCGAAGCCCCGCATGACAACGTGCACGGTCACGCCCATGGCCCCCTTTACAAGTTGGTCATCGGTGCGATCGGCATCGTCTTCGGGGACATCGGCACGTCGCCGATCTACGCCTTCCGCGAGACGTTTGCGGGCCACCACACGCTCATTCCGGACCGCCTGCACATCTATGGTGTGCTGAGCCTGATCTTCTGGTCGATGATGATCATCGTGACGCTGAAATATGTCACGATCATCATGCGTGCCGACAACAAGGGGGAGGGCGGCAGCCTCGCGCTTCTGGCGCTGATCAATCGCACGCTCAGCGGCAAGAAACGCTGGACCAGCGGAATCGTGATGCTGGGCGTGTTCGCGACCGCTCTCTTCTACGGCGATTCCATGATCACCCCGGCGATCTCGGTCTTGTCGGCGGTGGAAGGCTTGACGACGGTCAACGCAGGGCTCGAGCCTTTCGTCATCCCCATCGCCATCGGTATCCTCGTCGGCCTGTTCGCCATCCAGTCACGCGGGACCGCGCGTGTAGGACTGATGTTCGGTCCGGTGATGATCTTCTACTTCATGACGCTCGCCGTGCTCGGCGTGATGCACATCACCAATTATCCGGCGGTCATCGCGGCGATGTTCAACCCGCTGAACGCAGTGCACTTCTTTACCGCAGACTTCGTGCGTGCCTTCATCGCGATGGGGTCGGTCGTCCTCGCTGTCACCGGCGCCGAGGCCCTCTACGCGGACATGGGGCATTTCGGCCGCAAGCCGATCCGGATTTCGTGGATCTATTTCGTCCTGCCGGCGCTGCTGCTCAATTACATGGGGCAGGGCGCGATGATCCTGTCGGCCGACCCGGCGACCGCCCTGGCGAAGGTCAAGGATCCGTTCTTCTACCTGGCCCCGGACCAGCTGCGCCTTCCGCTGGTCCTGCTCGCGACCGCAGCAACGATCATCGCCAGCCAGGCCGTCATCTCCGGCGCTTTCTCCGTCACCCAGCAGGCGATCCAGCTCGGCTTCGTCCCGCGCCTCAGGATCACGCACACCAGCGAGGCGGCCGCGGGACAGATCTACATCCCGATCATCAACTGGGCGCTGATGACCATGGTGATCATCCTCGTCCTCACGTTCCGCAGCTCGTCGAACCTCGCGGCGGCCTATGGCATCGCGGTGGTGGGCGCGATGACCATCGATAGCGTGCTGATCTCGGTCGTGCTGCGCCAAATGTGGAAGTGGAACCGTTTCCTCGTCGCCGGCCTCCTGGTCCTCTTCTTCATGGTGGATTTCACCTATCTCACGGCCAACCTGCTCAAGATCCCTGCCGGCGGCTGGTTCCCGCTGCTTGTCGGCGCGATCGCCTTCACCTTCCTCACCACCTGGGCGAAGGGGCGCCAGCTGATGATCAGCCGGATGAACGAGGCCAGCCTGCCGATGGAGATCTTCATCAAGTCGGCGGCGCCCAGCGCGGCGCGGGTACCGGGCACCGCGGTGTTCATGACCAGCTCGGCCAGCGGCGTGCCCCACGCGCTGCTGCACAATCTCAAGCACAACAAGGTGCTGCATGAGCGGGTCATCCTGCTGACCGTCAGGATCGAGGACGTGCCTTACGTAACCGAGGAGAAGAGGCTCGAGACAAAGGACTACGGATCGGGCTTCTACCGCGTCGTCCTGCGCTACGGCTTCATGGAGGAGGTCGACGTCCCCGCGGCGCTAGCGCAGCTGAAAGAGATCGGCCAGCAGTGCCGGATGATGGACACCAGCTTCTTCCTTGCGCGCCAGACTCTGCTCGCGTCGTCGCGCCCCGGAATGGCGATCTGGCGCGAGAAATTGTTCGCCTGGATGCTGCGCAACGCAGTGAGCGCGATGGAATTCTTTAAGCTCCCTACCAACCGCGTCGTCGAGCTCGGCAGCCAGGTGGAAATCTGAACCATCGGCTAGTCCTGCGCATTGCCGCGCAATGGCTGATACTATCTCCTGGGTCGCGACCATCGCGACCGTCATCGCCGCCTCGATGACCGCCGCCAACCTCGGCACGCGGATCACTGGCTACGGCTTTTGCGTATTCATGATCGGGTCGGTTTCCTGGCTGATGGCGGGGCTTCTGACGCAGCAGCCGGCGCTGACTTGGACCAATGTCGTGCTGACCTTCCTCAACATCTTCGGGATCTGGCGGTGGCTCGGGCGCCAGGCGAAGGTGGAGGAGGGCGCTCGGGCGGCCGCGGAGGCGAGCGAACGCTCGCCCGAGGAGACCCTGTTCCCCGTGTCTTTGCTGGGCAACGCTCCCGTCATTAGCAGGGGAAGGGAAGTCGGCCACTGCGTGGATGCGATGGCCGGGTGCGTCAGTGGCAAACTGAGCTATGTGGTCCTGTCGGAGGGCGGTCTCGCGGGCGTCGGCGAGACCTTGCGACGCCTGCCATGGAGCGCGGCCCGAATGGACGGTGACCACCTTATTACCACTTCCGATCCCAACCGCCTCGATCTGCTCGAACGCGATCAGTGGCCGGCGCGCTGATCATCACCGCCGAGATTGCGCCTGAGGACCTGGCCTGGCTGGATGCGCTTCGCCGCGCGCATTTTCCGCCGGAGCGCAACCAGCTTCCGGCTCATCTGACCATGTTTCATGCGCTCCCGCCGTCGGCCGAGGCAGAGGTCAGGCGGCGCCTCGCGCGGCTCACCGTTGAGGCTCCGCCGCGAGCTTCGATCGAGGGTCTCATGGACCTCGGCGGGGGCGTCGCCTTTCGCATCGTCTCGCCGCAGCTCGACGCGATGCGGGATGAGCTGGCCTCGCATTTCCATGGCCTGCTGACGGCGCAGGACAGCGCCGGCTGGCGCCCTCATGTGACGATCCAGAACAAGGTTCCCCCGAAGGAAGCACGCGCACTGCTGGCTTCACTGGAAAGGGACTTTCGGCCACGGCCGCTCGGTATCGTCGGGCTGGGCCTTCACCGTTACCTCGGCGGCCCGTGGGAGCGGATGGAACTCTATCCCTTCCGCGGCCGCTAGGAGAGGTCGCCTATCCCGGCGCAGCTGAGGTCGAACGCAGCCAGTCCGGACTCCAGCACAGAGGCCAGCATCGGTTGCTCCATCAGCTCGTCGATCGCTTCCTCGGTGCCGGCGCTCACCAGGTCCTGCGCTTCCTGCATGGCCTCGTCCCAGTCCGCAGCCTCATAGGTGCCCTGGCCGACCCAGCTGAATGCAATCACCTCCGCAAGCTGGTCTTCGCCCAGGTCCTCGAAGGCCGCGATCAGCTCTTCCTCGACGCTGTCGTTGATTTCGTCCTCGAGCACCGACAGCGCGCCCTCCTGCTCATCATCGACATTGTCCGGGTCCTCGCCGCGGTCGTAATCGCTGGCGGTTTGAGCCTCATATTCCCGGGCTCTCAGGATGATCCGGCAAAGCGTATCGAGCGGAGTCAGCGGGTCCATCGCCACCTCATTGTTATTCACGCTTAACGAGAGCAGCCGTAAGCGGTTCCTCGCGTTGACCGGTCGCCGGGGCGCACCTATATGCCGCGCCTCCGGCGCCCTCAATACGGGTGTTTCTGATGCCCCTGGGGCGGAGTAGCTCAGCTGGTTAGAGCAGCGGAATCATAATCCGCGTGTCGGGGGTTCAAGTCCCTCCTCCGCTACCATTTCAAATTGTTGAATTTTCTGTCGTTTGCGGCGCGAAAGTTGAGCCTCGATCCGTTGCCGCTTACGGCCTCCCGTTCGGCGAGCGGGGCGGCGGTGGGGGTTTGACCGGCTGCTTCTGACCCTGGGACTGGACGCTTCCCTTATTCTTGCCGCCGAGCAGGATCGATGCAGCGATGCCGGCGGCGCCGATCAGCGCGTCACGGCCGCCGTGGCCACCATTCCCGCCGCCGCCTTCCTCGGGAACGGTGCGGAGCAGCGACTGGAGCGCGAGCAGGCCGGCCGGCGAGAGTCGGAACACGATGGGCGCCGCGCCGCGCCGCGGCACGTAGGCGGCGAGATCGGCCTCGTTCAGGGTCGCCGTCCGGTCGCCCGCGCTGACGTCGATCGCGCCCGGAGTCGTGTCCCCCTGGGTGCGCGGGCCGGGGCCGCGCAGGACGATGAGCGAGGCCTCGTCGCTGTCGGACTTCACTTTGCCGACCGCCGGCTCGCGCTCGGCGATCTTCTCCGCCTCCTCGCCGACCACGCCCTCGAAGATCGTGCCGCGTATGCCGATGGTCGCGACCGGCGTGCGCACCGAGACCGGACCGGTCGGCTTGCCGACGCTTCGGCCGGACATGAAGCGGAACGCGCCGCGGGCGACGCTGATTCCGACGTCGCGGCGGTTCGTGGCCGGATCGTAGACGAAGCGGTCGATCGTCACCCGAGCGCTGGCGCCGACGGTGAAGGTCGAAAGGTCGAGCAGCAGAATCTGGAGCTGGCTCGCTTTGTCGGTCTGCGCCTGGTCGCCGAGGAAGACGCGGTCGTGAAGCACGGCCGGCTTCACCTTCTTCGTCGCGGCGGCGCGGATCTCGACCTTGTTTCGAATCGCCGCTTCGATTCCGACCGAATTCGCCTGGGCGAGAAGGGGCGAGGCGACGAGGCTGGTGCAGGCGAGAGCGGCGGCGGCGCGCCCGGCGGGATGGAACGGCCAGCGTTTCATCGGTGGCCCTTCCGGGGCGGCGCCGGCCGGGTGACCGGCCCGCAAGCGGCGGCGACGCCGGCCCAGTCCGAGTCGGCGATCGGCTTGCCGCCGAGCAGCGAGAGCTCGACCTCGGCGCCTTCGCGGTCGTCGAGCCGGCAGAGCAGGGAGATGTAGACGAGACGCGGCGGCACCGCCTCCGGGTGGGCGAACTGTACCCGCTCGAGCGTACCGAGCGCGCCGAGCAGGTCGTTTCCCGCGATCTGGCGATTGGCGAGGGCGAGGCCGCTGTCGACCTGCCGCGAGGCATCGATCAGGGCATCGGGATTGTCCTGCGCGCCGGCGGCGCCCGGCAAAGCCATGGCGGCTAGCGCAAGCAGCAAAGGCAAGGACTTGCCGGTCACCCTTGGTCCTCCATGGCGGCGGCCATTTGACTGAGGGCTATCATTCGCGCACGTTCCTTAGCAACTTCATTTCAGTCCAAGGCGGGCCGGAGGGCGGCGGACATGCTCGGCAAACGGCGCGGCAGGGGACCCATGGCGACCCGGCGGTCGACCATCGTCCTCGCCGGCCTCGTCCCGGTGCTGCTCGTCGCGCTCGCCAAGTTCGCCGACCTGCCGATGCTCGCCGAGGCGCGGGGACTCGTCTTCGATTCCTACCAGCGGCTGGCCCCCCGCCCGTATCGTGACGGCGGCATCCGGGTCGTCGACATCGACGACGAGAGCATCCGCCGCCTCGGCCAATGGCCCTGGCCGCGCAGCGACCTCGCCCGGCTCACCCGCGCGATCGGCGATGCCGGCGCCGCGACGATCGCGTTCGACATCGTTTTCTCGGAAGCCGACCGCACCTCGCCGGCACGGATCGCGGCGCAGGAGGCGGCGCAGGGCGCCCCGCCCGCAGCGCTGGCCGCGCTGAAGGCACTGCCCGATCATGACGCGCGCTTCGCCGAGACGCTGGCCGCCACGCCCACGGTCCTCGGCTTCTTCCTGACCAACGACAAAGGCGAAGCGGTCGAGCCCAAGGCCGGCTTCGCCGTGGCGGGCACCGACCCCGGCGCCAGCCTGACCCGCTATTCGAGCGCGATCCTGCCTTTGCCGCCGTTCCGGGAGGCGGCGGCCGGTCTCGGCTTCATCTCCAACCGCACCGACGCCGACGGCATCGTCCGCCGAGCGCCGATGATCGCGAGGGTGGGAGACGCTTTGGTGCCGTCCTTGTCGGCGGAAGCGCTGCGCGTCGCTCAGGGGGCCGGCTCGATGGTGGTCAAGAGCAGCGACGCGAGCGGCGAGGTGAATGCCGGCCGACCGGAGGCGGTTGCGCTCAAGATCGGCCAGGCCGAGGTGCCGGTCACCGAACGGGGCGAGCTTTGGATGCACTATACAGCCGCCGCGCCGGAACGGACGGTGCCGGCCTGGAGGGTGATGCAGGGCCTGCCGCCGGCCGAGATGCAGCGGCTCTTCTCGGGCCGGATCGTCCTGATCGGCGCCGGCGCGATCGGCCTTCGCGACCTCGTCGCGACACCTGTGGCGGAGCGCGAGCTCGGAGTCGTCGTCCACGCCGAGGCGATCGAGCAGATCGTGCTCAAGGACTTCCTCTACCGGCCCGACTGGACGTCGGGGCTGGAGATGGTCGTGCTGCTCGGCGCCGGCGGCCTGCTCGCCTCGCTTCTGCCGTGGATGGGGGCATTCCGCGGCGCCCTGCTCGGCGCCGGGATGCTCGGCGCGGTCGGCGGGGGGAGCTGGTACGCCTTCCGGGACAGGAATCTGCTCGTCGATCCCGCCGCGCCGATGCTGGCGCTGATCGCCTGCTACATCGTCGCCACCCTCTTCACCTACATCCGCGAGGAGAAACAGAGGCGCTTCATCCACGGCGCCTTCGACCGCTATCTCTCGCCCGAGCTGGTGAAGCGCATCGCCGACGATCCGGGCCGGCTCGAGCTCGGCGGCGAGGTGAGGGACATGACCGTCCTGTTCTGCGACATACGCGGCTTCACCCGTCATTCGGAGACAATGGGGCCGCAGGAGGTCATCCGCTTCCTGGTCGATTTCCTGACTCCGATGACCGACCTGCTGCTCGCCCGCCGAGCCACGATCGACAAATATATCGGCGACGCCATCCTCGCCTTCTGGAACGCGCCGCTCGACGACCCGGAGCAGCACGACCATGCCGCCCGGGCGGCGCTCGAGATGCTGGCGCGGCTCGACCGGCTGAATGCCGAGCTCCCGAAGCGGAAGGGGAGCGCCTGGCCGGGCAAGGTCGAGATCGGCATCGGCCTCAACGGCGGGCCCTGCTGCGTCGGCAATATCGGCTCGTCGCAGCGCCTTTCCTATTCGCTGATCGGCGACACGGTGAACCTCGCCTCGCGGATCGAGGGGCTGACCAAGGTCTACGGCCTGTCGATCCTGATGGGCGAGGCGCTCGCCGAAAGGCTGACCGGCTTCGCGACGCTCGAGGTCGACCGGGTCCGGGTCGTCGGCCGCGACCGGCCGGTGACGATCCATGCCCTGCTCGGCGACGAGTATCTCGCCGCGTCCGAGGCGTTCAAGGCCCTCGCCGCCGCCCACGCGGCCCTGCTCGCCGCCTATCGCGCTCGGCGGTGGGACGAGGCGGCCAAGCGCCTCGAGCAAAGCCGGGCCGAGGCGGCCACTTACGGGCTGGCGATGCTTTACGCGCGCTACGAGGAGTCGATCCGAACGTGCCGCGACGATCCGCCGCCGCGAGACTGGGACGGAGTCACCGTCGTCAAGAGCAAATAAGCGTAGCTCCGGACTCGGTCGGTTCGGACCTCATCGCCCCTTGGTGCGTCAGATTGACGGCGTATCACTATGGGATTCCCGCCAAAACGGACGGAATTCGCCATTGTTGGCAACCAATTCAATCCCCAAAGGTTAACGCCACGATAACGAATTTTTGAATTGGGGATGAGTTGTTCGGCGTTTTGATCCTGCTGGCTCTCGAGGCGAATAGCTCGCCGCTGGTCGACGCTACCAGCGCCCGGTCCCCCGAAGCATTCGGCTCCTGCTTCATTCGATCGGAAGAGCGTAACGGCCGCGCGTGGGCTTACATGCCAACGGCGCGCGGCGGGACGCTGACCGACTCCGGCGCCGGAGGCGCCACGGCTTCCTACTGGGCACAACTTCACCAGGCCGGGACCGGCACGCGGGTTCGACTGTTCGTCGCGAACGGCACCGAGGTCTCGCATCTGGCCGAGGCGGTCGAGCAATGTCGGTAGCGGCTGCTTATTTGCTTAACCGTCGTGCCGCGGCTGCCGCGCTTGGCGTCGGCGCGGCGGCAGCGCTGGTGCTGGCCAGCCTTTCAAACCCGAGGCTCGCCCGAGCGGTCGGCGAAGAGATCGGCGCCGGACTCCAACGCATCCAGACCGTTGCGGCAATGCTGGCTGAACGGTCGCCGGGGGAGCGTCCTGAGGGAGCGCTTGCGAACCTCAAGCCCAAGCGCTCGGCGATGCTCCCAGCGAGCGAGCTGCCCGCGGTCCGCGGACCCGGCCCAGCCGCATACCGGGCGCTGGCGGGACCGCCGCCGCCCGCGCCGGTGATCCCGCCTCAAGCGCCGCTTTTCACGACGGTCGCGGGCGGACCGCCCGAGTCCATCCCACCAGTTGTCCTCCCGACGCCCGGAGGGCCCGGTGGTCCGCCTATCCTGTCGACAATTCCGCCGCCGGGCGGCGGGGGAGGCGGAGGCGGCGTATTCATTCCCACGCCAACGCCTCTGGCGACGCCCGAAGTCCCGCCGACCCCGGCAGCGCCGGTTCCCGAGCCTGCGACCTGGGCGATGATCCTGCTCGGCTTCGCAATGATCGGAGGGACCGTGCGTGCGCGCGGTGGGAGAGCGGCAACTGCCCGCAATTGAAGATGAAGGGCGGGGCTATCATCATTTTCGCGTCCGCTGTCCTGGCAGCAGCGGGGGCATGGGCATTGAACATGGCGCGGCCCGAAGCCCATGCGTCGCCCCGGGCACCGGCGGCCGTCCACGCGCCGCGGGACGGTGACCGGAATTTTCTCAGCCAGGCCCAACTGCGCGAAGCGATCAAGAGCGGAACGCTCGATCGGCCGGTCAAATCCTTGCTGGCGGTCAAGGCGCCGCTCCGCTTCGGCGATTATACGTGGAACGAACGCGGCGTGCCGGATGGGCCGACGTGGCTGCGTGTCGACCTGGGATCCCAGCTCATTTCGATCTTCCGCGCCGGCCACGAGATCGGGACTGCGGTCATCGTCTATGGTGGCGATAACAAGCGGACTCCGGCCGGGATGCTGCACATTCTCGGCAAGGCGCGCGACCACCGGTCGTCGCTCTACGACGCAGAGATGCCCTACACGCTCCGGCTAACCGAGGACGGCGTCTCGATCCATGCGAGCAGCGTCAGGTGGGGCGCGGCCACGCACGGCTGCATCGGCGTCCCGCCGGCCTTTGCCGAGCGGCTCTTCAAGGCAACGCGGCTCGGCGACGAGGTGGTGGTGGTTGGAGAGCCGCGCCGGCGGCCCGGAGAGCGTCAGAGTCCGGCCTGACCAAGCGCCGCTCCGAGATCCGCGATCAGGTCGTCGGGGTCCTCGAGACCGATCTGCAGGCGGACGAGATTGGACGCGGGAGGCTTGGAAACCGTCCTGACCGGGTCGACCGGCAGTACCAGGCTTTCATAGCCGCCCCAGCTGAAGCCGATCCCGAACAGCTCCAGTGCGTCGACGAAGGCGGCACGGGTTTTCGAGTCGGTGACCTTGAGCTCGAAGGAGAAGAGCCCGGACGAGCCCTTGAAGTCGCGCTTCCAGTGCTCGTGGCCCGGGCAGTCAGGGAAGGCTGGATGCAGGATACGGCCAATCTGCGGTAGAGATTGCAGCCAGCGCGCAACCTTGAGCGCACTGTCCTCATGCTGCTTCAACCGAACGCCTAGCGTTCTCAGCCCCCGCGATCCGAGCCACGCGTCGTCGGGCGAAACCGCATGGCCGAGGTCCCAGCAGGTCTTCTGGACGCGCTGGAAATATCGTTCGTTGGCCGTCGCGCTCCCGATCATCACGTCGGAATGCCCGCCGACATATTTGGACAGCGCCTGGACGCTTATGTCCACGCCCGCGGACAATGCCGGAAACAGCAGCGGCGTGGCCCAGGTATTGTCGAGCAGCGTGACGATGTCGCGTTTGCGGGCGATGGCGCAGATGCCGGGGACGTCCTGGACCTCCATCGTCAGTGACCCGGGACTTTCGAGCAGGATTGCGCCCGTTTGTTCGGTGAAGAGCTCGGCGATCGCGGCTCGGGCAAGCGGATCGTAGTAGCGCACCGTGATTCCGAGGCGCTTGAGGATCGTGTCGCACAATTTGCGCGTCGGCCCGTAGACGCTGTCGACTACGAGTAGCTCATCGCCGCTCGAGAGGACCGCGAGGAGCGAGCCGCTCAGTGCGGCAAGTCCGGACGAGTATAGCGCGGTTCCCGCCGCTCCGGGTTCGAGCTCGGTCAGGGCTTCCGACAGCGCCCAATGGGTTGCCGTGCCCTGCAGGCCGTAATTCCATTGGCCGAGGCCGGGCCGGGCCCGATTCAATTCGGCGACGTCATCGAACAGGATCGTCGATGCTCGCTCGACCGCCGGGTTGACGAGCCGGCCGCGCCATTCCTTGCGGCGGCCGCCGTGGGCAAGCGTGGTAGCTTTGCTTTTCTTGTCGTCGGTCATGCGCTGGCTTCGGATTGGCCGGCGCGACCTGCTAGCTCAGAGACCGGCGCGGTCGTCGGTCGTCGAGTAGGGTTGCTCCTGGATGCATGTATCGATGTCGAGGAGCTTGTAGAGCAGATCCCACGCGGCGAGCCCGGTGAGCAGGAGATAGGCGGCGATCACCAGGAGCACATAGAGCGCCACCTGCGGTAGTCCGCCGACGAAATAGGCGCCTACGCCGATCACCAATCCAGCGACAATTCGAACAACCCGATCCTGACTTCCGACATTCTTGGCCATGGTCACTTACCCCTTCGTGAGAAGCCGCCGCCGCACGGTTATCCATAATACGCTCGAACCGATGGGAAAAAAACGGCTCCGTATACGGATTCTTTCCGGCGGGGGCTGTCCACCAACCTTCCAGCCACGTCAACCGGGTTCATCGGAAGGTCGCGGCAAGTACAAAAGCAAACGCCCGGATCGGCCAGCGATCCGGGCGCCTTGCGTGACGATTGCTCGTCAGCCCCCTTGGATGTCGTTGCGGCGCGCGTCCCCAGTCGCCTCGCCACACCCCGAACCCGACCCAAGGCCCAGCTCGTTCGGACGGGCAGGAGCTAACCGCCGCGCGGGCGTCTTGTCACGGCTCGAATCGACCCCGGTTGTTTTTCCGCCGCCCCTGTGTCGGTCGGGCCACAGCAGCCCAGGGCATGGCGCGCGGTTGCCAGCGCCGATGAATGGCCGCTAGAGCGCGGCCCGATGCGCTGGTCCCGTGCCTTTCTCCCCGTCCTCAAGGAAAGCCCGTCGGACGCCCAGATCGTCAGCCACAAGCTGATGCTTCGGGCCGGCCTCGTGCGCCAGACGGCCGCCGGCATCTATGCCTGGCTGCCACTAGGCTTCCGGGTCCTCAAGAAGATCGAGCAGATCGTGCGCGAGGAGCAGGATCGCGCCGGCGCGCTCGAAATGCTGATGCCGACGTTGCAGTCCGCCGAGCTGTGGCGCGAGAGCGGGCGCTACGACGCTTATGGCCCCGAGATGCTGCGCATCCGCGACCGGCACGAGCGCGAGATGCTCTACGGGCCGACCAATGAGGAAATGATCACCCGGCTCTTCGCCGATGAGGTGAAAAGCTACCGCGACCTCCCGCGGACGCTCTATCACATCCAGTGGAAGTTCCGGGACGAGGTCAGGCCACGCTTCGGGGTCATGCGCGGGCGCGAGTTCCTGATGAAGGACGCCTACAGTTTCGACCTGGACGAGGCCGGCGCGCGCCAAAGCTACTACACCCAGATGCTCGCCTATCTGCGCACCTTCCAGCGGATGGGCATCCAGGCGGTGCCGATGAAGGCTGCGTCGGGACCGATCGGCGGCGATCTCAGCCACGAGTTCATCGTGCTCGCCCCGACGGGCGAGAGCGAAGTGTTCTACGACACCGCTTACGAGCAGTTCGATTGGCAGCAGACGGACCTTCGCTACGGCGACGAGGCCGGGCTGCAGGGCCTCTTCGACCGAGTGAACTCGACCTACGCGGCGACCGACGAGACTCATGACGTCGCGAAATGGGAAGTGCTGCCGGAAGCCAGCCGGCGGACCGGCCGTGGCATCGAGGTGGGCCATATCTTCTACTTCGGCGACAAATATTCGGCGGCCATGGGCCTGAAGGTCTCGGGCCGCGACGGCACGCCGGTCACCCCGATGATGGGTAGCTACGGCGTTGGCGTGTCGCGGCTGGTCGGTGCGATCATCGAGGCCAGCCACGACGAGGCCGGCATCGTCTGGCCGGAAGCGGTTGCGCCGTGGCGCGTCGGGCTGGTTACCATGCGCGCCGACGACGAGGCCAGCGTCTCCGCGGCGGACGCCATCTATGAGCAGCTGCGCGGCGCCGGAGTCGAGACACTGTATGACGACCGGGACGAGCGGGGCGGGGTGAAGCTCGGCTCGATGGACCTAATCGGATTGCCCTGGCAGGTCATTATCGGCCCGCGCGGGATCGCTTCCGGCACCGTCGAGTTAAAGCGCCGTTCAACCGGCGACCGCGAGGAGCTGAGCATCGAAAGCGCACTCGCGAGACTGACCTCATGATCCTCAATCGGGCCGAGTCCATGCTCGCCCGGCGCTATTTGCTGCCGGGCCCGGGCGAGGGCTTCATCTTCCTCGTCGCTAGCATCAGCCTGATCGCTGTCGCGCTCGGGGTCGCCGCGCTGATCATCGTGATGAGCGTCATGAACGGCTTTCGCGCGGAGCTGTTCGACAAGATCGTCGGCCTGAATGGCCACGCGGTAGTGCAGGGCTATGACGGGCGCTTGTCCGGCTGGGAGCAGATCGCCGATGCCGCCAAGAAGACGCCAGGCGTGACCTCCGCCGTCCCGCTGATCGAAACGCCGCTGATGGCGACCGCCAACGGCCGCTTCGAGGGCGTGCTGGTGCGTGGCATGCGGCTGTCGGACATCCGCGCCAACAAGACGATCACGGGCAATGTCGTCGCCGGGGACATCAAGTCGGTGACACCGGGCAGCGGCAAGGTCGCGATCGGCTCGCGTCTCGCAGAAACGCTCGGGGCCTTTCCCGGCAGCCAGATAACGCTCTGGAATCCCGAAGGCCGCTCGACGGTGATGGGCACCGTTCCACGCGAGGTGACCTACACCGTGGGCGCCGTGTTCGAGATTGGCGTCTACGATTACGACAAGGCGTTCGTCCTGTTGCCGATGGAGGACGCCCAGGAGCTGCTATTGATGGGCAACCAGGTCGGGATGGTCGAAATCCAGACGACCAATCCCGACCGCGTCGATCAGATCGTCAGCCCGCTGCGCCAGTTCGTCCAGGGGCGTGGGGTCATCGTCGACTGGAGGCAGATGAACTCGGCTTTGTTCTCGGCGCTCGAGGTCGAGCGCGTGGCGATGTTCGTCGTCCTGTCGCTGATCGTGCTGGTGGCCGTGTTCAACATCCTCTCGTCATTGATCATGCTGGTGCGCGCAAAGACGCGCGACATCGCGATCCTTCGCACCATGGGCGCGAGCCGCCGGGGCATGATGAAGGTGTTCGTCACCGTCGGCGTGACGATCGGCTCGCTGGGGATCGTGCTTGGAATCATCCTCGGCGCATTGTTCCTCTATTTCAGGCAGGGCGTCGTCGACGCGATTCAGAAGCTGACCGGCCAGAACCTCTGGGATCCGTCGGTACGGTTCCTCACCGACCTTCCGGCCAAGCCCGATCCCGTCGAAATCGTTGCTATCATCCTGACGGCGTTGGTGCTGTCGTTCCTCGCCACGCTCTATCCCGCGTACAAGGCGGCGAGCACCGACCCGGTCCAAGTGCTCCGTTATGAGTGAGCCGATCCTCGTCACGGCCGGCCTCAAGCGCAGCTTCGTCCAGGGCGACGCGACGATCGAGGTTCTCCGCGGGGTCGACCTTGCCGTCGCGCCAGGCGAGATCGTCGCGCTCCTCGGTCCATCAGGATCGGGCAAGTCGACCTTGCTCCAGGCGGTCGGCCTGCTCGAGGGCGGGTTCCAGGGATCGATCCGCCTGGGCGGCGAAGAGGCATCGCGGCTGGACGACGACGGGCGCACGCGGCTGCGCCGCGAGCTCCTCGGCTTCGTCTACCAGTTCCACCACCTGCTGCCCGAATTCAATGCGGTCGAGAATGTCGTCCTTCCGCAGCTCGTGCGTGGCGCCGAGCCGACCGCCGCGCATGAGCGCGCGCGGCAATTGCTTGGGACGCTCGGCCTGTCGGAGCGGCTCGACCATCGACCATCGAAGCTGTCGGGCGGGGAGCAGCAGCGCGTCGCGGTCGCCCGTGCACTCGCCAACAAGCCGCCCTTGATCCTCGCCGACGAGCCCACCGGGAACCTCGATGAGCATACCGCGGACGTGGTCTTCGCCGAGTTCATCGGCCTTGTGCGCGGCGAGGGAAGCGCCGCGCTCGTCGCCACCCACAATGAGCGGCTGGCCGCGCGCATGGACCGCGTAGTCAGGCTCCACGAGGGTCGTCTCGGATAACGGCGCGAATATCGTGGATAAATGGCGCGGGTGCGCTTTCCTGATCCCGGCCCCCACCCCATAAACGAGCGGTGACTCAGCCGTTCGTGCCGCTCCGCGTCTTCTCCTCCTTCACGATGCTCGAAGGCGCGATGGAGCCGAAGACCGTCGCAAGCCAAGCCGCGAAGCTCGGCTTTCCCGCGATCGCGCTGACCGATCGCAACGGCCTCTACGGAGTCATGCCGTTCAGCGACGCCTGTTTCGCCAAGGGCGTCCAGCCGATCATCGGAGCGATGCTGGCCGTGGCGCGGCCCGAAGAGATCGGTGGCGGGGCCGTGATCGACTGGGTGCCGCTGCTGGCGCAGGACGAGCAGGGCTATGCCAATCTTTGCAAGCTCGTGTCAGCTGCGCACCTCGACCGACCGGTTGAGGAGGAGCCACACGTCGGCTTCGCCAAGCTCGAGGAACTGAGCGGCGGTCTCATCGCGCTTACCGGCGGCGCCGAGGGCGCCCTTGCGCGGCTGATCGCCGAAGGACAGCAGCTTAAGGCGGAGGCCTATCTCGATCGCCTCGAAGGCTTGTTCCCGGAACGCCTGTACATCGAGCTGTCGCGCCGCGGCGATGCGATCGAAGACGCGGCCGAAACGGCGCTCATCGACTTCGCTTATGCGCGCAACCTGCCGCTCGTTGCGACCAACCCCGCAGCCTATCTCGACCGAAGCTTCCACGCCGCCCACGACGCGATGCTGTGCATCGCCAATTCGGCGTACGTCGAAAGCGGCGATCGCATCAGCTCCTCGCCCGATGCGTGGCTCAAGGACGGGGCCGCGATGGCCGAGATATTCGCCGACCTGCCCGAGGCACTCGCCAACACCGCCGTCATCGCGCAGCGGTGCGCGGTTGCGGCGCCGAGCCGAAGGCCGATCCTGCCGCGCCTCAGCGACCATGAGGACGATCAGCTTCGCCGGGATGCTCATGCCGGGCTTGAGGTTCGGCTCGAAGGGCGCCCCGCGGAGGATCGCGAGCGCTACCGCGAACGGCTGGACTATGAGCTGGAAATCATCATCAACATGGGGTTTGCCGGCTATTTCCTGATCGTCGCCGATTTCATTAAATGGGCGAAGGCCAACGATATTCCGGTGGGCCCCGGCCGCGGCTCGGGCGCCGGGTCGGTCGTCGCCTGGGCGCTCACCATCACCGACCTCGACCCGATCGCGCTCGATCTGCTGTTCGAGCGCTTCCTCAACCCCGAGCGCGTGTCGATGCCGGACTTCGACATCGACTTCTGCGAAACCCACCGCGACAAGGTCATTCAGTACGTCCAGGGCAAGTACGGCCGCGACAAGGTCGCGCAGATCATCACCTTCGGGCGGCTGAAGGCGAGGGCGGTGCTCAAGGACACCGGCCGCGTGCTCCAGATGAGCTACGGGCACGTCGACCGCCTTGCCAAGCTGATCCCCAACCACCCGACCGACCCTTGGACGCTGGAGCGGTCGCTGAACGGCGTCCCGGAAGTTGCGGCCGAATACAAGGATCCGGATGTCAGGCGCCTGTTCGACCTGGCGATGAAGCTGGAAGGCCTGCCGCGCCACGCCTCGACCCATGCCGCGGGCGTGGTGATCGGCGACCGGCCTCTGGACGAGCTGGTGCCGCTCTATCGCGATCCTCGCTCCGACATGCCGGTGACGCAGTTCGACATGAAATATGTCGAGGCGGCGGGCCTCGTGAAATTCGACTTCCTGGGCCTGAAAACCCTTTCGGTCCTGAAGGAAGGTCGGCGCCTGCTCGCCGAGCAGGGCATCGAGGTCGACTTCGAGAAGCTGCCGTGGGACGATCCCGCTGTTTACGAGTTGATCCAGCGCGGCGACGCGGTCGGCGTGTTCCAGCTCGAATCCGAAGGGATGCGGCGCACCCTTGCGGCAATCCGGCCAACCAGCTTCGGAGACATCATCGCGCTCGTCGCGCTCTACCGGCCGGGGCCGATGGACAACATCCCGATGTTCGGCGACCGCAAGAACGGGCGCACGAGGATCGAATATCCGCACCCGCTGCTCGAAGGCATCCTGGCCGAGACCTACGGCATCTTCGTCTACCAGGAGCAGGTGATGCAGGCCGCCCAGGTGCTGGCCGGCTACTCGCTCGGCGAAGCCGACTTGCTTCGGCGCGCCATGGGCAAGAAGATCAAATCGGAGATGGATGCCCAGCGCGCCCGCTTCGTGGAGGGCTGCGCGACCCACAACCAGATCTCGGCCGCGAAAGCCAACGAGCTGTTCGACACGATCGACAAATTCGCCGGCTACGGCTTCAACAAGAGCCACGCCGCGGCCTATGCGCTCGTCGCCTACCAGACCGCTTGGCTGAAGGCGCACCACCGCGCCGAATTCTACGCCGCGTCGATGAGCTTCGACATGGCGCTGACCGACAAGCTCGGCGTGTTCGTGGAGGACATGCGCCGCGGCGGCGTCGAGTGCCTGCCACCAGACATCAACGCCAGCAATGCCTTTTTCACGGTCGAGAATGGTGCTGTGCGCTATGCGCTCGGAGCGCTCAAGGGCGTCGGCGAGAAGGCGATGGAGGCGCTGGTCGAGGAGCGCGAGCGGAACGGACCGTTCACCAGCCTGGAGGATTTCGCCGCGCGGATCGATCCGCGGCTGCTCAACCGGCGCCAACTCGAAAGCCTCGCTGCCGCGGGCGCGTTCGACAGCATCAAGCCCGAGCGCGCCGCGGTGTTGGCCGGAGCGGAAACGATCCTCGCCCATGCGGCGAGCGCGCAGTACCAGCGCGAGAGCGGCCAGGCAGGGTTGTTCGGCGCCAATAGCACCGAGGCTGCGCCGATCCGGCTTCCGCGCGATGCCTCGTGGACGCTGGCGCAGCGCATGGCTGCCGAACGCGATGCATTCGGCTTTTATTTCTCCGCTCACCCGGTCGATGCAGCACGGCACCTGCTTGCCGCCCACAAGGTCAAGAGCTTCGCCGAAATTGCCGATACCCAGGTCGCGGAAGGCGAGCGAGTCGGCTCGACCATGGCCGGGCTGGTCGAGGAAGCGCGCTGGCGGACCTCGGCCAAAGGCCGCCGCTACATGATGGCGACCCTGAGTGATTCAAGCGGCCAGTTCGTCGCCACGGCATTCGACGATGAAGCGACGTCGGCGCTCGAAGCCGCGGCCAAGGCCGGCCTATGCGGGCTGCTCGGCGTCGAGCTCGACCGCCGCGCGGGCGACGAGACTCCAAGGGTGACGATCAAACGCTTCCAGCCGCTGACGGATCTCGCCAAGCGGACTAGGCTGCAGATGACGGTTCGCGTGCCGACCGCAGCGATGGCCGAGCGAATCGCCAATGAGCTGAGCAGTGCGCGCGCGTCCAATGGTCTGGTGCGCTTGCTCGTCGAATTGGAGTCGGGCGGCGAAGCGGCGATTATCGCCGGCCGTGATTATGCGCTGGATGCCGAGCTCGCGGCCCGCATCGAACGGATCGCCGGCGAGGGGAGCGTCGACCTCTCGGTCCAGGAGCCGCCGAAGCTCGCCCTCGTCGGCTAAGGCTCAGGCCATCCAGAAGCCGTCGCGGTTC
>Ga0105248_10000266_pt1 | contig 61277 bp, 56 predicted proteins | sample KBSS34metaG_FD_81524 | JGI IMG/M metagenome (GOLD analysis project Ga0105248, IMG submission 81524) | Switchgrass rhizosphere microbial communities from Kellogg Biological Station, Michigan, USA - KBS S3-4 metaG | ecosystem: Host-associated > Plants > Roots > Rhizosphere > Soil | place... | reverse complement strand
GGCAGCGCGGTCAATCAGGATGGCGCATCCAACGGATTGACGGCGCCAAACGGCCCTTCGCAGCAGCGGGTGATCAAGACGGCGTTGGCCAACGCTGGGTTGACCCCGGCAGACGTCGACGTGGTCGAAGCGCATGGCACGGGGACGGTGTTGGGCGATCCCATTGAGGCCCAAGCACTTTTGGCGACCTACGGGCAGAATCGGTTGGCGGGACGGCCGTTGTGGTTGGGGTCGGTCAAGTCGAACATCGGTCACACGTCGGCGGCGGCAGGAGTGGCCGGCGTGATCAAGATGGTGCAGGCGATCCGCCACGCGGTGATGCCCGCGACGTTGCACGTCGATGCGCCGACGCCACACGTGGACTGGTCGGCGGGCTCGGTGTCGTTGTTGACCAAGGCGCGCAACTGGGACGGTGACGGCCGTCCGCGCCGGGCGGGGATCTCGTCGTTTGGCATCAGTGGCACCAATGCACACGTGATCTTGGAGCAGGCTCCAAACCCGCCCGACCGCAGCGATCATGTTGGCGAGGAGGGTCTTTCGCCGTTACCGGTTGTGCCGTGGGTGGTGTCGGGCAAGTCGAAGCAAGCCTTGGCGTCCCAGGCGGCCCGGTTGTCGGAGTTCTTGGCGAAGTCATCGGAGGCGGATCCAGTCGACGTGGGGTGGTCGTTGGCGGCGACGCGATCGGCGTTCGAGCATCGGTCGGTGATCCTCGGCGCTGACCGTGACCAGTTGATGGCCGGCTTGAATGCGCTTGCCCACGACCAACCCGACCCCTCCGTCGTCAACGGCCGAGCGACGTCCACGGGCAAGACCGTGTTCGTCTTCCCCGGCCAGGGCGCCCAACGACTGGGAATGGGCCGACAACTTCACGCGGAGTTCCCGGTCTTCGCCGAGTCTTTCGACGAAGTGGCCGACGAATTGGATCGTCATCTGCGGATTCCCTTGCGCCAGGTCATCTGGGGGGACGACGAAGCTCTGGTCGCCAGCACCGAGTTCGCCCAGCCGGCGCTGTTCGCGGTGGAAACGGCGTTGTGTGAGTTGTTGCGGCACTGGGGTGTTCGCCCTGACTTCGTGATGGGCCATTCCGTTGGCGAGTTGACGGCGGCGTACGTGGCCCAGGTGTTGTCGTTGGCCGACGCCGCAGCCCTGGTGGCCGCGCGCGGCCGGTTGATGCAGGCTTTGCCGCAGGGCGGGGTGATGACGGCAGTGGCGGCGAGCCAAGAGGAAGTACTGCCGTTGCTCGTCGACGGCGTAACCATTGCGGCGGTCAACGCGCCAGGCTCGGTAGTTCTCTCCGGCGAGGAAGCAGGGGTGACCGCCGTTGCGGATGCGTTGGCCTCCAAGGGCCGCCGGATTCATCAGTTGGCGGTATCACACGCGTTTCACTCCCCGTTGATGGAGCCGATGCTCGACGAGTTCGTCCGAATCGCCTCCGACGCGACGGTTGGCGAGGCTCAGATTCCCGTGGTGTCGAACGTGACCGGTCAACTGGCAGGTCCCGGCTACGGTTCGGCGCAGTACTGGGCGGACCACGTCCGCAGGCCGGTGCGTTTCGCCGACAGCGTGCAGCTCCTGGAGTCGTTGGGGGCCAACAGGTTCGTCGAGGCAGGCCCTGGAGCGGGATTGTCGGTAGCCATCGAGGGATCCCTATCGACGGCCGCCGCCGTCGTGCCGGCACTGGGCAAAGAGCTTGCTGAGTCCACAGCGCTAGTTGCTGCCGTCGGCCGGTTGTTCACCGCAGGAGTCGGCGTGGACTGGTCGGCGGTGTTCGCTGGTCGTGATGCTCGCATCGTACAGTTGCCGACTTATGCCTTTCAGCGACAACGCTTTTGGCTTCAGTCAAAGTCGTCGGACAGCGGTGTCGTAGGCCCCGAGTCGGTCACTCCCAAGCCGAAGGCTTCGGAGCATGCTCCGCCCGCATCGCCCGACAGTGGTGATGCGAGCGATCCTTCACGATTGGCACTAGCTCAATCCCTGCAGGGTCTGACCGACGACCAGCAGCGTGATCTGCTAGAGGAATTGGTCCGGTCGCAGGTAGCGGCGGTCCTCGGGCGTTCCGCCGACGACGTCGATCCTCACAAGCCCTTCCAGGAACTCGGGCTTCAGTCACTCAGTGCCGTCGAGCTTCGCAACCGGCTGAACGCCGCAACGGGACTCGACCTAGCGCCCACCCTGATCTTCGAATATCCGACTCCGGCGGCGCTCGCCAATCTGTTCGCCGCCAAGCTCGGTGGGGCCGGTGCAAGCAATAGCGCACTCGAAGACGCGCTCGACGACTTCGAGGGAATGCTGCCGTCGATCGACGCGAGCGACAGGCGCGCGGTGGCCAGTCGCTTGCGTAGGCTCCTCGAGATCGTCGACGACGACTCATAGACCACCGAACTCGAATCCCTCTGCGCGGCTTGCGGTTCGACGTTACGGAACGAAGTAGTCAACGTTGTCGGGGCCAAGGCCCTTGACCGGGTCGTGGAAGGAGATCGGGACGTTCACGTTCCCCAATGGCGTCAACAACGTGTAGGTGTTCTTGTCGCCCGAAGGTGAGGCAATCGAGGTGTAGAGGAGCCCGAAGCCGCTCGCCGGGTAGTACACCTGGCTGTACTGCGAGCCGACCGTTGGCACGCTTGCGGGATCGGTTCCCTCCGGGACGCCCGTGACATTGGTGATCAGGATTGACTCCACGTAGGTGCCAGTGATGCCCCACTGGGTCGTGACGTCGGCGTCGACCGTGCCGATCTCGTTCCCGCTCGAATCGAGGACCTTGAATTTTTGATAGCCCTGGAGTTGTACTTCCCGTGGCGGGAGTCCATTGACGCCAATTGGGACGAATTCGGAAGCGGGCACGAAGCTGTACTTGCCTGGGACCGAGAACGAGTCGTGTGTCGGAGGGTCGGTGGCGTCGTAGGGCATCGGAACGTTGATGGTGCCGAGCGGCGTGCCGATCCTGAACGTGACCACCGCGGGCCCGCCGCCGGGTGGGACGACTGCTGAGTACACGGCTCGCTTGCTGCGGAAGACGTTGTACACCGAACCGGGCCCGGGAATCACGTCGGTGGGACCGGAAATGTATTCCGTGACGTAGATTGCCTCGGTGGCCCCGCCAATTGCGTCCGACGTGGTAGTGACGTACCCCTTGAAGCTCCCAACCGGTTCGGGGTTGCCGGTTTGGTAGACGTTGAATACCTGTTCCCCTTGATAGGACGAGAAGAGCGGCACGACACCGCTGATCGAGACGGGTATTTCGTCGTGACCGGGTGCAGGAGCGATGTAGTAGCCGTTTTCGAGTTGCATGGGCTCGTTGACAGCCGTAAGGACTTGAGCGGCATCGTATTTCAGGGGAATCGGGACGTCCCCGAAGGGCGTCAGCAACTTCAACGACACCTCTCGCTCATCGACGCCCGTGGGTGTCGAGGTGTAGAGGATTCCGAACAGGCCGAAGAGCGGCGACCTACTCGTTGCCACTAACGTACCAACCGGAGGAGCGCCGATGCCGTCTGTTTCGGTGACGACGAATTCCTGGTACCGCCCGCCGCCGAAGACGATGAAGGCGTTCGAATTGCTCACCAGGGCTTTGAAGTTGCCGACGGTGGTGCCCGAGGAATCGACGACGTCGTACTCCTGCTCGCCCTGAACCATGCCCGGCCCCGCCGGACCGATCGTGAACAGCCCGTAGAACGACTTGACCTTTTCGGGGGACTCCGGATCGGCGACGATCTTGTAGCCGTTGAGTACGAAGGTCGGGTTGACTGCCGATGCGGTCGGCTGGTCGAGAGTGGTAGCGGCGCCCGACATTCCGCGGCGCAGGCCGGCAAGCTGAACCAAGTTGGTCAGGCCGGTGAGCGGGACCGCCGGCGGCGGCGCGCTTGGGGCCTCATGGGTGAATGGCCGCAGTACTTGGTTGGCCACGGCGGCAACGGCGGCCGCGACGCCGGTGGTCGCAGTCCCCGTGTTCGACGTGACTCGCAGCGGTGCGGTAATCGAGTCCAATGTCTCCGAAAGGTTCTGTGCAGCTGCCCCTGGTGACAGCGCTTCGGTCACCCTGGAGAGTCGCGGCTCGACAGCGCCGAGGGTTGGCAGGGGCCTCGCGGCCAACGGCGTCTTCACCACGGGCTTGTTGGTGCCGGACGCTCTCTGTTGTAGCGGCGTCGTGGTGGCGGTGGTCAGGTGCGCGCCGAGGTTGTCGGCCAGGTCGTGAAGGTTGGTGCGCAGATTGGTGCCGTTGCCAAGGTCCCGTACGTGTGCACCCACTGCCGCGACGTTCGACAGGGAATCCTTCACGGCCTTTCGGATGGCGGATCCCACGTCGGACGCGCGGTCGCCGGACCCGTCGGTGGTCGACGGTCCAGGTGGGGCCGACGAATCGGGTCCGGCCCAAGCGGTCCCGGCACCGCTGAATATCGCCGCGCCCACGCCCAACGCCACCGCGAGACCACCCACGCGCCCGACATAATTCGAAGAATTCATGACTTCCTCCTTAATGGGCGCACGGCTGGCGCTATTTCTGCTGACAGTCTTTGGGGCGGTCAAGCCGCATTGGCATGGCTTTGCTTGATCTCCGCGCGCATTCGCGTGCCGGGCTTGGGGATGACTTGCGGATCCGCGACAGCGTTCGTTGGTTGTCGGCAGCCCGGTCCAGGATGACCGCCGCGGGACGCGAAACGTTAAGGCGTGGAAGCATCATCGGCGCATCACCCCCCGGCGTCGAGCACGCGATCTTGAAATCGCCTAAAGCTAACTAACAGAGACGTCAGTATCCTAAGCGGTCACCACCAGCTGTGCGTCTGTTTGCGAGAATCGACTGTTCCTGCACGCCACGTCAGCAGAACTCGAATTCGGCGAATGGCCCATTCTGCTGGTGCAGATCGATAGAACGCGTGTCCGGCAGTGTCCGAATGCCCATTTCCCGCCCTGCGCACAATGCGCACAAGGCGGTTTTCGATCGTTGCGCGGCTTGTGCACACAAGCGCGACTTCAGCATCGCTCATTCGTAACTTCGCAGGTAGATCGCATGAATGACCTACGAAACGGAGTTCGAAATGTTCATCTCACTGCAAGCAATGCAGATCCGCGGAGGGACGTCCAAGGGTGTGTACCTTCTGCGCGACGACCTGACCGCATATGCCGATTCGCTCGACGACGTGCTGTCGGCGCTCATGGGCGGCGCACCTCGCCAGGTCGATGGCCTCGGAGGGGATGCCACCACCACCAGCAAGGTCGCCATCGTCGGATGCTCGGACGAGGAGGACGTCGACGTCGACTACCTCTTCGCCCAGGTCGATCCGAGGACCGGTGCCGTCGACTGGACCCCCACGTGCGGCAACGTCCTCGCTGGGGTAGGACCGTTCGCGATCGAGCGCGGACTTGTACCGGTCGCAGGTGCGACCACCGACGTGCGGATCCGATTGGTCAACACCGGAGCCCGTGTCGTCGTCTCCGTACAGACCCCCAGCGGCGCCGTCGAGTATGGCGGCGATCAGGCGATCGCGGGCGTCCACGGCGGCGCCGCTCCCGTTCGGCTGACCTTCACCGACTTCGCGGGCGGCACGACGGGCGCCCTATTTCCAACAGGCAACCGCGTCGACCACATCGACGGCGTCGAGGTCAGCTGCGTCGACGCAGGCGTGTGCGCCATCATCATGCGAGCCGTCGACCTCGGGTTGTCCGGGGCGGAGACCCCCGCAGAGATCAATGGCGACGGCGCCCTCCTCAAGCGTGTCGAGCGGATTCGTTGCAAGGCTGGCGAGCTGATGGGCATGGGCGACGTCAGTGGGCGGGTAGTTCCCAAGGTGATGCTGGTGTCGGACTCGTCCGCGGGATCCAGCGCCGCCATCCGGTCGCGCTACCTGGTCCCGACGTCGTGCCATCCCGCACACGCGGTCACCGGTGCCATCAACCTGGCGTCAGCGGTGTCGATCCCTGGCACCGTGGCGCACGAATCTCGCTCCACGACAGGCGATCGCAGCATCGGCATCGAACACCCGGGCGGCGTGCTGGAGCTCGGGATCGCTCTGCACGGCGATGCGCCGATCGGTGCCACCATCACGTCGACTGCGCGGAAGCTGTTCGACGGCAACGCTTTCGTCGAAGTGCATCCGACCGCCGCTTGTTGAGCACAATGCGCACGAGATGGGTTTCGAGCACTGCGCGGATTGTGAGCACGACCACGACCACCACCCCGACCCCTCCTAGGCTCGAAGCGAGACCTCAAGAGGGGCAACCGAATAACTTCAAGAGATGGATGAGAATCATGAAGAATCACACACGTTGGATTGCCGCGGCAGCGATCGTCGTCGCGCTCGGCTCCTTGTTCACGTCGATCGCGCTACCCGCTGGGTGGTTGATCGCAGGCATGCTCGGCGCTGCGATCATCGCCCTGTCCTCCCGCCGCGAGTTGACGCCCCCTGCAAGGGCGATGTCCGCGGCCCAAGGAGTCATCGGCGTCGTGGCCGTCGAGCCGTTGACCAAGCTGACGGGTGGTGACCTCGTGCACTTCGCTGGGTGCGCGGCCTTCTCGGTCACCATCACGTTGGGATTGAGCGTCGTCTTCGGGGTGGCGTTGGCCCGGCTGGCCAGTGGTCTTGGCACCGCGACGGCGAATCTGTCGCTGATCGCCGGCGGCGCGAGCACGATTTCGAGCATGGCCCGCGAACTCGGTGCCGACGAGCGCTATGTCGCGCTTTCGCAGTACCTACGCCTGACCATCGTGGTGCTATCCATGCCAATGGTGCTGGGCGCATTGGGAACTCATGATCCCGAACCGCTGACTGTCGGTGCCCACGACCAGTGGAGCATCGTGGGACTGCTCGGCATGGCGGCGCTGATACTCGTTGCCGGTCACGTCGCGAAAGTTGTCAGGATGCCCGCGCCGTTCCTGTTGGGGCCGCTGGTCGCAACTGCCATCCTCGCGATCGCTGATCCGTCGCTGGCGTCGCTCGTCAGCCCGAACACGCTGATCACCAACGTCGCCTACGTCGTGATCGGATGGCAGGCGGGCGGTGGGTTCGCCATCGACGTGCTGCGGAGGTTCGTGCGGCTGATCCCCTTGACGCTGGCCTTCATCGCCATGACGATCGGCAGCTGCTTCGGTGTGGCGGTCGTCGTCAGCCACTGGGCCTCGGTATCCCTCGCGGATGCCTACCTCGCCACCACGCCCGGCGGCATCTACGGTGTGCTTGCCATCGCCAACGAAGTCCACTCGGGCCCAATCGTCGTGACGTTGCAGATCTTGAGGCTCGTCACGATGGTGGTCGCGGCCGGGTTCATCCCGAGGATCATCGGTTGGTTGGACCGGCGCCAGGCCGTTGAGCCCGTCTTCGCCTAGTGATTTCGGCGTGGAAACGTTCGCCGCGTCAGCGAGCGTTTCCACGCCGAAGGCGCTCTGGAGGTGTCGGCGCTGTCGTGAACTCCTGCTCCGGGCGCCCAGTGGTGCCGTACCGCAAGCCCACCGTCACCTCGCCCGAAGTGGTCAAAGCCGAAAGATAGCGTTGCGCCGTCGCCCGCGAAACCCCAATGGCCTCGGCTACTTCCGCAGCAGACATGGCGGATTCTGCTTCGCCCAAGGCCTGCAGTACCAGCTTCTTGGTGGGGGACGGCGCGGCCGTCGACTGGGGAGGCGGGGCGATCTTCGGGCGGAGTGCCGCGAAAGCCGCGTCGATTCCGGCTGCACTGACCGTCTGTGCCGCAAGGATCTTGCGATACCGCGCGTAGCCGGCCAACCGCGACGCCAACTCCGTTGGCTGAAAGGGTTTCACCAGATAACCCCACGCACCTGCGGCGAGAGCGGCTCGCACGGTTCGCGTTTCGGTGGCGGCGGTCAACATCATCGCGTCACCCTCCAATTCCCGGACGAAGTCGACACCCGAACCATCCGGTAGGTAGACGTCGACCAGCGCGAGGTCGACGGGGCCAATCTTGCGGGCGGCACCCAGAGTGGTCGCCGTGTCGACGACCGTGAATCCCGGCAGGGCCTTGACGATTCCGGCATGCATGTTGGCGACGCGGAAGTCGTCATCGACCACCAGCACGGTCAGGTCTACGTCGTCCACTCGGCCTCCTCTTCGAGGTGCTCATCAATTTCTGGGATGTCCTCTGGAATGTCGTCGACGATCATCACGCCGGGCAAGCGGGCGATGAACTCGGCGCCGCACAGCCGCACATCGGGGTTGCCTGCGCTCGACAGTCGTAGCTCGCCACCGAGCCCTCGACTCAGCTGTCGCGACAGCGCCAACCCGATGCCACGGCCGCCGGGTATGCCCGAATCGGGTTTGGTCGTAGTGCCCTCGACGAAGAGATCGTCCACGAAGTCGGGGCTGACCCCGCCGCCGCTGTCGGCAACCGTGATGAACAGCGTCGATTCCTCCTGCAGCAGTTCGACTTCCACTTCCTTGACGTCGCCGGAGGCGCTGTGGGTGGCGTCGATGGCATTGTCGACGAGGTTGCCCAAGACGGTTGTGACGTCCACCGGAAGCGCCAAACGCCCTGGCACCCAGCTGTTCTCGCCGATCGTCAACGTCACACCTGCCTCGCGTGCAGTCGCCGCCTTCGCAGCGAGAAAGGCCTGCAGGAAGGGATCGCGCACGACCTCGATGCCCGGCACAGCCGAGCCCAACGGACCAGTGCCGAGCAGTTCCTCTACGTACTGCGCGGCTTCCTCGGTGTGGCCCGCGTGTAGTAGCCCGTTGAGCAGATGCAGTCGATTGGCGAATTCGTGGCGCTGCGCCCTCAGCGCCGAGCTCATCAGTTGGACGGCGTCGAGCTGACGTGTCAGCGATTCGACGTCGGTGCGATCACGAACCACCAGGACGGTGCCGAGGTTGCGTCCGTCGCGTTCCACCGGCCGTGCCGACACCACGACGATTCGGTCGTTGACGTTGGCCAACGCCGGTGTCGCCGCCGCCGCTCTGAACACGTCGAGCACACGCGGCGTCAACCCGATGTCGGCGACGGGTCGGCCCGCTTGGTCGTCGATCCCGAGTAGCCGCGACGCCTCGTCGTTGACGAACGTGGTCCGCCAGTCCGCATCGGCAGCGACGACGCCCTCGCCGATGCCATGCAGCACGGCGGCCTGCCCACGGACCATCTCGGCCATCTCGGTTGGCCGCAAGCCGAGAGTGAGAGCTCGCCATCGGCGTGCCAGAAGGAACGAGGCCACGGCACTGAGCAACAGGATGACGCCGCCCAACACCGCGGCGGTACGGACATTTCGCCAAAGTTGCTGATGGACAACCGCAGTCGAGATCCCGACGCTGACTTCGCCGACGACGCGCTGAGAGTTTGGAGCCAGCACGGGTACCTTCGCCGCCACCGAAGGGCCGAGGGTTCCCGTTTCGAGGTCCACCTCCTCGCGTCCGGCAAGGGCAGCAGTCGCAGCGGTACTCGTTGGCTTGCCGAGCTCGGCGACGTCCGGGTGGGCGAGCCGTAATCCTGCGTCGTTGGTGATCACCACGAACAGCATGTCGGTGCGGTGTTGCACGTCCGTCGCGATGGCTTGTAGGGGCCCGTGGGCGAGTTCGTCGGGGGAGAGGGCACTCGGTTGGCCGTCGACCCCGGCGACACTCGACCTGACCAGGGGTGCCGATGCGAGCACACGGGCAATGTCGAGTGCGCGGATGCCGTACTCGTAACGGATTCTTTGGTGGCTGAAGAAGGCGAACACGCCGAAGGCGACGACGAGTGTGAGTGCTACGACTGTCATCTGCAGCACGAGCACTTGGGTTGCGAGCCGCGGGTCGATGCGGCCCTTCCTGGCCATGACGAGCTAGCCTACCTGCCGGTTTCGCGTGTTCGGGGATTGAACCGGCGCCCCCGCGGAGGGGTTAGACGGGATTGATCTCCTCGAGGCTGCGGCCGGTGGTCTTCGGCCCCATCGGAATCAGTATCGCGATCGCCGCGACCATCGCCACGACGACGACCGTGAACATGGCAGTCGCGCCGTAGGCGCCGAGTACCGGAATCAGCACGAACGGGAGTGCAGCGCTTGACAACCGGGACAGCGAGTACGTCCAACCCACCGCAGTCGCACGCACGTCGCTTGGGAAGATCTCGGCCTGGTAGACGTGGTAGATGTTCGAGAAGACGTTGGCTGCTGCCGTCGTCAGCACGCCGAACAGGACGATCAGCGCACTGCTGGCAGTGACGGCGAACGCGATCCCGCAGAGCGCCATGGCCGCGGCGCTGGCGATCACGAGGGTCTTGCGCTCGAATCGTGCCAGCAGGGGGATCGAGATCAGCGAGCCCAGCGGATATCCGACAAAGGTCAGCGCGGTGAACAGCAGCGACGACGTGACGTCGAAGCCACGGGCCACCAGGACCAGCGCCGCCATGGTCCCGAAACCGTAGTAGCCGAAGGGCTGAAACAAATGGAAGACCGCGAGCATCGCCAGCCGGCCCCGGTACGGAGCTTGACGAAGCCGCGCAACGGGATTCGAGTTGGCGCCGGTGTTGCCGACCGCAGGTGCGGTCACCGGCTGCGGCGCGATGCCGCTGCCCGCAGCCAAGCTGCGAAGCGCCACTTCGGCTTCCGCGGTGCGGCCCCGCGCCGCTAGCCACCGCGGCGATTCTGGCAAGCCACGCCGCATGAGCATGACGAACACTGCGCCGACGCCACCGATCAGCAGGAGGACTCGCCAGCCCTCGATGCCGAAGATGGTGTGCCCCGAGATACCGAGTGCCAAGAAGCCCAGCGCGGGAACTGCGAGGAACGAGCACGTGTACGCCCAAGCGGCGAGCCGCCCGCGATGTGCTTTCGGAAGGACGTCGGACAGGTAGGAGTCGGCGACGGGATATTCCGCGCCGATGCCGACGCCTGCCAGGAACCGTGCGGCGACCAAGAGCGTCGGATTGGGTGCGATCGCGGCCAGCAGGCTGCACACCGAGAACCAAATCAGGTTCAGCAGGAACGCCTTGCGTCGGCCGATCCTGTCGGCGATGCGGCCGAAAGCTGCTGCGCCGATGAACATTCCGAGGAACGAGGAGGCCATGAGGAGCGCCACCGTCGTCCCACCGAGGTGGTATTCGGTCTTCAGGGCCGAGGCGATCGAGCTCGACACGAAGATTTCGTAGACCTCGAAGAACAGCCCGAGGCCGATCGCAACGACGATCTTGCGGTGCGCTCGCGTCACGGGCAGCGCGTCGAGTTGGCTGCCGACGTCGGGGGAGGCGGTTTGGACGGCGAGCCGATTCGGCTGCGTCATGGTCATCGTCATTGGTCGGTCCTTTCTCGTCGAGGCGGTCAGTGGTTGTCGTCGTGAGACGAGTCGGAATGATGACGGCCGGACTGGTCGCGATCGCGCGACCAATCGTGGTCGTATGAGCCGTTGTTCGTCCCGTCGAAATGGGGGAGGAACCACCGGAAGTCACGCGGCGTGACGTCGCGAGGCGGTTGCCACTGCTGCTGCTGCCATTGATACCCGTCTTGCTGCCCATTGGACGGTGAGTAGGTGGCGGCCGGCGGGGATTGGTGGCTGGCAGAAGTCGTGTTGCCGCTCTGGCTCCTCCGTGCCTGTGAGACGGGCGCGACGGTCTGCGTTGGCGCGACCGGGGGTGTCGTCGGTGCGCTGACGACGGACTGGGTGGCCGTGTTCGGGGCAGCAACCTGAGTGGATGGAGACTGGCCGCCGAACACCGCGATCGCGGCGGTGGCGATGGCCGCGGCCGCGCCGACCCCGATGCCTGCGAAGGTCATGGCGCGGGGCATGCGCTTGGTGCGCATGGCCGCATACTCGGGTGCGGCAGGTTCCCGTGAGGATTCCTGCGACCACGCCAGTGCGGGGGTGGCAGGCCTGGCCATCGTGGCGGCGTCGTAGTCGATCCTCGGGATGGCCGCGGTCGCGCTCTGCGCCCAGTCGTCGGTCTGGCTACGCCGTTGGTTGTCGTTCATCGGATGCTCCTTGCTTTCGGCCTCAGGCGGTTCCTGATGGCGTCATGCATCCGACGGTAGGGAGCGGGAAAGCACAGGTCTCGCTTGTGCGCACAACCCGCGAAGCACGCGATTCACGCGGTTTTGCGCATTGTGCTCGGCGAGGGTTTCTAGGAGTCGCCCGCGCTCAACTGGCGACGTTCGGCCGGCTTGCGCACCTGCGCAGGCGGCTGTCCCTTCGGCCCTTGGACCCGAGCGGCCTTGACCCGCGTCGACTCGATGGGCGTGAGTTCAGTGCCGGCGTCTTCGATCATCGCCTCCTCCGCGGGCAGGTCGACCGTTTCCTCCGCGACCATGCTGATCCGATGGCTGCGACGCAGGCTGAAGTGAATCTCCTCGGTCTCCTCGAACACGCCGAGCGCGCTGCGCAGCGGTCGGGTCGTCGCCTCGATCGCGCTCGCGACGATCGGCGGGACGAACGGCCGGATCCACCGGGTCGCCGTCTTGGTGACGGCGGGAGCCACCGGGATCAGTCCGCGTTCTCTCGGCGCGAGTTCGGCGGATTCGACGAGGGCCGGAAGGTTGTCGGGGGCGTCCTTCGACGGCAGTTCGGCCAGCGGCTCGACGACGCGCGCGGATTCGACGGCCATCTGCATGGGTGCCTCCGCGGGCTCTAGTGCCTCCGCGACCCGGCGGCGCTGTGTCTCACGGTCGATCTCGTTCTGCGCCTCGATTGCCATTCGTGCACTCGCGAGTTGCTGTTCGGCCCACATGGTCTCGATCTCTGCGCGGACCTCCGCACGCTTCACCGCGATCGTGGTCTCGGCGTCGATTTCGGCCCGTTCGCGTTCCTCGCGCGCGGTGATGCCGCGGTCCTGAGTGGTCTGGCCGCGCCAGAGCTTCAAAATGAGCGGTAAGAGGATCAACAACGCGAAGAAGCAGCCCGTCAGTACACGCAGCACCAATGCTCCGGGACTGGCGACGGAATGGGCGTTCATGGCCGACCATCGCGCGCCGAGCCCTCGGTCGGATTGCGCGATGGCGGCGTCGCGGGCGTGCGCGAGCACCTGCTCCTGCATGGCGATCTGACCGTCGAGTTCTGGTGCGCGACCATCACGTTCGGCGACCGCGGTGTCGAGCTGCCGCTGCGTGTCCATCAGAAAGCTCTTCGCCGTGCGGTTTTCGGGCCCTGCACCGGGCAGACCGGTGATGTGGGTCTGCGGGCAGGCCGGTGACGGGTTGAACTCGCACCGGGCGACGACGAGCGCATCGTCGCGTCGTCGACTCGCGTCGGTTACCGCGTCGTCGAGCGCAGTGCGGGCCGCGCGAATCCGGTTAAGGTCCTCCGACGCTGCCACGACGACGGGTGTGGAATCGGCGTCGCGTGCCGCGCGCTCGTCGAGGCGTGTCGAGATCGAGCCCGCGAAGATCGCCATCGCAGCGATCTCGCCGACGACGGCGCCGCAGATCATTGCGACGACGACACGCGCGAGCACACCTGACCACCCACGCTTTGGGCCACTTGCGATGCCTCGACTCACCGCGGCTACGAACACGCCAAACACGACGGCGACGGCCAATGCCGCGAGCGTCGGCCAGCGGGCCGCCTCTTCGAGGACGGCGGTCGTGACTAGCGCGGTCAGTGTCGCGGTGACGAGCACCACGACGCCTGCAACCATGCCGGTGGATCGGTGGTGTCGCTCGTCCAACTCGGACCATTCGGCACCGCCAAGCCATGTGACGGCGGCAGCAAAACCATTGGTAGACATGGAACTCCAAGAGTTGCTGTGTGTAGTTACCAGGCGGAGGCGGCACGCCGGTAGGAATTGGTTCCCATGGTCTCACGAGGGCGCCACGGGCGCACATTCCCAGCGGACCGGATGTGCCCGACGTCTCGGTCGAGCAGTGGAAGCGCTCGTCGTCACTCCCCGCGAGCCTTAGGCTCCGGTGATGACGACCTTCGCCCTCGTCCATGGCGCGTGGCACGGCCCATGGTGCTGGGAGGACGTATCGCCGCTGCTGGAACGAGCCGGACACGACGTCTTGGCTGCAGAGCTGCCGAGCGAGGACGGCTCAGCCGACTTCGACGTCTACGCCGACGTGGTGTGCGCCGCCCTGCAGGAGCGCGACGGCGACGTCATCGTGGTGGGCCACTCCTTGGGAGGGCCCACCGCAACTCTGGTCTCGGCACGCAGGCCCGTTCGTCACGTGGCTTACCTGTGTGCCGCGGTGCCCGAACCGGGACGCACCTTCGTCGATCAGATGCAACGGCATCCGGACATGGTCGATGCGAACTGGGCCGGCGGGTTGAGCGATCCCGACGAACAATTGCGTACGCGGTGGGTCGACCATGAGTTGGCTCGCCACTTCTTCTACGACGATTGCGATGAGCACGTCGCGATGGCCGCCTTCGAACGACTCAGGCCGCAGGCTGCCGCCGTGTTCACCGCGCCGCTGTCGTTGGCCGAATATCCCGCGGTCGCCCGCACCTACGTCGTCTGCGCTGACGATCGGCTGGTCTCGCCTAGCTACCAGCGCAGCTTGGCGCAGACACTCGATGCCGACGTCGTCGAACTTCCCGGCAGTCATTCGCCGATGCTTTCGAGGCCGTCAGCCGTGGCTGACATCCTGCTTTCGCTTGCAGCACAACGCATCTAGGTGTGTCGGAGTGGCTCGCCATGCTGTGGCGGCAATATCGCGATCAGCGGAACCTCACGGTGGCACGTCCTGCCGCCGCGAGCACGTAGCCCAGCGCCAGGAACCCTGCCGCAAGCACCCCGACGTTGACGGTGACGCCGAGCATCCCGACGCTCGCGGGGTCCAGGAAGTAGTACGGAGCGCGACGCCCAGCGTGATTGAGAACGACCAGGGCCAACAGCAGATAGGCGAAGGGGTACACCAGCCATGCGAACGGCTGCCACCACCGCACGTCGCCTTGACTTCGACCGACCGCCAGCCAGTCGGCAAGCGCGAGCGTGGGAACCACGACGTGCAGCACCGTATTGGCCACCGTGTAGCCCATGCTCTTGTCGGTCAGGTACAGATTCCAGATCACGCCCGCCACGACGACGTAGAGCACGACCGCACCGCGTAGGCCCGCACGTGATTCGGCACGCGGCGAGAACAAGGCCCAGGCGTAGTAGGCGGCGGCGAGCACGTTGGCTTGATACGTGAAGGTGATCAACCGCCATGACACGCCGCGCCGCGACGTCACCTCCACCAGCAGAATTGCCGCGAGCACTGCTGCGACGATCGCCACCCGCAGCACGATCGCCAGCGGTTGGCGTGGTCGAAGCTCGACGAGCTCACTCATGACTTCCGCAACGTCCCGACCGGTACCCTGGTTCCCAGATCATGAAACACATTGCATCACAATCAATCTGGCACACCTTGCCGAAAGAGCACACGTCTTCGGCGACTCGGCGTACTTCGCGAACCGACGTGCCACGCAACGTGCACTCGGCGTTCTCTTCGTCGCCAGCACCAAGCGCAGTCGAAGTAGTCGCGAGGGCGTTCCCGCCACGTGAGCCCTTTCCCTGCTAGACCCTGCTTGCGACGAAGCCGGCGGCCTGGTTGACGAGTCCAGAACCGATGTACGACGGCTGTAGATGCGAGTCCCAGTTCACGCCCCGTCCACAGATGGGGTCGCCGTCGGCGCATTGGTCGATGGTCTTGCCAGCGAACAGGGGCGCCGGGCCGAGTCGGAATGCCGCGTTTCCGAACATGACGACGGCCGCGACGTGCTGGGCGAGGCCAGGAGTCAACCTCGTCCTGACGGCGAGGTCAGCTGCCGTGGCCCCCAGGGAGTAGCCGCCTATCACCAATCGAGTGTTGGGGCAGCTGTTCGCCATGGACCGAACGTGGTTGTTGATGTCGTTGGCGCCGCTCACGGCGTCCACATTGGCGGGATAGTTGACGCCGTACACACCAATCGACCTGGGCGTCTGCGAGCGCAGCGAACCGACGAGAGCGTCACCGACTGCGCCGACGCCCGGTGGTTCCAATCGACCGCGAGCGAAGATCACTTCGACGTCGGGGCACGCCGCCGATGCCGTAGGAATCGGCGGTGTCGTCGACATCGCTGGAGCAGTCACCAGGGCCAAGGCGAGCACGAAGGCGCTCACCAGGCTGAGGACACGGCGTGCGAATGGTCTTTTAAGCCCCATGACAGGTTGTCGGGGCGCCGGCGTCGGACGTTACGCCGCGATCACTTGATGGTGTAGCCGCCGTCGATCAGCAGATCCGCACCGGTGATCATCGCTGCGGCATCGGAAGCGAGAAACACTGCCGCGGCAGCGATTTCGTTGGGGTAGGCGAAGCGACCGATGGGAATTTGCGCCTTGAGCGCATCCCCCTGTGGGCCGTCCCAGGCCTTGCGGCCGAGTTCGGTCAGGACCACGGTCGGCGAGATGGTGTTGACGCGGACACCCCGTCCGCCCCACTCCGCGGCGAGCACCTTGGACAGTCCGACGACGCCGAACTTGGATGCGCAATAGGCGACGTGCTGATCGAGTGCCACCGTCGCAGCCTGCGACGCCATGTTGATGATTGCTCCGCCGTCTTCCTCCAGCATGTGCCTGCCGACGGCCTGGCACATCAGGAAGGTGCCCTTCAAGTTGACCGCGATGGTCTTGTCCCACGCGTCCAGCGACAGCTCCTCCGCGGGAGCCAGCATGACGATTCCCGCGCAGTTCACCAGGACGTCTACCCGGCCGAATGCCGCGACGACGGCATCGACGGCCGCCGCGACCGAGTCGGGGTCAGCGACGTCGCAACCGAATCCACGACTGCGGTGGCCGACCGCGTCGGCCCGTTCCTGCGCGGCAGCCTCGTTGAGGTCGACCACCGCCACCGTGGCTCCCTTGGCGACGAGCGCAGCGACGATGGCGGCGCCGATGCCGGAAGCGCCACCGGTGACCAGCGCAGTCTTGTCGTGCAGATTGAAGTCCAGATCGACTGTTGGCTCTGTCATGGCCGTGATGTCCCTTCGATTGTCGAGCTTTGCGTCAGGCAAGGACTGCGGCGGCAATCTCGGTGTCGGTGACGATGGCCGAGATCAATCCCGAGCGCAGCACGGCCTTCGCTGCCTCGATCTTGGCTGCGCCCGCACAGATGGCGACGACGGTCGGGATGGCGCGTAGGTCGTGCTCGCTGATGCCCATCCGGCGTTCGTCAAGTGCGGCCACCCGCTGGCCGTCGGCGTCCAATAGCAGTCCACACGTCTCCGCTCGAACGCCAACGCGGTACAACGACGTCGCCTCGTCCTCGGACAGCGACGTGTACACCTGGGACGCCTCCGATGACCAACCTCCAACCGACACCAACGCGCACGTCACTCTGGATTGGTTGGCGAAGGCGTCCGCGATCTGCGGTGAGCTGGTGAGGCTTGCGACCGTGCGGGAATCCGCGACGACGTATGGCGCATAGAGCGGCCACGACTTGCCGCCGGTGACCTCGCTGATGCGGCGAGTCAAATCGGCGCCGTTGGACGTCAGTCCACCCGCCAGCCCGGTGAGCTGAACGACGTCACACTTTGGCAGCGTGGTCAGATGCGGCGCAATGCGCGTCATCGTGCGGCCGCAGTCGACGCCGATGACGTCGCCGTCGCTCAGGATCGACTGGAGTAGCTCGGCCATCGCCTTGGCGACCGCCTCGACGCGGTCGGACGTGTTCTTGGAATCGGCCGCGACGGCATAGGCGTGCTGTAGCGAGTACTTGCGCTGCAGGGCGGTCGAGAGTTCGACGTTGATGGATCCCGGATCATGGATCGTGATCTCGACCATGCCCGTCTCTAGTGCTTCCTCCAGCATGCGGGCCACCTTGAATCGGGACAGTCCGAACTCCTCGGCGATCTCGACGCGGGTGCGTCCTTCCAGGTAGTAGCGCCGCGCGATCACCGCGCGCTGGAACATCTCACCTGCTCCCACGACGCCCCCTCTCCTCGTCAAGTCATGATCGCTCATATGAGCGCTCACGCTTGACATCTGAGCAGAGCGTAGACGATGATCCACATCACAAGCAATCAGATGAGCGATGGTTATCACAAACGAGCGCGGGTACCCGATGCCTGGGAGGCGACTGGATGAACGGGCACGGCGTCGAGTTGGCGACGCTTGCCATCTCCGCCCGGTCACGCGAGCCTGCGGCGGCTGCCGCGCTGGTCGGCTCGGCCGAGCAGTCCGTAATCGAGGTAGCCAGACGTTTGCTCGGAATCGCAGGCAAGGCCTCGTGACACCCGCGTCGAAGCCATGGTCGTCGGGCGCGCTCTGCTCGCCCCATTGAAAGGAAGTGCGACATGACCGCCACGGTCGACAAGCCGCCCCCCACCATGCGGGCAAGTGTGATGACGGGCGTGCGCACGCTCGAGATCGAAGACCGGCCGGTTCCGACACCAGGCGCCCACCAGGTGCTGGTGGAGGTCGCTGCCGTTGGGGTGTGCGGATCGGACGTGCACTACTACCGCCACGGGCGCATCGGTGACTTCGTCGTCGATGCGCCGATGATCCTCGGGCACGAACTGTCCGGACGGATCGCGGCCGTCGGCGAGGGGGTGGACCCACGACGCGTCGGACAACGCGTTGCCGTCGAGCCGCAGCACCCGTGCCGAAGGTGCAAGCAATGCAAGGCGGGTCGATACAACCTCTGCCCGCACATGGAGTTCTTCGCGACGCCGCCCATCGATGGCGCGTTCTGTCGTTACGTGCTGACCGACGACGACATGGCGCATGCCGTTCCCGACTCGATGTCCGACGACGCCGCCGCGCTCCTGGAACCGCTGTCGGTGGCGATCGCCACGATGCGCAAGGCCCATGTGGCGCCTGGCACTTCGATCCTCATCGCCGGTGCGGGTCCGATAGGCGTCCTCTGCGCCCAGGCCGCACGAGCGTTCGGTGCGTCGCGCATCGTCGTCACGGATCTCCTCCCGTCGCGTCGGGAGAAGGCGTTGGCGTTCGGCGCCACCGAGGTGCTCGACCCCGCTGCCGTCGACGTCACGACGATCGAGCCGGTCGACGCGTTCGTCGACGCGACCGGCGTGCCCGCCGCCGTCGTAAGCGGTATCAAGGCCGTGGGACCCGCCGGGTACGTCGTGCTGGTGGGCATGGGTGCCGACGAGTACGCACTGCCCGTCAGCCACATCGCGAATCTCGAGATCAACGTCACCGGGGTGTTCCGGTACACCGACACCTGGCCCGCCGCAATCCATCTGGTGGCGTCCGGTGCGATCGATCTCGACGGCATGGTGACGGGACGATACGACCTCGAGCACGTTGGCGAGGCGCTCGACAGCGATTCCGACCCCGCGAGCCTCAAGTCGATCGTGGTGCCGTCGTGAGTCAGGCGTTGTTGCGCTGCAGTGACATTGAGAAGAGTTTCGGCGGAGTGCCGGTACTCAAGGGCATCACGCTCGATCTGCAGCCCGGCACGGTCACGGCGCTGGCCGGCGAGAACGGTGCCGGCAAGTCGACGTTGATGAAGATCATCAGCGGCCAATACACCGCCGACCACGGCGTGGTCGCCGTTGGTGATACGACGCTGACGTCCGGCAACACGAAGGACGCAGTCAAGCACGGCGTCGCGATCGTCCCGCAGGAACTGGCGTCCATCGAGGACATGACGGTCTACGAAAACCTTTTCGTCGGAAGGGAACTCAGGGTCGGCCCATTTCTAAACCGTCGCGCGATGATCGACGAGGCACGGGACGCACTGAACGTGTTCGGCGTGGACATCAACCCGGCCGCCAGGATGGGCAGCCTCCCGGTCGGTCTGCGCCAGATCGTGGAGATCGTCAAGGCCGCCCGCACCGGGGCGCGGGTGGTGATGCTCGACGAGCCCACTTCGGCCATCTCGGAGCGTGAGGTCGAGGGGCTCTACAAGATCGTCCGCCAGCTGCGCGAGCACGGCGTCGCCATGGTGTACACCACCCACAAGATGGCCGAGATCCGCGCCATCGCCGACCGCGTCGTGGTGTTGCGCGACGGTGGCCTGATCCTGGACAAGGCGATCGACGACGTCTCCGACGACGACATCGTGACGGCGATGATCGGCCGCGAGCTCGACGCGTTGTTCCCCGAGCGCCCCACGGCAGGCGCCGATACCGTGCTCGAGGTCAGGGATCTCCAGGTCGACGGCGCGACCGCACCGGTGTCGTTCACGGTCAAGGCGGGCGAGATCGTCGGTCTCGCAGGCCTCGTCGGCGCCGGACGCACTGAACTGTTAGAGGCGATCTTCGGCGCTCGTCGCACCACTGCCGGAGACATCGTGGTCCGTGGCAAGCACGTCAAGCGCAATCAACCCGCCGCCTCGATCACCGCGGGTATGGCCATGGTGCCCGAGGATCGCAAGCTATCCGGGGTCGTGCTGTCGATGAGCGTGCTCGACAACGGCACACTGCCGCGGCTGTCGTCATTCTCGATCGCCGGGTGGCTCCGCGGTAAGGCGCGAACCAAGGCGGTGTCCGAGGTCATGTCGTCGGTTCGGTTGCGCAGCAACGGGATGGGCCAGGAGGTCGGCACGCTGTCCGGCGGCAACCAGCAGAAGGTCGTGCTGGCACGTTGGCTCACGGGCGAGGTCAACGTGCTCCTGCTCGACGAGCCGACCCGCGGCGTCGACGTCGGCGCGCGCAGCGAGATCTACCGCATCGTCACCGAATTCGCCGCCCAGGGGATGGCCGTGGTGATGGCGTCATCCGACATGCCCGAGATCGTCGGGCTGTCACATCGCGCGTTCGTCATGCGCGGCGGCGCATTCGTCGGCGAGCTCGATCGCGACGCACTCGACCATCCCGAGGTCCAGGAGTCCGTCTTCCGGCTGGCCACCGCCCTCGAAGCCAAACCCACGTCCACCGATCAGGAGAAGGCATCATGACAACCCCCTCCGATGTTGACGCGGCCGAATCCGCTGGCCCACCTGGTCCGTCCGCCGCGCCGACCGTCGCATCGCCCATCACCGGCGAGCCGGTCAAGTTGTTCTCCCGGCAATGGGTTTCGGGGATCCTACTGAGGTACTCGATGGTCATCGTGGTGCTGTTGGTCATCGCGTACTTCAGCTACCGCAGTGCGCGCTTCTCGACGCCCGACAACCTCATCACGATCCTGGTGGCGGCGGCTCCGTTCGCGCTCATCGCCCTCGGGCAGACCCTGGTGATCCTCACCGGTGGCATCGACCTGTCGGTCGGCAGCGTGATCGCCGTCTCGGCGATGGCGGGCGCCGCGACCGCCAAGGCCAACCCCGGCCAGGTGTGGATGACGGTTTCGGTGGCCATGGTGGTGGGCCTGATCGTTGGAAGTGTCAACGGAGTTCTGGTGTCGCGCATCAACGTTCCGCCGTTCATCGCGACGTTGGGCACACTGACCGCCGGCTCCGGCGTGGCGTACGTGATCGGCGGCGGTGCACCGATCAACGGTCTGCCCGCTGAGTTCGGCACGATCGCGAACACGAAGATCCTAGGCCTGCAGATCCCCGTGCTGTTGATGATCATCGGCATCGTCGCGCTCGCGATCATCATGAAGCGCACCGCCTACGGCATGCGCGTGTACGCCGTCGGCGGTAATCGCAACGCCGCCGAGATCGCAGGAATCAACGCGAAGAACGTGTTGTTCAGCGTCTACGCCATTTCGGGTCTGCTCGCCGGCTTGTCCGGGGTCATGCTGGCGTCGCGTGTCATCTCCGGTCCGCCCAACCTCGGACAGGGCTACGAACTGGACGCCATCGCCGCGGTGGTCATCGGCGGCGCCAGCCTGATGGGTGGGCGCGGCACCATCTGGGGCACGACGCTCGGCCTGTTCATGATCATGACGCTGAACAACGGCCTGGACATCCTCGTCGTGCCGGCCTACTGGCAAGACGTGATCAAGGGCGTGCTGATCGTCGCCGCGGTTGCCGTGGACGTGTGGTCCTCCAGGAGGCGCACCTGACTTTAGTCGAATAGTCAAACGCTGCAGGTCATTTCACAGTCGAATTACTGCAAAGAAGGAAGAGAGCCGATGAGATTCAGCACCAAGATTGCCGCCGTGGCTTCGGCGGCCCTGCTCGGCGTTGGGCTGACCGCCTGCGGTGCGGGCGATACCACCGCCAACAAGGACACCAAGCGCATAGGGGTCTCGGTGTACGACATGAGCTCGTTCATCACCGCGGGCAAGGAGGGCATGGAAGCCTACGCTAAGGCCAACAACATCGAATTGGTCTGGAACTCGGCCAATCTCGACGTGTCGACGCAGGCCAACCAGGTCGACTCGATGGTCAACCAGGGCGTCGACGCCATCATCGTCGTTCCCATCCAGGCCGACTCGCTCGGCCCGCAGGTTGCCACGGCCAAGTCCAAGGGCATCCCGCTGGTCGCGGTCAACGCCGCGCTGAACAACCCCGACGTCGCGGGCAACGTGCAGCCCGACGACGTCGCCGCCGGCGCGCAGGAAATGCAGATGATGGCCGACAAGCTAGGCGGCAAGGGCAACATCGTCGTCCTGCAGGGCCCGCTCGGTCAGTCCGGTGAGATCGACCGCACCAAGGGCATCAAGCAGGTGCTGGCCAAGTATCCCGACATCAAGATCCTGGCGATGGACACCGCCAACTGGAAGCGTGACGAGGCCGTCAACAAGATGAAGAACTGGATCTCCGGCTTCGGGCCCCAGATCAACGCCGTGGTGTCGGAGAACGACGACATGGGCCTCGGCGCGTTGCAAGCACTCAAGGAGGTTGGCCGCACCGACGTGCCGATCGTGGGCATCGACGGCATCGAGGACGGTCTCAATGCCGTCAAGAGCGGTGAGTTCATCGGCACGTCGCTGCAGAACGGCACCGTCGAGCTGTCGGCAGGCCTTGCGGTCGCGAACGCTCTTGCCAAGGGGGAGAAGGTGAACACCGCACCGGTGTACATCATGCCTGCCATTACCAAGGCCAACGTCGACGTCGCGATCCAGCACGTGGTGACCGAGCGGCAGAAGTTCCTCGATGGTCTGTCCGAGCTCACCGCGAAGAACCTTCAGTCCGGTGACATCGCCTACGAGGGCATCCCTGGCCAGAAGGCGCCGTAGTTCTCAACGTTTCCGCGCGAGCAGACGCAAATTCCCCTGAATCCTTGGGATTCAGGGGAATTTGCGTCTGGTCAGCGAGAGGGTTGTTGGCCGTAGCTCGACAACCGGCGGGCGACGTCGGCGAGTTCGTCGTCGTCGAGCACGTTGATCGGCGCACCGCTCGCCATGGCGCGCAGGTGTACGTCGCAGACGTACTCGAGGTAGGGCACTCGGTCGAGGACCTTGGGCAGCGCCTGGCCGACCAGGACGGCGCCGTGGTTGCCCATCAGGGCGGCGGTACGGTCCCTCAGTGCGGCGGTCACGTTGTCCGCCAGCTGCTGGGTGCCGAAGCCCGCGTACGGTGCGACACGGACTGTGCCGCCGAATAGTGCGGAGTAGTAATGCGATCCGGGCACTACGTCGACGACGGTCGAGAGTGCCGTCGACGCAGGGGCGTGCGTGTGAACGACGGCAGTGTGCTCGCTCGCGCCGTACACGGCGAGGTGGAGCGCGAGCTCGCTCGACGGCTCCAGTGCCGCATCGACCGCATTCCCGTCCAGGTCGTGGATGCCAACGTCTCTAGCCGACATCGCTTCGTAGTCAACGCCACTGGGGGAGATCACCACGAGGTCATCGATCCGGATCGAGACGTTTCCCGCGGTGCCGACGACGAGCCCGGAACGGCTGAGGTGTTGGCACGCGTCGACGACCTGCTGACGCTCCCGTTCGAGCCTCATGGTTCGAGGATGTACTTGGAGCCGCGGCCTGCGGCCATGTCTTCGAGGCTGGGCAACAGCGCGTCCAACGGTCGTCGCTCGGTCACCAGCATGGAGCCGTCGACCTTCCTGCTCGACAGCAATTCGACTGCGGTGCGCACGTAGTTGGGAGTGTGGTGGAACACGCCCTTGAGGGTGTACTCCTCGTAATGCATTGCGCTCGAGTCGACGGAGAACGGTGCGCCCTTGGGTGTCCCGCCGAAGAGCACGGCCGTCGCACCCGGTCGTAGCGTTCGCACGGTCTGCTCCCACACCTGCGGCAGCCCGACGGCCTCGATCCCGACGTCGGCTCCGCGTCCGCCCGGCGTGTGGCGCTTGATCAGCGCGACGCGGTCCTCGAAGTCCGAGACATCCGACAGGTCAATGGTTTCCACCGCGCCTGCCCGCTTGGCCTGGTCGAGCCGCCACGGCGACTGGTCGACAGAGATCACGTTGGCGCCGCGAAGCGTCGACAAGACCACGAACATCAGGCCGATCGGCCCCGCACCGTGGACGACGACGGTGTCGCCCAGCTCGATACCGGTCTCGGCCATCCCATGCACGACGGTGGCCAACGGTTCCAGTGGTGCGGCGTCGGCGAAGTCGAGGTCGTCGGGCAGCTTGTAGGTATTGCGGGCGACGATCGCAGCCGGAATGACGACTTCCTCGGCGAACGCACCGTTGAGGAATTCGAGGTTCTCGCAGAGGCTTTCGCGGTTGCGGATGCATGCCCAGCAGTGTCCGCACGGCACCGTGTTGGCGGCCGTCACGCGATCTCCGACCGCGAACTGATCGACGCCATCACCGACGGCAGTCACGACGCCTGCGAACTCGTGCCCGAATCGAGAAGGGAGAGTGGGGAACAGCTTCGGGTGCCCGCGTCGGTAAGACTTCAGATCGGTCCCGCACGTCGCCGCGGCCCGCACCTCGACGAGCACCTCGCCCGGCGCCGGTTCCGTCGCCCGGATGTCCTCCAATCGGAGGTCTCCTGGCCCGTAGAACATGGCCGCTCTCATCGTTGATCTCCTGATTCGTCGTGCTTGGGTAGGTCGTGCAGGGTGTGCAGCAGGTCGCGGGTCTCCGCGTAGACCCGCTCGTAGACGGAACGGAGTTCGGCGTACTCGAGCGCAGCGTCGGCGCGCGGCTCGACGACGGCATCCGTTCGGGCAATCGCCGACGCAGCTTCGGGGAGGGACGCGTACTCTCCGATCGCGGTCAGCGCGATGGCCGCAGCACCCAGCGCGCTGACCTCACCGGAGGCGCACACCTCCAGCGGGCGGTTGAATACGTCGGCAAGGATCTGGGTCCATAGCGGGCTTCGCGCGCCGCCGCCCATCGCGCGGATCACCTCGACCCGTTGACCGCGGGCGCGTTCAAGGCCGTCGAGTTGCGTCCGCAGTTCGAAGGCGATGCCCTCCAACAGCGAACGGTAGAAGTGAGCGCGCGTGTGGCAGCCTTGCCAGCCCAGCGTGACGCCCGACGCTCGGCCGTCCCAATGCGGGGTTTGCGCGGCGTTCCAGTACGGCAGCGTGAGCAGCCGCTCGCTACCGACGGGCACTGCCGTGGCATCGCGTTCCAGTCGAGGGTCCGGAGCGCCAGCGAGGTCGGGATCGCCGAACTCCCTGCGGAACCACGTCGACAGGAACGTGCCCGACGAACTGAACGTTTCGACCGTCGTATGACCGGCAATCACCGAGATCATCGATCGGTAGGCCCGTGACGGCAGATACGACGTTGTCTCGCTTCCGATTACGACTGCAGTACCGAGAACCAGGTAGGCGGCGCCAGGGTCGGTGACACCGAGTCCGACGCCCGCGGCCTGGCCGTCACCCGTTCCTGCGACGACGACGACGTCACGGGTGACGCCCCAGGCGTCGGCTAGCTCGGCGCGCAGCGGTCCGAGTGAGGTGCCCGCTGGGACGAGTTCGGGTAACTGGTCGTGACGCAGCCCGGCGAGCTGCAGCAATTCGGCGCTGTAGTCGCCGGTGGTTTGATCAAGCAGCGCAAGGGGATCGACCGATGCGGTGCTGGACACCCACCGTCCCGTCATCGCCTTCGCGAGGTAGGAATGGACGTCGACCACCCGTCGACAGCGGGCCAGCGTGTCGGGTTCGTGGTCGCGCAGCCACAACAGCTTGTACAGGCCGGGAGTGATGTCGGCGGGCTTGCCGGATAGAAGTTCGACGCGGTCCGTGCCATAGCGCCTGACTTCGGCGTCGGCGCGGCCGTCCATCCACAGGATGGCGGGTCGGATGGGCGCGTCGTCGGCGTCGAGGCATACGAAGCTCTCGCGCTGGTGTGTCACGCAGATCGCGGCGATCGCGCCGCGGTCGGGAATGTCGTTGAGCGCCTGCCTGATTGCGAGGTCCGTGGCGGACCACCAGTCGGGGGCCTGCTGCTCGAACCAGTGTGGAGCCGGGCTGCGCGTGTCGAGCACGTGGGAGCCAGCCCCCATCAGGTTGCCCTTGGCGTCGACGACGATGGCCTTGGCCGCCGTGGTGGAGCAGTCGACGGCGAGGACGAGCGGTGACGTCATCGTCGCGCCCCTTCTACGAGTTCCGTTGATTCCGTTGAGACTTCGGCGACGACGACGTTGACGCCCGTGTCCTGGAGCCGTCGTAGCTGTGCGGCGTCGATGCCGTCATCGACGACGACCGCATCGAAGTCGGCGACGTCGCAGATCCGGTGGATGGCTCGGCGGGCGACCTTGGTGTGGTCGATCATCAACACGCGCACTTCGGCGCTTTCCATGAAGGCACGCTTGAGGTCCGCGGCTGCGCTGGACGGATGGAAGCACATGCCCCGCGAGACGGAGGGAACCGACATGAACAGGACGTTGTAGTGCATGTCGTGCAGGGCGCGCACCGACTGTGGTCCCACGAAGGACGAGAACTCCGGCACGTAATCACCGCCGATGGCGTTGAGCCGTACCCGCGGATCCGAGGACAGTTCGTTGATGGCGGGCAAGAAGTTCGTGACCACCGTCAGCGGCAGATGTTCGTACAGCGCGGGGAGTACCTGCAGTGCCGTCGTGCTGTCATCGATGGCGATGGCCTGCATCTCGACGCGTTCGGCAGCCCAGGCGAAACTCGCCTTCGCGACGGCTTGCTTCTCGGCGAGGTTGAGCGCCTTGCGCAGTTCGATGTTCCGCTCGAAGGCTTCGCTCGGCGGCGCTTCGGCGCCGGAGCGTACCTTGCGAAGCAAGCCCTGCGCGTCGAGGTGGTCGAGGTCGCGGTGAATGGTCATGATGCTGACGCCGAATCGGTCGGCCAACTCGTCGATACGGGCGACGCCGCGGGCCCTCACGAACTCGGCGATCTCCGAGCGGCGGTGAGCGTTGCCAGTGGGGCGTGGCGATTGGGCGGGCACGGTCGACCTCCTCGCCGCCGGTCGGATCTTCTGAGTCAAAGTATCATAAAATATCACAAATCTAACAGGATGATTGTGATATTTGCTAAGCCGCCATGTCGCACTCAGCGTTTTCACAGCGCCGCGGTGCCACCCTGACAATCAGCGCGATCGCGGCGGTGCGGCCGGCATCGCGTTCAGCCCACACGATCGGAGCAGCCATGAACTCGATCAATCGACGTCAATTCAAGCGATCCGCCGCGGCGGTCGGTGCCATCGCCATCTTCGGCCTCGGAGCGGTCGGCGCCGTGATGGCGCCGAATTTCGACAGTGAAGTCAACGCAACCGACGTCACCGTGAAGGGCGAGCCTCGCCCCACGCCCGAGCCGGCGCCATTGGAATTCGGCACGCAAGCGATTGTCATGGGGGTGCCAGCCTTGACGGGCAAGCCAGGCCCCTGGCCCGGTCAGAACCCCAATCGCATCCCTGAGTAACGTCCGATCCCGGAGGTCTCGTGCTTGGGTGAGTTGATCCTGGATGCAACCGAGCGCCTGGCCACGGTCCGCTGTCGCTAGTGATCGCCATGCAATGTTTCTGCAGCGCAACGATATTCACCGTCTGCTGCGCCTGCCTCGGAATGGCCACAAGGCGAGCATGGTGTATCGCTAGTGGACTCTGCTCCTTGGTAGCTCACCGCGATCAAGGTTGCCGTTGCCATTCGTGAGCTTGGACGCCGAAATGGACCAACGCGGACTCTTCGGCATCATCAAGCGTCGCGTGCCACGTATCACCGGGGTAGAGCGAGCCGTCCGTTGCCGCGTAGATCAACAGATAGCCGTCACCTGCGTGCTCAATCTCGATGTTCAACGCCACTTGTCTCAGCGTGGGTTCGGCGTAATCCCATGCCGAATCCGAAGGACGCGTCTCCATGGCAGCCAGCGCCTCTTCGACAGAGGCCGGTGAGCGCTGCGACGTATCCGCAGAAGGCGAACCGATTGGCCCTTTGCCGTAGGGCTCCGTGGTCCAGGCCGACGGACCACCGGTAACCCACACCAACTTTCCACCTGCACGCGCGACGATCTTCCGCCGCGATTCGTCCGAACTCACAGCCACTCCCTGACAGTCTCGCGAGCGGCTGCGAACACCTGGCCGCAATACGCTCGCCGACGCTCCCAAGAGTATCCAGCCGGCCCCGAATGCACGGGTGAGTGACGAACACCTACACCGAGACCTGGTTCATCGACTGCAAGCACTATGGCAACGCCGTCCCACCCGACGCTCTCTCCAACGCCGCCGCTTGGGCAAACGCCGAAAGACCAGCCGTACTGCTCTGCATGGTTTCGGGATTCCTGAGCAACGGTGCGAAGAACTGGGTCGACGATTACCGGCGCAACAACAACCCGCCGTTTCGCATCAGAACTTGGGAACGCCCGCAGTTGTGAAACCTCATCGCACAGCACCAAGACGTTGCATGGCAGCACGACGTCGGACTGTCGACACTGCGCAGAGTGTCCGACATCATCACAAAGGGGAACGCGCTATTCGACCGGCTCTGGTACGGCCGAAAGAAGCCGTTTGATCATCCAAGTTGGGACGGTGTACCGGCCGTGTCGCCAGGTGTCTCCAGGGTCTTGTAGTGGCACGCCAGCATACTCACGAACTGTCATGGGGTGCCTGCCTGTCTCCGCCCTAGCGATGACCCGGCGTCATCGGAGTGAACACCCGGGACTTGTTGCACGGGTTGGCTACTCCCAAACCGCGACCAGGTAACGCCCCGCGCATCCGTGAAGGTGAAGTACAGGTATTCCGTGACCTGCTCGGCGTGCGGCACCAATCGGAGGTGAAGCTGATAGGTCGCTTGGCCAGGCGCGAGCACGGGAATGGGCTCCGGCGAATGAATGAAACAGAGGGTCGGGGTGGGCGAGCGGAACGAACCAAAACCCAGCCGGTAGCGGAACTTCAAGAACATCATCCGCAGATAGGTTTCCATCGGCACCGACGGCCGCCCGATCCGCGGATCGAAATACGGCGTGAACGGCGCAAAGAACACCGGCTCATCGAGCAGGGCATCCACCCGCGCCAACTCGGCGGGCAACACCAACAGCTCCGCAGGCAGGATTGCATCCCACAAAGACAACTGGTCGTTTACAGTTCTGAACACGATGGCCTCGATCCCTTCTTGCCCAAGGGCTCGAGGCCATCATCACCTCAAAAACCAGCCAGTTCAGGCACCGCCACGCCCCGACTTTTTCAGGTCGAAGTAGCTAGGCAGTCCGACCGAGCTGGCTGGAAATGCGGTAGTGGGGCGCCTTCCGACGGACGTCGGATGGCCGCTGCCCGAAGCGGGCCGTGAACGCGCTGGAAAAGTAGGCGTTGGAACGAAATCCGCAGCGCGTCGAGATGTCGGCGATGGTCATCGTGGCGAATGACTGCTGCTCCAACATGTTTCGCGCCGCATCTAGTCGTCGGCCGAGCACATATTGCGGAACGGTCGACCCCGCGCGCGACATGATCCGTGACAGGTGGCGAGGGCTGATCCCGACTGCCTGCGCGATCTTGGTAGCACAAAGTGACGAATCACTTAGCCGACTATCGATGAACGCCCGGGCGACTGACAAATACGACGAGAAGTGCGGTTCGACGTCAGGGCTGCACACCGCGCCAACCAAACGCAACAGCTCCCCTTCCTCGGGCGCAGGCTTGTCGCTCGGGCGAAGCGCCTGCCTCATCTGTTGCGCCAACGATGCGGCGACGGCGCCGTGTCTGGAGGAGAAAGACTTGAATAGTGGCGCTTCGACATTCGTCAGCCCGCTGTTTTCATGAAAAGCGTGTCTGGACACACCCAGCAAGAACTCGACGTATCCCGCCGAGTAGCCGCCCAGGAACGGCTGATCAGCATCGCAGACCACAAGCTGACCAGGCCGCAGAGTCCGAATTCCATCGTCGAGAAATACGAACGCCTCTCCCGCCAGGACGAATTGCAGGACGATTGCATCTGCCGGACACTGCTGGATCATCTTGGGGTGCCGCTCGATCACGATCGGCTTCGTCGTCGTGACGTGCGCTATGTGGGTATGAGCCAGTTGTAGATTGATTGTCGCCGCTTCGAATTCAGTCGGCTGCACGGATCGACACCGCAAATTCGCGAGCGAATCCGAAAGGTATTGCTGCCACGAGGCGACGCGTTGTTCTGGCGGAAGTCCGGCGGTGCTGAAGTTGGTGGTGCTCATCGATTCGGTCACCGTTCGACTCCTTCACCTCGAGGACGCTATCGGGAGGTGACACGCCACTGCGGCCTGCGCCCGCCCTGACGACTACACGTCGTCTTGAAGTGCGCGCCAACCACATTGTCCGCCGGAGCCAGTCGGTGAACCTGAAAACCAGCGGGCAGTCACCTGAGGAACTGCGCCGCGGCCTCACATGGGCGACGAGGGATAGGGCGCGCGGTGAAGTCGGCAGCCTGCTCTGCCATTCCGTTGCCCTTGTATTCGCTGTGTGCCGCCCGGCTGAGCCCACCTCCGCAGACTGGATCGCCCAGTGCGCACGGTTCGATGGTCTTGCCCGAGTAAAGCTGTCCGATTGTGATCGGTGGGGTGCTGCGGTCGACGAGATCGAGGAAGCCGTTCGATGGCTTGCCGAATAACGCCACGGCTGCGACGTGCGGAGCGATTGCCGCAGGCATCGGTCCGGTGCCGTCGGGCAGAACGTACCCAGGGGGCAACGAATCGGTGGTGGTGTATCCGGCCACTGCGGCTCCTTGTGAGTAACCGCCGAGCACGATCTTGGTGCGAGGGCACGCGGCAGTGGTCGCTTCCACCTTGTTGCTGGCATCGACGACGCCCTGTGCGGCGTCATCGAAGTTCAATGATGCGGGGTAATTCACTGCATAGACAGCGACGGTCTTGTCGCCCAGACGGGAGGTGAGAGCGTCAACGAATGCCTGGCCGGTCTCGCCAACACCTGGCGCTTCGAGGGTGCCGCGGGCAAACACCACCTCGACATAGGGGCAGGAGGGATTTGATTATGCGGTAACAGTTGCCTGCGACCACGTACCCGCGGCCAGGCAGATGACCAGTGCGGCGAGACCGCGCAGCATCCGGCGTCGGCTCTCATCGTGGGGTTCGGTAGTGCTGTACGTCGTGGTCCCTTTCGCCCGCCTTGGGTTGGTTCCGCAAGCGGGTTAGAGAATTTACTGACATGCCAGGCGAATTCGCCCACCGAGAAATTCAATCTGTCGCTCAAAACCCTCTCTGGCTAAGCCATTTCAGGACGACGTTGGCCACGTCGCTCCAGCCGTGGTCGATGGTGAGTGAGTGTCCGCGGCCCTCGAAGAGGTGTAGGTCGGTGTGCCCGGATCCCTTCTCGTACATGGCGAAGACTTCTTCGGTGACCTTGAGTGGGACTGTGTGGTCGTCGGTGCCCGAGGTCAGGAGCAGGGGTCCACGGTCGGCCTTTTTGGTGTCGACCTTGGCCGGTGAATGCCGTGAGAAATTGGCTGCCGCCCCTTGGAATAGGGGCTTGCCGGGGCCTGGGATGGCCCACTTGGCATGGAGTGCGTCGGATTCCTCTTCGGTCAGTGTGTTGCCGAATGCGTAGCGGAACTGCTCGGCGGTCAGCGATACGGTGCGGTGGCGATTGGCGGGGTTGCCGAGAACGGGGAAGGCGGAACGTAATTGCGCGAACGGGAGTGCTTTGACTCCTTTGATCTGTGCCGGGTCGATCCCGACGGCGGCCGCTGCGAGATTGTTGGCGAGGAGTTCTTGGGCGATCAGGCCGCCGAAGGAGTGCCCGATCACGATGGGCTTGACCTCGGGTGTACCGATGAGGCGGGCGTAGTGATCCACCAGCGTCTCGATGTCGACGTCGTCCAACGCGTTGGGGTTGGCGCGGGTCTCCGCGACGGTCGGGGCGTCACCGGGCCAGCCGGGGGCAGACGCGCGATAGCCGTATTGGGCGAAAAGCTCTATCCACGGGTGCCAGGCGGTGGAGTGGATCCACAGTCCGTGGATGAAGATGATGGGGTTCAGCTTCGTTGGCGTGGTCATGACGTGTCTCCTTGGGGTGTCGTTGAAAGTGGCTGGCTGCAACGGATTTGCAGTAGCTCACGATGGCGTCCGGCCGGTTATTGGTGCGAAGGAACGTGAACCGGAGGCTTCGATGTGATTGTGTGGCCGGCCAGGGCGAAAATCGATGGACCAAGGCGAAACTGGTCCGGAACCGGAAAGCATGGCCGATTTCGAAGGCGCGTTGACAAAGTTCGGCGGCATTCCGACCGGTTCCCGGCTGCGCGGTTCCCGGAGTGCGGCCGAAGTCAGTTACATGCTGTTCGGGGAGGGGGCGCGAAAGTCCTTCGCCACGTTGTTCGCGACGCATCCGCCGCTGCCCGACCGGATCAAGGCGCTCAACCCCAACTTCGACGCCGGCGAACTGACTGAGCTGCAACAGCAGTATGCGCAGCAGGCGCCCGACGGGTTGGCCGAGGACTTCGCCGTCGGATTCGCTCCCGCAGGGACGGCGGTGGGCCGTCCGATCGGGGCACGGGTACCTGACCCCGCGGCTGGCAGGCATGCGCTCAGCCCCGAGCAGGTCGTCGCCCGCGCAGGCACCGTCACCCCTGCCGACCTGAAATACGGTGCCGCCCTTCATGCGCGGTTGCCGGACGACATCCGGCAGCTCGCCACTCAACCGACCACGGCGCCCGCGGCCGTCATCGCCATGCTCCTTGCCCCGCCGGGCGAGCCGCTGCAAGCTCGCCAGCTCGAGTTGATTGCTCAGCGACTGGGACCGGCGCAGGCCCGAGAGGCGGCAGGGATTGGCGGCCTGATGGCGAAGCTGCCTCGCGAGCTGCGCATGCCCTTCGTCGGCCTGGCCCTGCCGCAGTTGGCGGATCATCCCCGCGGCTATCAGGACCGGCTGGTCGCGGCGCTGAACGACCTCGCCGTCGCCGATGGCACGGTGACCATGTTGGAGTACTGCGTCACCCGGCTGGTGTGGAACTACCCGCTGGACGCGGCAGACCCCTCGCGTCGAAGCAAGGTCGGCAACGGCTCGCTGAGCGACGTGCGCTCCGTCGTGACGACCCTCTTGGCGACGCTCGCGGTCGCGAGTGGCGGCGACCAAGAGGCGGGACGGCGAGCGTTTCATGGTGCGCTGCAGCGCCTCTACGGCGATGCGACTACGGCTGACAATCCTGCCAAACTCGCAGGATGGGCCCCGACAACGCGGCCTGGGCCTGCTGCATGGCGGGTCCTGGTCTGGCGATCAATGGCGGGATATCGCACCGGTGTTATCCGCCCACCACGACGTATACACACCGTCAGCCCTCGGTCATCGTGGAGGGCCAGTTGCGCAGCGGCGACCCGTCACGATGCGGGATGTCATCGATGAGTCCGAACGCTACCTCGACGAACGCGGGCTAGAGCGGCCACATTTAGCGGGCCACTCGATGGGTGGTTTCATCGCGCTCGAATTGGCCCGCCGTGGCAGGGCTGCATCCGTCTGTGCATTTTCACCGGGCGGATTGTGGTCGGACGATCTGCGGGTCCAGGTCGCGAAGAGGTTGCAACGGCAGTTTGCGTTAGGTCGCTTGATGCGTCCCCTCACACCGCTTCTATTGAAATCGGCGGGGATGCGCCGACGTGCATTGACCGATGCGACGCTGCACGGAGATCGGCTCAGCTACCAGCGAGCCATCGAAATCACCGAAGTGTCCTTGCATTGCACCACCATTGGCGACATCTGCAACAACGCCGAGGAACAAGTCCCTTTCTACCTGCGGTTTTGGCTCATCTGGTCAAGTGGGTGCCCCCGGCAGGATTCGAACCTGCGGCCTTCTGCTCCGGAGGCAGACGCTCTATCCCCTGAGCTACGGGGGCGCGCGTGAGACGCTGCGCCGTTGGGCCTCGATAGCCTAACGCATCCGCCGAACCGCTCCGTCAACGGAACGCCGGAGAAATCACAGTCGCCTGCACGCCCGGTACTGGATAGAATCGTCGGCATCTCGGGGAGGGGATTCGATGTTCGAACGCATTGGGCGCGGCTGGCGCATCGCAAAGGCGAGTTGGGGCGTGCTGAAGCAGCATCCGTCATTGCTGGTGTTTCCGATCTGCTCGGTGTTGGCGTTCCTGCTGCTGTTCGGAACGATCGCCGGCGTGGGTTACGCGGGAGCGGATACCCAGTTCGGCATCGACCTTCGCAACTCCCTGGACCATGTCAACTCCAGGGATCCGATCGTCTACGCCGTGGTGTGGACCTTCTACTTCGTCGCGTCGGTGATCACCATCTTCTTCAACGCCGCGCTGGTCTCCTGTGCGCTGGACGCCTTCGAGGGCCGCACGCCCACCGTGGCGAGCGGCTTCTCGGCCGCCGTCCGTCGTCTTCCCCAGATCCTGGGGTGGTCACTGGTCTCGGCGACCGTGGGACTGGTGCTGAACGTCGTGCAGAGCTTTCTGCGCGACAAGCTCGGCTTCCTCGGGTCGATGCTGGGCAGCTTGATGGACTTCGCGTGGGCGGTCGTGACCTACTTCGTGGTGCCGGTGCTCGTCGTCGACGGCGTCGGGCCCGTCGAGGCCGTCAAGCGGTCCTCCAGCATCCTCAAGCGCACCTGGGGCGAGTCGGTCGGTGGTGAAGGTGGCCTGGGCATCCTCTCGTTCGTGCTCACGCTGCCCGCGTTCCTGATCTTCCTGCCCTTGGGCTTCCTCGCAAGCGACGTGTCCCTGGCCTTGGTGATCGCGGTGGCGTCGGTGGCTGCGTTGTACGTCCTCGCCGTTTCGCTCGTCTTTGCCGCGCTGAACACCATCTTCCGCGCGGGCACCTACCGCTACGCGACGACCGGCCAGGCTCCGACCGCCTTCGACCCGGCGCTGTTGCAAGGCGCATTCCACAGGAAGTGACGCGTTCCCGACGCGAAACTGATTCGGGCGCTGACCACCCCAGACCATAGGATGGTCCCCCGTGACCCCCGCCGACTTGGCCGAACTGCTCAAGACCACCGCCGCCACGATCCTGGCCGAGCGCGGTCTCGACGCGGCGGCGCTTCCCGAGACGGTGACGGTCGAGCGTCCTCGCAATCCCGAGCACGGCGACTATGCCACCAACCTGGCTCTTCAGCTGGGCAAGAAGGTCGGCGTCAACCCGCGCGAGTTCGCCGCTTGGCTGGCCGAGGCGTTGGCGTCGGCCGACGGCATCTCGTCTGCCGACGTGGCTGGCCCCGGCTTCGTCAACCTGCGCATCCAAGCCGCCGCTCAGGCCGTCGTCGTCGGCCAGGTCATCGACGCGGGTGCGGCCTACGGCAACTCCGCCGACCTCGCCGGGGTGAACGTCAACCTCGAGTTCGTCTCCGCCAACCCCACGGGGCCGATCCACATCGGCGGCACCCGCTGGGCCGCGGTCGGTGACGCCCTCGGCCGCCTGCTGTCCACTCAGGGTGCCCAGGTCGTTCGTGAGTACTACTTCAACGACCACGGCGCGCAGATCGACCGCTTCGCCCGGTCGCTGGTCGCCGCCGCCAAAGGTGAGCCCGTTCCCGAGGACGGCTACGCGGGGGACTACATCTCCGACATCGCCGCACAGGTCGTCGCCAAGGTGCCCGACGTCTTGAGTCAGCCCGCCGACGAGTGCCAGGAGACGTTCCGCTCCATCGGTGTCGACCTGATGTTCGCGCACATCAAGGAATCGCTGCACGAGTTCGGCACCGATTTCGACGTCTTCACCCACGAGGACTCGATGCACACCAGCGGGCGCGTCGATCAGGCCATCGCCAAGCTGCGCGAGACCGGGAGCATTTACGAGAAGGACGGCGCAACGTGGTTGCGCACAACCGAATTCGGTGACGACAAGGATCGCGTCGTCATCAAGAGTGACGGTAACGCCGCCTACGTCGCTGGCGACCTGGCGTACTTCCTCGACAAGCGTCAGCGTGGCTTCGATCTGTGCATCTACATGCTTGGCGCGGATCATCACGGCTACATCGCGCGACTCAAGGCCGCCGCTGCAGCGCTCGGGGACGATCCGGACACGGTCGAGGTGCTCATCGGGCAGATGGTCAACCTTGTCCGTGACGGTCAACCGGTGCGGATGAGCAAGCGTGCAGGCACGGTCATCACGCTCGACGACCTCGTCGACGCCATCGGGGTGGACGCCGCGCGTTACGTGCTGATCCGCAGCTCCGTGGACAGCCCGATCGACATCGACCTGGCGCTGTGGTCCAGTGCGTCGAGCGAGAACCCGGTCTACTACGTGCAATACGCGCACGCGCGCTTGTCCGCGCTGGCGCGCAGCGCCGCCGACCTCGGGATCGCAGCGGATACCGCGCACCTGGACCTGCTGACCCACGACCGCGAGGGCAAGCTGATGCGCAGCATCGGCGAGTTCCCCCGCATCCTGAAAACCGCTGCGTCGCTTCGGGAACCGCACCGAGTGTGCCGTTACCTAGAAGACCTCGCAGGCGACTATCACCGGTTCTATGACTCCTGCCGGGTACTGCCCCAGGGTGACGAGGCGCCGAGTGAGCTGAATGCGGCTCGACTGGCGCTGTGCGTGGCGACCCGTCAGGTGATCGCGAACGGTTTGCAGATCCTCGGCGTCAGCGCACCGGAGCGGATGTGAACGCACACCCCGCAGGTCCTCGTCACGCGGACGAGATTCATCACGGGGGCGCCCCAGCGCGTCCGCAGTCCGGCGCCGAGATGATGACACTTGCCCCGAATGTCTGGCCGCGCAACGCCCTTCGTGACGATGATGGGACCGTATCCATCGCGGGCGTTGCCGTGAGCGCACTGGCGCAGACGTACGGTACTCCACTGTTCGTGATCGACGAGGACGACTTCCGGTCGCGCTGCCGAGACATCGTTGCAGCCTTCGGCGGTGGCGAACACGTCCGATACGCGGCCAAGGCCTTCCTCTGTTCCGAGGTGGCGCGCTGGATCGACGAAGAAGGACTCTCGCTCGACGTGTGCAGCGGCGGCGAGCTCGCGGTGGCGCTTCACGCCAACTTCCCTCCAGAGCGGATAGCCCTGCACGGCAACAACAAGTCGGTTGCCGAACTGTCGGCCGCCGTCGGTGCGGGCGTCGGACACGTCGTGCTCGACTCGATCACGGAGATCGAACGTCTCGACGCCATCGCCGGTGCCGCCGGCGTCGTGCAGGACGTCCTCATCCGCGTCACCGTCGGCGTCGAGGCGCACACCCACGAGTTCATCTCGACGGCACACGAGGACCAGAAGTTCGGGCTGTCGCTGGCCAGCGGCGCTGCGATGGACGCGGTCCGCCGCGTCTTCGCAGCGGATCACCTGCGCCTCGTCGGCCTGCACAGTCACATCGGCTCGCAGATCTTCGACGTGGCGGGCTTCGAGCTGGCCGCACACCGGGTGATTGGACTGCTGCGCGACGTTGTCGCCGAGTTCGGCGTCGAGAAGACCGCTCAGATCGCCTACGTCGACCTCGGCGGCGGTCTGGGCATTTCGTATCTGCCGCAAGATGATCCACCCCCGATGTACGACTTGGCCGCCAAGCTCGGCGCCATCGTGGTGAACGAGTCAGCCGCCGTGGGACTGCCCGCCCCGAGCCTGGTCGTGGAACCAGGGCGCGCCATCGCGGGCCCTGGCACCATCACGCTCTACGAGGTCGGCACGGTCAAAGATGTTGCCGTGGCGTCCGACAGGTACCGCAGATACGTCAGCGTCGACGGCGGGATGAGTGACAACATCCGCACGTCGCTCTACGGTGCCGAATACGACGCTCGGTTGGTCTCGCGCACGAGCGACGCGCCTCCGATCCTGGCTCGAATCGTCGGAAAGCACTGCGAGAGTGGCGACATCGTGGTTCGCGACACGTGGGTCTCGGCCGACGTCACGCCGGGGGACCTGATCGGCGTCGCCGCGACCGGCGCCTACTGTTATTCGATGTCGAGCCGGTACAACTTGCTCGGCCGTCCTGCGGTGGTCGCCGTCCGCGACGGCGCCGCCCGCCTGATCCTGCGGCGTGAGACGGTGGAGGATCTGATGAGCCTGGAGGTAAGTACTCAATGAAAGAGCCTGAGAAGCCAGTCGGTATAGCGGTTCTGGGACTGGGGAACGTGGGCACCGAGGTGGTGCGCATCATCGAGGAGAGTGCGCCCGATCTCGCTGCCCGCATCGGTGCGCCGCTTCAGCTGCGCGGGATCGGGGTGCGTCGAGTAGCCGCGGATCGCGGCGTGCCAGTCGAGTTGCTGACCGACGACGTCGACGCGTTGGTCTCTCGCGACGACGTGGACATCGTGGTCGAGCTGATGGGTCCCGTCGAACCCGCGCGCAAGGCGATCCTCGCTGCGCTCGAGCACGGTAAGTCGGTGGTCACCGCCAACAAGGCACTGATGGCCCAGAGCACTGGCGAATTGGCTCAGGCGGCCGAGAATGCCAGCGTCGACCTGTACTTCGAGGCAGCGGTCGCCGGTGCCATCCCGGTCATCCGCCCGCTGACCCAGTCGTTGGCCGGTGACACCGTGCTGCGCGTCGCGGGAATCGTCAACGGCACCACCAACTACATCCTCTCGGCGATGGGGGAGACGGGCGCGGACTACGCCTCCGCGCTCGCCGACGCCAGTGCCCTCGGGTACGCCGAGGCCGACCCAACGGCCGACGTCGAGGGCTACGACGCGGCGGCCAAGGCCGCGATCCTGGCGTCGATCGCGTTTCACACCAGGGTGACCGCCGACGACGTCTACCGCGAGGGCATCACCAAGGTCAGCGCAGCCGACTTCGACTCGGCGAAGGCGCTCGGGTGCACGATCAAGCTTCTCGCCATCTGCGAGCGCCTCACCAATGACGAGGGGCAGCAACGTGTTTCGGCCCGGGTGTACCCCGCACTAGTGCCGCTGGAGCATCCGCTCGCATCCGTAAACGGTGCGTTCAACGCCGTCGTCGTCGAAGCCGAAGCCGCGGGTCGGCTGATGTTCTACGGCCAAGGTGCCGGCGGATCGCCGACCGCATCGGCTGTGATGGGTGACGTCGTGATGGCGGCCCGCAACCGGGTGCAGGGCGGCCACGGTCCGCGGGAGTCGAAGTACGCGCAATTGCCCATTGCGCCAATCGGTTTCATCCCGACCCGCTACTACGTCAGCATGAACGTGGCGGACCGCCCCGGCGTGCTCTCGACCGTCTCCGCCGAGTTCGGCAAGCGGGACGTCAGCATCGCGGAGGTTCGGCAGGAGGGCATGGTCGACGACGGTGGGCAGCCGTGCGGCGCCCGGATCGTCGTCGTCACGCACAGGGCGACGGATGCATCGCTGTCGGAAACCGTTGCAGCCCTGGCGGATCTCGACGTGGTACAGAGCATCGACAGCGTGCTTCGACTTGAAGGGACCAGCGAATGAGCTCACGAACGGCCGTGCACAAGCCCTGGCCCGGTCTCATCGCCGCGTATCGCGACCGCCTGCCGGTAGGCGACGATTGGACGCCGATCACGCTGCTAGAGGGTGGCACGCCGCTCATCCACGCCAAGCGGCTGTCCGAACAGACCGGCTGCACGGTGCATTTAAAGGTCGAGGGGCTCAACCCCACCGGGTCGTTCAAGGATCGCGGCATGACCATGGCCGTGACGGACGCGCTGGCGCGTGGACAGCGGGCGGTGCTGTGCGCATCGACCGGCAACACGTCGGCATCGGCGGCCGCCTACGCCGCACGCGCGGGGATCACCTGCGCGGTGTTGATTCCGCAGGGCAAGATCGCCATGGGCAAGCTGGCTCAGGCCGTCATGCACGGCGCCAAGATCATCCAGATCGACGGCAACTTCGACGATTGCCTCGAATTGGCCAGGAAGATGACTGCCGACTTCCCGACCATCGCCCTGGTGAATTCGGTCAATCCGGTGCGCATCGAGGGCCAGAAGACGGCGGCGTTCGAGATCATGGACGCCCTCGGCACCGCGCCGGACGTCCACGCGCTGCCCGTGGGCAACGCAGGCAACATCACGGCGTACTGGAGGGGTTACAAGGAGTATCACGCCGACGGTCTCAGCGACCGCCTGCCTCGGATGCTCGGCACGCAGGCCGCAGGTGCCGCGCCGCTAGTCCTTGGCGAGCCAGTCGCCAATCCCGAGACCATTGCCACCGCCATCCGGATCGGCTCGCCCGCGTCGTGGAATTCCGCGGTCGAGGCACAGGAGCAGTCAGGCGGCCGCTTCCTGGCAGCCACCGACGATGAGATCCTCGCGGCGTATCACCTGATCGCCAGCAGTGAGGGCGTCTTCGTCGAACCGGCGTCCGCTGCAAGTGTCGCGGGATTGCTCAAATCGATCGACGACGGCTGGGTGACGCCAGGGTCGACCGTGGTCTGCACCGTCACCGGAAACGGGCTCAAGGATCCCGACACCGCGCTCAAGGGCATGCCCGAAGTCAAGGCCGTGCCCGTCGACCCAGTCGCGGTCGTCGAACAGCTCGGGCTGGCCTAGGAGAGGGCTCCTCGTGACGCAGATCTTGCCTGCCGGTGTGACGGCGAGTGCCGTCGTCGCGGCGTCGAGCGCCAATCTCGGACCTGGGTTCGACAGCCTCGGCTTGGCGTTGGGCCTCTACGACGAGATCTCAATCGAGACAACGGATTCCGGGCTGCGCGTCGAGGTCGTCGGTGAGGGTGCCGGACAGGTTCCCCTGGACTCGTCGCACCTCGTCGTGCAAGCCATCGAACGGGGATTGCGAGCCGCGGGGGTGGCGGCCGCAGGGATGAACGTGTTCTGCCGCAACGCGATTCCGCACTCTCGTGGACTCGGCTCGTCGGCTGCCGCCGTCGTTGGTGGCATCGCCGCCGCGAATGGGCTTGTAGCCCAATCTGATTCGGTGCCTCTCTCGGAAGCTGAGGTCGTGCAGCTGGCCTCCGAGTTCGAGGGACACCCCGACAACGCGTCTGCGGCGGTGCTCGGGGGCGCCGTCGTGTCCTGGACGCAGGGCGAAGGCGCAGAGGCTCGCTACTCGGCAGCCCCACTGCGGCTGCATCCGGACATCCGCCTATTCCCTGCCATCCCCGAGGTGCGGTCGTCGACGGCGGAGACGCGGGTGCTGCTTCCCAGCCACGTCAGCCATGTCGATGCACGATTCAACCTGAGCCGCGCCGCGCTGCTGGTGGTGGCGCTGACCGAGCGGCCGGATCTCTTGATGGAGGCGACGGCTGACCGTCTGCATCAGCCGCAGCGGGCGGCCGCCATGCCGTCGTCCGCGGAATATCTGGCCATCTTGCGCCGTTGTGGTATCGCAGCTGTGCTTTCGGGGGCGGGTCCTGCGGTTATCGCACTGACCACGACGACCGAGTTGCCTGCAGAAGCTCTCGAGTTCGGCACGGCGAATGGGTTCATCGTCAGCGAGATGTCGATCGGCGATCGCGTCCGCTGGACGGCTGGCGTAGCCGCCAGACGTTGATGGGTGCAACGCGCCGGCCACCCCGTTCTTGCTTCAGATCGGGATGAGGGTTATCCTCGCTCTCGTCCAGCAATCGCAGCGTCTGTGCCTGCGCCGACACTAGGACGATCACCAAATTCTTCTCGTGGATGACGGTTCGCCGTACTTCGGCGCACCCCAGCGATCACCGTTGCATCGGCGGCGGTGGGACCTTGGCATTCAGCACTTCTGCTGAGTGCGATGAAACCCCCGGACGCGTTCAGAGCAGCCGGAGGTAAGGAAAGGAAATCCGTGACTGATACGGACCTCATGACGGCTGATGGCAGCGAAAACGTTGAGCTGCCCGACCCCGTGACCTCGAACAATCCAGAAGTTGAAGCGGCTCCGGAGCCCGAAGCGGCTGCGGCTACTGCGCCCGCGAGCGACGCCCCCGCTGCGGCCGACGCGCCCAGCGCCGAGGCCGCGCCAAGTGAACGCACGGTCTCACTGTCCGCCATGGTTCTGCCGGATCTGCGCGCGCTCGCCAACCAGGTGGGCGTCAAGGGCGCGTCCGGAATGCGCAAGAGCGAGTTGATCGCGGCCATCCGCGAGCATCGCGGCGACACCAACGGTGCTGGTCAAGCGGCCGCCGGACCGAAGGCCTCCGAAGACAAGGCGCCTGAGGCGCAGGCACCCGTCGAAGCCGCCCCCGCCGACGCGTCGGTGCAGGCAGAAGGCGCGGCACAGGTGGAGGGCGCCGAGGCCGAACCGGCCGGAGATCAGCGCCCCGCTCGTCGAGAGCGACGTGGCGCGAACCGTCAGGCCGGTTCACCGGAGGCGGGCGACAACGCTGCCCAGGCCGCCGATGGCGGCGACGCCGGTGGAGACGCAACCGAATCCCCGCGCAACCAGCAGAACAAGAACAACGGCGGCAACAACCGCGGCAACAATGCCGACAACGCCAACAAGAACACCAACCAGAACAACAACGCGAACAGCAACAACGCGAACAGCAACAACGCGAACAACAACAACGCGAACAACAACAACGATGACGACGGTGACGGCGATGGCGACGGACGCCAGGGCCGGCGTGGCCGCCGGTTCCGCGACCGTAGGCGCCGCGGCGAGCGCGCGGGTGGAGAGGGCGGCGCGAACGCCGACACCGAACTCCGCGAAGACGACGTCGTCCAGCCGGTCGCAGGAATTCTCGACGTCCTCGACAACTACGCCTTCGTTCGCACCTCCGGCTATCTGGCCGGACCGAACGACGTCTACGTGTCGATGAACATGGTGCGCAAGAACGGCCTGCGTCGCGGTGATGCCGTGACGGGAGCGGTCCGGGTCGCCCGCGAGGGCGAGGGTGGCGGTGGCGGCGGCGGTAACAACCCGCGGCAGAAGTTCAACCCGCTCGTGCGGCTGGACACCGTCAACGGCGGCCCGGTCGAAGACGCCAGGAACCGTCCCGACTTCACCAAGCTCACGCCGCTGTATCCGAATCAGCGGTTGCGTCTGGAGACGACTCCGGACCGGTTGACCACTCGCGTCATCGACCTGATCATGCCCATCGGCAAGGGCCAGCGTGCCCTGATCGTGTCGCCGCCGAAGGCCGGTAAGACGACGATCCTTCAGGACATCGCCAACGCGATCACCGTGAACAACCCCGAATGCCACCTCATGGTCGTGCTCGTCGACGAGCGACCTGAAGAGGTCACCGACATGCAGCGTTCGGTCAAGGGAGAGGTCATCGCGTCGACCTTCGACCGGCCGCCGTCAGACCACACCCAGGCTGCCGAGCTCGCGATCGAGCGGGCGAAGCGCCTCGTCGAGCAGGGGCGCGACGTCGTGGTGCTCCTCGACTCGATCACCCGTCTGGGCCGCGCGTACAACAACGCGTCGCCTGCGTCGGGCCGCATTCTGTCCGGTGGTGTCGACTCGACCGCGCTGTACCCGCCGAAGCGGTTCCTTGGTGCGGCGCGCAACATCGAGCACGGCGGATCGCTGACGATCATCGCCACGGCCATGGTCGAGACGGGATCCACCGGCGACACCGTGATCTTCGAAGAGTTCAAGGGCACCGGCAACGCCGAGCTCAAGCTCGACCGCAAGATCTCCGAGCGCCGGGTCTTCCCCGCGGTCGACGTCAACCCGTCGGGTACCCGCAAGGACGAGCTCCTGCTGTCGAGTGACGAGTTCGGCGTGGTGCACAAGCTGCGCCGTGTTCTGTCGGGCCTCGACTCGCATCAGGCCATTGACCTACTGATGAGCCAGCTGCGCAAGACCAAGACCAACTACGAGTTCCTGGTTCAGGTCTCCAAGACGACGCCGCAGATGGCGAACGACGACTAACTCCGCCCAGTTACTGGTGCAGACGCCAACGCCCCTGAAATCCCCGAGATTTCAGGGGCGTTGGCGCCTGTTCGGCAATCACACGTTCGGGTCGGCTCGTAGCCCTGGCATGACGTAGCGGCGCACGTGCGTCAGCACCGCTGAGTCGTCGGCAGGGTCGAGCCGCGCGCCGGGTACGGTGGCAAGCGAAAGAATCACCCGCGCAACCCATTCCGACGCTTCGGCGATGTCGAGGTCTGCGTGGATGTCGCCAACGTCGCTCGCGTCGACGAGGTAGCGCGACCAGAAATCGGCGAGGTCGGGAACCAGGCCTTGGACGCCGGCACCGGCACAAGCCGCGAACTCCTCTGGCTCCTCCATTCTGAGCTTGACCAGTAGTACGCCCGGATCATCGTAGGCGGCTCGGCCATGCCGGATACCCGCCGCGATCTGCCGGTCAAGCCCGTCGATCTTCTCGAGCAGGGAATGCGCCCGCGACCAATACGCGTCGTTGAGCCGCACCAACGCCGCGCCAAGCAGCGAGGCCTTGTCGGGAAAGTGGCGATAGAGCCATCCTCGAGAAACGCCGGCGACCTCGGCGACCTCCGAGACGGTGGTGGCGCGGATGCCCTTCGCGCGGAGACACGCCTCAGCTGCATCGATCAGCCGATCGCGGACGGTCTTCGGCGTGGTCGCGCTCGTCAAGTGCGGCTCCTGATCGTTTTGCCGCGAGGCGGCGTCGTACCGATGCAACATTCTGACAAGAGCCCGACGCTACGCCCGGTCGACCGAGCATGGTAGACACTTTTCAATATTTGTTCAGTCTCCCCACCAAGGTGGTCAACGATGGCGGATACCCTCCAGCAACTGCTTCGCGAACGGGCCGACCAGGACTCGATCGCGATCAAATGCGGCGACCGGACGTGGACGTGGCGGGAGCATCTTGCCGAGGCCAGCGCGCAGGCTGCGACGCTGATCGCGTCCGCCGATCCAGCACGGCCGCTGCACGTCGGTGCGCTGATGGGCAATACCCCGGAGATGTTGACTGCCCTGGCAGCTGCTGGCCTCGGTGGTTACGTGCTGTGCGGAATCAACACGACGCGTCGTGGGGAAGCACTGGCGCGCGACATACGGCGTGTCGATTGTCAGGTTCTGCTCACCGATCCGGAGCATCGCCATCTGCTCGACGACGTCGAGTTGCCTGGCGTGACGGTCATCGACGTGACGAGCGACGAGTGGGCCGCATCCGTGGCGTCGGCCCCTGCGCTGGTGCCACACCGCGAGGTCAGTCCCGACGACTACTTCATGATGATCTTCACCTCGGGGACCAGCGGAGACCCCAAGGCGGTTCTGGTGCCCAACATGATCGTGTTGTTCGCGGGCAACACGCTCGCGCAAAACCACGGGATCGACGAGACCGACGTCTGCTATCTGTCCATGCCCCTCTTCCACTCCAACGCCGTCGTCGCCGGGTGGGGCCTAGCGATCTGCTCGGGCGCAGCCATGGTTCCAGCGACCTTCTCGGCGTCGCGGTTCCTGTCCGACATCCGCGGCTACGGCGCCACATACATGAACTACGTCGGCAAGCCGTTGGCCTACATCCTTGCGACGCCGGAGGGGCCCGACGATCACGACAACCCCCTGAGGGTTGCGTTCGGCAACGAGGGGACCGAACGCGACATCGCGGAGTTCGCTAGGCGTTTTGCATGCGAGGTCACCGACGGGTTCGGCTCGACCGAGCAGGCAGTGATCATCACTCGGTCCGAAGGCTGTCCTCCTGGTTCGATCGGCAAGGGCTTCCCCGGTGTCGCCATCTACGACCCCGAGACCGTGCAGCCTTGCGAGGTGGCGCGCTTCGACGAGACTGGGGCCTTGATCAACGCCGACGCCGCCACCGGCGAGATCGTGAACACCTCTGGCAGCGGGCTATTCCGTGGCTATTACAACGATCAGGGATCGACGGACGAGCGGTTGCGACACGGCATGTACTGGTCGGGCGACCTGGCCTATCAGGACGCCGACGGCTGGATCTACCTCGCAGGCCGCACCGCGGATTGGATGCGCGTCGACGGCGAGAACCTGACTGCCGCCCCCATCGAGCGAATTCTGTTGCGGCTGAACATGATCAGCCGGGTAGCGGTGTACCCGGTGCCGGACGAATACGTCGGCGACCAGGTGATGGCCGCCATCGTGCTGCGCGACGAAGCAGAGCTGAGCCCCGCCGAATTCTCGCAGTTCCTTGCGGCGCAACGAGATATGTCGCCCAAGGCGTGGCCGCGCTACGTATGGATCGCCGACGACCTACCCAGCACCGCCACCAACAAGATCCTCAAGCGCGAACTAGTGAGCCGCGGCACCGACCCCGAGGGCCGCGCGCTGTGGAAGCGCGACGGCACCGAGTTTCACCCCTACGGCGTGGCTGCCGTCACTGGTAGGGATCGGTGATCTCGCGCAGCGAAATCAACATCTCCCACGACTGCCTGTGGGCATGCGGCGCGCCACCCCTCTTCGGCTTTGCCGACTTCCGCCGCGGAGGGGACCGCCGACTGACCCATCCCGCCAGTGTGGCGAACGTCGGGTCCGCGGAATAGTTGCCGGTCGGCGCATGTTTATGACTCTGACGGCTGACCTGGCATAATGGGCCGTCGACCTCGGTTCCGGTTCACGTCTGAAGACCACAGGTTAGAACTCAGGCGACCCGGCGGCCAACGATTGCAGAGGACCAGAAAATGAGATCGGGTATTCACCCCGCATACGGCGAGACCAGCGTGGTCTGCGGCTGCGGCAACACCTTCCAGACGCGGAGCACCAAGGAAGGCGGCCACATCGTGGTCGAAGTCTGCTCGCAGTGCCATCCCTTCTATACGGGCAAGCAGAAGATCCTCGACAGCGGCGGTCGGGTGGCTCGCTTCGAGAAGCGCTACGGAAAGCGCGCGGGGGCGACGGGACAAACGTCGGACAAGAAGACCGGCGACAACTAGCTACGCCATCGGCGCCCGTTCTGTCTCTGGCATTTACCGCCAGTTTCAGGATCGGGCGCCGATTTGCGTTTGCACGAGGAGGCTCACGTGACGGCCGCATCAGGCTCGCAGATCGAAGCACTCCTGGCCGAGCACGCCGATCTGGAGCGTCAGCTTGCCGACCCCGGCCTGCACGCCGACGCAGGCGCGGCGAAACGCGTCGGTCGTCGATTCGCGAAGATCTCGCCGATCGTAGCGACCTATCGCAAGTTGGAGACCGCCAGCGGCGACCTCGAGGCGGCAAGGGAGTTGGCAGCCGAAGACTCCTCGTTCGCCTCGGAGATACCGGACCTCGAGGCCAGGGTCTCGAAGCTCGAAACCCAGTTGACCGACCTGCTGGCGCCACGCGACCCCCATGACGGCGACGACGTCGTTCTCGAGGTGAAGTCCGGCGAGGGCGGTGAGGAATCCGCGTTGTTCGCTGCCGACCTCGCCCGGATGTACATCAGGTACGCCGAGAGGCACGGCTGGACGGTGACAGTGCTGGACGAGACCACGTCCGACCTCGGCGGTTACAAGGACGCCACCCTGACGATCGCGAGCAAGGGTGATTCGCCCGACGGCGTGTGGTCGCGAATGAAGTTCGAGGGTGGCGTACACCGCGTTCAGCGCGTGCCCGTTACGGAGTCGCAGGGCCGGGTGCACACCTCGGCGGCGGGCGTCCTCGTCTACCCCGAACCGGAGGACGTCGAGGCGGTCCAGATCGACGAGTCGGACCTTCGCATCGACGTCTACCGGTCGTCTGGCAAGGGTGGCCAGGGCGTCAACACCACCGACTCCGCCGTGCGCATCACGCATCTGCCCACTGGCATCGTCGTGACTTGCCAGAACGAACGTTCGCAGCTGCAGAACAAGGCGCGCGCCATGATCGTGCTCGCCGCGCGACTTCAGGCGCTCGCGGAGGAGCAGGCACAGGCGGACGCGTCTGCCGACAGGGCCAGCCAGATCCGCACCGTCGACCGTAGCGAGCGCATTCGCACCTACAACTTCCCCGAGAACCGCATCGCCGACCACCGCATCAACTTCAAGGCGCACAACCTCGACCAGGTCCTCGACGGCGACATGGACGACCTGCTCGACGCGCTCGCCGACGCCGACAAGCAGGCGAAGCTACAGAAGGCATGACTCAGCTTCGCTGGAGGCGAATATGAACTCGATGCGGCGGGCGATCGACGACGCGACCGAGACCCTGTCGGCCGCAGGCGTCGGCGCGCCACGCGTGGACGCCGAATACCTGGCAGCGCACGCGGCGGGTGTCGATCGCGGCCATCTTCCGTTCACCGAGCCCGACGACTCGTTCTTCGACCGGTACCGCGACGTGATCGACGCCCGTGCGACGCGGATACCGCTGCAGCACTTGATGGCATCGGCTGCCTTCGGCCCGATCGTCGTGAGCGTCGGCCCTGGCGTGTTCATACCGCGGCCCGAGACCGAGTCGCTCTTGGAATGGGCTCTCGCGCAACCAATTCCGGCCAACGCCGTGATCGTCGACCTGTGTACCGGTTCGGGTGCGCTCGCATTGGCCATCGCGACGACGAGACCCGACGCGAGGGTCCTCGCCGTCGACGATTCCGCGGACGCCCTCGAATATGCTCGGCGAAACGTGGCGGGAACTGGCATCGAGGTAGTCGAGGGTGACGTCGCGACGGCGGACCTGCTTGCCGATCTCGACGGTACGGTCGATCTCGTCGTCGCCAATCCGCCCTACATTCCCGAAGGCGCCGAACTGGAACCCGAAGTGGCCCAACATGATCCCCACCATGCGCTGTTCGGTGGCCCTGATGGCATGGACGCCATCGGCCCGATCGTCGAATTGAGCGCGCGACTGCTTCGGGACGGTGGGCGCGTCGGCATCGAACACGACGACACCACCGCGTCGCAGACAATGGAGCTGTTCGAACGGACGAGTGGTTTCGTCGACATCGCGTCCCGGCGGGATCTCGCCGGCCGCCCCCGATTTGTCACCGCGACGCGCAAAGAGGTGAAGTAGTCGCCATGAGCCAGCCGACGGCGAACGTGTTCGACTGTTCCGACCCAGACCAGCGTTCGGCTGGCATCGCCTCGGCGGTCAGCGCCGTCAAGGGCGGCCGCTTGATCGTGATGCCCACGGACACCGTCTACGGCCTCGGAGCCGACGCGTTCGACGGCGCGGCGGTCGCGGCGCTGCTGGCAGCGAAGGGACGCGGGCGCGACATGCCGGTACCCGTCCTCGTCGGGTCGTGGCACACCATCGACGGGTTGGTGTACTCCGTCCCGCACGCCGCGCGCGAGTTGATCCACGCCTTCTGGCCTGGTGCGCTAAGTCTGGTCGTCCAGCAGGCGCCGTCGCTTGCCTGGGATCTCGGCGACGCGCACGGGACCGTCATGCTGCGTATGCCGTTGCATCCGATCGCCATCGAGCTGCTGCGCGAGATCGGGCCGATGGCGGTGTCGAGTGCCAACATCTCCGGGCGACCAGCGTCGCTAACGGCTAGCGAAGCCCGCGATCAACTCGGCGATCTGGTCGAGGTCTACTTGGAGGCAGGTCCGTCCGAGCAGCAGGCGGCATCGACGATCGTCGACCTCACAGGTGCCCGGCCGCGCATCCTTCGCCAAGGTCCCATTACCGCCGAGGCGATCGCCAAGGTGCTGGGTGTCGACGAAGAGAGCCTGACCGTCTGACGTGCCGCGGTCTCAGAATCCTCCAGTACGGTTCACCAGGTGGTGAGCGGCGTGCACACACTGGCGACTGACCTGCTCGCACTGTCCGAGCGTGGTGCAGGCGTCCCGCTGCGCGAGTTGGCCCTCGTCGGGTTGACGGCGGCCATCATCACGTACTTGGCGACGGGATGGGTGCGCGTCTTCGCGTATCGAGTTGGCGCGGTAGCACATCCACGCGATCGCGACGTCCACGTGCAACCGACGCCCCGCATGGGCGGCCTCGCGATGTACGTCGGCGTGCTCGCTGCGGTGCTCCTCGCCTCGCAACTGCCCGCGCTGACAAGGGGTTTCGTCTATTCCTCTGGTATGCCTGCGGTCGTCGTGGCAGGCGGGCTGATCATGGGGATCGGCCTCATCGACGATCGGTGGGGCTTGGACGCCCTGACCAAGTTCGCAGGGCAGATCACCGCGGCCAGCGTCCTCGTCACGATGGGGGTGGCCTGGAGCGTCCTCTACATCCCGATCGGCGGCGTCGGCACCATCGTCCTCGACCAGGTCTCGTCGATCCTGCTGACGCTCGCCCTCACGGTCGCGATCGTCAACGCGATGAACTTCGTCGACGGCCTCGATGGGTTGGCGGCCGGTCTAGGCCTGATCACCGCGTCGGCGATCTGCATCTTCTCGATCGGACTCTTGCGCGATCACGGCGGCGACGTCCTCTTCTACCCGCCTGCCGTGATCTCGGTCGTCCTCGCGGGTGCATGTCTGGGCTTCCTGCCTCACAACTTCCATCCCGCCAGGATCTTCATGGGCGACTCCGGTTCCATGCTCATCGGCTTGATGCTGGCGGCGGCGTCGACGACTGCGGCGGGACCCATCTCGCAGAATGCCTACGGCGCACGTGACGTCTTCGCGCTTCTCTCGCCGTTCCTCCTCGTCGTCGCAGTGCTGTTCGTGCCAGCGCTGGACATGTTGCTGGCGATCGTTCGTCGTACACGTGCAGGTCGCAGTCCGTTCAGCCCGGACAAGATGCATCTTCATCACCGACTGCTTCAGATCGGGCACTCGCATCGCCGAGTGGTGCTACTCATCTACCTATGGGTCGGCATCGTCGCGTTGGGCGCGGCGAGCACCATCTTCTTCGACCCGCGCTACACGGGCGCCGTCATGCTGGCAGCGATCGTTGTCGCCGGCGTGATCACCTTGATTCCGCTGTTGCGGCGCGGCGAGGAGCGCCCGGAAAACGAGTACGACGAAAAGTAGTAGACCTGGTTTCTGACCACATACTGTGTGATAACCTGCTGGCAGAACCCGAAAGACCTCGCGGGTTGCCGGCCCGGCGCTTCGGTTCACCAATCGATGAACGCCGATCAACGACCGACAAAGGGAGCTACCCCTTGGGTGATTCCAGCGCGCAAGTTGCCCTCCGATACGCTCGTCGGGCACGCACCGGAACATCGTTTGTCAATGGGGACCGCTTTCCGCGATGCGAGATAGAGGTGAAGCAGTGACGACGCCAGCGCAGGACGCGCCGTTGGTGTTTCCGTCCGTGGCCTTCAGGCCGGTGCGACTCGCCATCGTGTGCCTCGCGCTCATCGCCCTCGCGGCTGCCGCGTCGATCTCGATCGGTCACGTGTTCTTCAGTTTGTTCTTCGGACTGGGGCTCTTCCTGGGTTTGCTCAACGCCATCCTCGTGCAGCGCGCGGTTGCGTCGATCACCGCCAACGAGCACCCGCTCAAGAAGAAGATGGTCGCGAACTCGGCGACGCGGTTGTTGGTCATCTCGGCCATCGCACTCGGCGTCGCATTCGTCTTCAAGAAGCACGACGGCCTCGGCGTGCTCTTCGGACTTGCCTTATTCCAGGCCCTCCTCGTGATCAGCACCAGCATCCCGGTGCTGCGAAAGATCCGGGCAAATGGACTGGACGTGTTGGATACGGAATCGAAGGATTGAGCTTCACGCAATGACGCAGATGACGCAGACAGTTCTCGCCGAAGGTGCGGCGATCCACGTCGGAGTCCACGAACCCGTTTGGCATTTTCTCGGGATGGACTTCAACGGCGACACCATCATCTCCACGTCGGTCGCAGCGATCATCGTCATTGCATTGGCGTTCCTCCTGCGTGCCAAGGTGACTTCGACCGGCGTGCCCGGGGGAGTGCAGTTGTTCTGGGAGGCGATCACCATCCAGATGCGCGGCCAGATCGAGGGCGCGATCGGGATGAAGATAGCGCCGTTCGTGCTCCCGTTGGCCGTCACCATCTTCGTGTTCATCCTCGTGTGCAACTGGATATCGGTGTTCCCGTGGCAGTACGGCGTCGAAGGTGGCGCAGCGGGCGAGGTTCTCAAGTCACCTGCAGCTGACGTCAACTTCGTGTACGCGCTCGCGCTGTTCGTGTTCTTCAGCTACCACGCCGCGGGCGTCTGGCGGCGCGGCCCGTTCGGTTACCTATGGAAGGTACTGAAGGGTCACGTCACCTTCCTCATGCCGATCAACGTCGTCGAGGAGATCGCCAAGCCCGTGTCGTTGGCACTCCGACTCTTCGGCAACATCTTCGCCGGTGGCATCCTGGTCGCGCTGATCGCTTTGTTGGGCAATGCGTTTGGTCCTGCTGCCATGGTGCTGCCCAATGCGATTTGGAAGACGTTCGACCTCTTCGTCGGACTGATCCAGGCCTTCATCTTCTCGCTTCTGACGATCCTGTATTTCAGTCAATCCATGGAGCTGGACCACGAAGATGGGCACTGATCTGCACTAGAACCTGCACGACCCAACGACCAACAAATCCGGTGGCGACGCCATCGGCTAGCAAGGAGGAAATGGAATGGCAATGGACCAAGCGGCTGCCCTCGTCAACGCGGGCGCTTACATCGGCGGCGGTTTGATCATGGCTGGCGGCGCCATTGGCGCCGGTATCGGTGACGGCATTGCGGGTAACGCACTGATCTCTGGCATCGCTCGGCAGCCGGAGGCGCAGGGCCGCCTGTTCACCCCGTTCTTCATCACCGTCGGTCTGGTGGAGGCGGCGTACTTCATCAACCTCGCCTTCATGGCGCTGTTCGTCTTCGCAAACCCGCTGAGCGGGGCCTAGTTCAGCGATATGGGCGCATCGACCACAACACTCGCGGAGGGCAACTTCCTGCTGCCCAACGGGACCATTTTCGTCGTCTTGCTCATCTTCTTGATCGTGCTCGGCGTGATCACGAAATGGGTTGTGCCGCCGGTTAGCAAGGTGCTGGCCGAACGCGAGGCGATGCTGGCCAAGACGGCGGCGGACAGCCGCAAGTCAGCCGAGCAGGTCGCGGCGGCGCAGGCCGACTACGACGAAGCGATGGCAGGCGCGCGTACCGAAGCGTCTGCGATCCGCGACCAAGCCCGCGCGGCCGGTCGACAGATCGTCGACGAGAAGCGAGCTGAAGCCAGCGGCGAGGTCGCCGAGATCGTGCGGGAGGCCGACGAGCAACTGGCCCAAGAGGGTTCGGCGACGCAGGCTGATCTTCAGTCTTCGGTGGACCCGCTGGCGGAGACCTTGGCAGGCCGCATCCTCGGCGTCGACGTGAACTCGGGACGGAAGAGCTAGTGAGCATCTTCATTGGCAACTTGATCGGCTTCGCGATCATCGTCTTCATCATTTGGAAGTGGGCGGTGCCCCCGGTCCGCGACATGATGCGCAAGCAGCAGGACGCGGTGCGGACAGCCTTGGCCGAAAGTGCCGAGGCGGCAAAGAAGCTCGAGGATGCCGACTCGATGCACGCGAAGGCACTCGCCGACGCAAAGGCGGAATCCGAAAGGGTGAAGGGCGAGGCCAAGACTGACTCGGAGCGGATCAAGGAGCAGTTGGCCGAGCAGGCCGGCATCGACGCGGAGCGCATCAAGGCCCAAGGCGCACAACAGGTTCAGTTGATGCGCCAGCAACTGATCCGCCAACTTCGACAAGGCCTCGGTGACGAGACCGTTGGCAAGGCGAGCGACCTCGTCCGCGCCCACGTGAGCGATTCCGCGGCTCAGTCGGCAACGGTGGATCGCTTCCTCGACGAGCTCGATCAAATGGCGCCTTCGGCGGCAGCCATCGAGACGGGCGCTTACGCCCGACTCCGTGCTGCCAGCCGTGCGGCGCGGGTCGCGCTCACCAACGAATTCGACCAAGTGGCAGGCAGCCTCAGGGGTCCTGGCTTGACTACCCTTGCCGACGAACTCGGTTCGGTGGTTTCCCTGCTGGTCGCCGAACCAACGCTCACCAGGCACCTCGCCGAACACAACGACGACGCGGACGCCAAGGTGCGTCTGGTCGACCGGCTGTTCTCGGACAAGGTCGACGATCACACGCTGAAACTGCTCCGGACGGCCGCCTCGCAGCGGTGGTCCGCCGAGGCGGATCTCGTAGACGGGATCGAACACCTTGCCCGTCTTGCGCTGTTGAAGCGCGCCGAGATCGAAGGCCAGGTCGACGAGGTCGAGGAGCAGCTGTTCCGATTCGGCCGGGCCCTCGACTCGGAGCCGCGCCTCACCGCGCTGCTCAGCGACTACACGACGCCGGTCGATGGCCGAATCGCGCTGCTGGACAAGGTCATCGACGGGTCTGCCGTCGACGGGACGGCTGCGGCGCTCCTTAGGCAGACCATCGCGCACCTCCGCGGCGAGCGCGCGGACGAGGCCGTCATCGATCTCGCCGAGCTCGCGGTGGCCCGTCGGGGCGAGGTCGTCGCACACGTGAGTGCAGCGGCCGATCTCACGGATGCGCAGCGCAATCGGCTCGTCGAGCTGTTGACTCGCATATACGGACATCCGGTATCCGTTCAGCTCAACGTCGATCCCGAACTCCTCGGCGGACTTTCGATCACCGTCGGCGACGAAGTGATCGACGGGTCCATCGCATCCCGCCTGGCCGCTGCACAGACTCAGCTGCCGGACTGACACCAAAGACTCACCCCCACAAAAGGTAGGAAGACGAAGAATCATGGCAGAGTTGACAATCTCCGCTGCTGACATCGAAGGTGCCGTCGAGGACTACGTAGCGTCGTTTTCCGCCGACACCCAACGTGAAGAGGTAGGCACCGTCATCGACGCCGGTGACGGCATCGCACACGTCGAGGGCCTGCCCTCGGTCATGACCCAGGAGCTCCTCGAGTTCCCAGGCGGCGTGCTCGGCGTGGCGCTGAACCTCGACGAGCACAGCATCGGCGCGGTCATCCTTGGCGACTTCGAGAAGATCGAACAGGGCCAACAGGTGAAGCGCACCAACGAGGTGCTGTCGGTGCCGGTGGGTGACGCGTTCCTCGGTCGCGTCATCAACCCGTTGGGCCAGCCCATCGACGGTCAGGGCGACATCGAGTCGGACAAGCGGCGCGCGTTGGAGCTACAGGCGCCGTCGGTGGTTCAGCGTCAGGGTGTCTCCGAGCCGCTGCAGACCGGCATCAAGGCCATCGACGCGATGACCCCCATCGGCCGCGGTCAGCGTCAGCTGATCATCGGTGACCGCAAGACCGGCAAGACCGCGGTCTGCGTCGACACGATCCTCAACCAGCGGCAGGCTTGGGAGACAGGCGATCCCAAGCAGCAGGTGCGCTGCGTCTACGTCGCGATCGGCCAGAAGGGCACCACGATCGCCAGCGTCAAGCGTGCGCTAGAAGACGGCGGCGCGATGGAGTACACCACCATCGTGGCGTCCCCGGCCTCTGACCCCGCCGGCTTCAAGTGGCTTGCCCCGTACACGGGTTCGGCCATCGGGCAGAACTGGATGTACGACGGCAAGCACGTCCTCATCGTGTTCGACGACCTGTCGAAGCAGGCCGACGCCTACCGCGCGATCTCGCTGCTGCTGCGCCGCCCGCCGGGCCGCGAGGCCTTCCCAGGCGACGTGTTCTACCTGCACTCGCGTCTCCTGGAGCGTTGCGCGAAGCTGTCCGACGAACTGGGTGGCGGATCCATGACCGGGCTGCCGGTCATCGAGACGAAGGCCAACGACATCTCGGCGTTCATCCCGACGAACGTCATCTCGATCACCGACGGTCAGTGCTTCCTGGAGTCCGATCTGTTCAACCAGGGCGTGCGACCGGCCATCAACGTGGGCGTCTCGGTGTCCCGCGTCGGCGGCGCCGCCCAGATCAAGGCAATGAAAGAGGTAGCGGGAAGTCTCCGTTTGGATCTTTCGCAGTACCGCGAGCTCGAGTCCTTTGCGGCCTTCGCCTCCGACCTCGACCCGACGTCGAAGGCTCAGCTGGAACGCGGCAGCCGCCTGGTCGAGTTGCTCAAGCAGCCGCAGTACAGCCCGCTGTCGGTCGAGGAGCAGGTCGTCGCGATCTTCCTCGGCACCAAGGGGCACCTGGATTCGGTTCCCGTGGAAGACGTTCAGCGTTTTGAGAACGAGTTCCTCGAGCACATCAAGGCCAGCCACGACGACGTGTTCAGCAGCATCAGGGAGACCAAGAAGCTTCCCGAGGAAGCCGAGGACAAGTTGACCGAGTTGGTCAACGACTTCAAGAAGGGCTTCGCCGCCACCGACGGCAGCTCGGTGGAAGTGAACGAGGCGGAGACCGAGGCGATGGACGAAGAGGACCTCGAGAAGGAAACCGTCAAGGTCCGCAAGCCGGCACCGAAGAAGTAGGTAGGCGAAGCACATGGCAGCCACACTGCGCGAGTTGCGCGGACGTATCCGCTCCGCTGGGTCGATCAAGAAGATCACCAAGGCCCAGGAGCTGATCGCCACGTCGCGAATCGCCAAGGCGCAAGCCCGAGTTCAGGCGGCGAGGCCCTACTCGACCGAGATCACCAACATGCTCACCGAGCTTGCGAGTGCCAGCGCCCTGGACCACCCGCTGCTCGTCGCGCGCGAGAACCCCAAGCGCGCGGGCGTACTGGTGGTGTCGTCGGACCGCGGCCTCTGCGGCGCCTACAACGCCAATGTGCTGCGTCAGTCCGAGGAGCTCTTCTCGCTGCTTCGCGAAGAGGGCAAGGACCCAGTGATCTACGTGGTTGGCCGAAAGGCGCTTGGCTACTACAGCTTCCGTCAGCGTGAGGTCAAGGAGTCGTGGACCGGCTTCTCCGAGCGGCCGACGTACGAGCAGGCCAGGGAAATAGCCGACACCCTCGTCGGTGCCTTCATGTCCGGTGCCGACGACGAAGGCGACGATGCGGGCGATGACGGTATCTTGGGCGTCGACGAACTCCACATCGTCTTCACGGAATTCAAGTCGATGCTGTCGCAGTCGGCCGTCGCACGTCGGATTGCCCCGATGGTGGTCGAATACGTCGGCGACGAGGAGCCGGAAGACGGTCCGCGCACGCTCTTCTCGTTCGAGCCCAACGCCGAGGAACTCTTCGACGCACTGCTTCCGCGCTACGTCGCTACCCGCGTCTACTCGGCACTGCTAGAGGCGGCAGCCTCGGAGTCGGCGTCGCGTCGTCGCGCGATGAAGTCGGCCACCGACAATGCCGACGACCTCATCAAGGCGCTCACGCTTGAAGCCAACCGCGAGCGCCAGGCCCAGATCACCCAGGAAATCAGCGAGATCGTCGGTGGCGCCAACGCGCTGGCCGACGCGAAATAAGCCCCGTAGGAAGCGAAGAGGAAATGACTGCTACCGCAGAAAGCAAGACTGGCACCGCCGGCCGCGTGGTCCGCATCACCGGCCCGGTCGTCGACATCGAGTTTCCGCGCGGATCCGTGCCGGAGCTCTTCAACGCGTTGCACGCCGACATCGCCTACGAGGAGATGGCCAAGACGCTGACCCTCGAGGTTGCGCAGCACCTCGGTGACAACCTGGTGCGCACCATTTCGATGCAGCCGACCGATGGACTCGTCCGCGGCGTCGAGGTCACCGATACCGGCAGGTCGATCTCGGTGCCGGTCGGCGACGGCGTCAAGGGCCACGTGTTCAACGCACTCGGTGACTGCCTCGACGAGCCCGGCTACGGAAAGGACTTCGATCATTGGTCGATCCACCGCAAGCCGCCGCCCTTCGCTGAACTCGAGCCCAAGACCGAGATGCTCGAGACCGGCCTCAAGGTCGTCGACCTGCTCACCCCGTACGTGCGTGGCGGAAAGATCGCCCTGTTCGGTGGTGCAGGCGTCGGCAAGACGGTGCTCATCCAGGAGATGATCAACCGCATCGCTCGAAACTTCGGCGGCACTTCGGTTTTCGCAGGCGTGGGGGAGCGCACCCGTGAGGGCAACGACCTCTGGGTCGAGCTGGCCGACGCCAACGTGCTCAAGGACACCGCGCTGGTGTTCGGTCAGATGGACGAGCCGCCCGGCACCCGTATGCGCGTCGCTCTGTCGGCGCTGACCATGGCGGAGTACTTCCGCGACGAGCAGAACCAGGACGTGTTGTTGTTCATCGACAACATCTTCCGATTCACGCAGGCAGGTTCGGAGGTCTCGACGCTGCTCGGCCGCATGCCGTCGGCGGTGGGGTACCAGCCGACGCTTGCCGACGAGATGGGCGAGCTCCAGGAGCGCATCACGTCGACCCGCGGCCACTCGATCACCTCGATGCAGGCCGTGTACGTGCCCGCCGACGACTACACCGACCCGGCCCCCGCGACGACGTTCGCCCACTTGGATGCCACGACGGAACTGTCCCGCGCGGTGTTCTCGAAGGGCATCTTCCCCGCGGTGGATCCGCTGGCGTCGAGTTCGACCATCCTTGACCCGGCCGTGGTTGGCGACGAGCACTACCGCGTTGCGCAGGAAGTCATCCGAGTCCTGCAGCGCTACAAGGACCTTCAGGACATCATCGCCATCCTCGGTGTCGACGAGTTGTCCGAAGAGGACAAGCAGTTGGTCAACCGAGCACGACGCATCGAGCGCTTCCTCAGCCAAAACATGATGGCGGCCGAGCAGTTCACCGGTCAGCCCGGTTCGACCGTGCCGCTGAAGGAGACCATCGAGGCGTTCGACAAGCTGACCAAGGGCGACTTCGACCACCTGCCCGAGCAGGCGTTCTTCCTCATCGGCGGCCTCGACGACCTGGCCAAGAAGGCCGAGAGCTTCGGCGCCAAGCTGTGACGCGAGGAGCGCTGAGAGGAGCAGTGAGCCATGGCTGAGATGCACGTCGAGATAGTTGCCGTCGAGCGTGAGCTGTGGACCGGTGATGCGACGTTCGTGTTCACCAGAACGACGGCGGGTGAGATCGGCATCCTGCCGCGCCACATCCCCTTGGTGGCCCAGCTCGTCGACGATGCGATGGTCCGGGTCGAACGCGAGGGTGAAGACGATCTGCGCATCGCCGTCGACGGTGGCTTCCTGTCCGTGACGGAAGAAGCCGTGCGAATCCTGGTGGAGAACGCGCAGCTCGAATCCGAGATCAACGCGGACGAGGCCAAGCAGGACTCAGAATCAGACGACGAGCGGACAGCAGCGTGGGGCCGGGCGCGACTACGTGCCCTGGGACAGCTCGACTAGATGGCGATGAGCCTGCCCATGATGATCATGGCCGCGCTCATCTGTGTCCTGCTGCTTGCGGTCCTCGCCCTGAGCTACCGTCTGTGGAAGCTTCGGCAGGGTGGCACTGCGGCCATCCTTCGGGACATCCCTGCCATCGGTGGCCAGGGGTGGCGCCACGGCGTAATCCGTTATCGCGGTGGGGAAGCCGCGTTCTTCCGGCTGTCTAGCCTTCGGTGGTGGCCGGACCGTTCGCTGTCTCGCCGAGGGCTAGAGATCGTGTCGCGCAGGGCTCCTCGCGGCGACGAGTTCGACATCATGACCGCGGAAATCGTCGTGCTCGAATTGAGGGACTCCAGTCCGGAGCGTCGGCGCGGTTACGAGGTCGCCCTCGATCGCGGTGCGCTGACCGGGTTTACGTCGTGGCTGGAGTCGCGGCCCTCGCCGCGGACGCGGCGCTAGGCCGCGGCGCTCATCCGCCCGGCCGCCACAGGACGTCACCGTCGGGATTCGCCGCACGCGACAAGATGAACAGCAGATCTGACAACCGATTCAAGTACTTGGCAGGCAGCACGCTGACCGATTCGCCATGGGCATCGATGGCGCGCCACGCGGACCGCTCGGCTCGGCGAGTCACCGTCCTCGCCACGTGTAACTGTGCGGACAGCGGCGTGCCTCCCGGCAGGATGAACGAATTCAGTGCGGGCAGTGGCTCATTGAACTCATCGCACCACGACTCGAGGCGGTCGATGTAGCGCTGAGTTACTCGCAGCGGCGGATGCTCTGGGTTTTCCACGACGGGTGTCGAGAGATCGGCTCCCGCGTCGAACAAGTCGTTCTGTATCTGGCGTAGCACCTCGAGAATCCGCTCGTCCGAAGTCCCCAAAGCCGAACTCACGGCCACGGCCACCCCTAGGGCGGCGTTGGCCTCGTCACAGTCCGCGTAGGCCTCCAGTCGCGGATCGTTCTTGGATACGCGGCTGAAATCGCTGAGTCCGGTCGTTCCGTCGTCACCTGTGCGGGTATAGATGCGGGTCAGATGGACTGCCATGGTGAAACGGTACCGCGGCGCATGGCCTACCGGACTGACACCGCCCCCCACGCTGTTTACACTGGCCCGCGTGAGCGAGCGTTTCGTGGTGACCGGCGGAAGTCGGCTATCCGGCGAGGTCGCCGTCGGGGGAGCAAAGAACAGCGTGCTCAAGCTGATGGCAGCCTCGCTGCTCGCCGAGGGCACCAGCACCATCACGAATTGCCCTGACATCCTGGACGTCCCGCTGATGGCCGAGGTGCTTCGCGGTTTGGGAGCCACCGTCGACCTCGACGGATCGACGGTACGCATCACGTCACCCGACGAGCTGAAGTACGACGCCGACTTCGCCGCGGTCCGGCAGTTCCGTGCCTCTGTGTGCGTGCTCGGACCACTCGTCGGCCGCTGCAAGAAGGCCAAGGTCGCACTGCCAGGCGGTGACGCGATCGGGTCTCGGCCGCTCGACATGCACCAAGCGGGCCTGCGGCAGCTGGGAGCTCGGTGCAACATCGAACATGGATGCGTCGTCGCAGAGGCGGATCACTTGCGCGGGGCCGAGATTCAGCTCGAGTTCCCGTCGGTCGGAGCGACCGAGAACATCCTGATGGCGGCGGTGCTCGCCGAGGGCGTGACCACCATTCACAACGCAGCGCGGGAGCCCGACGTCGTCGATCTCTGCACCATGCTGAAGCAGATGGGCGCACAGATCGTCGGCGACGGTTCGTCGACGATGACGATCACAGGCGTCGATCGACTTCACCCGACGGAGCATCGCGTGATCGGCGATCGGATCGTCGCCGCGACGTGGGGTATCGCAGCCGCGATGACTCGCGGTGACATCTCCATCACGGGCGTCGACCCGCAGCACCTTCAGCTGGTGCTCCACAAGCTGCACGCCGCGGGCGCCACAGTTACCCAGGACGACGACGGCTTTCGGGTCGTCCAGTACGAGCGACCCAAGGCCGTCAACGTCGCCACCCTTCCCTTCCCGGGTTTTCCGACTGATCTGCAGCCCATGGCGATCGGTCTGGCGTGCATCGCCGATGGCACGTCGATGATCACCGAGAACGTCTTCGAGGCACGGTTCCGCTTCGTGGAGGAGATGGTGCGCCTCGGCGCCGACGCCCGAACCGACGGTCACCATGCCGTCGTGCGCGGCGTGCCACAGCTCTCCAGCGCCCCCGTATGGGCCTCCGACATTCGGGCGGGTGCAGGTTTGGTGCTCGCGGCCCTGGTCGCAGACGGTGAGACCGAGATTCACGACGTCTTTCACATCGATCGCGGCTATCCGTTGTTCGTGGAGAACCTGGCGGTTTTGGGAGCAGAGATCGAGAGGGTAAGCTCTCCGTAAGTACAAACCCACGGCCCCGGCTGATGGTCGGAGGACGGGGTTTGACGCGCCCCACCAGATGGAGTACAGTAGTGGGGTTGCCCTTTCACCGGGGCGTGTTGTTTGAGAACTCAATAGTGTGTTTGGTGGTTTTTGTTTGTTTTTGGTTGCCTGTGTGGGGGACTCCCCGTCTTCCTGTTTCATGGGTGGCTGTTTTTTTGATGCCAGTTTTTGG
>Ga0105248_10000265_pt1 | contig 61335 bp, 99 predicted proteins | sample KBSS34metaG_FD_81524 | JGI IMG/M metagenome (GOLD analysis project Ga0105248, IMG submission 81524) | Switchgrass rhizosphere microbial communities from Kellogg Biological Station, Michigan, USA - KBS S3-4 metaG | ecosystem: Host-associated > Plants > Roots > Rhizosphere > Soil | place... | reverse complement strand
TTCGCCTGGGCGACGTCCTCGCTCTGGCTGACCAGCTCACGCGCGTAGCCACGATTGCCCGCGCAGTGGCCGACTCGATCGCGCTGTCGGATGCAGCCTCGTCAGCGAAGACGATCCCGAAGGCAGTCAACGACACGCTGGCCCTGACGGACCAGCTCGCCACCGCAGTCGCCAAGGTCAGGTCGCTGGCGGACTCGGTCGCCCTGTCCGACGCGATCGCGACTGCCAAGACGATCCCGAAGTCCCTCGCGGACTCCATCGCCCTGGCAGATGCTCGAACCCTGGCGCAGGGCAAGGCCGTTGCCGACGCAGTTGCACTCGCCGACCAGCTCAGCCGCACGGCCACCTTCTTCCGCACCATCTCCGACAACGTCGCGCTGGCCGACTCGATCTCCCCGTCGAAGACGGGAGCCGGTGCCGTCAACCCGGCGGACACCCTCGCTGTCGCAGATGCGTTCACGAGGATCGCGACGTACACGCGCACGCTCGCCGATTCCGTCGGGCTGTCGGATGCCCGGGCGATCAGCGCGGACAAGACGAAGGCGTTGGCCGACACGGTGGCCCTCGTCGACCAGCTCACGCAGAGCACCGCCATCGTCCGCTCGATCGCAGACTCGGTGAGCCTGACGGACCTGGCCAGCCCGGCGAAGTCAGGCACCCAGAACCAGCCGATCGCCGACCTGGTGGCGCTGACCGATCAGCTCGCCAAGGCCGTAGGCATCAACCGGACGCTGACCGATCAGGTCAACCTGTCCGACAGCTTCACCCGCCTGCTGGCGCATGGCGTGCTGGTGCAGGACACGGTGGCGATCACCGACGGCTTCTTCCGTCTCGCCACCTACATCCGGTCGCCCCAGGACAGCCTGGCGCTCGCGGACGTCCTGGCGTTCCAGCGCGAGGTTCATCTGGCCGACCTGCTGGCCCTCGCCGACAACCAGAACATCTTCAACGGCATCATCACGGTGCTGCTCGCGCCCATCAGCACCGGCCGGATCAGCCGTGGCTGGAACGGAAGCCACGGCCATACAGAGAACGGTAAGATCGCCCTGGCAGTCACCGGCGTCCAGGAGGAGGATCACGAGGAATGAGTGTCGTCGTCTCACTGGAGGACTACCGGCCCGCGCCGAGGTACGACTCGGTCCCGTGGACTGACGCCATGATTCAGGAGGGCACCGCCGCGGACGAGGTGGCATGGGTGACTCTCGAGACGGTGCCGCTGACGCCGGTGGACTCCGACCCGGCCAACCCCATGTACCGCAACTTCACGACCGCGCTCGGTACCGCTGCGGAGCTTTGGTACCGCATCGTCTTCGTCGACGCCTCACTCAACGTGGGGCTGCCGACCTTCCCGGTGCAGAACACGGACGACGACCGGCCGGTCTACTCCACGGTGAGCGAGCTGGCGACCCTCATCAACGTCTCGCCTGCGCAGCGCCACGACTCCCTGCTGCGCGTGCTCATGACGTCCTCTGACGAGATTGACCATGAGATCGGCACGGCCGACATCAACGGCGTCGTGCTGCCCTACTCCTCCCCCTCGGCCATCGTGCGTCAGGTCTGCCTCGAGCGCGCGGTGGAGCACTGGAAGGAGGAGCAGTCGCCGTTCGGCATCACGAACCTCGGTGACGACCTGGCCATGTACACGGCTCGCGACACCTGGGATCGTCACGCGCACAAGCTCGCCATCCTCAAGGGCAGCTGGGGCATCGCGTGACCGTCGCCCAGATGATGGATGCGCTGGCGACGCAGATCGACAGCGAGCTCGGCTCCGGCACCGGCGGCACAGCCAACCCCGACCCGGTGATCGAGAACCTTCAGGTCGTGGCTCGCATGAACGGCAACCCGACGCCACCGAGCATCGACATCTACCCCAGCACCCCGTTCACCGAGTCCATCGCCTACGGCCGGGCACGCCAGTACTGGTTCACCGTCAGAGCGCGCATCACGACGGTCGACAACATGGGGGGACAGAACCTGCTGCTCAGCATGATGGACGACGGCTCGAACGAGTCGGTCGAGGCCGCGCTGCGGCAGACCAAGACCTACGCCGGGGCACAGCTCGGCGACATCGAAGGGCCAACTGAGTACGGCAGGTTCGGCGACACAGGCGCACCCGGCGACTTGCTCGGCTGCACGTGGCGAGTTGCGCTGATCCCATAGGAGGTTCGATGCAAGCGGACGGCCGCCATCCCCGGCCGGACCGCCAGTTCCCCAACCTGCCACTCGAAAGGAAGCGTGCTCTCAGGCGGTTCGGCATCGACGTTGAACAGTCGCTACGGCTCTGGCAGGAGGACATGGTCGGGCCTGACTTCGTGGCCCACCTCGCGACACTCCAGTCGGAGAACTCCGAGTACACGAAGGAACTGGACGTTGACCTTAGCGAACGAGAGCGCCAGATACTGACACTCGCCGCGTGCGGATTCACCAACGAGCGCGTGGGCGGCACGCTCCAAATCAGCGTGCTGACGGTCAGGTCTCATCAAAAGAGGATCAAGCGAAAGCTGCACGCCAGCACGGTCACCAAGGCGGTCGTCACGGCCATCCTGGTAGGCGAGCTCGACAACGACCTGCTGCGTCAGCACTTCGCTGTCTGACACACGGGAGGAGAAACTCATCCGCATCATCTGGTTGTCCAACAGCCCCATGGTCGCATCCGGCTACGGGAAGCAGACCGCGCTGTTCGTTCCGCGGCTGCGTGACCAGGGGCACGACATGGCGATGGCCGCCAACTTCGGCGTCGCTGGCTGCACGACGTTCTGGAACGACATGCCGGTGTTCGCCGCGCAGCAGGACTGGGGCAACCCGTCCATCTCGACCTTCGCCCGGCACTTCCAGGTGGACTGGGTGATCGCGCTCTGCGACTCCTGGGTCATGAAGCCCGACAAGTGGGACGACGATCTGCGCATGGCGATCTGGGCACCCGTGGACGAGTGGCCTCCGCCACCGGCCGTGCTCGAGACGCTCAAGCACCCGAAGGTGCAGCCCATCGCCATGAGCCGCTTCGGCGAGCACTGGCTGAGGAAGGCCAAGCTGGAGCCGATCTACGTGCCGCACGGCGTCGACACGAAGGTGTTCTACCCGTACCCCGACCGCCGGGCCGCACGCGAGGTTCTGGAGATGCCGGAGGACGCGTTCATCGTCGGCATGGTGGGAGCCAACCGCGGCTGGTCAGCGCACGCACCCCGCAAGTCGTTCCCGCAGGCGTTCGATGCCTTCGCCGAGTTCGCCCGGCGGCACAAGGACGTCTACCTCTACTGCCACACGGTGGCGCAGCCCTCACCCCCGGGCATCGACCTGGTGCTGTTGGCCCGGGCTGTCGGCATCCCCGACGACAGGCTCGCCTTCCCGCCGGACGTCGCCTGGCACTTGCACGTCATGGACGACAACTTCGTGGCCGGTGTCATGAACGCCTGCGACGTGCTGCTGAACCCTTCCATGAGCGAGGGCTTCGGCATCCCCATCATCGAGGCGCAGGCCTGCGGTGTCCCGGTCATCGCCAGCGACCACAGCTCCATGCCGGAGCTGACCGCCAGTGGCTGGCTCGTCAGCGGAGACAAGTGGTGGGACGGAGCGCAGATGGGCTTCGCCATCATGCCCTCGGTGGCGTCCATCCTGGAGCGGCTGGAGGAGGCGTACGAGTCGCGCGGCGACCCGGCGCAGTCGGCCGCGGCGCTCGAGCTGGCGCAGACGTACGAGGCAGACCGCGTGGCGGAGCTGTACTGGAAGCCCGCGCTGGAGCAGCTGGCCCGGCCGAAGGAGGTCGGCCCGCTGGTCGAGCGGCGGAACGGTGAGTCGCGCCAGGTGCGCAGAGCGCGCCAGCGCAAGGCAGCCAAGGCCAAGCTCGGGACGCAAAGGAGTAGCTGATGAAGGTGTCCATCACTGAGGTACTGCTGGCGGCGATCCTGGTCGTGCTGATCTGCACATGGCAGGGCTGGTTCACGTAGCCTTGCGCATCGCAGTCCTGTCCCTGCTCCGTGACCGCCTGACGTACACGCGCCACTGCTTCGCTCGGCTGCGCTGGAACGCCGGGTGCCCGTACGACCACTACGTGCTCGACCAGGGATCGAAGGACGGCACCGTGGACTGGCTGGCCCGGCAGACGAGGTTCAAGCGCCGGGTGCTGCTGCCCTCGAACGTCGGCATCAGCGCGGGCATCAACCGGCTGCTCGACACGCTGGAGGGCGAGTACGACGTCGTCGTGAAGTTCGACAACGACTGCGCGCTCACCCAGCCCGACACCTTGCGCGACATCGCGCAGCTCGTGATGGAGAGCGGCGTGCTTCTCTCGCCGCGCATCCTCGGCCTGCGCCGACCACCGGCGGCACAGGGCGAGTTCTTCATCGGCGAGGAGCGCATCCTCGACGTCCCGCAGATCGGCGGCATCTTCCTGGCGGCACCCGGCCCGGTCTACCAGACCTTCCGCAACGACGAGACCAACGACGACGATGATGTCCAGCTGTGCTGGGCTTACCGCGGCCAGGGCGGTCGCTGTGGGTACGTGGCTCGGCTGGAGGCATGGCACCACGAGACAACGGACGGGCAATGGACTCGCTACCCGGACTACTTCGAGCGCAGGGTGAAGGAAGGAGGGCGAGCGTATTGAGGCTGATGATCGTCAGGAAGCGTCCCCCGGGCCTGTCTCCGTTCTTCATTGCTTGGCGGCAGCCGCACCCGCTCAGGCCGGGGCGACGCGCGACATGGATCGTGGCTGGCCCGCTTGAGCTGAGGTTGCTGTGACCAGCCTCTACGGTGCCGAGTTCTTCGCAGGACGCTCGCCGACCGTGACCGCCAGCGCCGAGGCGCTCGCTCCGCTTATCTCCGGGCTGCTCGCGCCCGACTCCGTGCTGGACGTGGGATGCGGTCAGGGTGAGTGGCTCGAAAGTCTCCGGCCGTTCTGTAACGATCTGGTCGGCGTGGACATCGCCGCACCGGAGGGCTACATCCAGTACGACCTCACGAAGCCGCTCGACCTCGGTCGCACGTTCGACCTGGCGCTGTGCCTGGAGGTGGGCGAGCACCTCCCGGCCGAGGCAGCCGACACGCTGGTCGACACGATCGACCGTCACTGCGGCTCAGCGGTGCTCTGGTCGGCCGCGGTGCCGGGGCAGGCGGGCACCGGCCACATCAACTGTCAGCCGCACGAGTACTGGCACGAGAAGTTTGAGGCCAGAGGATTCGAGACGCAGGACACGATCCGCCCGCTGATCTGGGACAAGCACGCGGTCTCCCCGTGGTACCGCAACAACATCTTCCTGTACCTGCGTGGTAGTTGACTTCGACGACTTCTCCGAGGCGAGCAACCGGCTCGACCTGCTGGAGCGACTGCGCGTCATCAACCCGAGGTTCCGCTGCACGGTGTTCGCGATCCCGGCGCTCGGCACCGAGGACTTCTGGCGCGGCACGCCCGACTGGATCGAGCTCGCCGTCCACGGCTGGGAGCACCCGCACCCTCGCGAGGCCGAGGACTGGACGCTGGAGCAGGCCGGGTTCGTCATGGACCACTGCGCCGAGCTGTTCGAGCACGGGTTCAAGGCACCCGGCTGGCAGATCAGCGACGCCACCTACGTGGCCGCACGAGAGCGCGACTGGTGGATCGCCGACCACTGGGACAACGATCACCGTCGCCCGGCCGGACAGCTCACGCACGTCATCAGCCGAGCGGCCGGGGCAGGGGAAGACCCCAACCACTGGCATGGCCACATCCCGAACGAGTGCGGCAACGGCATCGCCGAGACGTTCGACCGACTGGCGATGCGCGTCGAGCTGGCCGAGCACTTCGAGCTGATCAGCGAGGTCGTCACTCCCTACGACCCCAACCCCTAGGAGACGAATGCGTCGCGCCACCCTCATCGCAGTTCCTGCGGCGATGCTGTCCTTCCTTGTGATCGCGGTAACCTGGGCAGCCACAACCGGCCCGGCAGCTCCGACCAACGTGCAGCAGATCGGAGCCACAGAGACGTCCGTGACGATCGCCTGGGGACCGACCCAGCCCGGCCCGTTCTCCAACCTGGGTGAGCCGAGGAAGAACACCGTCCTGGTTGGATGGGGCGCGAGCAAGGACTCCCGCTCCGCAGTCCACTACGAGCTGACGAAGGATGGGGGCAGCCCGCTGACTGTCTCCGCCAACCAGTACCTCGTAACCGGCCTCAACCGCAAGACCACGTTCCGGGTCTGCGTCACAGCGATCAACGTCGCCGGGCTGAGATCACCGCAGTCCTGCGTCACGTTCGCAAAGATCGCGTGACGGTTCCTCCCCCGCAGCAGGAGGGTCTCGAGCTGGAGGTCCTCCTGTCCTTGGTGTCTCAGCTGACCCTGCCGCTGACGGTTCTCGAGATAGGCGTGTACGAAGGCGGCACGCTCTGGCACTGGCTTCAGCTCGCCAACCGCGTCGTGGCCGTCGACGACACCATGCGCAGCCCCGGCCCGGCGAGATGGAAAGCCTGGGCGGCGAGGGCCAAGTGCGACCTGGTGCTGCTACAAGGGTCATCCCACGACCCGGCCATCATTGAGCAGGTGCGTGCTCTCGGTCCCTACGGGTTCTGCCTGATCGACGCAGACCACACCTACGAGGCCGTCAAGCAGGACTGGGACAACTACCGCGACATGATCGAGCCCAACGGCATCGTCGCCTTCCACGACATCCTGCCTCGGCCAGCGTACGGCGTAGACCGGCTCTGGGCGGAAGTCAAGGCGGAGGCTCGCCCCACCATCGAGGTAGTCGCAGATGCAACCTCCGCTCGCTGCGGGATTGGAGTCGTGTGGCCGTAACCCTGTCCATCGTCATTCCGACCCTCGGGCGTCCGTCACTCGAGCGCACCCTCGCGAGCTGCGCCGGTGCCGACGAGATCATCGTCGCGCTCGACCGCTCGCGAGGCGCAACCGAGCTGCCCTGCAAGCTGCCGCCCAACGCACGCTCCATCGAGGGGCACTGGGGCGTGACCGGCGGGCACGCGGGCCGGGTCGCCGGGATCGAGCTCGCCACCGGCACGCACCTGGGCTTCATGGACGACGATGACGTGTACAACCCCGGGGCGATCGAGCTGATGCGGGAGGCAGCCTGCGACCGGCCGGTGATCTTCCGCATGTCGCACTACGCGCATGGCGTGCTCTGGCGTGAGCCGGTCGTCGAGTTCGGGAACGTTTCCACGCAGATGTACGTCGTGCCGAACGAGCCGGGCAAGCTCGGTGCCTGGACGCCGCACAAGCTCGGCTGGAAGGAGCCGGGTGGCGACTACACGTTCATCGCCCAGTGCGTCGAGAACATGGGTGAGCCGGTCTGGCGGGAGGAGATCACCTCCACCATCCGGCCGGGCAACAAGCCGAGCATCGCGATCGTCACTCCCTGGCACAACCATTCAGAGCTGGCGGACGACTACTTCGCCGCGGTCAGCCACCGATGGTCAACGGACGAGCTGCTGATCGTCGACTGCGGCTCAACTCCGGCTCTGCCATTCGCCGCTCTCAGGAGCGACGTAAACCTGGGGTTTGTAGGAGGGTCGAACCTCGGACTGGAGCACGCCACCGCCAACGCGGTGCTGTTCCTCAACAACGATGTGCGGCTGGTTCGGTCGCACTGGCTCGAAGAACTCCGTGACGAGATAGAGTCTGGTGTGCTAGTGGGTCCTCTACGCTTTGACCGGCACGCCGACTACGAGGGCCAAAGCCTGCCGTACATCGACGGTTGGTGCCTCGCCGGGATGCGGGATGAACTGCTCGCGCTCGGAGGCTTCGACACGCAGCTCGTGGAGCCAGCGTACTACTCGGACAACCTGCTGAGCCTGGAAGCACGGGCAGCGGGGATGACGCTACGCGACGTCCGCGTTGGTCTGAGTCATCTCAAGAACGCCATCGCCGGGTCGGGCCTCGACCCCCAGGTGCAGACAGCGACACAAGCCAACCGGGCTGTCTACGAAGCTCGCGCTCGCGAGCTGCTCGCAGCGGTCTAACCGACGAAAGGAGTCGGGCAATGCCGAAGTTCATCTCGACAGACTGGAAGGTCGTGGTCAACGGAGTCACGCTCTCCGATCACGCCTTCGATGTCCAGATCGGAGACGAGAAGGAGCAGGTCGATGTGTCTGGGTTCAGCCCGACCGGCAGGCGCGAGTTCCTGCCCGGTACGCAGGACCAGACCATCACCGTCCAGTTCCTGAACGACTTCGCGAACGGGTCAGTCCACCAGACGATCTGGCCGCTGTACGAGGGCGGGTCGTCGTTCCCCATCTTCGTGCAGCCGGACTCCGATGCTGGCACGAGCGCGACCAACCCGTGGTACGGCGGTACGGCCAACTGCTTCAGCTACCCGCCCAGCGCGACGCTGAACGAGCGGGCCGAGGTCAGCGTGGAGTTCAAGCCCGCACCCAACAGCCTGTTCGACTGGACGCCGTAGGCCCGCGGTGCCCGGCAAGGTCAGGGTCAAGGGTCTACGGGAAACCGTCCGTGCCTTCGACAACATCCAGGACAACCTGCAGGAGGACCTGAGGGAAGGGCTGAAGCACGCAGCCGAGCCGGTGCGCGTTGTTGCCGAACAGAAGGCACTCAACACGATTGAGAACATGGTCTACAGCCCGGCATGGGCCGAGCAGAAGATCGTCGTCAGCAAGCGCACCGCGCTCGTCTACATGACGCCCAAGAAGCGTCAGAGCCGCAACACCGCACGCAGGCGCAAGAACGTCGCCGACCTCCTGATGGAGCGCGCGATGGAACCGGCTCTGGATCAGAACGAGGAGCGGGTGGTGGGTGCGATCGAGGTCGTGCTCGACACCCTCGGCCGCAGGAACGGGTTCTAGGGAAAGGAACAGCGACATGGCAGAAGTTGAAGACCAGCTCCGCACAGAGAACCGCATCGAGGTGGACGGCACGCCGTACGTGCTGCCACCGCTCGACACGTTCGACCTCGACGAGGCGATGGTCATGTACCGGTACTCCAACCTGACCTTCGACCAAATCTTCGAGCTGGAGGGACTGCACCCCGGCGTCGTGGCCGGTCTGCTCCACGTCGGCATCCAGCGGTCTGACCCGGCGCTCCGCGAGCGCGACGTCAAGGCCATGGTGCTCAAGGTCAACATGATGAACGTGCTGGAGCAGCTGGCAGCGATGGCGGAGGCGCTGCCGGACCCTACCCCGGCCGAAGCCCCGAAGCCCGAGCTCGACTCGCCGACAAGCAGCGGCGATCCGACCAGTTCTTCTGGAAGCTCTTCCGACGACGCTTCGGAGCTGCCCCCGGGGAACTGGAGCCCAGACTCTTCTGGTCGCCCCGTCTCGGCTACACCTGCAACCTCCGACCTAACGACGTCGGTTCCCTGACGGCCGACCAGCTGATGGACGCCTGGGACTTCCGCGCGGGAGGCTTCAACTAGATGGCACGCAAGCTCATCGTCGAGATCATCGGTGACAGCACTTCGTATCAGCGTGCCCTAGGAAAGTCTGAGCAGTCGACCCGGCGGTTCAACGAGACCATGAAGCACTCCGCCAAGCACGTGGCGAAGATCGGTCTCGAGATGGCGGCCGTTGGCGCGGTCATCGGTGTAGTAGCCAGCCGCCAGTTCAACGAGTTCGAGGACTCGATGCACAAGATCGTCGGGCTGGTCGGCGTGTCCAGGGACCAGGTGCATGCGTGGTCTGACGACATCCTCAAGCTCAGTACCGAGGTCGCGAAGTCGCCCAAGGAGCTCGCTGACGCTCTGTTCTTCGTGACGTCCGCCGGTCTGCGTGGGGCAGACGCGATGGACACGCTGCGCATCTCGGCCATGGCGTCGGCAGCGGGCCTCGGCGAGACGCTGACGGTGGCGGACGCGGTCACGTCTGCCATGAACGCCTACGGGAAGGCGAACCTGAATGCGCAGCAGGCAGCCGACGTGCTGACGGCCACGGTGCGCGAGGGTAAGACCGCGGCCGACGCGCTGGCACCGAGCATCGGGGTCATCGCACCGCTCGCGGCCGAGCTTGGAGTCGGCTTCAACGAGGTCGGCGCAGCCATCGCGGGCATGACGCGCTCTGGCACGTCGGCGATGAAGGCCACCACCGCGCTGCGTGCGGTGTTCGCCACCCTGCTCAAGCCTCAGAAGAGGTCGGCCGATGCGTTCAAGTCCGTCGGGCTGAACATCGACACCCTGCGCGAGACGCTGGGCGAGAAGGGCGGGCTGCTCAAGGTCCTCACGCTCGTCAAGGGAGCGTTCGCGGGCAACACGACGGCTCTGGCGCAGGCGTTCCCGAACGTCAAGGCACTGACGTCCGTGCTCCAGCTGGTCGGCAAGAACGGCGCAGCGGTCGAGAAGATATTCAAGAACATGACCAACACGACCGGGTCGGTGCAGCATGCGTTCAAGGCCATCTCCGAGGACGAGGGCTTCCAGTTCGAGCGCACGCTCCAGGCTCTGCGTGTCGCGGGCATCCGGCTCGGCGCGATGCTCGAGCCGCTCGCTAACACGATCGCACGCACCCTGACCAAGGCGTTCCAGAAGGTGGACTCGTTCCTCAAGGACTTCGGTGAGGCCAAGACGATCCGGGCCAAGCTGAACTTCGTCTGGACGACCGCCACCGGCGGAGCCAAGCGGCTCACAGACGCGCTGGTGAGCCTGTTCAACAAGATCGACTGGCGGGCCGTAATGGCCGGGGCTTCCGGCATCGCGGAAGGGTTCACGGACGCGCTGGAGCGAGTGGACTGGTCGAGCATCGGCGAGCAGATCGGAGGTGCCTTCAAGAGGGCAGGAGACTTCATCGGTCCGGCGATGCAGAACCTGGCCGGGACCATCTCGAAGGCGTTGCACGACATCGACTGGGAGGCCGTGGGCGTGGCGGCCGGGCCGGGCATCATCACTGCGATGCTGAGCGCGTTCCGGGCGCTGCTCGATCCTGGCTTCTGGGCACGCAACTGGCAGCTCGCCCTGTCCGTCGCCATCGACGCTTTGGGCCTGCTCTTCCCCGAGGTCTTCGGCCTGCGGAAGCTCGGCGCGATCATGCTCAAGCCCTTCGCCAAGCTGGCCACTCCTCTCGCCCGGGGCATCTCTTCCTCGCTCTCGTCGGTGTTCACCCGGGTCGGGAGCTTCCTCGTCGACCAGGCCGGTCGCCTCTCCGAGAGGCTGGCTACCGCCCTGGCGGCCGACCTGATCCGACTGCCCGGGGTGCTGGCGGGCATCTTCGACCGCATCTTCGGCAGGCTCTTCCGTCGTATCGCGGCGAGGTTCGAGAAGCTGAACGAGCTCACCAGGTTCACGATCCGGCTGCTGGGGATCGCCGCAGTCATTCGTCAGATCGAGGGACTGGTGCACAAGGTCGGTCATCTCTTCTCGGAGCTGAGCCGCGTCGTCGCCAACGCATGGACCCGCATGTGGGACTGGCTCGAGAAGAAGTCGATCCAGGCCGCGCTCAAGATCATCGAGCCGTTCACGCACATCCCGAAGAAGCTCGGTGGCGGCACGTTCCAGAACTTGAAGAAGGGCTGGCAGGAGACGCTCCTCAACATGGAGACCGACTCTAAGACCTCGACGACGAACATCCAGGCCAACATCGACACCCTGCACGGCAAGGACATCGTCATCAACGTCAAGACGCAGCGCAGCGCAGGCCCGGCCGTCAACCAGGGCATGTTGGACATTGCGCGCGGGGAGGCGGGTGCCGGTGGTGGCGGAAGCAAGCCTCCCCCCAAGCCCAAGAACGTGGAGACGCCAGAGGAGCGGAAGGCCAGGCTCAAGGCTTTGGCGGACAAGGCCGAGACCGCGTTCCAGAACACCATCGACTCGCTGGGGCTCAAGTTCGACAAGGCGGTGGCCGCGAAGCGGTTCAAGGCCGCAGAGGACATCCTGGGCCTGATCAAGAAGACGATCCTGGCGCGCATCTCCGTCGTCGGCCGCACGACCGAGCTGGCCCGCATGCTCTGGGACAACGCCCAGGCCATGGGCGATACCGTCAAGGACGCCAACCAGGCGACGGCCGACGCGCTCAAGGCGGCGCAGTTCCAGGCGCTCGGGCTGACAGCCGAGGGCGAGAAGAAGCTGCCTGGCGGCAAGAGCCTGCTCAAGCGGGCGACCGGGATGCTGTCCTGGATCAAGGGCACCGCGCTCGACACGAAGCAGAACCGGGCGCAGCTCAACAAGATCGTCAGCTTCCTGAAGAAGAACTTCAAGACCGCCGGTCGCGAGGTGCGGCAGGCGATCATCGACATGCTCAACGACATCAAGGGTGCTGGCGACAAGACGGACATCAAGGGTCCGCTGACGAAGACGAAGGGACTCAACACCAAGAAGATCGTCGAGGGTCTGGGGCTGGACAAGAACGAAGCAATGGCCATCCGTGCGCGGCTCTCCGGGTTCAACACGGCAGGCCGCGCTCTGGCCGGGCAGGGCACGCGGTCGAAGGCCGGGCAGTTCGTGGACGACCGGCCCATCGTCATCCACACGACCGTCAACCTCGACGGCGTAAAGGTCGCCACCAACACGACGAAGCACCAGCAGCGCAGCGCGCGGCGCAACCCGAGGCAGAAGCGGGGACCCAACAAGCACCACACGGCGTGACATGGCGGTCGATGCCTCACCTGGAGCTGGCCGCGTCCTGATCGCAGAGTCGGCCGGGCCGCTCGTAGCGGAGCCCACCTGGACTCGCTACGACAACATCACGCTGTGCCGCAACTACGGGTTCGACAGCTACGCCGGTCGGCAGACCGAGCTCGACACGACCGACACCGGCAACGCGACGGTCTACTTCCACGACCAGAACAAGACGCTGACGACCGACCTGGTTGGCTGCCAGATCATGCTCCAGCTCTACAACCCGAACACGGCTGCCTGGCAGCCACGCTGGCGCGGCCACATCGACGACCTGCGTCGCAACCTCGTCAACGTGCCGGGTGCGCCGCTGGCCGATACGTCCCTTACTGCCGTAGGCATCTTCGACTACCTGGGTGGCGTCAAGTTCCTGCCAGGCGTCATGGGTGACCCGACCCCGGCCACCGTCACCGGCGTCGTGTTCTACGAGGAGCAGCGAGTCGATGACTTCATCATCGCGCTGCTGACCGACGCCAACATCGCTCCCACGATGATGGTCGTCTTCACCGGCCACGTCGACGTCAACGAGGTGGTGTACGACCCCGACGACGTTATCCTGCAGGGCTGCCGTGACGGAGCCGATGCGGAGTTCCCCGGCGTCGCCAACTTCTTCGAGGACCGCTTTGGCCGGTGCTGCTTCCACGGTCGCATGGCCCGGTTCAACCCCGAGGCCACCGAGGCCGGTTCACCGACAGAGTGGTCGTTCAGGCGGTTCTATGCGGGCACCCGAGAGGACAGCGGAGCCATCGGCTCACCCTCGCCGTCCGGTGTCTCAGCCGAGGTCAAGGACTTCAGCTACAACGCACCTCGAGCGCGGATCATCAACACCGCCTCCATCTGGCCACGGGCCGACGAGAACGGGTTCGAGTTCAACCGTGACCTGATCCAGGACATGCTCAAGACCAACGCCACCTCGATCACGGCGTACGGCTACCGCGGCTACGAGGCTGGCGACCTCATCGTCAAGCGCAACTTCGACAACGACGAGACCGGCCGTCAGCAGTGCGAGCGGTACGCCAACTTCTACGTCTTGAACTACCACGAGATTCGCAAGTCGGTCGAGTCCGTTCTGTTCCAGTCGTGCCCACCGGCCGACCCCCGCGCGCCGGAGACCTGGCGGCTGATGACCCAGAGCGACATCGGCGACGCCATCAACCTCACCATCGACGAGGCCGACCTCGCGAACGAGCCCTTCTTCATCGACGGCATCAACATCGAGTGCCGCCCGCTCAACCCGTCCTACGACCTCGTCAACTTCACGCCCAACCTGACACCGGCCTCCTACTACGGCACGGACGTGTTTGCGTGAGCGGGCCGAACTACCACGCCTGGACGCACAGGCCGAAGCAGCTCGGTGGCTCTGACCCGTTGCAGCCCTACGGCTTCTACGAGGTCAAGCTGTTCGCCGACCGGGACGCGCTCGACGGCACGCTGCCCGACTCGGCGATCGTCGTGTCCGAAGGCACCGGCAAAATGGTGATCTGGATTCCGGAGTGGCTCGACCGCACCAGCCTCGTCTACGCGGCCGCAGGCGTCTCCCTGGCCGGTGACGTGACCGTCCAGGTGTCCAACCTGACGCAGAGCTACGACTTCCTCACCACCATCATCGAGATCAGCGGCGACTACTTCAGCTACCCGGTGTCTGGCGCAGAGCCGGTCATCGACGACGACCAGCCGCCGGTGGCGACCGGTGACCGCATCGGGTTCGAGGTCGTTTCGGCAGACGGGACAGCCGAGGGCCTGGGCGTCATGGTGGCCTTCGCCATCGTCCATCCGCCTGAGCCGTAGATGGCGACCGGCGACGCTCACTGGAGAGCGGGGATCATCACCGTGCCCGCCTCGACCGGCGCGCAGGCGATCACTGGCCTTGGCGGCACACCCAAGGCCGTGTTCTTCTTCGGCGCGAACTGGTCGACCGAGGACACGGCGGTCACCAGCGCGGCGTCCGCTCTGTTCAGGGGCATGGGCGCAGAGTACCTCAGCACGTCCACCATCGCCCAGCACTTCGCGACTCTCTCCCCGGCGGGCGACGCCCACTCCGCGAGCAACACCGCAGCGATCGCACTACTTGACACCAGCGGCGGCACGTCCGGCATCTACAACGCGTCGCTGACCTCGCTCGACGCGGACGGGTTCACGATCACCTGGGGTGGCGTCACCGCTGGCTACAAGCTGGTGTACGTCGCGCTGATGGACGTGTCCAACGCTGACCTGATCGGTGGCGCGGGCAACAACACGTACACGATGGGCTACAAGGTCGGCGCTTGCCTGATGCAAGGGACGTGGGATGGCTGGGCGATCGCAGGCTCCGACCGCACACAGGAGTTCTTCGGCGGCGGTGCCTACCCCGGCTCCGCCGGTGGCTCATCCTGGTTTGGTGCCGGGCTAACAGCGTTCACGTTCCCCACTGCCCCGGGCACCGGCCAGTACAACATCGGCATCTACAACCAGGCACCTGGGACGGTCATCGCGCAAGGCGGCGAGTTCATCGGGCCGTTCCTTGCCACGTCAGACGTGCTCGCGATCCCGACCGGCACCGGCCTGACCAACTTCCGCATGGACCCGCAGTCCACCAACAACTACGCGGTGGCGGTCACATGGGAGGACGAGGACAGCCAGACCGGCCGGTTGACCCCGGCTACCTCGACCGGCGGGACGGTGTCGGTTACAGGGCTGCCGTTCGCACCCGGCCTGGTGCTCGGCTACTCGATCAGCGACGAGCCGCAAGGGCAGGCGTCCGGCGCTACCAGAGGAGCGGTCGGGTTCTCGGTCGTCACCGAGTCGTTCCAGTGGGCCGCGCTCGCGGACGGCGTCAGCTCGAGGGGAGCGTTCCAGTCGTTCCAGCGTGGCTTCGTCGACTGCGTCAACGGCTCTAACGTCCACGCCGGAACGATCGAGCTCACGCCTGACGGGTTCATCCTGACCACCGAAGAGGACGACGTCGCACCGGCGTCCTGGGTCTGGCATGCGTTCGGCCATCCGCTCGTCGCCAGATGGATTCCGAAGATATACCGTGCGGTGATGATCGTGGCCGGTGCCGGGATCATCGGGACGGCCATGCCACCTGACCCGCACAACCTGCTGCTGGAGGACGGCTTCCGCATCGAGCTGGAAGATGGCTCCGGGTTCTTGCTGCTGTGAGAGAGAGGACATGAATGCCTGACACCAAGATCAGCGACCTACCTGCCGTCACCGACCTGGTCTCGGGCGACCAGTACGTGCTGGCTCGCGCGGGCAACAGCAAGAGCATCGACATCGACGACCTGTCGGCGGGCATCTCCGCCTTGGTGACTGGGCCGATGGTTCTCATCCAGGAGATCGTCGCACCCTCTGGGGGATCAGCCACCATCGACTTCACCAGCATCCCCGGCACCTACCGCCACCTCGAGCTGTGGTTCGTGGCCCGCTCGGAAGGAGCCGCGAACGACATCCTCCTGAGATTCAACAACGACTCGGCCGCCAACTATCGGCTGGAGGTGTTGCGCGGTTCGGGCAGCAGCGCCAGCGCGGCGACGCTCTCCGCGCAGACCGCCGCGAACATCGCGAGCGTCCCCGCCACCGGCTCGGGCTACGACGCGCACGGCAAGATTCTGTTCCCGTACTACGCCACCGGCGCGTTCAACCGCCTCGCGGTTTCGAGCTACGGCCTGTACGACGGCAGCAACTCTCAGGTTGGCGCGTTCTCCGCGCAGTGGTCGAGCACGTCGGCGGTCACGCGGATCACGCTGTTCATCTCGGGCACCGACATCAAGCAGGGCAGCATCTTCTCCCTCTACGGCATCACGTGAGGAGGCACCATGCTCAGTGAGGCCCGCTTCCCGTACACCGGCCCGTGCTTCGGCCCGGGCAAGAACCAGACCCTCAACTACAGCACCGTCAAAGGTCTGAAGCGCGCGCTGATCCGACTGGGCTTCCTCGACACCGAGCTCGGCGAGGAGACCGACGACTACGGTGCCGCGCTAGACGCCGCGATGCGCAAGTACCAGCGGCAGGAGCGCCTGACGGCCGACGGCGACTACGGCCGCGGCGAGTACCTGTCGCTGCGTGAGGAGAAGGTCAAGTCCGGCCCGCACAAGGGCGAGTACGCGCTCGACTCGCTGGCGCTCAAGTACGTGCGCGAGGACGTCGTCTCGATGTGCTACCCGCACCCGGACGTCGCCGGTACCTACGTCGGGCAGGGCTTGCACCAGACAGCGGGCATCGCGGGCAACTGGGCGATCGACTTCATGGCGCACGGAGGCACGCCGGTGCTCGCCCCGGAGCGTTGTCGCGTCACCCGGTTCAGCGGTCACGACCCTCGCCTGTACCCGACCGGCCCGGGCATCTGGGCCTGGTCGGTCTACTTCGAGACGGTGACGGGCTACCGCTTCTTCTCGACGCACTACGGAACCCGCACCTGCCAGGTCGGGCAGATTCTCGAGATGGGCCAGCAGCTCGGTGCCGTGGGCCACTGGCCCGGCGACCCGGGCCGCTCCCACACGCACATGGGCTGCTCGAGCGTGCGTGGAACGGCCGACGCCAAGAAGCACATGCTGGAGATCAGTCGGGCACGTAAGCTGCCTGCACTGTGATGGAGCATGAGGGGAACCGCTTCGAGGAAGAGGAGAGTCTCTACCGCATCATCGCCGCGGTCTACCGGATCGTCGAGCACTCGGAGAAGCGATTCGATTCTCTCCGCGCCACCGACCGCGAGACCGTCAGGCTGGCGCACGACGATCTGGCGAGTCGGCTGGAGGGCTTCCCGCAGCAGTACGCGACCAAGGTCGAGATGGAGGCAGCGGCGATTGCGTTGCGCCGTCTCGAGAATACCTCTCTCTCGCGTGAGGTCTACGACCAACGGCACTCGGTCATGTCAGAGGAGATCGACAACCTCGAGAAGAACATGCTTCCGCGTGCGGTGTTCGACACGCACGTGTCGCAGTACCGCGTCGACCAGGAGAGGGCCATCTCCGACCGGCGGGAGGTTGTCCAGAATCTCGTTTCGGCCACGGACAAGGTGCGTGAGATGGTCGTCAGCGAACGCGGGGAGTACCTCTCGCAGGAGGTCTACGACCAGCGGCACCGCACTCTAGTCAACCAGGTAAACTCCGTGCAGGCCTGGCAGTACAAGCTCGTCGGGGGACTCGTGCTAGCAACCTTCGTCGCCCCGCTCGTCACAGCCCTCGTCGTCTGGGCGTTGGCGAAGGGCGTCTGATGGTCTGGGTGGCCGCGGTCCTGATGACTGTCACAGGCTTGTTCATCACCTACATCGCGATGGGGCTGGCTCGCAACAAGGAGCGCCAACGCGCGTACCTCGAATGCGAGGATCGTCTTAGCGCACTGAGGCGTCAGCTGCTCAGGAGAGCGCGATGAAGCGCGTCACTGCGATCATGGCGCTCGGCCTGATGTTAGTGTTCCTCGGCGGAGGCGCGAGCGGATGGGGGATTCGGGGAGACTCCTCGGCCTCCACTCGGCTGCTTGCCGGTGCGCCGGGCGAACCTGGCCCGCCCGGCCCGGCAGGGCAGCCCGGCAAGAACGGCAAGACCGGCCCAGCTGGCGCGAAAGGTGCCCCCGGCCCGGCCGGTCCGCCAGGCGCGATCGGAGTCAACTTCAGGGGCAACTGGAGCAGCCGCGCTTCCTACCAGCCCGGCGACCTCGTCACCGACGATGGCGTCGTCTACCTCGCGCTGCGGCAGAACATCGCCAGCGAGCCTCCCGGCCCGAGCTGGGAAGTCTTCACCGGCATGCCCGGCCCGCAAGGACCGCCCGGGGCAACCGGCCCGGCCGGTGCTGACGGCAAGGACGGAGCAGACTCGACGGTGCCTGGGCCTCGCGGCCCGGCCGGTGCCCCAGGCGAGGACTCCACGGTGCCCGGCCCAGCTGGCCCCACCGGCCCGGCTGGAGCTGACTCGACGGTACCCGGCCCGGCCGGTCCTCGAGGTGCGCCAGGCGAGGACTCGACCGTACCCGGTCCTCCCGGCCCGGCTGGAGCCACAGGGCCAGCTGGAGCCGACTCCACCGTGCCCGGCCCGCCGGGTCCGCCCGGGCCTGCTGGCCCACCTGGCCCTCCCGGCCCGACGGCCGAGGGGCTGAACTGCCCCGAAGGATTCGCCGGTCAGACGATCACCTTCAACACGCCGGGTGGCCAGATGACCATGTTCGTCTGCGTGCAACTCAAGCTGCCCTAACAGGAGGAAAGTGGATGGCGAACAATGTCGTGGTCAACAAGTGGCTGGACTTTGCCGACCGGGTGGGCTGGACTGGCATCCAGGCAGCAGCCGCTGCGCTGCTCACCTACCTGACCGACACCGACAGCATCGGCTGGGAGACCGGCATCAAGTTCGTCGCCATCGCCGCAGTCCTCGCCGTGCTCAAGGTCATCGTCGGTCAGAGCACCGGCAAGGACCCGACTGGCTCCCTGATCGGGCAGCCCGTGGTCGAGGCGGAAGGCGTCACGCCGCGGCCCGCCACCACCGTCAAGAAGTAGTTAGCCCGGCTAACTAAGCTCGCGGCTCGGGTGTCGCTGTCCGAGTCGCGGGGCAAGGGTCAGCTCTGCTCCCGTGGGGCGAGACCCGGCTCTACCTGGCCCTCGGCCTGCGCGTACCAGCGTGCAGTGCCGAGGGCCTCTTCGTGCGTCTACATATCTTCCCTTCATATTCCGGTCGTGGGCCGCTCGAGCCGCGTCGGGCCTGGATTCGTCGAAGGTCAGAAAAAAAGTCGAAGGGTGGCGAAAAACGGGCCTCATGAACATTGGGGTTGCGGGAACGACCTTGAGTGAAGGTTTAGGCTTGACCAAATACATGCTCCCAAAGCGCGCTATTTATGCGAAGATGAGGTCTCACCGCCCAACCGAAAGGAGACCGACACGAAGCAGCCCCGCTCCACCCTCCGAGACGCAGAGAGGGAACCCAACCCGGCCAGCCCCGAGAGGCACGCGGAGCGAACGGCCGAACCGCCCTCGCCGCGCAGAGCGCACAGAGGTCACCGGGGAGGCACGAGCATCCGGAAGCACCGGTCTCGAGGTAGGAGCGCCCCAGCTAAGCGCAGAGTCAGGCGGTAGGCGAGGCCCGCAGCGAGAGGCCAATCCACCGGGTGAACCCGCCCAGCACCACCGGGCAGGACGCGGACACGAAGGCAACACGGCAGCGGCACGCAAGCGTCCAGGGATCGAAGCACCGGCCGGAACGTTAGACAGCCAGCCAGCCTCGAACCACCGCCCAGGAGACGAACCGCTTACCACCGGCCAGAAGGGTCGGGTGACGAGGGATACGGGTTATTTCAAACAGCGCGCATGAAGCGCGCTTAGTAATACAGCGTCACCAAGGCCAGCAACGGCACACGGCGGTTCGACTCCGCGCCTGGCCATCGCAACACCGAACGGTCCCCAGCGCACGAAAGGAACGGTCCCCATGGCACGCATGCAGCTCACCTCGATCGCGCTCCACCTCGACCACCACATGATGGACGGTCTGGTCGAAGCACTGACGCACGTTGACTCGCCGGTCAAGGCGGTCTGCTACTTGGTCGCCGCGTTCCACATGCATCGTCACGCTCACTGATCGACGAGCCGGTCGGCGTACCGCGGTTCGACTCCGCGGCGGCTCATCTGCAACGTCCCCACCAACCAAGGAGCACATCATGCTCGACCTACTGCACATGGTTCACGGCTCAGGCGCATGGTTCGCCTTCGAGACGGTCGCCGGTCCTGCCGTCGTAATCTTCGGCGGTGTGCTGGCAGCAGCCCTGGGCGTTCCGCAGGGCTTCGACTACGAGTCGATGTTGCTGTTCGAGGTCGCCACGGTCGCCGTCGCGCTGACGACGGTCACGCTGGTCGCCTTCGGCTTCGTCCGCGCGCTCCGCTCAGAGCGCATGTAGCACAGCAGACCGCGACGGTCATCAGGCCGGTTCGACTCCGGCCGCGGTCATAAGGTCTACGGCCGAGCTTCCCGACCGGCGTGGGCCAATCGAGGCGGGGAAGCGCCGACGGTACGAAAGGAGCCGACCATGTCGGCCGACACCACATACACGACCTGCGTCGAGTGCGACGGCACGGGTCAGGTCGCCCCGTTCGACTTCCAGGGCGAGACGCTCACCCGCTGCCCTTGGTGCTCAGGCACCGGCCGGGTCGAGGTCAGCTACGTCGTCTACGGCTACGGCTGGAACGGCGACTGCAGCTTCCGCGAGTGCTACACCGTCGTCGACTCGCTCGACGAGGCGAAGCGGTACGCCGAGCGGTACATGCGGAAGGACCGCTACGAGAACACGCTCGAGAACGGCACCCCGACGCTCCAGTGGATGGAGGTCGTCGGTCAGAGCGACGAGCTTTGGGGCGTCGAGGAGAAGGACGGCCAGCTCCACTGGAGCGAGGCCTAGCACATCGACCCGGAACGGTCACGCGGGGTTCGACTCCCCGGCCGGGTCATCGCGCTGACCCGGATCGCCAAGCGGCTGGTCGTTGACGAGGGTTCGACTCCCTCCCGGCGCGCATCGAAGTGCAACCGATCGAAAGGAGCGACGTCATGTCGTACCGCACCCTCACCGAGACCGAGTGGGACGCACTGGCTGAGGCCGAGCGGCCACTCTACAACAACGCAGGCTGCTACGGCTTCACGGACGTGCGTGACCGCTCTGACAGCAGCGGGCTTGCGATGCTCTGGGACGACGCGATGGCAAGCGTCGAGATGTTCGTCGAGGACGAAGCGGTCGCCCGCACGCTCGTTGCGAGCCGGGTCGCCCGCGCACAGTACCTGGTCGTGGTCGGCGAGGCAGTGCCCGCCGATGAGACCGCGCTCGAGGATGCGCAGGTTGCCCGGGTCGAGGGCAAGACCTGCGAGTGCGGCATGTGGCCGGTCGAGGAGTACGGGCCGCGCTGCCCGAGCTGCAAGACGCAGACGGTCTGGCTCGACGCAGACGAGCGGTGGCTGGCGGTCGTCGGCAACGACGACGAGCCGATGGTCAAGCTCGACTGGGTCGGCGACGTCTACAAGAACTGGCAGGACGAGTTCCCCTACGACGAGCTGGCGCAGGACATGACCGACGCCGTGCTCGAGGGACTCCGCGCGATGGGTGCTGACGCCGACGTCGTCGACGTCAACCGCGCGGTGCTCACCGCGGTCAGCCCCGGCCCGGGGTACGACCGCAAGGACGTGTCCTTCGAGGTCACGTTCAAGTAAGGCATGGACCCCGAGCGGTCACAGCGCGGTTCGACTCCGCGCCGGGGTCATCGGGACGCCAGCCCGGCGTCCCGGGGTTGACCAAGGAGGTGGGTCATGAGGTGCGTCGTCCTCAGCCATCAGATCATGCAGAACGAGATCGCCTCGGTGCATCGCGAAGGTTGCAAGGACATCAAGCGCGAGGCCGACCGGCACGCCTCGGTCATCAGCGGGCCGTTCGACTCGCTGGAAGATGCGCTGTCCGACTACATCGACTCCGAGATGGAGGAGATGGGCTGGTCGCGCGAAGACGTGAAGGTACACAACTGCTGCCGCCAATCGGGCGCGCAGCGCAACAAGAAGGAGGCCACCATGGCCAGCAAGACCCCTGATACCAACCTCGGCGACGATCTGGTTGCTGCGCTCACGACGCAGTTCCCGGCTCTGAGCATGGTCGAGAAGAAGGCCTACCGCCGGATGACGGTGGAGGGCAAGACGCTCGGCTACCTCTACCTCGGTGCCCGCAAGGCAGCGGTGGAGGTCAGCGACGGACACGGCAAGTACGAGTACATGTCCGTCAGCAAGAAGGGCGACGTCCGCAAGGTCGTCACCGCGCTCAGGCAGTCGCGAAGCGCACCGCCAAGTGAGCGAAACGACCCCGATGGTCGCAGGCCGGGTTCGACTCCCGGCCGGGGTCATAGAGAGCAGGGCGAGCGGTTGGTGGGAGCGCGGCGACGCGCCACCCACGAAGCCGACGACGACGCGGTGCCGGAGCGAGTCCTTCGGGAGGAGCTGGCCAGGCCGGTCTCGGAGCAAGCCGCTCTGCTCTCTAGCGCCGCAGCCCGAGGTGGCGCGGTGCTCGTAGCGAGGGACCGGCGGTCGCTAGACCGGATGGTCACCGGCACAGGGCTTCGGCCCGGCGAGCAACCACGGCTGGTTCGACTCCAGCAGCTGCGCATGCGCGCTGCACAGCGCGCTATATACTCTGACGCTCCACCTAGGTCGCCTGCCCCGCGAGAGCGGTCAAAGCCAGGCGGCGATGCGAGCGCCAGAGGTCACAGTCCCCAGCCCGGCCTGACCGCCGGGCAGCGATCAGAGAAGGAGGTCGGCGCGATGACATTCGACGACACATATCGCGTCGGACGTTGCCCCAACACGCACTGCCGCGTCAAGCTGAGCGAGACGGTGTGGGGCACGGTCGATCGGCCCGCGTTCGCCTGGAAGGCGACGACGGGTTTGAGGCTGGACGACGGCATGCGCTGCCCGCGCTGCGGGAACCTGCTCAACCGCACCAGCCGGGAGGCGTTCAACCTGCGGGAGTTCACCGACGACGAGCTGCTCAAGGTGTTTGGGCAGACCTTGAAGGCTTTGGGCGAGCGCGTCGAGGCATGGCAGGTTCGCGTCGAAGAGTGGAAGGCGCAGCCGGAGAGCGAGGCGCAGGAGTTCCGCGTCGCCTCCTACGTCGGGTACCTGAACGAGGCGCTGACCGATCAGGCCCGCGTCGAGGACGGCTTCCGCCGGTGGTTGGGATGACCGGCCAGCCCGCATACGTCAGCCTGTCTCGCCACGAGCGCGAGCGGCTGCTCAACATCGGGCGGGCCGCGGGCGACATGCAGTCGGCCGCAGACGCCATGTTCACCGAGCTGACCGGCGACCCGAGGTGGGAGCACCTCGAGGCCGTCGTCATCAGCGACTACACATGGGCCGCAGCGAAGTTCTGCTACCCGCAGGAAGCGAGGTACTGGTGATGCCGTACGGACCCGACAACTTCTACGAGTACACCGAGCACGGAATGATCGTCTGCGGCGAGTGCCTCCAGAACGACCTGGACGCCACGCAGCGCGGCGAGTTGGTCGAGGACGAGCGCGTCTACCCCGGCATGTTCACGCGCGCCGAGGACGACGCGCATCGGCCGTATCAGTGCGACAACTGCCTCAAACAGAACGAGGCGTCCGAGCTGGAAGGTGAGGACGATGACTGACCATCGCTACACGGTGAGGCACGACCCCTCTGGCGACGAGGCCGAGGCAGACAGCAAGGACGCAGCGATCCTCGCGGCACGCACGCTGCTGGAGGACAACGGGTGGGACGGCCACTGCCGCATCTTCGACGGCGACCCCGAGCGCGGGGTCGTCACGGACATGGTTTGGGCAGACCGGCCCACCGGGTTCCAGCACCTCAACACGTGCTGGAACTGAGGTGGTTGGCCCGACCGGGCACGCCGGTTCGACTCCGGCACGGGCCGTAGGCCAGGCGGGACTGAGAGGCTGTCTCCCGCGCTGGCGCAGGGCACCAATGGGGTCGGCTAGACGCCGACCAAACGAGAAGGAGGAGCCATGGCACGCGTGACCACACACACAGCCCGCAAGAGCAAGTACGAGCGCCGCTGCCGCAGGTGCGGTCAGCCGATGGAGCCGGGCCAGCGGTACTACTTCTGGAGCCGCCGGGTCAGCCCCGAGAACTACCAGCATGTGGACTGCGGGTACCCGCGGCCGACGCAGCTGAGCGGCCGCAAGACCGCGGCCGTCGAGGAGGCCGTCATGGACGCCCAGACCGAGATGGGAAACTGGACGCCGGGCGACTTCGACGAGCAGTACGCGCAGCTGTTCCCGAACGGCGTCGTCCCCAGCGCGGAGACGATGGAGCTAGACACCAGCGACCTGCTGGCCGCGCTCGAGACGGTTGCGGACGTTGCAGCCGACGTCGGACAGGAGTACCAGGACGGCGTCGACAACATGCCCGACCAGTTGCAGTACGCACCGGTCGGCGAGGCGATGTCGGCCGTGGCCGAGGAGCTCGAGCAGTGGGCGGACGAGCTGCGCTCCTGGGAGCCAGACACCACGCAGGTTGAGCTGCCCGAGCCAGAGGACTTCGAGAATCCGAGCGACTGGCGCGACGCAGCGCAGCAGATGTGGGACGACGCCGCGGAGGAGGCTCGCACCTCCGCCAGCGACGCGATGGACAACATGCCCGAGTACCAGGGCTAGCACGTCGACCCCGAGAGGTCTGAGCGTGGTTCGAGTCCACGCCGGGGTCATCGGCAACGCAACGGAAGGAGGAGGCCATGAACTTCGACGAGACCGATCTCGCGGAGATGGAGCGCGCCGTGTCGGATTGCTGCGGCTTCGGCTCGCTCGCCAACGACCTGGTGTGGGACGACGGTGGGCCAGAGAGCGGCCCGCATCTCTCATGCCAGCCCAGCGCGGCCACCATGCTCGAGGAGCTACTCGACCTGATGGCGTGGATCGGAACCCCGGACTTCCGCGTGAAGGCCGGGCCGTACTTCGGGGTGCGCCAGCCGTTCCCCGGTCACAGCCACGGCGACTTCGGCATGGTCGAGGTCTGCTACTGGCACGACGTCGAGGGCGGGGAGGTCTGATGTTCGTCATCAGGTTCGTCTTCCCGGACGAAGGACCGGTCATGTGGGCCGGGATGTACCAGGGCGGGTTCGGCTGGGCACCGACGCTGGCCACCGCGCTCATGTACGACAACCGCGAGGACGCCGAGCGCGTGCTCGCAAACGCCTACGGCCCGGCGGCAAAGGCGTACGCCAGCGTCGTCGAGGTCACGGGCGAGGAAGGGAGTGAGGTGTGATGGCCCTCAGCTGGAACCTCGAGAAGATCGAGAACAGTGAGGAGGTCTGCTGGGTGGAGGCCACCCAGGACGACCCGAACCACGGCATCGTTGCCGGGGAGAAGTACATGAACCCGGTCACCAACGCGCTGATCTGGTCGACCATCTCGGTCGACATGCCCGGCCCGACCGCAGAGAACGTGGGCGAGTACTTCGCCCGACTGCGGCTGACCGAGCAGCTGTACGGGCCGCTGCTCATTCGGGCGGTTGACCCCGAGACCGGCGAGCGGCCGGAGGGCGAGAAGGCGTTCATCACGCTCGACGAGGTGGTGGCGCACATCGGCCTACGCTGCAACGTCGCGACTGTGACGCGAGCCAAGTGGCTCAAGCGCATCAGCCGCTTCATGGACGACACGGTGGCCCGGGCTGAGAGGCAGCTCGAGAAGCAGCCTGCGTAGCAAGACGACCCCGGCCGGTTGGCGGCCTGCCCGGTTCGACTCCGGGTCGGGGTCTTCGGGGGAACAGCGACAGAAGGAGGTGCCCCGTGCAGTGGGATCGGTTCGTAGGCGAGCTCGATCGCGAGCTGCCGCTCGGCCGGTGCGTGCTCTGCGGCGAGGTCGTCTCACATGGAGACGACCCGGCGGAGATGCATGACCCCGGCATGTACGACCCCTCGTTCACCGAGGAGGAGCGCATGGTGGCGCAGGAGCGCGTGCCATGCGAAGGCATCGTCCACGCCCAGTGCGGGCTTGACAGAGGATGGGTGATCAGCTGATGGCGTACTACAGCGACGAGTACGAGCCGGAGCCTGACTGGGACGACCCGTACGAAGACAACGACGGATGGTCACGGGCCTCGCGGTTCGCCGACCCCGGCGGGGAGAGCGCGCTCTGGGCCGCTGGCCCGGACAACCCACGCAACCTCCCTTGCCCAACCTGCCACTGGCCCAACAGCCTGACGCCGCGAGACGTGCAGGCCGGGTACCAGTGCGATGTCTGCGCGAAGGCGCAGGAGACCGGCATGGACATCCAGTACTACGAAGGAGGGGAGGTGGACGATGCAGAGGATGCGTAACGGCACCCGCTGGGCGATCATGCAGGAGCCAGGCGCACAGGCTCACGCGAACCGTGCGCACTGGATCAAGATGGGCTACACGCCCAGCATGACAATCCGGCCCAAGCGGGCCGGGACGGTCATCATCTACGACGAGGGGCAGAAGTTCGCCCTGGAGGAGTTCGTCTACAACCGCTACCTGACTGTCCGCAACCGGCAGTACGCCGGGCACCGCTTCGAGTGGAAGCGCAGCGGGAAGCTGTGGCGGCACGACGACGGCAACGACCCCGACGGTCGTGAGTGGAGCGTGGTCGTGAAGCTGCGCAACGGCGTCAGCGTTCACGAGACTCGCTTCTACGCCTGGAAGGAGGGTCGGTGATGGAGACCCTCAAGTTCATCGGCTCGTTGATCGCCGCGGTGGCAGTAGGGCTGCTGGCGCTCTGGTTCATCTGGGGCGTCATCATGACCCTCATCAGCTGGTGGTCCTGGGTGCTGCTCGTGCTGTTCGTCTGCGTGGTCAGCGAGACGGTTCGGGCACTCCGAGGGAAGGGAGGCTCGGATGCCTGAGCTTAGGCGTCCGGCACCGCGGCCGTGCCTCTCCTGTCCGTACCGCCGGGACGTACCGTCCGGCGTCTGGTCGGAGGAGGAGTACGCCAAGCTGCCGCCCTACGATGCAGCCGACGTAGCGAGCGGGCAGCCGGTCTCAGCGTTCGGGTGTCATCAGCAGGACGGTCGGCTGTGCGCCGGGTGGGTGGCGGTGCACGACATGAACCACAGCATCGGGCTTCGGGTATCAGTCCAAGTGGGCCTGACCCCGGTGGAGGACGTGGACGCGATCCTCGAGTACACGACCGACGTGCCGCTGTGGGCGTCGGGCGCAGAGGCCGCGGCCCATGGTCTGGCTGAGGTCGAGAACCCTTCGGCCGAAGCAGTCGCGCTGGTGGCGCGGCTCACTCGAAAGCAGGAAAGGAGATGGGCGTGATGGCATCGCCACTCGCCACAGAAGTGAGCTTCTACTTCGACCGCGTGCTGCGTTGGTGGCTGCGCGGATGGAGGTAGAGGTCTGACCCTGGTGGGCACGCACGCCGGTTCAACTCCGGCGCAGGGTCTTCCCGAAAGGAGGTGAGCGATGACAACCGAAACGCTCACGCACGAGGACTGCCTCGATCACCGCCGCGGCGACTGCCAAGGCGAGGTCGAGTTCCGCATGCCGCTCTCACCGAGCGGCCGGGCGTTCCCCCGGTGCGACAAGCACTGGAGCGCGCGGCTCGACGAGGAGGAGCGGATCAACGACCGGGTCGGCAACTGGCGCAGCGACGTCGCGCCGGACTGGTTCGACCCGACGCTCGCAGGCGAGCGGTGGGAGGAGGACGAGTGATGTCGAGGTTCACCGGCTGGCTCGACCACGTAGGAGGCCAGGTCTCCCAGATCGTGGAGGACGAGGTCGGCGTGCTGACGCTGGCCATCTTCGACGACGCTGAGGAGAACGAGATGCACCAGTGGTACCTCGATGGCGTCAAGCCGTACGAGGCTGCCCGGCGTTACCTGCTGAACTTCGTGCAGGAGCCGGGTGGGAGGACGTGGCAGGAGAAGTACGAGGCAGCGGGGAGGAGGTGAAACCATGAACACGAAGCAGCGCGTACAGCGCAAGCTCGAGCCGTTCACGTTCGACGTGACCTGTGTCATCGGCACAGTCGAGGTCGGCAACGGCAGCGAGGCACCGCACGTCGTGGCGATGAAGCTCATCGCCGAGCACGACGCTGAGGGGACGTTCACGTTCCCGATGGCGGACGGCCGGACGCAGCGCGTCACGGTTGAGTTCGTCGACACGTTCGTCGAGACGATCTGACCGCCCTGTCACAACCGGGCTTTATGATAGGCTGGCCTCTCCCGGCGAGGGAGGAGGTCGCCCGGAGGCAACGGTCCCCGTGAGAAGGAGGTGGAGAAGGAGGATGCCCGACCAGTTCGGCTTCACGCACGAACCGCACCACGGCACGGTGTATCACCGATGCGTCAGCTGCGATGTGTACCCCTGGGGATGCATCGTGCGTGAGGAACTAAGGCGGGAACACTTTGAGCAGCATCAGCGAGAACGCAACCGTGCGTCAGACCAGCGTAGGCGCGATGCCTTGAAGCTGGCGCAGCAGGCGCAGCGGTTGCGCTCTCAGGAAGCTGCCTTCATCGAGGAGCGGTACGGCGCTCCACAACGCACCACGAAAGGAGTCACCATGGCCGACGAGGCCGCCAACAACGGGCAGCTCGCCGACGAGCTGCGCAGCGCGCTGGAGGCGATTCCGGCGAAGCTGGTCGAGAAGAAGGCGTACCACCGCATCGAGACACCGGCCGGGCAGACCCTCGGGTACGCCTACCTCGGTGTCCGCAAGCCCAGCGTCGAGGTCCCGACGGGCCACGGCTCGTACGATCGCCTCGGCGTTGCGTCCACGCAGGACATCGCCGTGGTGCTGAACAAGCTGCAGGAGGTCGCTGACCGCGCTGCCGCGAAGAAGGCCACGGCCGAGACCGCCTCGGCGAAGCCCAAGGCTGCGCCCAAGGCAGAGGCCGAGGTCGTGCCCGACCCGAAGCCGAAGCGCCAGCGCAAGTCGCGGGCGAAGGCTGCGGCGTAGCACAACAGCCCCAGGGTCACCCCCCCCCGCACGTTGGGGGTGACCCTGGGGCACTTTCTGCGTTCTGGCACCCAACGGACGAAGGAGGCAGCATGCTAGTCGAGACCCGTAGTGCTGACGAAAGCACAGAAGATCGCGGTCCTGGAAGGAGCGAAGGAGCTGCTCGGCCCCAACGGCGAGAACTGGACGAAGTCCTGCTGGTGGGGCACCAAGCGGACGGACGATGAGATAGACCAGTGGCTCCAGGAGCAGGGCTTCGGGCCGCTGAGCGACCTGACCCGGCTCGAGTTGGAGGACATCGAACGGGCCACCGACTACAGCGTCTACCGTGATAGCGTCGACCCCGACAAGGCGAACGTCTGGTGCCTGGTTGGCGCGCTCGAGGAGTCGGCTTGGCGGCTCGGCATCACCACCAGGCGGGAGACCACGGAGCGGTTCGCCCCGGCGGTCTCGCTGTCCAAGCTGGTCGAGAGCAAGGAGGAATGGCAGGGCTGGGCGGTGATCGACGTCAACGACAACCCGGGCACGACATGGCCCATGATCAGGGGGCTGCTCGACGAGCGGCTCGCGCAACTGAAGGAGGAGGTAGCGTGACCACGACCCTGACACGCACCCAGATGGTCGACTCGCTTGACCAGCTGCTGGGCCGCATCATCGACTTGGACGAGCGCAAGGTGGACGTCATCGGCGACACCCGGCGCATGAGCTACGAGGCGTCGATGCGGCTGAACGACCTCGGCGACTTCGTCGGGATCGACCACCTGGTCACGGTGGACGCCGACGACCAGACCGAGACGTTCGCCCTGAACCGGTACACGGCCGGGCAGCTGGCGACGGACCTCGGCATCCCGAAGCGATACTTCGATCGGATGACGACGGCCGCACCCCCGCTGCTGGAGAAGAACGTGCGTCACTGGCTGTACGAGGAGCCGAAGCGTCGGATGATCCGGGGCTACCGGCAGCCGCTGGGCGAGGGCGGTGGCGTGGGTGAGCAGATCGGCCGGGCCTGGCTGTCCGATTCGTTCAGGCGGCTCGACCACATCCAGATCGCCCGGCACCTGCTGCCGGAGTTCGAGAACCTAGACACGGAGGTCGAGTTCCACCAGGCGGCGATCACCGACGAGCGGCTCTACATCCGGGCCGTGTTCCCCCAGATGCTCAGGGAGGTCAAGGTCGGTGACGCCGTGCAGTGGGGCATCGAGCTGCGCAACAGCGAGGTAGGGTCGGGCCTCATGGCCATCTCCGGGTTCGTCAACCGGCTGGCCTGCATCAACGGCATGACCGTCACGCGCGAGCTGGGCCGTCGCCACATCGGTCGGCGCATCGACGACGAGGGCATCCTGAGCCAGGAGGCGCTCGAGGCCGACGACAACGCCTACTGGCTGGCCGCGCGGGACACGCTCCGCCACGCCATCACGGAGACCCGCTTCGACCAGGTGGTCGAGCAGCTCCGTGAGACGCTGGAGGGCACGACGGTCAAGCACCCCATCGGAGCCACCGAGGTGCTCGCCAACCGCTTCGCTCTCACGGCCGAGGAGAAGGAGACCGTGCTGACCATGCTCGTCACCGGCGGGGACATGACCCGCTGGGGCGCACTGAACGCCATGACCGCCGCGGCCAAGTCGGCGGAGGGCTTCGACCGCCAGGCCGAGATGGAAGGCTTCGGCTGGCAGATGGTCGGCATGACCGAGCGCGAGTGGAACACGGTCGCCCGCGCGAAGGCGAAGCGGTGAGCGTCAGTGAAGGCGAACTGGGGTTGTTGCTGCCCGCCTTGGCACCCAGGCGTTACTGTTCCGGAGGAGGTGGCATGATCCTCAGCCGCATCAGCTCAAGGCGCATCCGGGGCAACCGCGTCTACTACGTACAGGTGCCGACGGATTGGGCTGAGCGAATGGCAGCACGTGACGTCAGCCGCGTACAGCTCGAGGACGTCGGCGACAAAGGTGTGCTGGTGCTCAACCCGGTGAGCGACGAGCGCATGAAGGTGATCAAGGCCGAGCGACGCCGGGCCTACCGGCGAGCACGGAGGACCAAAGCATGACGAGCTTGGGCATGGGCATGGGGCCAGCTACCCCGTGCGGCAGTTGCCGAGCGCAAGGGTTCCCTACCCGCCGACCCGGCGCGTCCCATGCCCAAGATACACCTGCCCCCAGGGCGACGACCGCTACCACAGGGTCGCCGTTCCTGGGGGCATTTTGCGTTGGCGAACTGAGAGGAGAGGCATGACCGACCTGGAGACCATCGAGGGCGAAGTGCTCGACCAGCTACCCAACCTCCCGGCCGTCCGCCAGCACGAGGCCATCATGACCCGTGCCGAGCTGTCGGTCGACGAGGTGGTTGCACAGAAGGACAAGATCAGGCAGGTGATGAGCCGGGTGATGACGGCCGACGTCCACTACGGCGTCATCCCCGGTACCGACCGGCCCAGCCTGCTCAAGCCCGGGGCGGAGGCCATCAACGTGGCGCTGCGCCTGGCACCCCACTACGAGACGGAGAAGGTCTGGCATGGCGACGACCACCTGACCGTCATCTCCAAGTGCACGCTGGAGCACATCCCAACCAAGCTCGTCGTCGGAACCGGCGAGGGGCTGTGCTCGACGAAGGAGTCCAAGTACGCCCACCGCACCGCGAAGCGTGTCTGCCCGAACTGCGGGAAGGAGGCGATCATCAAGGGCAAGGAGGAGTACGGTGGCGGCTGGCTGTGCTGGAAGAAGCAAGGCGGCTGCGGCTCGAACTTCTTCGACGACGACGCTCGCATCACCGAGCAGGAGATCGGTCAGGTCGACAATCCAGACCTGCCTGACTCCTGGAACACCGTGCTGAAGATGGCCGACAAGCGCGCTCTCGTCGCCGCGGTGCTGAACGCGACGGCTGCGTCTGACGTGTTCACCCAGGACTTGGAGGACGCGGTCGGCGGCGAGCCATCCAGCGGAACCAGCCCCGGGGCAGCTCCCTCCGGCGCTCTCCCGGCTGGCGGTGGCACCCCCAATAGGGTCGCATTGGCCTCAGAACAGCGCACGGAGGGACCCGCTCCGCTGCCTGCCCCGACGAGCTGGAAGCAGCTCCAGGCGCTGGTCGAGGAGGCGTACGACGCTGACACCTGGGAGGCGTTCCAGGTCTTCGGCGGGCAGGCCCGGCTCTACCTGTTCGGCGAGGGCGATCTCACCAAGGAGCAGAAGGACGAGCTGTTCCGGGCGACCGGCATGGCCGCTCTGGCGTTGCGCGGCCGGTGCCCGGCGGACGAGTTCCCTCCGCCCACGCGGGAGGACTTGGCCTGGGCCTGGGGCGCAGCCACCGACGGCGTGGAGCTGGCCGGGCCGAGCTGGCGCATGTCACCGGACGAGGAGGACCACCCGGTGAAGGAGCCGCCGGTGGCTGAGGAGCCTGAGCCGGAACCCGAGACGGAGGAGGTCAAGCCCGATGCTGAGGGCTGAGCGGTTCACGCTCGAGCGCAACGAGCTGTACGAGGAGCCGGTGCTGGCTGTGCAGATTGGTGAGCACAGCGCAACCCGGCTCCTGGTGGTCGACCCCAAGCAGCTCTTCCTGGAAGTCGTCAGCGTGCTTGGCCCTTGGCTCCAGCAGCCCGGGGTCTTGCCTGACATCAACGCCGGGGGCGAGCTGTTCGATCAGTTCCGGGATGTCATGTCTGACATGCTGGACGTCGAGAAGGAGGAGAAGTGAACAAGGACGTGAAGCAACTTGTGCGGAGCATCGAGCACATCGAAGGTGTGGAGGTGCGCTACACCGGCAGCGGCCACCAGGCGGTCTACCTCAACGACAAGTTCGTCGTGACCATCTCGTCGACGCCGAGCGATCGGCGCTGGCGGGAGAACACGACGGCGCTGCTACGGCAGGCCGGGATCACCCCGGCCAACCAACCCGCCGGTCCCGCCAAGCCGCCGGTCGAGATAGCGTCCGTCGCCGAGCTGCGGAAGCGCATCGCCGCCATGCCCAACAAGGCGGTGTTCGCCAGGTTCCTAACCGAGGAGATGCCAAAGCTGCAGCCGGGGCTACGGACCTACAAGACGTTCGACTCGGCGTCAGCCAGCATTCACGACTTCGTCAAGAGGACCAACGGTGGCCTGAGCGCGTGGTCGCATCTACTGATCGACACCGCCATGCGCGAGTGGGATGCCCTGGTGCCGACCAACGGCAGCGAGCCGATCGGCGAGGCCGAGCTCGACAAGATGATCACCGAGGCAAAGGAGGAGGACTCGTTCGCCAATGCCGAGAAGGCACTGACCGAGAAGGAGATGTTCGAGAAGGCCAAGCAGGTGCAGGCGCAAGCCAAGCTGGCCTCGGCTGGCATGGTGGAGCTGGCTCGCGACCATGATGACCTGACCAGCCGCATCGACGAGATGGCCGACCGCGTCCATACGCTGCAAGAGCAGCTGGACGAGATGCTGGCCCGGCGTCAGGCCATCTCGGACGAAATCCTGACCCGGCTCGACAAAGCGGAGACCCGGCCGTGAAGGAGTTCCTCGACAACCTGTTCTTCGGTGACTCTGAGGAGCGAGTCAACAAGGCTGCGGCGCTCAAGCTGATCGAGCTGCACCAGGAGGAGTACGACGAGCTGACCGGGCAGGCCGCGCAGGCTCGAGCCGACCAGCTCCAGCGCGAGGTGCAGGAGGCGCTACGGCAGCTGGCTGCCCTGAAGAAGATGAACCCGGAAGGCGTCAACGCACCGGCTCTGACCGAGACGGCCAACGCGCTCGCGGTCGAGAACGACGAGCTCCGTCTCGCGGTGCGCGCTCTCACCCGGCGGGCAGATCGGCTGGCCAAGGAGAACGTCAAGCTACGCGACTTGGTCGCTCAACCGAAGGAGGCAGCCGATGCTGCAGGTACCACCCCGTAAGCCGTTCAAGAAGGGCAAGATCGCACCCGAGTTCGGTGGCCCTGCCACGTCCGCGCTCGACGTGCTGGAGCGTGCCCGCGTGGCCATCTCACCGCGCGGTGCCTGGTCGTCGTCCGGCTGGACGGCCAGCAACCCGAGCGGGCACGGCCGCTGCCTGCTCCAGCTTTGCCGGGACGTGGACGGCATCCACGTCACGAAGGCGGAACGGTTCCTCAAGAAGGCCATCGAACAGAAGTACCCGAGCTTCAAGCACAGAGGCGTGGAGTCGTTCAACGACAGCAAAGAGACGCGCAAGCACGACGCGATCCTCGTGCTCGACACGGCCATCGAACTGGCCAAGAAGGAGGCATGATGGGCACTCTGGCAATCCTCGATCGTGAGGCCGGAGACATCACGGTGGGCTGGGACAAGAACAGCCCGGACGAGATCGAGAACGCACAGGCCACGTTCGACGACATGGTCGCCAAGGGCCACCTGGCGTACCGCGTCGACAAGGAGGGCGGCAAGAAGGAGCAGCTCCACAAGTTCGATCCGAAGGCCGAGCGCATCATCCTCTCCCCGCCGCTCGTCGGGGGGTAGGCCGTGGCGGGCTTCGTCTACGACAACGCCCGGCTGGCCTGGCGGGAAGACGGGACCGACTCGTGGTCGGTCACGGGGATCACGGCAACGGGTACGTCCAACTCGTACCAGGTCAACACGATCTGGCCGACGTACGCCGAAAACACGACCGGGTCGATGCGCTACGTCTACGAGGTCAACGGGAACGTGTGGGTGTCCGACCAGTACCCGGCCCAGACGGTGACCTACGACTACGGCCAGTACAACCATCCGGTCGCCCAGCCCGCCATCAGCCAGGAGGAGGCCGACCGCCGGTTGCGCGAGACGCGCGAGCGGAAGCACCGCCAGGCCATCCGCCGCAAGCGGGCTGTGCGCAAGGGTCAGCGGCTGCTGGTGTCGATGCTGTCCGAGACGCAGAAGTGGGAGTACGCCAAGACGGGCACCTTCACGGTCTGCGGTGCGGACGGCGAGCTGTACCGTCTGCGCAAGGGCGGGACGGTGCACCAGCTCGGCAAGAACGGGACGCCGGAATGGTCGCACTGCATCCACCTGTCGTACTCGTACATCGACGAGGACTCGCTGATCGCGCTCAAGCTGCTGCTCGAGACCGACCCGGCGAACTTCCACCGGGTCGCCAACAGCATGCGGCTCTCCCCCTCGTCGGCGAACAGGCCCAACGTCCTCACGGCAGCTCTGGCGAGCGCACGGCAGGCCCAAACGCAGATCGAAGCGATGGGCCGGAGCTTCCAGCGGATGACTGCTGCCGCTGAGGAGGCCCGGCTTGCGGCCGAGCGGTTGTCCCGTGCGTACGCTGTGCCAGACATGGCGCTGGCAGCATGAGGGACAAGCCCAAGCCGAGGCGCGACGGTCGCTGCTTCGTATGCAAGAAGCCGATCAAGATCGCCGCACCTCGGACAGGCGTCAACCCGGCGATGTACGTAGACCCGTTCTGTTCGACCGGCTGCGCCAAGTCCTACTACGGCACGACCACATGAACGAGGACTGGCTGATCTGCAACAAGTGGCGGATGGCCGTCAACCTCCCCGACGAGAAGCCGCGTCGGGGAGGCCCGTTCAGTGCGTACCGGCGGTCGTTCATCAGCAAGCACACGCTGTGCCGGGAGGCACTGTTCGCTTCGATCGGGCCGGTGCGGTCGGCGGTCGAACTGTTCGGTGGGCTGGGTTGCAGCTCGACTCTGATCCGCCACTACTGCAAGCCAGAGACCCATGTTGTGCATGAGCGTGACCCCGGGCTGTGCGAGCACCTGCGCGGCCTGGGGCTGACGGTCAGGGAGGGCGACGTCTACGACAGCATCGCCAAGCCGGTGCTGGCCCGGCGTGCGCTCCTGGACGCCGACTTCGGCGACTTCACGATCCATGCCTGGCGCAAGAACAAGCTGATGCAGCTGCTCTGGGCCTGGATGTTCAACCGAGGTCACAGGCACATCGTGACGACGGACATCGCCGAGCCGCACCTGCACCTTCACCGCGCTCGGTACGGTGCGCTCCTGCACAACGACTGCGGCGACTACCCCGAGTACCTGGACGGCATGAGCCGGTTCTTCCACGAGCTGTACGGCTACAGCGTCGCCCGGGCGGAGGCCAACTACGGTTCCTGCTCCATGCTCTGGCTGCAGCAGGAGCCAAGCCGCATCAGGTTCTCACGAACCTGGGCAGCCTACGAAGGAGTCGCTCTGTGCTCTACGTGAAGCCCAACGGCGTCCGCTTCTCCCTCGGCCATCACTCGGCCGCGGAGTGGGCCGACGCCATGTACGGCCGGTACCGCGCGCTCGGCGTCTCGGAGCAGTCCGCTCACCGCTGGACGGCCGGGTACCGACAGGCAGTACCCGCGCAGCCTGAGACGGCTGCTGACAAACGGAGAGGAGGTGGCCTGTGACTGCAAGGGAGCGGGCACAGCTGGTACTGGAGGACACGCACAGGGATGCGGTGAAGCTGGACAGCACGCCGTTCACCCCACGCGGCATCGGCACGGTTCTCGGAGAGCAGCTGGCGATGATCGCGGCGCTGGCTTCATGCATCATCGAGCTGACGGAGGAGACATGACAGGCTGGAGACGAGCGGTAGCAGTCATCATTGGAGGCGTGGTGGCGCTGGTCGCCGTCCTCGCCCTGTTCTTCGGGGTGGTGGCGGCAGGCAAAGCGTTCGGCCGGTACCAGGCTCGAGCCGACGCACAGAACCAAGTGAAGGTCTCGGCCATCCAGATTCAGAACCAGGCGCAGCGAGTGCAGATCGCGAAGCAGCATGCGCAGATCAGGTTCCAGAACGCGATCGGTGTGCGGGAGGCACAGGACGAGATCGCCAAGACGCTGACGCCGCTCTACGTCCAGTTCGAGATGGTGGAGGCACTCAAGGCCATCGCCACGTCCGGCTCCAACAACAGCGTCGTCTACATCCCGTCGGGCGCGAACGGCATCCCGCTCGTCTCGACCACCAGCCCTAGCGAGGTCAAGAACCCGGACGGCTCCAAGTGAGTAGCTGGAACGAACTCACGGACAGCTTGGTCGAGCAAGGGTACGAACTCGCCGCCAGGGAGGGCATCCCGGTAGACGTAGCGATGGCCATGGTTCGGGCCGAGGTGGAGCGTACGATCAAAGGAGACCACGTGAGCGACACACACGAGAGGATCAGGATCGTGGAGGCGATCGACCTGCTGTGCGAGCAGCTCGGCATCGAGGACAAGTCGATGGTGCGCGAGCTGCTGATACGCCCGACGCACGTCGAGGTCGAGCTGTACCTTCCCGCAGAGGGTGGGGGCAAGCTGACCGAGGACGGCGAGGCCGTGACCCGGCGCGAGTCGTTCGAGGTCTGGTCATGACCGAGAGGAGGTCACATGAAGAAGCTGTACGCACTGGCAGCAGTCGGGGCGACGACAGCAGCGTTGGCGATCAGCCCGGGCTTTGTCGGGGCATGGTCCTGGGTCAGAGCATGGTGGCTCTGATGCCTTCGCTGCGCCTCGAGTACGTGGTCGACCGGATGACGTTCACCCGGGTCGAAGCGGACGAGGTGGCGCGCATCGTCGGCGGGAAGCGTGACGCCGAAGTGCTCGCCTGGTCCCGCAGGTAGAGAGAGGGGAGGCAGCCGTGGTGAATGGTCCCCACCAAAGCCACGGCTGCCTCACCCATCTTCTTGGAGAAGGAGGTATCTTCTCGCTCTCTACGTTAGCGTACGTTTCCACGCTGCGTTGTCGCGCTGGGATGGGTGTAATATGGACCGCCCGCCGCGGGCAGGCCGTGGCATCGGAGGAGGGAGGGTCGCATGGCACCGACCAGTCAGTGAGCTGGGCTGCGCAGGCTTGGGCTGTGGAGCAACATCCCGGCTCTGGCGTACGCAAGTCAGTGCTGTTGGCGCTGGCGTACTGCGCCAACCACGAGACAAACCTCTGCAACCCCCGCGTGGCGACGCTCTGCGGCATGACGGACTACAGCGATCGAGCTGTCCGCGATGCGCTGGCGCTGCTCGAGACAGAGGGCTACATCGGCCGGGTGCGTGAGCGTCACGACGACGGCACCTACGGTCACTACCACTACAGCTTCCCCGCGCTCACGCCAGCGGCGTCTCCCGCCGATGGCACGGACCCCGACCAGCGGCGTCTCCCGCCGGTCGCACCACCGGCGTCTCCCGCCGGTCAAGAACTAGAAGTAGACCTTGAACCTGAACCCCTACCTTCCGAAGCTAGCACAGCTCAGGATGGTTTGTTTGTGGTACAAGACGCTTCAGAAGGACGTCCCCTTTCGATCAATGGCGGCACCAACGGAGCGGTGGCGGAGGTGTACGCCTACTGGTGCGAGCAGCGCGGCAAGACGCGCAGCAACTACAGAGCCATCAGTCCGAAGCGCAAGGACATCATCGGCAAGCGGCTCAAGGAGTTCACCGTTGACGACCTGAGGCACGCCATCGACGGCGTGGGCTGCGACCCGTGGCCTGATCGCAAGCAGCACGACGACCTGACGATCATCTTCCGCAGCCAGGAGCAGGTCGACAAGTTCCTGGAGCTGTGGCGCAACCGGCCGAAGCCCAGGGCACCGGCCGACGACCTGTTCGCTCGAAACGTCGGCAAGACGAAGCTAGGGAGGAGGAAGCAGCCGTGATCAACAACGAGCAGGCAGACCAGCTGATCGACTACGTCTTCGGATTCCTGCGTCCCCCGGACAAGGAGCTGACGCGCTCGGCCTGGCGCTCCTCACTGGCTCCGCTCGACGCCGACATGGGCATGCAGGCTCTGATCAACGGCGTCCAGGTGTGGGAGCATTTCCCGAGCTGGGCGCAGTTCATGCAGGAGTACACGGACGTGGGCCTGCGCCGCGGCGAGGCGGTCCCCCATGACGAGGTCGATTGCCTTACCTGTCTGGACATGGGCTGGGTGCTGACCGCCCTCCGCACTGGCGGCTTCGAGGAGTACGGGCCGTGCCCCGACTGCGACACCGGACACAAGATGGAGGAGCGCGTCTACCCTCGTGGATTCTGGCAGGGACGCGACACGGCCTACGTCCGCCCGGCGACCCGGGAGGCGAGCACGGAGGTGCCGGAGTGGGCGGAGCGATGGAAGCGAGCGAGGGCATCCGGCGACATGCGGCCGTTCCCCGAGCAGGCTGGGGTGCTCGGCAAGGAGCGCCGATCCGCCACTCCGGTGAGCGACAGGGACGCCTGGGTGCAGGAGGAGGAGTACGCATACCGCGGCGAGGGGCACGCATGATCCGGGCTTGGGGAGCTTGGTGGCTGCATACCGCGCTTTCTGATAGGCTCCCCCGCTGATCGAGGAGGTCACATGCGCTCAACCTACGAACTGAAGAACGTGAAGAACGTCCCGGCCTCGCTGAAGCAGCGCATCTACGAGGACGCCCAGGAACGGGAGATCACGATGAACGACGTCGTGGGTGAGATTCTCTCGGCTCACTGGGGGGAGCCGTACGAGCTGTCCGGCGAGCGTAACGTCAAGGAGCAGCGCGGCAACCAGCTGCTGGTGTGGCTACCGCCGCTGATGCTGGCCCGAGTCTGGGCGACGGCCAAGCAGCAGTCCATCACCGAGAGCGCGGTCATCTGTTCCGTGCTGGCCGACCACTACGGCCTGCTGTACACGCCGGTGCGTCGCCGCGGTGCGGTGCACAAGCGCAAGGTGGAGAAGGAGGTAGAGGCTGCATGACCGACCATGAGGTGACGTTCGGCGAGGAGCTCCAGGTCGCCGAGGCTGTGGGTGTCGAGCGGCACGGGATCGAGGCACCGGCCGACGGCACCGAGGTCGAGCTGCGCGCCGACGAAGGCGACGATGACGTCTCCCTTGGCCACGGCGACCTCGAGAGCGAGACGGTCGTGGTTCCGCTGCTGGGTCTCGCCGTAGACCTTTACCGCATGGAAGAGGTGGCCGAGGCTCTGGATGCCGTGCGCCAGGCCAAGCGGCAGTTGGACGAGGCACGCGTCGGGCTGGAGCAGATTCTGGCCTATGAGGCGCAGCGCCGCGGCACCAAGACCCTGCACTTCGGCGAGCTGGAGGTTAGCGTCAGAGGTGGGCCGGAGACGACGTACGACATCGAGGTCCTGGCGCAGCTGCAGGAAGTGGGACTGCCGGAGGACCGCTACAACAGCCTCGTCAAGACGCGCATTGAGCAGCGCGTCGACCGCAACGTCCTGCGCCAGCTGCTCGGCTCCGGCAACCCCGACTATGCCGCCATCATCAGGAAGGCAGAGAGCGTCGAGGAGCGGCCGTACCGGGCCGACGTGAAGCGGGCATGACGGTCACCGGAGCCGAGCTGTCGCTCCGTGCTCTGGAGGAGATCGGGGCACTGACCCCGGTAGGGCTGCGCCTCACCGACCCCGAGCTGGCGTACGATCAGTACGAGGCCGTTGGCGGACTGCTCGCCAACCGCCACAAGTCGCTCCAGTGGGCCATCGGCGACTGGCTGCTGCTCGGTGAGAACCTGTACGGGCACGAGGCGTACCAGGCGCACGAGGTTCTGGGCATGTCTCCCGAAGGCAGGAGCCAGTACCTGCGCTGTGCGTCTGTCTTCCCGCTCGCCCGGCGCAGAGTCGAGCTGTCCTGGTCGCATCACCGGACGGTGATCGCGCTCGAGCCGGAGGAGCAGGACCGCTGGCTGGGGCTGGCGATCCAGAACGGCTGGGCCAACTACGAGATGGCGGAGCACCTGCGGCAGGAGCGCGGCCCGGTCAACCATGGTCGCGGAGCGAGCAACCTAAACCGAGAGTTTGCGCCACCTGCCGAGGACGTGGAGGATGCGGCCCGGGAGGTCGTCTACCATGCGTCCGAGTACGACCCGCAGGACGGCGGGGAGACGTACTACCTCGTCCCCGCGGAGACCGTTCAGCGCCTGGCTCGCGCGCTCGGAATCGACCTCCATCCGACCGCCCTGGTAACGTCAGGGGAACGGGAGGAGGCTGCATGAGCTTACTGGATCAAGAGGCCCGCACCGAGTCCATGCTGGCGACGATCGACCAGTTCAGCGTCGACCAGTGGGGCATCACGTTCACCGTCTACGGGAAGGCCGAACCCGGCGGCTCCAAGCGACCGGGCATCGGCAAGAACAACCGCATGTTCGTCCGTGACGACAACCCGAAGACCAAGCCCTGGAAGTTGCAGGTCGCTCAGGTGGCGGGCGAGCTGATGCGTGGCCGTGATCTGTTCAAGGGACCACTGGCCCTGGTGGCGACGTTCTACACGCCACGGCCGCAGTCCCACTACAACAAGAGCGGGGTCTCGCGCTCCGCACCGCGCTACCCGACGACCCGGCCCGACACGACCAAGCTGCTGCGCCCGGTCGAGGACGCGCTCCAGGGAGTCATCTACGGAGACGACGCGCAGATCGTCGAGCAGCTGGTTCGCAAGCGGTACGGCGAACCGGCCCACGTCGACATCCGCATCAGGGTGATGGCATGAAGGGAGAGACATGCGCTGGCTGTTCGTGATCGCGGTTGCCTTGCTGCTCGCGCCAGCCGCGAGTGCCCGCAACTACAAGGCAGACATCCTGCTCAACCCGGCTCCGGAGGTGGGCGCGGAGAGCGCGGTCACCGGCTGCGGGTACGAACCGCTCAAGGAGATTCAGCTGACCGTCATCTGGTACAGCGACGAGGTGGGCACGCTGGTCGAGTCCTGGGTCACGTACCCCGTGGCCAACGCCAGCGGCTGCATGTCAACCTCGTGGACGTTCGCCACCCCGGGCTACTACCAGCTCTGGACGATGCAGTCCAACAGGTCCGGGAACGGCGTCCAGGTGAAGAGCAGGATCGACCTTGAGGTCGAGTGATGACCTGGCGCACTGGACGCACCGCATGCTGCAGGCGCTCGACGCCTACTGGCAGCACTGCGACGGGCTGGGGCCAAGCAAGTGGAACACGGTGCGCTCTCAGTCCAACGACGAGGACTGGTGGATCAGGTTCGAGAAGTACCGCGCCAGGGTAGAAGGCTTGATCAACCAACACGGAAGGAGGGCATGATGCCCGACGAAGGAACAGCTGGTACCGCTCCGAAGCCGGAGCCGACGCCGGAGGCCAACCCCGACGTCGCCATCGAGAGCGTGATCGAGAAGCCCCAGGCGGAAGGCAAGCCCGAGGACTCCACGATCGAGAAGCCCCAGGCAGAGGGCGACGCCGACGACTCGACGATCGAGAAGCCGCAGGCGGAGCCGGAATAGTGAAACTCCTTCGCGACCCAAGCGCGGAGCTGGCAAAGCGTCGCGACCCAAGCGCACTGCTGGCGAAGTTGCTGATGGACCGCCAGTGCCGCGCTTGCGGTCGCGAGGCAACAGACCCGCACCACATCGTCACCCGTGGCGGCAAGCTAGGCGACGACGTGATCGAGAACATCATGCCGCTGTGCCGGGCATGCCACGACAAGTTCCACGCGGAGGGCAAGCTCGCCGCTCCGCTGTCCTGGGAGGAGGTGGCGTACACGCAGACGAAGCTCGGTCCGGCCGCTCTGGACTACATGGAGCGCCGGTACTGCTGGAGAACTGACTGACTGGCTGATTGACTTGACTGATGGACGAAGGAGGAATCATGAAGGCACGCATGAGCGATCTGCCCGGCCATCTGACGGCCGAAGAGTTCAAGCTCGCTAAGACGTTCGTGGCCGATGAGCCGCAGTTCAGCCGCTTGACCCTCAACCGGCTGTACCCGGCGGGCGAGACTGTGCACCTTGCCCGATGGACCACGGCGCTGAACGACTTCGGCGCGGTGCCCGATACTGAATGGCGGGACTTCGCACTGTTCGGAGGCACGGTGGCCGAGTACCGCGAGTACCTTGCGAGCGGTGAGCCGCACCCGGCTGAGATCGCCGCAGCCGGTAACGGCCAGCTCGCCCTGGCCTACTGGGAGAGGCTGCCCGACGGCTCGCGCCACCGCGGCTACCGGTACATGGTGAAGATTGCAGGCGAGGATCACTGGCCCGTCGGGGGCAAGAAAGAAGCGGACGCGATAGTCAAGTACATCAACGCGGGACACGGGAGGCAGGATGGCTGACGAGAAGAGCTTGCTGGAGGATCTGGAGAACGCCGGGTTCGTGGAAATCATCGCGGAGGTCGAGCCCAAGCCCAAGCCCATCGAACACATCGACGGACAGGAGTCGCTGATCCCCGCCGAGCCGGTCTGGCATGGAGCCGAGGCGCTGCGGCCGTACCTGGTCCCCATCGACTCACTGACCGAGCACGAGCGCAACTCAAACATCGGCGATGTGTTCGCTATCAGCCGCAGCCTCGAGAAGTGGGGGCAGGTGCGGCCCATCCTGCACGACGATGGCGTCATCGTCGCCGGGCACCACGTCCGCAAGGGAGCCATGCTGCTCCACTGGACGCACATCGCTGCGCTGCCGAACGAGTTCGAGTCTGACGAGGCCCGGCTCGGATACCTCATGGCGGACAACAAGATCGCCAGCATGGCCAAGCAGGACGCGGTGCAGGCTCACGGCAACGTCCTCGACCTGGAGACAGCGGGCTACGCGGAGTCGGCGGGCTACAGCCTCGACGACCGCGAGACGTTGCAGGAGCAGGCCGGTCTGACGCCCACGCAGGAGGCGCGGCCGTGGGAGGAGACCGCCGGGGAGTCGCCCGAGGCTGCGGCGGCTCGGCAGGCAGCCGTCGCCCAGTACGAGCAGCACCGCGAGGTTGTGTTGCTGCTGACCTACCCCGAGCAGTACGAGCTGTTCGGGCAGCACGTCCGCAAGCTGATGGCCGCGTACGGCACCACGGGCACCGTGGCTACGATCGCAAGGGCAGTCGGTGAGGCAGCCGCGGCGGTCGAAGCTCGTGAAGTGCCCGAATGAGCTGGCAGTGGGTGGTCTTTGTGGCCGTGGTTGCGCTCTGGACTCTCGGCCTCCAGACCGTCCACTCGTGGAAGGAGGTACGCATGATGCAGCGCATGCCTGACGAGGTGCTCAAGCAGTCCGTCGAGGACGACGGATGAACGACGACGAGCAGGACCGGCGTCTCGCCGAGCTGTCAGCCAGGTGGTGGAGGCTGACCGAGGAAGACCGTGCGGAGCAGCGCAAGAAGTTCATGGCCCGCTACGAGACCGACCCAGTGTTCCTCACACGGGTGTGGAGGCTGCTGTGGGGTCGGGAGTGAACCTGCCCTGGAGGCGAAGCGCGCAGCAGCCTTCGGCCTGGCTGGTGACGCGCGACGGTGAACGTGTCGAGTGCCTGCTGGAGCAGGTCAACCCGACGCGCTGGCAGGCCGTGCCGGTGCGTGACCTGGTGATGGACGAGGTCGGCTCTGCCTTCGTCAGCATGCTGCCGCCCGGGTACGGCATCACCTTCGTGATGGCCGGAGAGGAGGAAGACGATGACGAATGACACGATCTTCCGGGACCTCAGCATCAACCGCTACATCACCCGCTGGGAGGACTACCTGTTCGACCTTACGCCGGTCGAGCGCCACGGTGGCATGCTGTTCAAGCGGGAGGACAAGTTCGCCCCGCTGGGCTACGGTGGGCTGAACGGCTCCAAGCTGCGCCAGTGCATCTTCCTGCTTGGCCAGTACAGCGAGGAGGTCGAAGGCGGGGAGGTGATCTCGGCCAGCTCGGTAAAGTCGCCACAGATCAGCATGAGCACTGCCGTGGCGCGGCACTACGGCATGCCCACGACGCACATCATCGGAGCCACGAACCCGGCGTCTGCGCTCAAGCACCCCAACGTGGGCATCGCCGCTCGGCTCGGTGCCCGCTTCATCATCAACCCGGTGGCGTACAACCCGGCACTCCAGCGTGCGCTAGACCGGCTGGCGGCCGAGCGGCCGCAGGCGTACCGGCTGGAGTACGGCATCAGCCTGCCGGAATCGGCGAGTGACGAAGCGGTGGCTGCCTTCCACATGATCGGCGCACGGCAGGTGCGAAACCTTCCGACGGTCAACCGGCTCATCATCCCGGCGGGCAGTTGCGTCACCACCGTCAGCATCTTGCTGGGTCTCGCGCTCTGGCCCGCGGACATCTTCCAGGTCAACCTGGTCGGAATCGGGCCGAACCGCATCGAATGGATCGAGCGCAGGTTGGAGAAGATCAGCCGTGCGCTCAACACGACCATCGGGGACGCGTTCACCCGAGAGTACCCCGACGAGTACCGGCGAGTGCAAGACACCGCCAACCTGCTCTCCAACGATGGGGGCTATTACCTGCACTACGAGGACTTGCACGGCACCGGCCAGGTCAGCTACCAGCAGGAGGTGCCGTACGAGTACGAGGGCATCGAGTTCCACCCAACCTACGAGGGCAAGGTAATGAGCCACATCGCGAAGCACCATCCCGAGTGGATGAGCGACGGTGAGAGCTGCTTCTGGATCGTCGGGTCGAGGCCGAGCTGGGATGCGATGAAGGACAACCTGCCGCCGATCCCCCAGCCTTCCGAACTGGTGGTGATGGTATGAACGACGAACAGTATGCCGACTGGGCCGCCAAGGTCAGGGCCGACCATCCGCCCGACGAGGCGAACCGGATTCTCGAAACCGGTGGGCCGGAACAGCACGCCGCCACAATCCGCGAGGCGTACCGCGATCATTCGTGGCACCATCCTGAACGCGACCTACCGCCAGGACGGCGATGCCGTACATGTGAAGCGGACGAGGCGCTGGACGCGCTTGTCGCGCTGGCCCAGGGATCACAGGACTGGAAGGTGTATTTCCGGGAACGGTTCCTCGAAACGCAGCGGGCAGCGGAGGCTGCCGAGGAACGGGCCGATCGTTCGGACGAACTGATGCGGAGAGCCGAGTCGGCGCGGTCTGCGGCCGAGGAGCGGGCCAGCGACCTAGAGAACCTGATGACCGACATGGCGAAGACGTTTGACGATGAACGCGACCGGATGAGGCGAGACCGCTCTCTGTGGGCTGCCGCGAACAACCGCGAGCGGGCGCAGGCTCGCCGGGAGGCCGACGAGCTACGGGCAGCCCTGGACGAACTGCTCAACGTGATCGTTTCGCGCTGGCACGAATCAGCAGAGGACGGTCGCGGGCTGGCCGCGTTCATGGAACTGACCGATCAGGAATACGCAGCGTTCGCGGAGCAAGGCCCACGCGGATACGTAGAGGTCGTCGCTCGCCGCGCCGCCCTCGCTGGCGTGCAGGCCGCGCCGATTGTCGGCACCCCCGGCGTCGTCGACTGCGTGGATCACCGATCCGCTGCCCGATGCCAACGCGATCATCTATCGGGCCGTTGCATCTGCCGTGCTGGCGTGCAGGCTTCGGGGTTGGGTTCGAGTGCCGCCGCGCAAGCGGCGGGAGAGCGCCAGGGTAGGCAACCCGACCCCGAAGAAAATGCCGCTGCGCTATGCGGACAATGCGGCAGGCAGATGACGACGGAGGAGGCGATCCGCTCGGACTTCTGCCCAGACTGCGACCCGCCTGCTGGCGTGCAGGCCAAGTACGAAGGCGAAGGATGCGAGTACCACCACCCGATCCGCGTGAAGGGGTGTCGCTACTGCGACGAGGGTGTGCAGGCCAAGGAACAGGAGCCGTGGAGTCAGGACGATTACTCGGAGGCGCGGTCGTGAGCCGCGCACCCGAAACCGCGCTCGACTTGCAGGAGTGGCGGCACCTGTACTACATGCCGCCCGGCGAGCGCCGCGGCGAGATTGGCCGCTACTCCGATCTGATGGACGTCGCCGACGTCGAGGACCTCGAGCCGGGCATGGACTTCCGCAGGCCAGAGTACCGGCGCGAGACGTTCCTGCGCTTCTACGGGTTCCACCTGAAGTACGGCTCTCACCCGGGCGTGGTCTACGCGCTCATCCCCTGGCTGGCGAAGCAGCTGCACTGGTCGACGGAGGACGCGCTCTGGTTCGCCTTCATCAACGGCTGCACGCAGCACCCGGTGACGAGCTACATCATCATGCGTCGCTTCCCCGACCCGGCATGGCTCGACCATGAGCTGCTCGACGCCTGGTTCAACGACAACTTCACACGTCTCGGTTGGGACACCGACCGGCGTCACCAGAAGGCAGGGTTCCCGGCCTGCGTCCGCAGCTACCGCGACGAGCTGGCGGGCCGCAGCCAGTGGGACTTCTTCCAGGAAGAGTGCGGAGGCGTCGGGGACGAGTACGAGTTCTTCCGCCGGGCCTGGGCGCTGGTGCGCAACCACTTCTACTCGTTCGGTCGCCTCTCGACGTTCAGCTATCTGGAGTACCTGCGAATCTGCGGGGTGCCGCTCAACTGCGATCAGCTGTTCCTCGACGACATGAGCGGCTCGAAGTCGCACCGCAACGGCATCGCCAAGATTCTCGGCCGTGACGACCTCGACTGGTACGTGGAGACCGGGTTCCAGGGCCAGTACGGCCGCGGTCAGGTCGAGTGGCTCGCGGAGGAGGCCGACATCCTGCTCCAGGAGGCCCGCTGGCGATACCGCAACGAGCCGTTCGCCTACCACGTCAACTACTTCACGCTCGAGTCTGCGTTCTGCACCTACAAGAGCTGGCATCGGCCGAACCGCCGCTACCCCAACTGCTACGTGGACATGCTCCACAACCGCATCGTCTCCATGCAGGAACGCTGGCCCGGCGAAGGGCTGGAGCTGTTCTGGCATGCGCGCGCCGAGCTGTTCCCCGAGCATCTTCTGCTCGAGCGGCAGCCCGGCGACGTAGGGCTCAAGCCCGAGAAACAGAACTGGTACCGCAACACGGGAGAGGTGATCTGCATGGGCCGAGATGACCCGACGTTCGTGAACGGCTACGAGGCGACGCACTGGCGATGACGCCCGACAAGAGATACCGCAAGTTCCCACCGGACCCGCCTCCGGTGCCGAGCTGGAAGTGGGGGCTGCTGGTGTTCCTCGTGCTGGCTGTTATCGTGGTGGTGACACGATGATCGAGGATCGTCACCTGCTCTACATCGTCGGCGAACCCGGCTCAGGCAAGAGCACCCTCGTGGAGGCCATGACCGCCGGGGTGCCCGCTGCCGAGCACAGGGTCGGCCCGGTACGCTGGCTCGAAATGGCGACCGCACCTCCCGTGGTCGAGCTCGGCGCTCGCCGAGAAGAGTTCAGCGGCACCGACGCGCTCGCCATGAACGTCCAGCCTGCGATGGTGAACTGGCTGGCGGGCACCGGAGCCGGGGAACACGTCCTGGGCGAGGGGGACCGGCTCGCCAACCTGAAGTTCTTCCGGGCCGTGTGGGACGCAGGCTGGCTCCTGCACGTTGCCTGCCTGGAGGCAAGCCCGCTGACTCTGGCGCAGCGCCGCAGCTCGCGTGCCCTCCTGCTGGGCAAGCCCGAGCAGAGCGCCAGCTGGGTGAAGGGTCGCCAGACCAAGCTGCGCAACGTGCTGCACGGCTTACCGCCGAATGTCGTCTCCTACCACCGTCACGACGACGGAGCCACCGCCGACGTCGTACGCCAGCTAGTGTCTATCGACCCGGTGGCCGCGATCCTACAAGGAGGTGCTGCGTAGTGCAGGAATTCAGGATGAGGAATCGCATCGACCCCGAAGTCGCCGCGGCGATGGAAGGCAAGATGATGACCGAGGCAGACGTGTCGGTCAAGCTGATCGGGCCGTCCCGGGTGATCGGCCCGGACGGCGAGCCGCTGGCGATCTACCTGCCTGGCGCGATCGGCCCGGAGCTGGTGGAGGAGACCTACCCGATCCTGCACGCGCTCAAGGGCACCTACACGTCGAACCGGGGCTACGCTGCCGGGACGCCGACCCGGGCCGTCAGCAACCCCGAGTGGAAGACGGCGACCGGCGTGCGCAAGCGCAGCTACGCCAAGAAGGTGGACAGCGCCATCATCGGCGCATGGGAGGCGAGTGGGCCGAAGCAGTACTGTCGCCTGACCGCCTGGTCTGGCCGTGAGGTCGAGCAGTGGCGCGGCCTGTGGCCGCTGTTCGAGCGCATCGCCACCTGCCTCAAGGAACAGGTGCCGGAGCGGTACGCAGCGCAGGCCCGCGTTGCCGAGCGCACCTCGCCTGACTGGGTGATCCCCGGGACGCCGTTCACGACCATCACGGTCAACAACACTTACCCGACGGCCGTGCACACCGACAAGGGCGACCTCGAGACCGGCTTCTCGACGCTCACCGTGTTCCGCCGGGGCGAGTTCAGCGGCGGTTGGCTCTGCATGCCGCAGTACCGGCTCGGCGTGGACATGCGGGAAGGCGACCTGTTGTTGATGGACGCCCACCAGTGGCACGGCAACACCCCGTTCGATCCGATGCCTCACTACAATGAGCTCGGCACGATGGTCGGCGACCCCGGCTTCGAGCGCATCTCAGTGGTCAGCTACTTCAGGACGAAGATGCAGGACTGCGGTGATGCGGCCACGGAGGCAGAGCGCAGGCGCATCAACACCGAGACCCGCAACGCAGCTCTGATCGGAGAATGAGATGGGCATGGCCGACCTGATGCGGGCGTTCGGAATCAACGAGAAGGACATCGAGACGTTCGATCGGAAACGGCACTCACGGACGCGGCCCGAGTCCAAGCGCCGTAAGCGGAAGATGGCCCTCAAGTCGAGACGGAGGAACCGGCCATGAGCTTCGGCGTCTGGCGCATGTGGGAGAGCACCTACTTCCAGAAGGATGTCTGGCCGCGGTTCAAGGCCAAGTACCCCACCGACGCACGTAAGGTCGAGCGGGTCGCCGCTGGCGAACCGGCCACCAGGCCTAAGGCGAACTTCGCCCTCGGCATCTACGAGGAGATGAAGGTGCACCCGAAGGCAGCGCCACCTCCCCCTCCGCCGCCTCCCCCACCTCCCCCACCGAGCTACATCAAGGTCGCCCCACGGGCCACCAACTCCGAAGGTGGCTCCAACGTCCAGTACTGCATGTACGAGGAGGATGGCTCACTGCGGCCCGGCGTCGTCGACCATGGCGGCGACAGCTTCAGTGACGAGTCCGGCGCAACGTACCACGAGAGTCTGCAGACATCATCCATCCGCGACGAGGGCTACAGCGTCCCCGGGCTGCCCGGCTCGAGGGGGATGGACGGCCGGTCTCCCTGCCAGTGCCTCAAGGACGCAGGCTACCCCGGTGACCCGAAGCAGAACACCGGGGCATGGCACGTATGACCGCTCGTGAGCAGATGCTCGAACAGGAGGTCAAGGAGCTGCGGGAGGAGATTCGTCTCCTGCGCCTCGTGACCGACGGCCACAACGAGAGGAGGCGTCTGATCTTGGAGGATTCCACACCGAGGCCCGGCCGGGTAGATGCGGCCCGGGTCGTCGTGTTCCAGGCCGAGGATGGCTGGCGCTGGACGGCCAGCGACACCAACGGAGAGAACGTCGCCGACAGCGGTGACGACGGGTACGTGGAGCGCGCCACTGCGATGCAGGCAGCGCGTGACCTGTTCCCGAACGCAGAGGTTGTCGAGGTTGGTCCTAGCGCAGGGGAGCTGGACTGAACAGAAATCCCGCAGCGACGGGAGTGGAGCCGAGCGGACTACCGGCGATCTCGGCGCGCGGTCGGAGAGGCTGGGCCGACCGCACGACATGTCCCCAACCCGGGAGGTTGCATGCCCAGGCTGTCCGCCATAACGATCGCGTTCGTCGCGATCGCGATCGCAGCAACGACAGCGCAAGCAGCACCGCAGTCGCATCAACAGCTGCAGGTCAGACTGCAGAAGTCGGAATCGGTGATCCAGTTCTTCACGAACCTGGATCATGTCTGGCTCCGTGCACCGAGGCAGGAGAACTGCCGTCAGGTCCCCTGGACGCGATCCTGTCGGATCGCCAGGGAGAAGTTCATGCTCCACAAGCAACGCGCCGTGAAGTTGCGGCACCTGCTCGACCGCGCCATCCCCATGACAGGCAACTGGACTCGAGCGGTCCGCTACGCACAGCGTCCCTTCCCCGGGACCGAAGGATGGCTGTTTGCCATCTCGGGCCGCGAGTGCCGAGCCTGCTACACCGTGGACGGTGGCTTCGTCTGCAACTACGGTGGCTCAGGGGCATGCGGGCCGATGCAGTTCATGAGTGGCACGTTCTATGCGCACGCACCGGATGCGCGAGCGTGGATGTCCGAGCACGGCTGGATCGTCGATCCGGTCGTCTGGGACTGGCACAACGCGCTCGGTCAAGCCCTGACCGCGGCGTACATGCGGTACACGGGCCAGGACGGTTGTCACTGGTGCCTGTGACGTGATGGATGGCGCACCCGCCATGCTGGGCTTCATCCTCGTGGCGGGTGCGCTCTCCGTGTTCTGGTTCTGCATCGGTCTGATCATCGGCATCTACATCGGATAAGGAGGCATCGTGGACGAGCCTGATTCCATTCAGTACCTGGGAGAGACGATCATCGACGCACTGGCCGAGCTGCCCCCGGGCAGCAAGCAGCAGGTCGAAGCGTTCCGTGCCCTGCGGGAGCTGACCCAGCGGGCCACCCGAACCGACGCCATCTGCGAGGTCTGCCATGGGGCAGCAGTCGAGGAAGGCAAGCGCCTCGCCACGGCACCGAGCGACCCCTACCTGTGGGAGTCGGGAACGTAAGTGAAGACGCTGACGCCCACCGCCACGCTGGTGGAGCTGCTGCGCACCCTGGACGAGGCCCGCACAGCATGGGAGGCCGGGTCTCGTGGCGATGGCGTCGTGATGATGCCCAGCGCCTACCATGAAGGCAGCTACGCCGAGCTCGAGCTGCGCCTCACCGAGATGCGGGACAACGGCCGACGGCCCGAGTGGTGGCACCTCAGCCACCGCCACCGCTGGGGCACCGAGCGCCAACGTCATGTCCCGGTCAGGCGCACACGCCGTGGCCCGGAGCCTGTACTGCCAGGCCACACCGAGCTGCTAGGGGTCAGCACCGTCACCGGCAACACAGTGTTGGTCAACGTGTACGAATGGTCACCCCGGGTCGATGAGCGCATGGTGGAGCGCGGGCTTGCCTACCTGCTCACCACCATGCACGAGGGTGACCGATGGCGGCTCCAGCTGCCCGTGCTCTACCTGTATCGAGCACTGGGCCTACCGCCACCCGACGAGCGCCATCCGCAAGGACACGCTAACGTAGGTTCCGCAACCGGGAGTAGTGCGCTCTCCAACTCAGCGTAGGGAGGCCCGCATGAACCACGCTCGGCTCCTGCGCTGCATGACCCCCAGCGACGCGCAACTGCTGCTGTCCTACATCATCTGGCCACGGGAGTGTCCTGACCCTCGGGTCATCGACCGGTACCTTCGTGAAGGAGGAGGCCTCGATGGCAGCGCAGCGCAGCACCCACCTCAGGAGAGCGACGTACCGGACGCTGCACTCCATCAAGCGTAAGGCAGCAGGGGAACACAGCGTCCCCATCGACGACCTCGTGCTGATGTACGCACAGGAATGGGAGCTGCCCGTCGTCGACGTTGCCCTCCTCCAGCTCGCAGCCAATAAGCTAGAGTCCTCCATCTCAGAGAGGAACACATGAGCAACCAGATGTGGCTGCCCAAGACCGAGACCAAGGTCACCGTCACCCAGGACGGCACAGTCAACGTCTGGGACGAGATGACGATGGAGCTGCGCTCCATCCCTCGCACAGGCTTCATCTCCAGCGCAGCAGACCGGGCTGCCTACGAGACGATCACCGTGACCCCCGACGAGACGCTCAAGAAGCACAGCCGCGACATATGAACCCGATGACCACAGCACGATGGGCACGCCTCCGCCTCAGCATCCTCCGGCGTGACGGCTACCGCTGCCACTGGTGCGGCGCAAGAGCCACCCAGGCCGACCACGTTATCGCCAGAGCAGCAGGAGGCCCGGTGTTCGACCCAGCCAACCTCGTAGCATCCTGCGGACCCTGCAACGGTCGTCGCGGAGCCCAGACCGCAAGGGACCTCCACAACGGTTCTTTTAGAACGCAGAGCACGCTTCGACCCCGCATGGTGAATTCGCGGTCACACAACGTAAGTCTTGAGCAGCATGGCGCGATCCGTCTCTAAGCCTCGCGCTTCGAAGAAGGTCGAGGTAAGGCACGACATTCTGCGTAGGGCCGGGCCGAAGCCTCCACTGAGGACGCTGGAGCTGCCGGAGTGGCATGGCTGGAAGTGGACTCGTGAGGACGCCCGGATGGCGAGGTGGATCGAGCGAACCTTGATCCAGCCGGTGGGCGTCGGGACGGGTGACCCGGTGAAGCTGGCTCGGTTCCAGCGGCAGATCATGAAGCGGCTTGTGGATGCGCTGGCCGCGTTCATCTCGATCAGCGCCGGGAACGGCAAGACGACCTTGATGGCGGCCATCGGGCTGGAGCGCATTGCTCGTGGTGACGACTACGTCGAGGTGGACATCCTCGCCACGAAGGAGGACCAGGCCCGCCGCTTGATCAGCAACGCGGTGCGCATGATCGAGTCGTCACCGAAGCTGCAGAAGGACGGGCTGTTCGATGTGTTCTCCGAGGACAGCATCCTCGTGTACCGGCCGACCGGCTCCAAGATGACGGCCCATCCGGCGAAGCTGTCTGCGGTGCAGGGGCTGAACTACAACCTGGCGTTGATCGACGAGATCAGCGAGGTTCCGCCCGAGCTGGTGACGACGATGATCGCTCGCCTAGGCAAGCGACCGAACCAGCGCGTCATCGGCTTCGGCACGCCCGGGTTTGGCCCGGACAACATGCTGGAGGAGCTGCGCAAGCGGCACCATGCCGGTGAGCTGCCCGCCGGGGTCGAGTTCATCGAGTACGCGGCCGACCCGGGCTGCGACATCTACGACGAGGCCCAGTGGCGCAAAGCCAACCCGGCGATCGAGGCGGGCTTCCTGATCCCCGACTCGCTGGCGCTGAAGGCGGCGGTGATGCCCGAGTACGAGTTCCGCGCGTACCACCTTGGTCAGCCGGTGGACTCGGCCGGGCTGTGGCTGCCGCACCGCGCCTGGGACGACTGCGTGCATGCAGACCCGCCGCGCGACGGCGCGCACGTCGTGCTGGCTGTCTGGGGCAACTACCGACGGCAGATCGCCGTCGTGGGTGCGGCGCTGGACGGCACGGTGTTCTTCGGCTGGATGGGAGAGAAGCCGACGGACCTGGAGCTCGAGAACGTCATCCGCCGGGCTTGCGAGCAGTGGGAGGTCGAGGAGATCATCCACAAGCAGCACATCCGCATCAACATGTTCGAGCGGCTGCTGGACGATGGGCTGCCGGTTGAGCCCTGGCCGTCTGACCTGGCGACGGAGAAGGACTCGACGGCCGAGTTCTACCAGGCACTGATGCAGGGCCAGATCGCCCACGACCACGCAGAGCTGATCGCCGAGCAGATGCGGCGGCTGACGGCGCAGGTCGACCGACAGGGCAATCCGAGGTTGGTGGAGTCTGAGGACGACGTGTCCGGTGCTCTCGCCGTACGGGCAGCCTGGTGGAGGGCACGCGCACTGGCCGAGGTCGACGACACGGAGGAGCTGGTGATCTACTGATGGCGAGAGGATTCCTGTCGCGCATGCTGCTAGGGCCAGAGCAGATCGTCGAGCGCGTCGAAGAGTCAACGGAGCTTTCGGGTCTGATGGGCGAGCTGTCGTCCGACTTCTGGGCCGGTCTGGCGACCAGTTCGTTCTTCGGCTTCAGCGAGCAGCTGACCGAGAAGGTCTGGGTCGCGAACCGCTGCATGCAGCTCAACAGCCAGCAGATCGCGACCATGCCGCTCCGCTTCTTCGGCAACAACGAGCCTGCCTGGGTCTCCAACCCCGACCCCAACTGGTACCCCAACGGCATCGGCGACGCCATCTTCGCGCTCATCTGGTCGCAGTACGGCTACGGCGACGGCTTCATCCTCGTCACCGACCGCTACGCGCAGACCGGGCTGCCGCGCACCTGGACGGTTCTCGACCCCATGCCGATGGACGTGCGCGTCGTCCGCGGAGCGCGGCGCTACCGCTCGGGCAGCGTTGAGCTGAACCCCGACGACGTCATCCAGATCAGCCGCAACCCCGGTGGCGTGCGCGGCACCAGCGCACTCTCTGCCTACGGCAGCTACCTCTACGGGCTGCTGGCTACGGCCGAGATGTCTCGCCAGATGAGCGGCGAGAGCGGCGTCCCCAACACGGTCCTGCGTCCCAAGAAGAAGCTGAATGCGGACCAGGCTGCCGCGCTCCAGGCCATGTGGGCCTCACGCACGTCGGCCCGGCGCGGCGCACCGGCCGTTCTGCCGCCGGACATCGACTACGAGCAGCTCAGCTTCAGCCCGGCCGACCTGATGCTGCTGGAAGTTCAGCAGTTCGATGCGCAGGTGATCGCCTCGGCGTTCGGTGTCCCACCCTACATGGTCAACCTCCCGCTCGAGGGAGGCCTGACGTACCAGTCGCCCGAGATGCTCGGCGAGCACTGGTGGCGGTTCGAGCTGCTTCCCGCAGCTACCCGTCTGCACCGTGCGCTCTCGGCCAACATGCTGCCCCGCGGGAGCTGGGTTGAGTTCGATGCGAAGGCGACGCTTGCGCCGTCCTTCAAGGAGATGGTGGACGCCTGGCTGTCGCTCAAGGCAGCCGGGGTCGTCACCGATAACGAGGTCCGCGCGGCAGTCTTGAGCCTGCCGCCGGAACAGCAGGGCGAGGCTCTGGCGGCGCTCACTCAACCGCCCACAGCGAGTGCATCCCCCGCACAGCAGCAGTCAGCGAGCGTAGTCGCGCTCCGACCGACAGGAGTGAGCACATGAGCCAGTACTGGTGGAGGGTGAACCGCACCGACGACACCGGTTCGTCCGGTGGTATGGAGTTCCGCGAGGTCGTCCACCGCGAGATCAACTTCGACATCAGCCCCGAGGGAGACGGCCGCACGCTGTACGCGCGCATCGTCCCATACAACACGCCGCACCAGGTTGCCGACCCGCCGGACTTCACTCCGTACATGGAGCAGTGGAACCCCGGCGTCTTCGACCGCCAGCTCAAGGCAGCCAACCGCGTCGACGTCCTGCTCAACTTCGAGCACGAGAAGGGCATCGGCGGAGTCGTGGGCCGCGGCGTCGAGCTGCGCTCCGAGACCGATGGGCTGCACGGGACGTTCCGCCTGCTCGGAGGCAGCGACGGCGAGAAGGCACGCGAGCTGGTGCGCGAGGAAATCCTGACCGGCATGAGCCTGGAGGCCGTCGTGCTGAAGTCCAGCCGCGGTGCGAACGGCGTCGTGTCCCGCACGGAGGCCCGGCTGCGCAACGTCGCGCTGTGCCGCAACCCGGCGTTCCCCGGGGCGGAGGTGCTGGCTGTCAGGGAGCAGCCGGAGGAGCCTGTCTCCGGTGACCCCCCTCCCGACCCCCCCGACCCCGGCGATCCAGCGCCGAGCGAGCCGGAGGGAGAGCCGGAGCCGGTGTCCGCGGTCATCGTGCCCGAGCTCGTCGCCCGCGACGACATCACAGCCATGCTCGAGAAGGTCGGCGTGACGCAGCTCGAGCGGCGCACCGTGTCCCGCGCGGTCTGGGACTCGGACACCGTCCGCTTCGACGACGAAGAGTACGAGGCCAGCTGCCTGATCGACCGTGGCGGAGACCGGCCCGCCAAGGAGCGGTGCTCGCTGCCGATCCTGGAGCCGACCGGCGAGGTCAACATCTTCGCCCTCCACTCCGCGGCCCGGCGGCTGCCCTCCACTACGGGCATCACGAACGTGCAGCGGGCCGAGGTCGCCCGGCGGCTGGTGCGCATCTTCCGCCAGGTCGGCGAGGAAGTTCCGCAGCCCGTGGTCGACGCCGCGAAGCGGTAACCGGCCGACTGGGCTAAGGTAAGAAACGAACTAGGCGCACCCCGCTCGCCTCGGCAGTGGCACCCCGCGTAGCGCGCGGCACCCCACCCCGAAGCTGTTGGCACCCGCCGGGTAGATTCTGAACCCAACGGAGGTAAACAGCATGCCTGGAGCACTCGGAGTGACCCGCATGCGTCTCGAGCGGCTTGCCGACGAGCGCGAGCGGACCACCGAGAAGATCACGGACCTCCTCAGCGTCGCCGAGGAAGAGCACCGTGACCTCAACGACTACGAGCAGGAGCACCTGGCGAAGTACCGCACCCGGGTCGAAGAGCTGGAGGCCGAGATCGTCCTCCTCGCCGCCGACGTCGAGCGCCATGACTCCGCCAAGGACGTCTCCCGCCTCGTACGCGACGACGACGACGGCAACGTCGATCAGACCACGCGTGGCTTCGCGGTCGCCCGCGGTTCCCTGCAGCAGCCGGTGGTCTACCGGACGTTCGCAGAGTTCGCGCGCGATCAGATGATCGTCCGGTTCCCCGAGATCGCCCATCTCGCCGCTGGCGAGTCGGATCGCGTCTCGAGGACCGTCGAGGACGCAGCCCAGCGCGTCGAGCGCACGCTGCAGAACACCCTCACGTCCAACATCGGTGGTCTGGTGCCCGCACCGCACATGGCCCAGATCATGGACCTCATCGACAAGTCGCGGCCGGTCGTCAACTCGGCCCGCAACGTCCCGCTCGATCGCGGGTCGCTGACGTACCCGCGCATCACCGGTCGGCCCGACGTTCTCCTGCAGCCCGGGGAGAAGCAGGAGGGCGGTACGGCTCGGATGTCGGTCGTGCTCGACACGATGACCGCCGACACGTACATCGGTGGAGGCGACCTGTCCTGGCAGGCCATCAACTGGTCCTCGCCGGACGCGCTCGCGCTCTGGTTCGACCTGGCGGCAGAGTCCTACGCTCGCCAGACCGAGTCGGCCGCGTGCGAGGTCCTCGAAGGCACGGCCATCGGAACGGTCGGCACCGCGTCCGGTCGTCTCGGCACGGCCGGTACGGAGTCGTTCGCCCAGTGGAGGGCTGCGGCCATCGCGGCCATCTCGCAGGTGTACACCAACACGGCGGGACGGGCGCAGACCGACACGCTCTACCTGGCAGCGAACAGGTTCTTCCAGCTCGCCGGTCTCGGGACCGATCAGGTCCTCCAGGTCTCGGCAGTCGGGAACCTGAACATCGGCACCATGACCGGCACCTGGGCTGGTCTGAACGTGGTCGGGTCGTACGGCTTCGACGCCGATACCGCGATCGTCGGGGACGCATCCGCGTTCCTGGTGGGTGAGACGACCGGAGCGCCGGTTCAGCTCCGGGCCGTGGAGCCCAGCATCGGTGGCATGGAGGTCGGTGTCATCGGTGCCTTCAAGTCCGTCGTGTTCGATCCGCTTCGGTTCGCGCACCTCGGTACGCACCTGTAGCAACACTGCGTGGGGTCAGCCACCTCTCCCCCGGCTGGCCCCACGCTTACCTCGAGAGGAGTGACGATGCACAATGACTTGCTCGGCGTGAGCGACGAGATTGGCCTGGCGCTAGACCGTCGCCCAGCCATCCAGTCGTTCGTGCCCATCACAGGCGAAGTGTTCCTCGAGCTGCTGGACGAGAACGGCGAGCTGAAGATGGAGCAGCGCGTCCACAACCTCGTCGTCGACGCGGGCGAGAACCACATCGCCGACCAGCTCTCGTCTTCGCCGGGTGGCGCGGCCATGGGGTGGATGGCGATCGGGACAGGCTCAACCGCCGCAGCGTTCGGCGACACCGCACTCGGTGCGGAGGTCGACCGCAATGCCCTGACTTCCAGGACGGACTCCGTCAACGTCGTCACCTACGTCGGCACCTGGGCCGCGGGCGACGGAACCAACTCGGCCCTGCGTGAGGCGGGCATCTTCAACGCCGCATCGACCGGCACCATGCTGGCCCGCGCGGTCTACTCCAACATCGACAAGCAGGCTGGCGACACGCTGACCATCACCTGGACGGTCACGATCGGTACCGCTGGCGCGTAACAGCCAGTGGCGATCACTATCGACCAGGGCAATCTAGGAACGGCGAACAGCGCCGGTACGCTGGGCTCCGTAACGGTCACCACCGCGGCCACGGCCGCGGTGGGGAGCTTCATCGTTCTCAGCACCTCGCTCTTTGGCGACGGTTCGGTGTTGACATCGGTGTCCGGCGGTGGGTTGTCGTGGGTCGTTGACCGTGGGCACCTCGGCGCTGCCGCCTTCCGCAAGGCGTGGGCACGTGCGTACGCTCCGGCGGGGCTGGCGTCCGGAACGGTCATCACGCCCACCTTCGACACAACTGACGCTGGCGTCAGCTACACCTTCGGCCTCACCTCCCTGCTCGGCGTGAAGTCATCCAGCCCGCTCGACGTGGCGGATGCGGAAGGTGCGGGCCAGAGCTTCTCGGGCACGAACTCCTGGAACACATCGACGCTTGCCGTCCAGGCTGGCTCGATCGTCCTGGGCAACGCCTCAAAGGATGACGACTCGACAGGCAACACGCCGACCAGCCCCGCAGTTGACGCATGGGACTTGGGCGGCGAAGTCGTCTCCTACCGCATCGAGGCTAGCGCCGGTTCATACAACGTCGCTGGCACGTTCCAGGGAGTGACGTCCGGGGTCTCGATCTTCGCCGGTGCCATCGCCTACCTAGCCGAAGCTACCTACGTCCCGGCGGGAGAAGCTGGCCCGACCCTCATCAACGTACACGCGAACCGGCAGACCTGGTAACGAAGGAGGAGCATGTACTCAGCATCGACCGTGTGCACAGGAGCCGGTTCGACCACGCTGCCTTGCGCGTCACTCATGGGCGTCGCTGGTGGCGGAGGCATCGTCCGCAAGATCACCGTCGAGAACCCCACCACCAGCGCGGTGGACATCGCCGTGCGGCGGCTTACCTCGGCGGGCACCGTGGGCGCGAGCGTCGACGAGCAGAACTGGCAGGACGGGCCTGCCCCGCAGTGTCAGATGTGGCAGGCTCACTCCTCCACCGGCCCGACCATCACGGCCGGGTTCATCGACCGCTACCAGTTCCCGGCGTCAATGGCCGGGGCTGCCGTCGTCTGGACGTACGAGGGCAGTGGCCTGGTGATCCCGAAGGGAACGGCCAACGGCATCGCGATCATCCCAGCGGCCGGTACCGGCCAGCTCGTGGTCGTCACGTTCCAGTGGGAAGAGTAGTGAGTGGCGTTCCCCACCATCCCCACGACTGGTGCTAGCACGCTGCTGCACACCGGGCAGGCCGACACTGTAGCAGCGCGCACCTTCCCGAGCCTGTCGTCTCTGACGAAGAGCGCGGGCGACCTGCTGATCGCAGCCATCGTCTCGTACGAGGCTGGCGTCACGAACGCCTCGTTCGGAACATGGGGTGGCGGCTTTACCGAGTTCCTCGACGTAGGCACAGGCGCGTCGACGATGGGGATTGGCGCAGCCTGGAAGGTGTCCACCGGGAGCGAGACCGGAACCTTCACGGTCACGCAGGCCGCCACGGTCGTTGGCCATGCCGCCATGTTCCTGATGGCGATCCCGGCTGCCTACACAAGCGCAGCGCCAGAGGGAGGCTCATTCGCGAGCGGTACCTCGACGCAGGCAGACCCGGCATCGTTCGTCCCTTCCTGGGGATCGGCCGACACGCTCTGGATTTCGATCGCCGGGTTCGGGGAGACGAGCACCACTGGGTCGTTCACCGGCTGGAGTGCGTCCCCGACGAACTACAACACGGGCGTCGGCCCGGTCACGACCGACGTCGTCGGTGGCATCTCCTGCGGGATTGCGTTCCGGCAGAACACCGCGGCGTCTGAGGACGTCGGCCAGTGGACGGGTGACACGTCCAACACCCGCAACGCCGCAGCTGTGATCGCAGTGCGGCCGGTGCCTCCGCTCCAGATGCCGTTCACCGTCAAGCCCCAGAACTGGCGCTGGCTGTGAACAACCCGATCTTCTTCGCGCTCCAGGCGCAGTTCAACCCTCGGTTCATCCGCATCCCTGGGCTGTTCGGCGGGAAGTACGCGGTCGTCGGGCAGACCGTCACGCCAGCCGACACTGTCGCGCTGTCCGACAGCGTCACGCTGGTCAAGGCAGCCGCCAAGTCCCTGGCCGACACGGTCGTCCTCGCCGACAGCTTCTCGAGGGCGACGACGACAGCTCGTTCCGTCGCGGACTCGGTCGCACTGGCGGACGCCAACACTCGCGTCAAGACGATCCCGAATTCCCTGGCCGATACGCTCACCCTCGCCGACTCGGCTGCAACCGCCAAGACGATCCCGAAGTCTGTGGCGGACACGCTCTCGCTGGCTGACGCGCGCACCTTCGCGCAAGGCAAGGCGGTCACGGACTCGATCAGCCTCGCTGATGCGCGAGCCATGTCTCGTGGCAAGCTCGTCGCCGACACGCTGAGCCTGTCGGACTCGGCTGCCACGGCGAAGACGATCCCCAAGTCCGTCGCGGACACCTTGAGCCTGGCCGACGCGAGGACGATGGCCCGCGGGCTGTCTGTGGTGGACAGCCTTGCCCTCACTGATCAGTTGAGCCGCGTGATGGCCGCGGCTCGCACGCTGACGGACAGCCTCGTCCTCGCCGACGCCAGGGTGTTTGCTCGAGGGCTGCTGCAGGCCGACTCGCTGGCCCTGGCCGACCTGGCCACCACGTTCAAGGGCAAAGCGGTCTCGATCGACGACACGATCGCTCTGGCCGACTCGCTCAGTCGGGTGATGGCGTACGGCAGGACGCAGGCCGACGGCCTGACCCTCGCGGACTCAGCTCTGGACTCACAGGGCATTCGCCTGGGCGACGTCCTCGCTCTGGCTGACCAGCTCACGCGCGTAGCCACGATTGCCCGCGCAGTGGCCGACTCGATCGCGCTGTCGGATGCAGCCTCGTCAGCGAAGACGATCCCGAAGG
>Ga0105248_10000264_pt1 | contig 61726 bp, 82 predicted proteins | sample KBSS34metaG_FD_81524 | JGI IMG/M metagenome (GOLD analysis project Ga0105248, IMG submission 81524) | Switchgrass rhizosphere microbial communities from Kellogg Biological Station, Michigan, USA - KBS S3-4 metaG | ecosystem: Host-associated > Plants > Roots > Rhizosphere > Soil | place... | reverse complement strand
TCGTCGGTGAGCTGGTCCTTCTCCTTGTCGCCGTCGCGCAGTGGGTTCTTCAACTGCTTCCAGCGGTCACCCGCCTTGGCCTCGCCGACCTTCTTGATGGCGAGGAGGATGGCTCGCGCCGTCTCCTTGTCCGACTTCGGGATCAGGAACTGGACGTCGTAGATGTCCGTTCCCTTGGTCTTGTGCTTCCCCTTCGTGGACTCGAACACACGGGGGAACGAGAGGGTTCCGATCCCGGTAGTGAGGTGAACTGTGATCTTTTCTCCGGCCATGGTGGCTGGTCTCATTTCTGTGAGTTGCCCTTGAGGGGCTGGGAGGTGATGCAGGTTTCCGGAAACCGTCCGGTTCGGTACTGCTGTGTTGCGCACGGGGTACCAAGTCTCCCGCTCCCGGTCCCACTAATCACACCTACGGGTTGCCCCGCTAACCGGCCCTTACATCAACACGCACAGTGTATCACACTATGTGATCCACTAAGCCGCTTGGTAGCCCAGTCCCTTGCACTCGATGAGGAACGCCTTGAGGGTGGGCCGAGGGTGCTGCCTCGCGTACTCGTCTGTCTCTGTCTGGTAGCCCATCGCCACCGCTTCGCACTGTCTCTCCCACATGAGGGAGGCGTCCAGCAATAGTGCGCAGATGTGTTCTCGCCACCAGTTGCGGCCGATCCTGCGTCCTCGCTTGTCACGCCTTGTTTCTGAGGGTTCAGGCACGAGGTTCATTCTACCTCCAGGGTCTCCAGTAGCTCGTCCACGTCAGCCCCTGTGAGGGGCGTCCAGTCGGGTGCCGGACGCATGGGTCTGGGCGGTGGTGGCGAGGGCTCAGGGGTGGGTTCCTGTGAGTCTGGTGCTAGGTCTAGCACCGGCTTAGGCGGCACCCATCCTGACGGCGGCACGAATCTGTTGGCCCAGTAGTGGTTAGGCCGGGGCTTGACCTTGCGCCGCTTGCGCTTCCTTGGCTTCGGCTTGGGTTCGGGCAGGTCCGGGGTGAGTGTGTCCTCGCCCGTGCCTCGGTAGACGTACCGTTTGGTCAGTTCCTTGTCAGGCAGCAGTGACCCGGACCAGCCCATCGCCCCGACTCTGCCCCTCGACGTCGGTACGTCGGAGTAGTCGGGCCACATGGCTACAACCGCCGCTGGTTCAACCAGTGGAAGTAGTCTCGGAACTGCACCGACGTCCCGTCCAGATCGCTCCATGTGATGTTGGTCAGGATCAGCGAAGCCACCACTACGTCGCCGTCGTCGCGCTTCTGGAGTAGCACCAGGCGAGTGCCGATCTTGGCCTCGCACTGCGCCATTCCGAGTTTCTGGAAACGCTGGCACTCGGGGCAGTGGCGCTTGCGCCAGGTACGCCACCACTTCACGAGGCGCTTCATCGGTACCACACCACGATCTCCAGACGAAGCACCTGCACGTACACAGAGTGGACAGGGCGGCGGTGCCGCCACCTCCAGTGCCTGCCGTCAGGTCGAGGCTCCGTCCAGTCGATGACCAAGTGCTTGCGATCCACCAGAGGCCGCTTCATGACGGACACTCAATGGAGTAGATGTTGCCGTCCTCGTCCACGTGGGCGTACTGCGGGTCGCCGTCCTCGTCCGGCCCCAGGTGCGGAGCTTCGCGGATCAGGTAGCCACAGCCCGAGCAGTCGAAGTCCTCGGTACCCAGGTGATGAGCGCACGGGCAGATGTGGGTTTTGCCGGTGGACGGGGTGAACATGACCCCCGTGCACCGAGCATGGCTGGACTCGGGGTTCTTGGTGTCCGGGCACTGGCAGTGACCCGTCCAGATCAGGCTACCCACCACGATCACGTCAGCCATCGGACTTGCCCTTGGTTACCGAGGCAAAGAACCCGGCGACGATCCCTCGTGCCTGGTCCAGGTCGAAGCCGTCGGTCATCAGCCCTGCCACCATGGCACCGACCGTCTCACGGAGCGTATCGGAGAGGTCGGCCACGACCGTGTAGTCCATGGTCGGCTTGCTCTTGGCGGCACCCAGGCCGTTGAGCCAGATGCACTCGTCCTCTGGACAGTACAGGTCCTTCTTTTTGCGGTGAAACTCCGCGTGGTCCACTGTCAGATGTGCTAGTGCTTTCATGTCAGTCCTCCTCGATGTCGAACATGTCCTCGGGTGCCTTGCCCTGCCACTTGCTGCGCCGGTCCCCCTCGGGTGCGATAACCGGACGCTTGTCGGGCTTGACGACCAGCCGCTCGACGCGGGCGAACGCCTCACCCAGCACCTTCTCGGCCTGTGTCGGGGAGAGCAGCGACCGTTGCCACAGTTGTGCCGCCTGCTCCTCGGTGAGGATGCCGTGGTCCTTGTTACTCGGGTCCAGTTCCTCGGCAGCCTCCTCGGTCCAGTGCCGGGGCGGCTGGTAGTTGACCAGTCCGTAGCCGGGGATGGCGTCGCCCCGGTAGGCGCGGCGCTGTAGCTCGGCCTTGATCTCGTCGTGCAACTTCACCAGCCCACGGATCTGCGTGTAGTAGCGGGCCAGTTCGTCGTTGGTCAGGGTGATGGTTTCTGGAAACTCGTCGCCACCCATCTCGATCATCACGTCGAACAGTTCCGCCGCTGCCTCCTGGCGGTGGGCCAGCAGAGCAGGGCAGCCACCACGAGCGGGGCACCACTGACAGGTGGAGTCACCGGGGCTGAACGCCGCTCCGGCCTTGGCCCCGCCGAGCGCCTCGGTCAACTTGACCGAGAGCACGTTCTCCTGCCAGTCGAGCAGGTCATCAACCTTCTCGCGCCAGACCTTGATGCCACCCAGCCGGGGCTGCACGATCACGTACTCGACCCACTCCAGCCACTCGGGCAGGCCGTCGTACATCTCGACCACCTCAGCCAGCAGACCCAGCGCGTAGATGCGCACCTGCGGGTTGGCCTCGACGGAGACATCGACACCCTCGCCGTACTTGAGGTCGCCCACAACTAGGACTGGTGCCTCCGGCACCGGCATGACTCCGAGGTCGAGCGAGCCGGTCAGGTCGTAGGTGTCCTCCTCGCCGTTGGTGACAGACAGGAGAGGGATCGTGGCGGTGACCCGTGACTCGATGCGCACGTCGCGCTGCTCGTCCACGTACTGGGCCACGAGTGCCACGTACTCGGAGACGTGGGTCTCCATCTCCTCGTCGTAGTCCTCGCCGTCCGGTGGGTGCACTGCGAGTTCCATCAGTGCGAGGTCGGCCTCCTCCGGAGTGATCTCCCCGAGCAGGACGCGGGCTTGTACTTCTGCGACCGAGTGCGCAGTGGTGCCCTGCCGTGCAGCCTGCGAGCCGGTGGCGTACTCGACCTGCTGGTTGGGGGTCAGGGTTTCCAGAAACGCGCGGCTCGCACCCAGGCTGGCGGTGCACTCCATCCACCGCTCGGCCGCTGACGGGCCGGTACCACGGTGGCCGTCGAAGATGTAGTCACGGGTGCCGGGCAGGCCGATGAACAACGCCTCGGTGAACTGGGGCTTGGACTTCACCTCGTCCGACATCGCGTCGAACTCGGCGGCGAGGTCGATGACGCCAGCGGACAGCACGATCTGGATGTCGTCGGGGTACAGGCTGGCGTCTTGGAATGCGTGGCCTGCGGGCTTGGGGTGCGCGGACTCGACCAGACCACAGCCACAGAGTGGCTCAGTGTCGGCGGTCATCTCCTCCAGGTCCGCGAGCAGTGCGTCGATGTCGTCATCGTCGTCGGTCACCTCGATACCACGGTCGTGCATCATCTCCTCGACCTCGCCTCGGGACAGGGACATCTCTCCGATCAGCCGGTCGACGGCATCGGGGTCGTTGATGTCCAGCGGCTCCTCCCGGCTGAACACGTCAGCCCCGTGGCGGTCAGCGATGGACTGCGCCACCTCCGCCGCACGGCGGGCCTGCGCCACAGCGTCGATCTTCTCGGGCCAGGACAGGGCCTTGGCCTCGGTCTCGTCCCAATCGAACCGGGTGACCAACTCAGCGATGAGTTGCTTCTCGCTCATGCCACCGGGTGCGGTCGGGTGGGCGTCGGGGAACGCGGGGTTCTTGGACTTGCGTGTGGTCACGATGTCTCCTGCCTCTCCAAGTCCTTCTCATACTGCTCGTGGGCCAGGTGGTAGGTGGACAACGGGATCGTCTCCCACTGCTCCCCCATCGGCGCGTCGTCGGTGCCCCACAGGGCGTAGACCACGCTGTCCCAGATCCACACCTTCGCGTGGCCGAGGACCATCCGCTCCATGTCGACGTAGACGTGCATCCCGGGCAGTCCGGGGAGGTCGAGGCTGGGCACGGCGAGGGTGCTCAGTTCCTTCTCGAAGTCCTTGCCCGCTTTGCGTCGGAGGTTCGGGACCACCAGCCCGTTGTGCCCGCCTCGCTTGGACGACACGATCAAGCGGCCATCGTGCACGAGGTCGCCGTCCTGGTCGGTGTCCAGTCGGCCGAACCCGGTGACGTAGGTGTTGTACCCGGAGCCACTGACCCACACCTCCCTCCCGAGTTCGTCGCCCAGGGCGATCCGCTTGATACGGGCATCAAGTGCGGTCGCCTTCCACGCCTCATACGCCTCCACCACAGCGGGGTCGCTGCTTCGATAGGCGGTGTCCTTGCTCATGGCTGAACCTCTCTGTTGGGTCACTCGATTGTACCGCATAGTGTGACACGGTATGGGTTTCCGGAAACGTCAGCGGCTGAGCACCAGCCACAGGATCAGCAGGCCGAACAGCGACATCACCCCGATGCTGACGGGAGCCGCGACCAGGATTGCGTAGAACACAGCGTGCGATTCGGCGCGCTGCTGCCGGATCTGCTCGTCCATCACTCCTCCTCAAGGATGTTGTGGCCGGGGCACCTGAGAAACTCACCCTTCACGTCGTCGTACTCCCGGTAGTACGCATGCTCAAGGATCTCGTTGAACTGGTCGACCGTGACGGCGAACCCGGCACAGCCCCCGGCGTCGAGCACATGCTGGACGAAGGTGCGCTGGAGCAGGGTGGGCCCCTTGCGCAGGGCGCGCTCGACGGAGCCGCCGTAGTTCTTCTCGTGCTTGACCTCGATGGCGTAGTACACCCCGTCGAGGCAGCCGGTGAAGTCGCTGACCCCGGCACGGGAGAACTCGGAGCCGTGGTTCTTCACGATCACCAGCCGGTCGCCGTAGTCAGCGATGCCCCGTTTACGCATGTCGTTGCAGCGCCGGGTCTCTGGTCCCTGCTTGCCCGCCATGTCAGTGTCCTCTCGGGGGCTCGAAGATGAGTGCGGCTCGGTCACCCTCTATGACGGGCACGCCGAGTACGGTCGGCTCGGTCAATGGGACGGAGAGAAGCAGGGCCTTTGGGAGCATCACGGCGGTGGGGCGCAACCTCGTCATCTTGTCGATGGTGTCAGCCAGCGCCATCAGCGGAAGCACAGCCTCACGGATCGTCGCTAACTGTGCCTTGCTCAGGGATGGTGTTGCCATTACAAGTCCTCCTCATCTTCTAGGTCCAGCACCCATGGTGTGTCCTGTTCCCACAGTGGGCCGGTCTGGCGGTTTCTGGAAACGGTGCTAGCCCTAGCACCGGCCGGTGTTGCTCTGCGTCTGACCATCCTGTTGAGCAGCTTCACCCACAGCGGAGCGGTGACCAGCAGGAGGAGGATCAGCACAGGATCACCTCGCGCTCCACGCCATGAACTCCTCGTAGTTCATGTCGCCCAGGCTGTCGGCACCACAGGTGGAACAGCGCACACCGTCGTCGGTGCGCTCGGGCTTGTGTGCCAGCGACAGGACCAACTGCATCCAGTTGGGCAGCCGATACCAGACCGGTACCACCATCCCCCCTCTGACGTAGTAGTCACGGCACACGGCCACACCGAAGTCGTCCTTGACCCTGAGGATCATCGGGCACACCGACAGGGCGTAGCGGCAGCACTCGATGTGGAGTGGTGCCTCGCTGTACGTACCCAACTGGAAGCGGCCGGGGAAGCAGGCGAACTGGTCCTTGGCGATCCTCTTCCCGCACAGTTGGCACTTGCGGTTGGCGATCATGTCGATCACCTTGTCGTCATCGATCTGGCCGAACAGCGGCTTGGTGTGGTCGTTGTTCCACTTGACGTTGGCTGCGACGAACATGCCCTTGTAGTAGATCCGATCCTTCTTGCTCACCCGGTCGGGTAGCTCGGGCCGGTTTCTGGAAACCTCAGTCGTCATCGCTGTCCTCCTCATCCAGCCAGCCGTCCTCCTCATCCAGCCAGCCGTCCACCTCGCGCTGGTCCTCTTGGTCCATCTCCTCCAGCACCGCGTCCACAAAGAACACAGCCAGCACCACCACGAGCAGAAGCAGCGGCACGATGATGGCCCAGCCAGGGACGAACTGTGTTTGAACGAGTGCCGTCACGGTCAGCGCAGTCATGAGCGCACCCCCGCAGGCAGAGCGGGACACTGGCCCCGGTCGTGGTTGTCGGCGTAGCCACAGCCGGGGCAGACCACGTGCTCGCTCCGGACTGGTGCGTCGTAGACCAGCACCATGTTGCGCTCGCGGAGCATCTGCTCCCACGTGTACCGGTACTTGCCCCGGTGCCACAGCCCGTCCGAGAAGTACCGCTGCCAGGCGTCGCCGTAGATGCCGTTGACCAGCACCACCAAGGCAGGCTCCGGTTCCGGGCACCGACCAGTACGGTAGTAGATGACCCGTCCGTGGGTGTTGGTGATGTGCACCCCTCTCTGCTCGGTCATCGCTGCACCTTCACGTCCGTGATGGTGTAGCCCTGGCCCATGTCACCGTTTCCAAACGTGCGCTCGGCGTCGGCGAGGAAGTTCTCCACTCCCTCGGTCCTGGTCACGTCGAGCGTGATCACCACTTGTACCTTCATGTCCTGTCCTCCTGGTTTCTAGAAACTGCCGGGGTTGTTGATATCGAGCAACTGGGCGGCGACCTGCCACACCTGCTCGGGCCGACCCTTCTCGTACTTCATGAGTTGGGTCTTGCCCCGCTGGATGCGGCACTGGTGCAGGAGGTCGGGCAGCTTGGTGCGACGGGTGCTGTACCCGGCCGGAACAACCGACAGGATGTTGACCCCTGCCTCCAGCGCACGGGATGTGTACCGCACCAACTCCTCGTTGACCTGCCACAACTCCCAGTCGGTGAAGTGCACGAGCAGCCGGTTGCTGGGCTCCGCCTTGAGGTCGAAGAACCCGGGCATCTGCTGCTCGACGTCGGCCAGTGCAAGGTGCATGGCGCTGGTGCCCTGGTTGCAGTCGTACTCCTTGAGCCCCGGCACCTGCTCACCGGGCTTGAGGATCACCCGGGACCTGTCGCCCCAGTGGACCAGGGTGCACCGGATCTGCGTGCCTCGACCGGCGAAGTTGCGCAGGTCCAGGCACGCACTCGCCAACGCCCACGAAAGCAGGGCTGATGGTGCCTGCAACTGGTTCATGCTGGAGGATATGTCGACCAGGATGGCGACGTCAACGGGCGGGCTCGGAACAGTGGTGCGCTTGGTCCTGCGGAAGAACTGCGGCTCCCGCCTCCCGCCGTCCGCACGCCATGCCGCATACAGGGAGGCGTCGATGTTGGCCGAGGGCTGGTCACTCAACAGCACCTTGTTCGCCTCGGTCGGCTCGATCAGTCCACGGAGGAACTGCTCGGCTCCCCTCTTGACGTCACGCTCGTCCTTGGTCGGCACCCGGTAGCCGCGCTCGTCGGTGGTGCCCGGACCCTTGCCACCTTTCAACCCACCTTGAGCGTCGATCTTGTCGCTGGTCTCCTGTGCCTCCTCGGTGGCCTTGGCCTTGGCCGTGCCCTCGATGTCAGCCAGTGCCTTGGCGAGAGCCTCGGACTCGGCGGTGCTAGGGCTAGCACCCTCGCTCTCCCCATCGTCGGTCTCGTCCCCGTTTCCAGAAACCCCGGCACCGGGCTCCGTACCCTCGCCGGGATCTGAGGGGTCCGAGTCGCCTTGCCCCTCCGAACCCTCGTCGGCCCGCCCCTCGCCCGCTGACGGCCCGCTTCCGGCAGGCTCAGCCCCCTCCCCCTGGCAGCCACCACTCGGCTGAGCGTTGCTGCCGTTGGGGTAGAGCATGTCGAGGATGTCCCGAGCAGTGTCCACCATGTAGGTGCCGTAGTCGTCGGGGCACAGGATCATCATGGTGATGGCGCTCATGATCCGAGCAGCCAGGGTGTTGGCCTTGCTCACGTCGTGCCCGTTCTCGTCCATCTGGTGGTCGACGATGGCGCGGTGCACGAACTGGTTGAAGTCGCCCACCCACCGGGGTAGCTCGTGGTCGGTCCACTGCGCCACGCCGATCTGCTTGCCAGCCCGCAGCACGTAGGACTCGATGATGTCCATGATCTGCTGGTCGGGGTCGTTGCTCAGGTTGGTGAACGGGAGCAGCGCAGCGGTGGCGGCGCGCATGGTCCAGGCCAGCCCGGTCGCACCGATGTCGTCGGCGTCACGGGCGATGAAGCCCTCGATCCTGGGCTCTTCGAGCAGCCGTGCGAACTTGAGGGTCTGCTCGGTGACGGGCTCGCCGGAGTGGATCGACTGGTGGCTGTGCACGAACGATGCGATGGCCTCGGAGGTGCGGGGCTGCCAGTGGCTGTGCCGTGCGTGGCCCGTCTCGTGCAGCATGCACCCGGTCAGCACCGCCTCCTGCTTGAGCCGGAACGGGGTGACGGTGAGCAGCACCCGGTTCGGGTTGAGCAGCAGCCTGTCGATGTTGACCAGGAACTCGTGCTTGTTGTGGTCGCAGCGGGCGAACGGCGACACCGGCGACGGGTCGCCGAAGCGCAGCACCGCGTCACCCCATCCCGACCAACGCCGCATCAGGTGGGACAGCACGCGCACGGCCTCGCCGCTCACGTCCACGGGCGGCGGGGCAGCGGGGGCGAACTCACCCAGCGCAGCCTCCACCAGTTCCTTGAGTCCCTTGCTCATCAGGTCCATCTCACTTTCTGTTGGGTGTGGTGCTAGGACTAGCACCGGGTTGGTTTCTGGAAACCTCTCAGCGGTCAGCCAGCCAGGACAGGAAGTACACCAGTCCGAAACAGCCGACGCCGATGACGCCGCCGAGCAAGATGTACCACATCACTACCTCCGGACGCCGTTGATGTAGCGGCGGAAGGTGGACGGGTCCACGGGGTCCTGCCTGAACTCGATCAGCGTGTGGCTGGACGCGCTTGTCGGCAGGTCGATCTCGTACATGGTGTCCTGCTCGCCGGGTGTCTTGCCCACCCTGATCCCGTTGATGGCGAGCGGCTGCATGTGCATCACCGCACCACCAGACGGCCGTCGTTGCGCAGGTTGCCGCCGAGGAACCCCATGACCACCTCGCGCACGGCCTGGCGGTCGGACTCGGGGCAGTGCTCGGGCAGGAAGGCTGACACCGACTGGTCGATGACACCCTTCTCCATCCAGTAGTTCGCCATCCGCAACTCACGGATGGCAGGACGCCAGATGCCCTGCCCACCGAGCGCCTCCCACGCAGCGACGATGCTCTCCTCGATGCCGAGGTCGCGCAGCAGCCCGCCGTCCGTCTCGATGTGCAGCGTCGTGGACGCAGCCCGGGAGGCGAGCGGCTCGGGCAGCGAAGCTCCGCGCACGAGCGGGTTGGACGAGAGCGCCAGCCGGAAGTTCGGGTGGATCTCCAGCGGCGAGGCGTCCACGTTGCCCTCCGGCAGGTAGCGCCGACCGTCAGCGAGCGGGTAGAGCAGCGGCTTCACCCCGTCCATGAGCAGCAGCACCTCATCCCCGTACAGCAGGTGCCCGTGCTTGGCGGCGTACGGGATGGGGCCGAGGGTGTACGGGGCGCGCACGCACTTGGAGGTGAAGTCATCGTGCCCCTCCTGGTGGTCATGCCCGTGTACCGTGCAGTCGCCCTTGCCCTCGCCGACGAAGCGCAGGAACAGGGAGTCCTTGGTGTGGTCAGGGGTGAACACGACGGTGGTCACCTCACGGTCCGAGTGCGTGGCAGCGGCCTCGATCAGCGCCGTCTTGCCGGTGCCCGGGTCACCCAGCAGGAGGATGCAGCCGATGATGTTGCGCGGTGCCTCCAGCCAGGACACCAACGTCTCGACGTCGGAGTCGTGCGGCCCGATGCCAGCGCGTGAGAGGTAGAGGTCCGCCTCGTCCATCTCGATGGGCTTGCGATTCTTGCAGCCGGACTTGTTGGGGCAGCGGAACACGCCCTCCTCGTCGGCCACCGCTCGGGTCTGGCACACGGGGCAGTTCGGCTTGAAGCGGGGGAACTGCCACCGCTCGACGGTGGACTCCGGCCCGCCCTGCTGCCACGGGCCGACCGCCCCGTTCTGCGCAAGCAGGTCGTCGATGTCGTCTCCGGTCAGTGGGGAGAAGGTGGGTGTGGTCATGTCGTGCCTTTCTGTTGGGTGTGTTTCTGGAAACGCTGTGCTGTGTTGTCCCTGAGAACCGTGCTAGCCCTAGCACCACTCAGGTGCATAGCGTAACACAGTATGGAACTCTGAGCCGGTCAGCTCGCACAGCGAGCAGTGCCACTGGATTCAGCAGGGCACTGCTCGCTGTAGGTGTGACCGGTTCAGCTAGCTTGTCAGCCGCGCCGGACCGGGCCGCGACGGACGGGCTTGGGCTTGGCCGTCTTGGCGGCGGGGGCCGGGGCCTCCGCCTCGGGCTCGCCAGCGCCCTCGTCCAGCCCCTCCAGCAGGTCGTCCATGTCCGTGTCGGGCTCGACGTCGAACAGGTCCTCGGCCACCTCGTCCTCGACCGGCGCGGGCTTCGCGGCGGGCTTGGGCTTCGGCTTGGCCGGGGCCTTCTTGGCCGGGGCCTTCTTCGCCGCCGCCTTCTTGGCGGGCTTGGCCTTGGCAGCGGCGTCGGCCTTCGCCTTGCGCTCGGCCTCGGCCTTGTCCTTCGCGGCCTGCGCCTCGGCGGTGGCCCGCCCGTTGATCTCCTGCGCCACGGCCCGGAGGAACGCACGGTGGGCCGGGGTGTTCTGGAGCTCCGGCGTCGCGCCGTTGAGCACGTCGAGCAGCACGCGCACGGCCTCGTCCACGCCCTTGGCGAGCACGATCTTCGCCGCCGCCTCGGCGGTGGTCGCCGTGCGCGGGGGCTCGATGGCCGACGTCGCCTCGTCAGCGGCGGTGTCCTCCTCGGCCTGCACCTTGACCGTCTTGGTCAGGCGGGTGGCCTCGGCGTACGCCTTGGACAGGTTGGGGTAGCTGGCGAGCACGAGCCCGTTGCCCTTGACGGCGAGCGCGACGCTCTTGATCTTGGAGGCGTCACCCTTCCTGTCCTTGCCGAGGATGTCGAGCACGGTGGCGTACATCACCTCGGCGTACACGTCCACGTCGGAGTTGTCGAGCCACTCCTCGATGGCCGACTGGGCACCGGCCCAGAGCAGGGCGCTCGCCTTGGCGCGACCCTTGTTGGAGCGGTCGAGCAGGGTGGCGCTCTTGGCGAGCGTGTCCTGCCACGAGCCCGGAACGAACTCGGGCTTCTCGGTGGTTGAAGCGGGTGCGGCGGCGTTCATGTGGAACCTTTCTGTTTCTGGAAACCGGACTGTCCGATGTTCCTGTTGGGTGAGGCCGAGTGCCCCAGTGACCCGACACGGTGTGTTGGAGTGCTAGTCCTAGCACCGTGCCAGTCAAGTGCCACTCGGATGAGACGTGGTGTACCCCCTGATGACAACGTAATACCGTGTCACGGTATCTGTCAAGGGGTAGCGCCCACCTTTCTCAGTTGGTGTCGTCGCCGGGTCCGTCGAGACCGAACCCTCCCCGGAGAACCTTGTCCTGGTCGGGGTGAGCACCGAGCCACGCAGCGGCCTCGTCGTGGGTGGCGAACCGTCCGACCTCGGCGAACGTCGACGCCTCCACGCGCTCCATGTCGATCACTACCCACGGCAGCACCGGCTCGACGTTCGGCACCTGAGCGATGATGTCCATGCGCACCGACAGGGTGCGGTAGCGCACGGACTCCGGCATGTCGCCGTGGTCCTCGCCGTCCGTCGCGGCCTGTGCAAAGGCGGCGATGGCCTTGCTCAGGTTGTCGCCGTCGTACCACATCACGTCCACCTTCTCGGTGCCCTCGATCAGTGCGATCACGGTGTAGTTCTTCATGGTGTTGCCTCTCTGTTGGTTTCCGGAAACGGTGCTAGGTCTAGCACCGCTCACATGTGCCCCGCCCGGTCGACGCACGTGGTCTCGGACAGGGGCAGCCCGTCGCACGGGGCCTTGGCCCCCTCCTCGATCAGGTACAGGCAGCCCTGCTGACGGCTGGTCGTCTGGCTGTAGTGCTGGCGGGACTTGTGCCAGCCCTTGGTCAGCGAGTACCAGGCGATGGGCGTGGCCCACGACCAGACGATGTAGGCGATGTCGTCGGTCGTGAAGAACAGGTCACGCTCGGGACCGGGCGGCATCGTCCCGGCGCTGTGGTGGGTGCCCGGGTGGACGCGCCGACCGGAGCAGTTGCTCCCGTCGAAGTCGATCATGTCGGCCACGAGGCGGGGCATCGTGCGGTAGTTGGAGCGGACGGGTGCGGTCATGGTCCTGCCTTTCTGTTGGGTAGGTGCTAGGTCTAGCACCCTACTGCTCGGTTGCTTGCTCGGTCTCCATCCGCTGGGCGTTGCGGTACGCCTCGTTGAGGCAGCCGTACGCATACGGGTTCAGGTCGTAGTCACGGGTGGCGAGGGCGACCTTGCGCATCTTGGACGCCGCGCTCTTGCGCGGCTTGCCCACGGCGTCGAGCGCTTTGGCGTACAGGTCAGCCGCCTCGGGGTCAGCGTCGGCGTTCCACTCCTCGATCAGTGCCTTGGCGCCTGACCACAGGTAGCGTCCCGCCCGCTGTCGGGCAGCGGCAGCACGGGCTGCCTCCTCGGCAGCGGTGCGCGAGTCGTGCAGCAGGCGCTGCCAGGTGGGCACAGCCATGCGTCTCACCTCCTATCGGTTGGGTTGCGGTGCTAGGACTAGCACCTACTTGTCAGCTTGGGTTTCCAGAAACCGGGCCAGCCTGTCGAGCGGATGCACCACCCACCAGTACAGGCAGGCTTGCGCCAGCCTCACGGCTTGAACCCCTGCTCCTCCAGCCACACGCGCAACTGACGGCGAGTGGTGATGTTCTCGGGCAGGGTGCGCTCGGTGTCAGCGATCCACTTGCGCGCTCGGGCAAGCTGGCTGTCGCTCAGCGACGCGCCTCGGGGCTGCACCGGGTAGTCGGCTTCCTTGATATCGGTGCTAGGGCTAGCACTCTGCTCACCGTGGGCCAACTCCCGTGCCCACCCCTCCAGCACACGACGGGCCATGACGTACGGGCTCACGCCAGCCACCGCAGCCTCGGCGTACAGCACGTTCCACGTGCCCTCGCCCACGCTGATCGGGCCGACGCGGAACTTACGGGTGCTCGACCCCTTGGCAGCGTCGCACGAGCGGCACAGTTGCGAGCGGTGGCGTGTTGGTTCCTTGGCACCGCCGCACTGGGCGCAGACATCGGTGCCCTTGCCTGACGGGCCTCCCTTGAGGATCACCGGACCATCCCGATCCCCGGTGCCCGGTGCAAGCCACCGCCGTAGATCCCGCCCTTGGCGCTGATGCACAGGGACGGGGTGTCGACGGGCTGTGGACCCCGGTGCGAGCCTGCCGCGTGCCTCGGCTCGCTGTGCTCGTACACCCAGTCAGCCCGTGACGGTCCGTCCGTGACGGACAGGAAGTCAGCGTGCGCAGCGAAGTGGATCATGTAGTGCCTACCGCAGCAGGCGTCACGGTTGGTCTCCTCGCCCTGGTCACGGCGCTTGTGCTCGGCGGGCTTGTCGCACCACGAGCAGTAGACGACCTTCATGGCTGTGCCTTTCTGTTGAGGTGCTAGGGCTAGCACCGTTTCTGGAAACCCTGTGCCCCGGATAGGAGTTGCACCTGTCCACTACCCGACTCGGGGAGGCTACCGTCACACGCGGCGGTGACCTTATTAATGCTCAGTGTCCTACCGTCACCTGCCCGTTGAACGCACCCAGCAGCGACATGCAGTCGTCCATCTGCTTCGGGCAGGTGAAGTGGCAGTACGGGTCGCCGTCTCCCTCGGGGATCACGACGGTGTGCCCGTTGTCAGCCGCCGACAGGGCAGCGGCGATGGCGAGCAGCCTCACGACTCGACGCTCACGATCCGCAGCACGGGCGTGGTGTGCACGCCCTGCCCCTGCCAGCACTCACCGATCACGGGAATCCGCATCGGGGTCTCGGTCAGGATCATGCCGGGGTAGCTGCCCCCGACGCAGACCAAGGTCTCGGTCTTGCGCTCGTAGACGTAGGTGCTGTTCATCGTCTCGACGCGGAGCATCATGACGGGTCCTGCCTTTCTGTTGGGTAGGTGCTAGGTCTAGCACCGATCGGTTCAGCATACAAGCGTATGCTAGACTGTCGTTAACGCCAAGCAGCGAGTATCCGCTGCGATGCACGGCGGAGCAGTGGAGGGATGGCGTGGCCCGGAATCAAAGGGAGGAGCCAGCCGACTCCCGCAGCGATCAGCTCCGCCACGTGCGAGCGACGTCCGACCACCGGGGAGGGTCTGGGCTTTCTGTGTTTCTGGAAACTCCCTTGTCTGCCCTGTCACCCTCTTGGTTGACAAGGGGTGGTAGCCTCACCGCTCGTAGGCACGTCAGGGCGCTACGCAGAGCGGTGGGGTGTCGGCCTCCCCAACCTCCAGTCGGCCATCCTGGCCCGTGCCCTCTCCGTCGACTCACCCCATCGGTAGCTGGGGCGCTGTGTCACAGCGTCAAGTCCCCATCGAGTGCTAGGGCTAGCACCGGCCACAGCGCAGCCTCGGACAGAGGTCTGCTGCTCCGGTGCGAGAACGGCGCGGCCGGTCATGCAACACGCTCCCTGGTCGGCGGCGTCAGCCACACGTAGAGCAGTCCGGCCTGCCACGCCATGTTGGCAAGCACGTGCGGAGCCACAGCGATCATCGGCGCGATGTAGTGGCCGATCACGCCGACCACCCCGGATTGGTCCAGTAGTACGGCGAGCGGTTCCATGCTGACCGTGCGCCGGTGCTGTCCCGTTGCGTGGCGGTCAGACGGGTTGCCTTGCTGCGACGGATGGGTGCCGCGAGCGGCGTGCCGGGGTCGGTGCGGAAGTGGCGCATGTCCGGAGCGCGCACGGGTCGCTGCGCAGCGCGTGCTGCCAGCTTGGCGCGGTCCACCTGTCGGCCGTTCATCGGACGGGTGCCGCGTGGTCGGTGTTCCACTGGTGGTGCGCCTGGACGGCGAGGTGCTTGGGCTTGTACATGGTGCTGTCCTTTCGGTTTCTGGAAACGACTGAGCCTCTGAGCCAGCCGACCCGGTGCTATCCCTAGCACCGGGTCACTGGACTGGGGATCAGGCGACGGCGGTCAGGTCGGCCTTGAGCGCGTCCATGACTGCCGCGACGATCTGGTCGGTCGGGATTTCGCCCTTGTTGTGCGCGTTCGCAGCGGCCTGCTTGACCAACTTGAGCCAGTCGGTGTTCTTGGTGGTCTCGTCCTTGTCGAGAACCGAGCGCATGCCGTTGCCAGCGGCCTGCACGGCGTTGCCGAAGCGGGTGCGCTGACCGTCCTGCTTCTGGACCTGTGCGTCGTTCGGGTAGGCGAGGATCGCCAGCGCCAGCGCGTGGTCCTTGACGGTCTCGCGGGTGACGCCGTTGTCGTTGACGTAGGCGAGCCACGTGCCGCGCGCCCGGACGGCGTAGCGAACGGCCTTGACGGCAGCGTCGGGGTTGATCGGGGTGATGGTGGTGTCGGTCATGGCAGGTACCTCAGTCCGAGGATCATGCCAGCGAGCAGAGCAACGATCATGATGATTGCGAGCACGATCATCGGGCTTTCCTTTCGTGTTGGGTGGGTGAGTCAAACGACTCCGGCAACGTCGGTGCTATGGATAGCACCGACGCTGCAAGTAGGTTTGACTGCCTCTTGCTTTGCCTGCCGTAGTGCAACCTCCGGTCGCGTAGCCAGTCCGTTGTCTCCGTTGCGCTGGACTTCCGCTATTGGGTTTCGTGCCTATCGGCCGTGCTCTGTGCCCTGTTGTGTCCCCACCGGTTCCCGTTCACTCTCAGCGCCGTGTGGGTGGCCCGGGTCAGTCTCCGGGCGGCACGTTGTCTCAGGCCGCGTGCCTCGCCTCCGCTCGCCTCGCACCTTGCGAGCGGGTCACCTATTGAGTTGCCCGGGGTACGACGGCCATATGCCGTGATCGCCCATCGCCCACCACGTGTCATGGCAGGGGTCGCGCCTCGCCGGGCGCCGTGCCTCCTCTCCGCTCGGCCGGTCGACCGAGCACCTCCAACCTGACAGGGGCCATAGGGGTACGCAAGGGTTTGGGCGAAATTGGCCCCATAACGAACACCACCGCCCCACATTGACACCGTTTCCAGAAACCCATATTGTGGTACACTATGAGGGCGCGGGGAGTAGACGACCTGTCTCCTCCAACCGCAGTAACGGCCCGCAGCCCTTGTGACGAGGTTCGAGTAGGGGTGCACACCGAAAGACGGGTATCGGACTGGCGCTGGTCGTTAGAGGCACCCCTGGCTCTGCACCTCCGACGGCGGGTCAGGGGTGTCTCGCCGTTTCTGGAAACCGCCGACGCGCTTGTCTGGTAGCAGTGGCTCCGTGGATGCTGAACCACGCCGACCCACGGATGTTGTGGTACCGTATACACAGCGGCCATTGGTCGGTTCAGTCCGCTTACCAACAAGACCGACCCGGAGCCCCTGTTGCGCGGCCTGGCCGTCACGTCCCGGGGGCTCCGTCCATGCGTGCTGTACCTTGTGACACATGCTGCTGCCAGGAGTCTGTGCAGGACTGGGGCTCGTCTCACCGCACGTGGCCTATCTGCCTGCGCTGCTGCCGTTGGAGGCGGGCAGTACAGATCCGGTGTCCTGGTTGGTGAACTACGGGGTTGCCGGAGTCGTGATCGCGCTGCTGGCTATCGGGCGTTTCCGGACCAAGCAGGAGGTCGACGGGCTGAACTCCCAGCTTGCTGACGCGCGCTCGGAGATCAAGGCGAAGGACGCCGCGCTGCTGGCGATGATGCAGCAGGTCACCGGCCACACGCTGCCGCAACTGGGGCATCTGGCGGATGTCCTTGAGAGGCTGTCACACCCGAACGAGACAGCGAGCAACACAGCGCTCAAGGCGCAGATAGACAAGCTGGCCGCTACACTTGCGGGGCTGGACGAGCGCGCAGGGGGCGCATAGAGCCATGCACATTCCGCACATCGGTGGACGCAAGACGCCGTTCATCCTGCTGACCGCACGGGACAACACCGTCGCCAACCAGTTGGTCGAGGTGTACACCCTTGTGGACGATCTGCATGCCGTCACGGACCGGGTCGAGAAGAAGGTCAATGTAGTCTTGTCCCAGTTCGGCGACACCCCCACACCCGCCGCCAGCAACGCAGGGAGCAACGATGCCCGACCGTGATGTGCCTGTGACACCGCTGTTGGAGGCCATGGAGGTACTGAGCAAGCACGTGGCCGATCTGGTCGAGAAGCTCGACATCGGCGCGGCCACCGCCTCGGAGTTGAAACGCCAGTCGTGGTGGACGCGCTTCCTGCTGGGGATCGTGACCATCACCGTGGTGTTCGGCGTGGTCGCTGGCGGCTACGCGATCAAGTCGAGCCACGACGAGGCGAAGCGCAACTGCCAGAACGCGAACGAGAGCCGGGACGCGAACCTGGCGCTGTGGACCTACGTGCTCACCGTGGCCGAGGGGAACGCGCAGGGCAAGGAGGCCAAGGCGCGGATCACCGCGATCATGGACTGGACCCAGATCCTGTATAAGGACCACGACTGCTCCAACCTGGACAAGCGGTACAAGATCCCGCCCCCGCCCACACTCGGGCCTGGCTGATGCCTGACACTCCCCAGACAGCAGAGCAGACGCAGAGGACCCGGGAGAACGACGCAGGGATTCTGAGGGCCGAGCGGCTGTCGGACGCCGACATGCTGGCGGTGGCACGGCACCAGCGGATCAACCTGATCTGGGAGTACACGCAGGCGTTCATCGCATGGGCCTGCGTGATCGTGGCGCTGGGGTCCTCGCTGTACCTGATCTTCACCGGCACCGAGCCACTGGCCGAGCGCGCCTACCAGTTCGTGACGAACATCGGCCTGCTGGTGATCGGGTTCTACTTCGGCCGGACGAACCACACGAGACCGACCGGCGCGTTAGACTGACCTCAGGTCGGACGCACCCCGTGGGTGGCCCGCAGCCTCCGTAACAGACGCTGTTTCCAGAAACCCACCACGGAGGTAGAGCAATGACCGACTTCGTACAGTCCGGCCCCGACGCGGGCCTGCCCATCGGCACCCCGTTCCCCGAGGAGATCGGCAAGGTGTTGGCGAACTTCTACGTGGAGTCCGTCACCAAGCGCCCGAACAACGTGGGCTCGGTGGTCCTCAAGGTCGTCAACAAGGGGCCGAACAACTGGTCCCAGTACTCGCCTGCGGGCACCATCGAGCTGACCACCGTCAACCCCCGGGCGATGGCCTGGTTCGAGGCTCACATCGGCAAGGACACCCGGGTGACCTTCGATGACATCCCGGCCGATGAGTAAGTAGTACCCTGTGCTCGTGACCCACTGTGGGTCACAGCAGTCCCGCTGAGGGGCTGCCCCAACTGATGGGAGAAGCACATGGGTGATGTCGCCTACGTCTATGGCGAGCACAACGGCTCCGAGTACCGCTCGGTCGAGGAGGAGTCGTCGGACGGCAAGTGCAGCGGTGTCGAGTTCAAGACGCACTGGGACCCGCGCATCAGCGTGCAGCGCATCGCTGGAACCGTGCAGGTCGGGATCGTCCCGCCCTCCGACAAGGACTCCACACGCGAGTTCGGGGTCTGGAACCATGACGACGGCCAGTTCCTGTCGCTGAACCGCTCGGGTCTGAACCGCCTTATCGAGGCGTTGCAGGAGGCGGGTGCCACGACCTACGGGCGTGATCGCTGGTAAGACTCCGCAGTGTCCGTCTGCGGTTGGTGAGGAGCCCCAGGGGATGGTGCCCCTGGGGCTCTGTCGATTATGTTGTGGTACGGTATCCGGCATGTCATGGCCCACCACGGACGATCCGCGCACGGAGTTCATCACGCTCCGGCTCACTGTCGCTGAGGCGGCGGACCTCGACGCCTACCGGCAGGCGGGCAACTTCAAGTCCCGGTCGGCCGCTGTCCGCAACTGCGTCGACCGGGTGGTCGCCGCCGAGAAGAAGCGCAAGAAGCGGACGAAGGGGGAGACGGGATGAACGTGACGCTGGACGTCAAGGCGCTGTGCGTCTGCCCGAACCCGCAGTGCCGGGTCGTGCACTTCACCGCTGGCACGGCCGGACCGCGCTGTCCCGCCTGCTATGCGTCCACCACCAACATCGTGGACCGGGTGCTGGGATGATCGAGGTCATGGTCTGGACGGCCATCTTCTACTTCATCCTGGCTGGCACGCGCGACATCTTCTTCCGGAGGCCCTGATGACCGAGGGGCACAAGCACCGGATCGTGAAGGTGCGCAGCCGATGGATGTGGTTGGTGCGCCGGGTGTTGCGCAAACCACTGTGGCACTGCCGTGACATCGCCCGAGTAGATCGTTCGCCGTACCCGTATGGTCCCTGCCCACTGACGTCAGGGTCCGAGCCGACCTGCTGGACGCTCAGCACCTTGGGTATCCTGCACCGATGGACCGGGCTGACGTTGGAGGTACCTGATGACGACGATGGACGATCTGGACGATCTGCTGCCTGACGACCTGCTCCCGTCCCCCAAGGGAGCAGCCAAGCCGCTGGCGCGGACCCAGAAGCAGATCGCCGCCGCTGCCGCGAAGGCGGAACGTGACCGGTTGGACGCAGAGCGCACCGAGGCAGAGACCCGTGCTGAGGCGGCGGCGAAGCGGCTGGCACAGGTCGTGAACCTGACCATTGCGGGCTACTCCTACGACGAGATCGGCGCTGCCATCGGGGCCACCGGCACCGAGGTCGAGCGGATGCTCAACAACGACGTGGAGCGGTTCGTCCGAAACCAGTCGAGCCTGCGGGTGTGGGTGCGCAAGTTCGTCTCCGGCAAGTACCTCGGACTGCTGGACAGCGTGTACGACGAGGCCACCGACAAGAACAACAAGGACCAGTTGGAGTACCACGTCGCTGCCGTCCGGGTGCTGGAGCGGATGGCGAAGCTGCACGGTGCCGACATGCCCACCCAGTCCGAGGTCAAGGTCGAGGCCAAGCCCGAGGCCGTGGAGGAACTGGTCAAGCAGTTGGCCGCTGGCCGGGGGCTGGGCTACGACGCGGGTGTGTTCGACGTGGTGCCCGGTGAGGTCATCCACAAGGCCGCACAGGAAGCACCTGCGGCGCTGGAGCGCGCTGAGCGCGACATGGACAATGACCGCTCTGCGTGAGTCGCGGCTGCTTCTGGGCACCGCCGCTGCCCTGGCTCATGCGGAGGCAGCCCTGGAGCGCATCGAGGCGCAGTGCGTCGAGTGGGACAGGATCACCAAGGGTGAGAGCCCCACGACCGCTGCGATTCGGAAGGCTCGGGACGGCGCATGACCGTTTCCAGAAACCCCGACCCGCTGGTCGACTTCGCCAAGCTCTCACCGGCCGAGCAGACGGCGGTGGCCGAACGGCTCATCAAGATCGAGGAGAGCGGCTGGAAGCCGTTCTGGTGCCCGGACCCGCACTGTGACGGGATGCCCCACGTCGTGCTCGATGACGACGGGGAGGAGATGCTCGTCGGCCATGACGTAGCTGCTGGCCCCAACGGTGAGCCCGTCTCGGATCTGGTCTATGAGACGCCGGACGGCGAGTGGTTCCTCTCGTCCGAGTACGACAAGGCTGGCCCCGACGACACCCCTGTGGGGCGTCTGGTGTACGAGCCACAGTGGGCGCACAACCATGCACGCGAGGACCAGCGCCTGCTGCCGTGGAGCGAGCCTTGGATCTTGTTCATCATGTCTGGGCGTGGCGCGGGCAAGACCCGTACCGGCATCGAGTTCGTCACGCTGTGCGCCCGCAAGGGGTTGGACGGGGCCATCGTCGGTCGTCGTGGCACGGAGCTTGTCAACACCCACGTCGCCGAGATCATCAAGTTCGCCCACCCCGAGTTCAAGCCTGAGCACTTCGCGTCCAAGGACATCCTTGTCTGGCCCAACGGCGCGATCACCTACCTGTTCTCCGCCGAGAGGCCCGAGAACATCCGGTCGGTCAACCTGTCCTACTGCTGGTTCGATGAGGCAGCCTGGATGGACGAGATCGAGTCGGCTTGGGACAACGCCAAGTTCGCCACCCGCGTCAAGTCACCGGGTAACCCGATCCACTTCCTCATCACCTCCACCCCGACCGGCACCCCGTGGGTTCAAGAGATGGAGGACGACCCGGACGTCACCGTTCGGCGTGTGTCCACCTACGCCAACAAGGCGAACCTGGACCCCGACTACATCGCTGAGCTTCGCAAGAAGTACGAGGGTACCCGCAAGGGTCGCCAGGAGCTTCACGGCGAGGTGCTGCGCGACGTCGAGGGGGCGATGTGGAACGACGAGATGTTCAAGCAGCGCCGCCTGGACCCGGTTGGGTTCCACTTCCTGTTGTTCGATCAGGATGACCGGGTTATCGCCGTCGACCCTGCGGGCTCCAAGGGCAAGCGCAGCGACGCCACCGGCATCATCGGCGTGGGCGTGCAGCACAACGACGAGGAGGGCGAGCCGCTGCCGGTCTCCCGGTATTCGGTGCTGCTGGACGCCACCCTCAAGGGCACGCCGACCGAGTGGGCCTGCCAGACGTTCAAGGCCGCGAGACTCATCCACGCCACCCGGATCATCGCCGAGAAGAACTACGGCGGCGAGATGGTGCTCCAGACTCTCAAGGACTACGCGAAACTCCACCCAGATGAGTGCAAGAACGCGGACGGCGAGCAGTTCAAGATCGAACTGGTCCACGCCGCCGAGTCCAAGGAGACCCGAGCCGAGCCCACGGTCGGCAAGTACGAGCAGGGGCTGGTCACCCACATCACCTCGGAACTGGTTATCGGGAGCACAGTGGTCGGGGACCTGTCGCAACTGGAGAAGGAACAAGTCACGTGGGTGCCGAAGTCCCGTGGTGGTCGACTCCCCTCCCCGAACCGTGTCGACGCGCTGGTCTGGGCGATCCGCGCCTGCGAGAGCGCGCTCAAGTACAAGGCCCAGACCGCCAACAGTCGTGACGTGCTGCGCATGCTGCGCCGTCGTGGCCGGGGTGCTGCCTAGCTCACAGGTCAGCGGTTTCTGGAAACCGTGTTGTGATACGGTACGACGCTATGAGCGGAGTAGCGGTAGCGATCAGCACCACCGGCCACGGTCACCGCATGTGGCTGCTGCGGAACTGCGTCGAGGCGTGGAAGGCCGCGCTGGAGCCCACCGACCACTTGTTCGTCACGGTCGACGGCGATCAGGGCGCTGTGGATCGAGTGGCGCACGAGGTCAGGCGACTGACCCGGTTCGTCTACCGGGTCGGGCAGCCGGAGTACGTCACCTACGGCCCGACCGTGATCCCTGACCATCTCGGCGTGGCCGCGAACAAGAACACCGGCCTGGAACTGATGATGGAGACCGAAGCCCCACGGCTGTGGCTCTCCGACGACGACTCCTGGCCGCTGTCCCCGGCCAGCTTGGTGGCTCACTACAACCTCGGTATCGCCCACAGCATGGTCTGCTGGGGCAGGCACCGTCGCGCGTTCCCGGTCGCGGCCGACGAGGGGCCGGGTTACGCCGTGTGGGAGTGGCCCCGGGGCTCGGTCCTGTACGTGGACCGTGGTGTGGTGCTGGCGGTCGGCGGGATGGTCGAGGAGTTCGGGGTCGGGGGCCACGAGCACGTCGAGTGGAGCAACCGCATCCATAACGCCCGTCTGACCCCGGCAGCCCACGTGACTCCGCTGTCCTACATGGGCGACCGCTCGATGGGCGCTCGCGCCCTGTGGCACTGCGAGGACATGGCCCGGGTCAACGAGACCACCTCCTCGCTCATCAGTCGTCGCCGCCATCTGACCACCGTGGTGCGCACCCCCGAGGAGACGGCCAAGCAGGACGCCTTGATGGAGTCCATGAAGGACAGCGCGGCCTACGTTCCCTACGACGCGGAGGCCAATGGAAGGTCGTCCGCTACCATGTCCTCCACCGTGTAGGTGCCGAAGCGCCCTACACTCTCTGCGCCGAGGAGCCAGATGAGTACCGAGTTCTACCTGGTGGCCGTGGTACTGGTCACGATCATCGCGGCAGCCCGGATCACCCGGCTCGCCGTCTACGACGACTTCCCGCCTGTCAAGTGGCTACGCGACAAGTACGCCGAGGCCACCGACCCGAGCCAGTGGCAGCTTCTCGCCATCTGCGGCTACTGCTTCTCCTACTGGGGGACCTGGCTGGTGTTCGGCTCCGGCCTGCTCTGCCACGTCTACGGACACCCGCCCGACGACCTGGCCTCTCGTGTCTGGTGGATCGTGACCGCATCGCTCGCCCTGTCCTACCTCGCTGCGTGGTTCGTCGCCAACGACGGCGACAAGACCCAGGGTCGTGGCTGATGGTCGCCACTCCGTCCAAGACCCAGGCCCCGATGCAGGTCGAGTTGGTTTCTGGAAACCCCGCCGCGCTCACGGCCGCCTCGTTCGCCGCCCCGGCCCAGGTGTTCAAGTTCGGCGCCAAGCGCAACCCGAGCGAGGACCGCAACGAGATTTGCAAGGCTTGGCAGCGGGAGGCGTACCGCCACGTCAACATCTGTGGTGAGGCGCGCTACGCCGCCTCCCTGTTCGCGTCCATGGCCGGACGTGCCGAGCTTGGCATCGGAGAGCCGCAGTCCCTGCGCAACAAGGCGAAGTGGATCAGCACCGGCCCCGAGGTGGACGTGCTGGCAGAACTCGTGCCCACAGTGCGCGACCGGACCAAGATGATCCGTGACTACATGCTGCACCGGACCATCGCCGGTGAGTGCTACCTGATCGCCAGGGACCGGACCCCGAGCGACCCCGGGTACATCCCGCCGCCCGACCCGGACATGACATGGGATGAGTGGATCAAGTCCCGCGTCAAGTCGGGCATCGACGCACTGACCTACGACCCCGAAAGCGAGAACGCGAAGGAGGACGCGAACCCCAACGAGGAGTTGTGGGAGATCGTCGCGGTCACCGAGATCCGTCGTCTCGGCAGCGGCGACTGGGAGGTCCGCCACGACAACGGCAACTGGCTCAAGCTCGCCAAGGACAACCCCGTCATCCGGATGTGGAGCCCGGACCCGGAGAACCGCCGCGAGGCGTGGAGCCCGTTCCGGTCGATGCTGCCCACCCTTCGTGAGATCGAGTGGCTGACCAAGCACATCTTCACCCAGGTCAAGTCGCGGCTCATGAGCGCGGGCGTGTGGTTCCTGCCGGAGAACATGGTGTTCAAGCGGCCCCCGGACGATGCCGTCGAAGGCGGTGCCGAGGCCATCGCCAAGATGAACGAGGCCGAGCAGTTCATGGTCTCGCTCGCCTCCTCCTCGATGGAGGAGTTGTCCGACGATGAGGTGGCGTTCCCCTCGGTGGTCATGGTCGACGCGGCCGCTCTGGCTCAGATCGACCAGAAGAAGCTGATCCAGTTCTGGTCGGAGATCGATGACAAGGCGATGTTGATGCGCAGCGACGCCATCCGTCGCTTCGCTCTCGGCTTCGACATGCCCCCCGAGCAGGCGTTCGGGGCGGCTGCCGTCAGCAGGGCCGAGGGAGGCGGCTCGGGCGGGGCCACGAACCATTGGGGTGAGTGGGCCAAGGAGGAGCAGACCATCCAGAACCACATCGAGCCCGCGCTCGATGACTTCGTGGGTGTCCTGACGTATGCCGTCCTTCGTGCTGCCATCCCCGAGACCAAGTACATCGTCGCCTACGACACCTCGGGGTTGCGCGCGAAGCAGGACCGGAGCAAGGAGGCCCTGGAACTCAACGCTCGGGGTATCCTGAACAACGCCCGGACCCTGCGCGAGATCGGGTTCGACCCCGAGAACGACATGATGGACGACGAGGAGTTCAAGCGGTGGGTCCTGGTCAAGATGATCGGCGGCTCACCGACCCCGGAGCAGGTCGCGGAGGCCGTCAAGCTGCTCACCGGCCTGTTCATGCCCGCCGATACGTCCTCGGGCGAGCCTGTCAAGGGGCTTCCGGGGCGGCATCGCCCCGGTAGCACCGACGACATCGAGGTGCAAGGCCCCCCGGAGGACGACCATGAGCACCAGCCCGCCCCCTACAGCGCCGATGTGAGCCCCAAGGTGGCCGCGTGCGAGGTTCTGGTACTCAGAGCCCTTGAAAGGGCCGGGAACAAGCTGGTCAACGACCGCAAGCGGGGCAAGGACCGGGACCGGAGCATCCCGCTGCACCTCGTTCACGTCGGCCACGAGCGCACCAAGACCTACATGGCGTCCGAGTTCGACTTCGGGCTCGCCTCGACCGCCCTGATGGACCTTCCGGGGGTCACCTTCTCCGCCGATCTCGTCAAGATGGGCATGTTCTGCGCCGATCTGTACAACACCGGGACCGAGTACACCCGCGAGGGTCTCGTCAAGGCGCTTGGGTAGGTCATGAGCATGGGGTTTCTGGAAACCGTGATGGATGAGTACAACCTCATGCGCTCCCGGTCGTTCGCCGGGGGGTACGAGGGCGTCACACACGCCGGAATCGCCCTTGTTGCCGCTGATACCGGGCGTGTGTTCCTCACCAAGCGGGCAGACGACCCCACAGACGCACCGGACGTGCGCGAGACGTGGGAGTTCCCCGGTGGGGGGCTCAAAGACGGGGAGGAGCCCTATCCGGGGGCCGTTCGGGAGACCATCGAGGAGACGGGCTGGGGTTTGCCCGACGATTCCATGGTCGTGAGCGGCTGGCGGTCCCCGGATGGGGTGTATCAGGGCTTCGTGGTCAGTACAGCGGCCGAATTCCCGGTCGACGGGTGGTCACCTACCACGGAAGTGTCCGATATCGGGTGGTACGACTACAATGCCGTCCAGGCGCTGGCCGAGACCGGGGCGCTACGGCCCGAGATGGCCGATATGGACTGGTCACTGGTGTTTCCAGAAACAGAGGACGACATGACGGACCCGGCCGACGAGGCAGCGCAGTACGCGGCAATCGTTCCCCATCCGATCCCGGTTCATGGGGTCGTTGCGCCTGAGGAGACCCAGACCGGGGACCGTCGAGGGTTCAGCAAGGGCTCGATGACACGTCGGCCGCTGCGCCTGCCGCTGCGCGACACAGCTACCGACATGGGCGGGCACGACGGAGCCATGGTGGCGGGTTCGGTCGACCGGCTGATGCGCGCCAACAACGTCGTGCACTTCGAGGGCGCGCTCATGCCCGGTCCGGCCGAGGCACTGATCGAGAAGATGGAGTTCTTCGGCGGGCAGTATGGCGTGTCCGTCGATGGCGACAAGGGCTCGCTCGACATGCAGCGCACCGAGGCCGAGAACACGCTGTGGTTCGACTCCATCAGGGCGTCCGGCCTGACCGCTGTCGACATCCCTGCCTTCCACGAGGCGTACGTCGCCTTCGGATGCCACCCGGAGATGCCCGACGACACGCTGGCCGCGTCCGCCTACGAGGCCGGAGACCTCATCGGAGGGCGAGTCACCTTCGACCGTGGCCCCGGTTGGGTCACCGACCCCAAGGCGACCAAGAACATCCACGACTACTGGACTAAGAAGGGCGAGGAGGGCTACGCCAAGATCGCGTGGGGCACGCCCGGAGACTTCCGTCGTGCCAAGGCGCTGATCGGGGCGAAGATCGCACAGCACTCGCCCGACAAGATGCGGTACCTCAACCAGATCATCGCGCAGTGGCACTTCGACGCACTGGGCTACTGGCCCGGTGACCTCGGCAAGCCGGGGAACGCACCCGACACCCCGGAGAACCGGCGTCGCGCGGCGGAGCACGCGGCCACTGAGCGCACGGCCCACCTCGCCGTGGTGAAGGACGCCGTGGCCGAGCGCGAGGACATCGTTCCGGTGACGGACTCCGCAGACGCGGCGACCGAGTGGGAGGCGGTGCTCGTCTCCTCGGCTGCTAGCCGGGTGCGCCCGCCGCTGGCCTACTTCCACGAGCCGGACACCGAGGACGGAGCGACTCACATTGACGAGCCTGACGCCGATGGCTTCCGTCACACCTACGGCTACGCCGCCGAGTGGGGTGTCTGCCACATCGGGATGAACGGCAAGTGCGTCGAGCCGCCCCGCACGTACAGCAACGACTACCCGGGCTTCCACAAGGGGCGCACCAAGACGACTGAGGGCTACGTGCACACGGGCGTACTCACCTACGGGGTGGGCCACCGTGACGCCCAGACGATCCTGAGCGAGTCCGCCGACGAGGCGTTCTTCGACAACCTCAAGAACGCATGGGCGGCGGTACGTGTCGGGGAGAACGAGCGGGGTATCTGGTTCTCCGGCGTCGTCCTGCCGACCGTTCCCGAGGACGACATCATCGCCATCGAGGCGTCGGGTCAGGTCAGTGGTGAGTGGCTGCATGGCGAGATGCGCGCGTGCCTCACAGTCAACGTCCGGGGCTTCGAGGTCCAGCGCCCGAGCGCGGAGTACGACGAGTACGGCAACGTCGTAGCTCTCGCCGCGTCCGCGTTCAACGCCATCTCGCCCAATGGCGGCAAGTGTCCTCCGACCCCTGCCGAGCGCATGGAGGCGCTGCGCCTGATCGACGCCGAGGAGCGGTTCAACGCACTCAAGGCGCAGTTCCTGGCGGAGCGGAGCGCCTGATGGCCTGCGGTTGCAGGCCGCTCACCAACGAGGAGTTCCTGTGGGTTCCTCCGGGCGAGTCGGCCGAGAGCGACAACACGAAGCTCTACCCCTCGGAGATCCAGGCCCGTGCCAAGGTCATGCGCAAGGGTGGGTCCTACATCCCCCTCGTGAAGCAGCCGAACGGCACCCACATTGTCAGGCGTGACTGAGTTTCCAGAAACCACTTGTGCTACATTCTGTGCTCGTAGGTAGCCGAGGTGCCCTATCTCTGATCCATCTCCAGTCCACAACGGTCAGTCAGAAGGGACACCATCATGGACTTCTCCACACTCGTCACCCTCTCCGGTGAGGCGCTGACCGAGGCGCTGGCGCTGGACGTCAAGAGCCTCAACAACGACGCTCTGGACGCCGCGCTCACCGAGCGCAAGGCGTACGTCGCCGCCGCCATCGCCAAGGACGCCCCGACCGTGGCCGAGGTCAACGCCGCCGAGGCGGTGTTCACCACGATCCGCGAGATCGAGACCGAGCAGGGTGTCCGCGAGCAGGCCGTCAAGGACGCCGGAGACCGCTTCGCCGCGCTCCGCACCCAGTTCTCCGGCACCGACGCGGACGCCGGGGACGACACCGACGACGGTGACGACGCGGACGCCGATTCCGGGGACGACGCGAGCGACACCGCCGACGCCGACGCCGGAGACGCCGACGCCGACGCCGGGGACGGCGGAGACGGCGGAGACGCGGGCGACGGCGGGGATGCGGGTGACGGTGGCGATGCCACCCTCGCCGCTGCGGCCGTGGACCACACCCGCAACTCGGCCGTCAAGACCAGCGCGGCCAAGAAGGTCGGCAAGCGGACGGCTCGTCCGGACGCGGCCTCCACCCGCCCGGTCACCATGACGGCCGCTGCCGACGTGCAGGGCTTCTCGGCGGGCCAGGTGCTCGACGGCATGGAGCAGGTCGCCAAGGCTGTCATGAACCGGGTCAAGGGCTTCCCGGCGTACAACGAGCAGGCTGCCAAGAGCATCCGTTCGCACAACGGCGGTCAGTCGCGCATCGAGAAGTTCGGGTCGGCCTCGTTCGGGCTGTCGTTCCCTGACACCCTCGTCGCCTCGGGCACGCCCGCCGCCGAGCACAATGCCATGAAGTTCGCCATCGAGCAGCACCAGAAGGCGATGCTCAAGGTGCTGGAGCAGGGGCAGACCCTCACGGCCGGTGCTCTGACGGCTGCCGGGTGGTGCGCCCCGAGCCCCATCGGCTACTCCTACATCGCGGACTACGTGGTCGACGGCCTGCTGTCGACCCCGGAGGTCAACGCCCCGCGTGGTGGTCTGATGACCACCACGGGTCCGGCGCGATCCTCGCAGGGCCAGGCGCTCACGGACTTCGGCTGGACCCAGACGGAGGCGCAGGCCAACGCCCGGACCCCCAAGAAGTTCGAGACCATCGTCTGCCCCGCGTTCACCGACCACCGCAACGACGCCATCGGCTACGGGGTCACCATCCCGATCCTGACCGAGAAGGCGTACCCGGAGCTTGTCGCGGACACGCTCAAGTTCGCCTCGGTGCTGTGGGCGCACAAGGTCAACGCCCGGAAGATCAACGACATCCTGGCGCTGTCGACCGCCGTCACCTTCAACGGCTACGGCCCGTCGTTCACCGACGCGCTGGAGGCGCTGAGCATCATCGCCGTGAAGGAGCGCCGCAAGTGGAACATCGGCGTCAACGCGGTGATGGAGGTCAAGCTCCCGGTCTGGGCGCAGGAGGTGTTCCGGGCCGACATGAGCCGTCGCGCCGCCGTCGCCTTCGACTCGGTGTCGGACGGCATGATCGCCAAGCACTTCGCGGACCGGCACCTCGCCGTCGAGTACATCTCCGACTTCCAGGAGATCCTCGACGCCAACGTGGTCCTGCCCGGGTCGTTCACGGCGATCATCTACCCGAGCGGCACCTTCGTGACGGTCCTCGATGACGTCATCAACCTGTCGGCCACCTACGACGCCGCGAGCCTCACGGTCAACGAGTACCTCGGGGTGTTCTTCGAGCAGGCGTACCAGACCTTCAAGGCGGGCTACGGCGCGTCGAAGGTCGCCATCCCGGTCAACACGGCCGGTGAGATGGGCGCGCTGACCCTCGGCGGCATCGGTGACCACCACGGCAACAGCTCGTTCTGATCCTGACGGGGCAGGGTTTCTGGAAACGCCTCTAACGTGACCAGCAACCCTGCCCCTCCGGGCCTGATACGAACTGAGGAGGAGACAGGAAGATGACAACCAAGCTGATCCAGGGTCGTCAGGTGATGCGGCCTGAGACGTCCCCGCTCACGTCCTCGATCCTCGACCACGCCACGGTGGGGCCGGACGTGCCCGGTTTCGGCTGGCAGAACAACACCGGCCTGTGGCCCTCGTACAACTGCCTCAACACCCTGGTGTCCACGCACCTGTGTCCCGACCCGCTGGCTGCCAAGCCGGTCAAGTCCTTCGCGTTCGGCGGATGGGTCCCGGCCTTCGAGTTTGCCGTCTACGGGGCTGTCCAGTGCAGCAACGTCGGGCTGGACGAGGAGGACATGCGCTCCGAGTTGAAGCGTGTGTTCGCGCTCAACGAGGGCAAGGGCATCGAGGCCGCGCTCAAGGCCACCCGCTTCGTCGCGCAGGCCGCGTCCGGCGACCCGACCGACCGGCTCAAGAACGTCGCGTGGGACGCGCCGGTCGACCTGACTCCGGGCACGACCCCCTCGATGGTCGTCGCCCTCGCGCTGCTGGAGGGCTACGCCGCCTCGGTGTATGCCGGGGTGCCCACCATCCATATGCCTCGCGCGGCTGGCACGGTGCTGGAGGGCCACGGCCTGATCGTGTGGCAGGGCAACAAGGCGTTCACCAAGAACGGCTCCAAGGTCGCCATGGGTGGCGGCTACGACACCCTGGACGAGATGCTCTCGGGCATCCTCCCGATGTACGCCACCGGCGAGGTGTACGTCGAGAAGTCCGAGGAGGTGGACGTCAACGCCTACGTCCTGCACGGCGACGGCCTCGTGACCGAGACGGCCTCCGGCAACAACTTCACCGACAACAGCCAGCTTGCCCTGGCGGAGCGGATGTTCCGGGTCGCCGTCGACTGCTTCACCGCCAAGGCCACCGGCAGCATCGCGTCTGCCGGTGCCGAGGGCGGCGGCGGAGGGTTCGGTATCTGATGGGCGGCAGGAAGCCGGGTCCCCAGATGCCCGCAGACCTCGCGTACAGCCACCCGGAACTCGACGTCTACGTGCCTCCGGGGGACAGCGGTCAGGAGATCGCGGTCCTGCTCACCGGAACCGCCGAGGAGTTCGGCATCCCCCAGAGTCACATCCGGTCGGACGGCCGTGGTGGCTTCTGGATCAGTGACGACCTGGCTGACATCGTGTACGCCGACGTCGAGGACGCTGCCATCAAGGACGCCGACGAGGGCGACGATCCCACCCAGACCCCGGACTCTCCCGAGACCGGCAGCACCACCACCAAGACCGTCACACAGAAGGGGAAAACCAAGTGACGACCAAGTGCTACTCGCAGGTCCGGGGAAGCGTCATCCGCGTGACCAAGCTCGACTCCTGCGGCATTCCCGACCCCGGCCAGTCGGCCGTGGTCGTGTCCAAGAGGGTGTCCACGGTCACCATCAACGAGGTCACCGACGACGGCACCAACGTCCGTGAGCGCAACTTCGCGGACGAGCTTGTCATCGTGGACGATGCGTTCACCACGATCATCGGCTACACGGCCGACACCGCGTACTGCGGCGTCGACCCGGCCCTGATCTCCCTGATGACCGCTCAGCCGGTCGTCGCGGACGCGGCCGGGAACATCGTCGGCTTCGACGCCAACACCGGCATCAACCTCGACACCTTCGCCTACGCACTGGAGGTCTGGTCCCGCATCGCCAACTCGGCGTGCGACCCGTCCGGTCACCGGCTCTGGGGCTACACCGTGTTCCCGTTCCTCAAGGGTGGTCGACTCGGCGGCTTCTCCTTCCAGAACGGTGCGGTGCAGTTCTCCTCGCAGGGCGCTCAGACCCGCGACGGCAACGCCTGGGGCACCGGCCCCTACGACGTGACCCGGAACGCGGCCGGGACCCCGGCTCCGCTCGCCACGGCGCTTCTCCCGAACACGCACTTCCGCAACATCCTGGTCAACCTCGACCCGCCTGTCGCTGCGTGCGGCGCGTTCGCTCTCGCGGCCGGTTCCTTCTGAGCCACCGGGCCGGGGGTCCCGCTCAGCCCCCGGCCCGTGCTCCACCCGTAGTTTCCAGAAACCTCAGAAAGGCCGACCGCGATGCCCGTCACCTACCCGACTCACGGACTCTCTCCGTGGGACACGGCCCTCAAGGCATACCTGGACGCTCGGGAGACCGCTGTCATCGCCGCCTCGGTCGGCCAGGTCGCCACGGACCTCGATGACCCGTCCAGCAGCACGGGTGCCGTGCTGTTTGCGCTGCTGCACCCGCTCCTCGGCGTCACGCCCGAGGAGTACGGAGCGGTCGGTGACAACGTGGCCGACGACCACACGGCGCTGGCGAACGCTTTCGCTGACGCTGTGTCCAAGGGCGTCCCCCTGCTCATCAAGCACGGCAAGACGTACCGTTCGGCCTCGCAACTGAACCCCCTCGACAACCTCAACATGTACCTCGGTGGGCGGATCGAGTCCGACCACAACGGAGTGGCGTGGAAGAACGCGGTCGACGGGACCAAGGTCAACAACATCCGCGTCTGGGGTCCGGGCTCCCTCGGTCGTCGCATCAACAGCCAGACGGGCGTCATCTGGCAGGTCTACGGCGACCGCCAGATCATCGACGACATCACCATCGACAAGTGGGGTGGCGGGGTCGCCATGCTCCCCGCAGGCGACTTCCTCCGGTACAACAAGATCCGGCTGACCAACACCTACTCCGAGGCTCGCGGCCGGATCATCTATGACGCCGTGTTCAACAGCACCACGACCATGACGTCTGCAACGGCCAACTTCACCAGCGCCGACGTGGGCATGACGGTCGAGATGAACACCGGCAACACCCCGATCAACAGCGCGGTGACCAAGCCCACGATCGTCTCGGTCACCAACTCCACCACCGTCGTCATGTCGGCTGCTGCTGTGGCGACCGCTTCCAACCAGACGGTGCTGATCGCCTCGGGTGTCGGCGACGGCGGCTTCCGCTACTGCGGTGGCCGGGGCTCCCGCTTCTACGGCCTTCGTGGGACGGCCGGTGATGACTTCATCCAGGCGGTCCCGCTGGCGGGCACTTCCGGTATGGCGATGCTCGACATCACCGACTGCGTGTACACCAACTGCTACGGCAAGTCGACCTTCGCCCGTATCGCTGCGGTCGCCAACGTCGACACCAACGGCACCGGGGCGATGACCTGCAACATCCGGGGCGTCACCTTCCGTGACTGCGGCGGTGAGGCTGGCGACCGGGCGTTCGTGGTCCAGTCGAGCACCGCCTCGGGCGGTACCAACACCGGGGTCGTGGAGGGCATCAGGTTCATCGGGTGCCGCGCCGACATGCAGTACGCCAACGCGACCCACACCGAGGACATTCAGGTCACCTCCTCCACGGGCGGCTACCTCATCAAGAACGTCTCGTTCGAGGGCGTCACCATCATCAACTCCAAGGCCACCTCGCGGGTGGTTACGGTCCAGGGTGCGAATTGCAGCAACATTCAGTTCGACAAGGTGGACCTCGGTGCCTCCTACCGTCAGGTGACGGACGGCGCGATCAACTCCAACACCAACCTGACCTCTGCGACGGCTGCGTTCACCCAGGCCGACGTCGGGCAGGCCATCGCGGGCACCAACATCCCGGCGAACACCCTGATCGCTGCGGTCACCAACTCCACCACGGTGGTGCTGTCGCAGGCAGCTACGGCCACCACGACCGGGGTGACACTGACCATCGGCTCCGCTGCCAGCGTGTTCCTGGTCAACGCCGCCACCGGGTTCCGGTGCCGCAACAGCGACATCCGCAACTCCGGGTCGAACGCATCCTTCCTCTCCACCGGCTCCCCCTCGGACGCAGTGGTCGAGGGCAACAACATCTGGGACATCCAGAGCGGCTCGTACTTCGCCAACCTGATCGGATGGACCGGCTTCAAGGCGCGGCGGAACACGCTCTACCCGCTCGCCGGTCAGGCGGCGAACGCCAAGGGTGTCCGCATCGCCTCGGACTCTCCGTACGCGGTGTTCGAGCAGAACGACTTCACCGCCATCACCAACACCCTGGCGAACAAGATGAACAACCTGTTCGTCACGGCGGCTGGCGCGGCGATCATCCGCAACAACCCGGGCCTCAACCCGCGCAACATGGGGTCGACCACTGGCGGTGTCACATCTCCGTCAGTTCCGTCCTCCGGCATCAACACCACCAACATCACCGGCTACGACTGCGAGGTGTACGTCAGTTGTGGAGCGGGCGTCACAGTGTCGGCCATCAAGAAGGGCGGAAACGACGGCGCGTCCACCTCGGGCACGGCCACGGGACTCACGATCGCTGCCAACACAATCGCGTTCGTCGGGGTCGTGGAGGCTGGTCAGACCATCGCCCTGACCTACGGGGGCGGCACCCCGTCTTGGACGTGGATCGGGCTGTAAGCTCTACAAGGCCATACCCCGTCAGCCGATACCCCCCAGTGCCCCGGCTGGCGGGGTATGCTGTGTCACGATAGGTTTCTGGAAACCTGAAAGGATCGAAGATGCCGAAGCTCCCGAATAACACCCCGTCCCTGCTCCGTGCGGCAGGGCTCAACGTCGTAGAGATCGACGGCTGGGAGACGCGCTCCCGCCCGCCAGAGACCGGGGGGTTCTACCCCGTAGGGGTGCTTAACCATCACCGGGGCAGCCCGGACTACGACGGCAACCTCGCGGACGACCTCGCCTACGCCAAGTGGCTGGCTACCGTGGGCAGGCCGGACCTCCCACCCCCTCTATCGCAGTTCGGTCTGTCGCACGAGGGCACCGTCTACATGCAGGCGGCTGGCCGGTCCAACCACGCGGGTGTCGCCAAGCCGTCCGGCTCGGTGACCGGGGGTGACGGCAACGCGCTCTACGTCGGGATCGAGTGGTTCCTTTCGGGCACTCAGCCGATCCCCGACAAGATGTACCAGGCCGGGGTCACCCTCAACGCGGTCCTGCTGCACATCCTCGGCTCATCCGAGCAGGCCGTCTCGTGCCACTACCAGACCAGCGTCACTGGCAAGTGGGACATCGGGGACCCGGACGGCATCCCGTTCGAGGACCACAAGGTGCTGGACGTGGACGAGTTCCGGGTCAACGTCAAGGCCGCGTCGGACAAGCTCTACCAGAAGGGAAGCAATGTGCCCGTACCAGTCCAGGTCGTTAAGACCGTCGTCCTTCCGGGGACCATCGACGGGCACAAGCCCCTGCTCGTCACCTTCCGCATCCACGGCCCCAACGGGTGGTTCCGTGTCCACGTCATCACTGTCAACTGGGGACGTGGCTACGCACCCGGAGAGTTCAAGCGCAACGTTCTTGCCGTGCTCGATGCGGTGAACGAGAAGCAGTACGTCGTCCTGCTCATGCAGGAGATCGATGAGGCCGACGCCGCACACGAGCACAAGGTGATCGCGGCCGAGATGGAGCCCGGGACCACGCTTGTGTGCTGGGAGACCCGCGAGCCCATCGCCGTCTCCCCTGGCGTTCCCGTGCACCGCGAGCACAAGGTCATGACCATGGACGCCGGTCAGGCCATCGGTGCCCCTGCGGGTACCGGTCCTCGGCGGTTCTTCACCTCCTGCCTCACCACGATGGGCGGCTTGCAGATCGGCTTCGGCAACCAGCATCCGCACCGGGTCGACCCGGACTGGTCGCACCAGGAGCAGAAGGTCGTCCTGAACGCTCGCGCCCAGGGCGAGCAGGTCACCCGTGACGAGGTAGCCAAGCTGGTCCAGCGGTGCGACCTGACCATCTACGGCGGCGATATGAACGACCCGCACTACCCGCCCGCCCACCACCGCGAGAAGGTCGCCATCACCCACGGCCTCGACACGATCCGGTACGTCGTCGGCTGACGGCTGACTCAACAAGAGGAGAGCACCATGAGAACCGTACTGACCGACCTCATCCCGGCCAAGGCGCGCAAGTACGTCTACGGGGTCCTGTTCCTCGTGGCCTTCGGCTACGGGCTCTGGCAGGCCAACGACGGCGACTGGAAGCAGGTCGTCGCCGCTGCCCTTCCGGTCCTGGTCGGCGCGCTGGCCGTGTCCAACACGGACGTCCAGCCCCCGCCGCCCCCTCCGGCTGCGGACTGAACGGTCCGCTAGACTCGGTTTCCAGAAACGGATGGTGATGGGATGACCTGTCAGTGGGAGTTCGACTCCTCGTGCATCGGTGGTGACGCCGCCGTTGCCGCCATCGACCCCGCCTTGTGGGATCGGTCGCTGACGCTGGCTACCTCCACGCTCCAGATGCTCACCAAGTACCGCGTGGGCCTCTGTCCCATCACCATACGCCCTGTCTACGAGCCGATGCTGTGCGGCTGTACCTTCAATCCTCACCTGGAGTCGGACGGCCTCTGGTACAACTCGTGCGTGCACCGACCCGGGTGGCTCACACCGCTGGGGTCCATCGACATCCCCGGCCCGGTCGGCAAGATCGTCCAGTTCACCATCTCCGGTGAGGACGTCGACCTCAACGACGGCAACTGGGGGTTCGTGGATGGGCACATCCTCATGTGGCAGGGAGACGGTCCGAGCCCGGTACCCGCCACCCAGGACATCAACCAGCCCATCGACGCCCCTGGTTCGTGGGCCATCACCTACTCGCAGTCCTACCCGGTGCAGGTGGACGGCCAGGTCGCTGTGGCCCTGCTGGCGCTGGAGTACGTCGAGGCGTGCAAGCCTCGTGGTAAGTGCAGGCTGCCCCGTGGCGTGACCAACGTCGTGCGCAACGGCGTCACGTTCACAGTGGACGCCGGTCTGTTCATCAACGGGCTGACCGGCATCGAGATCGTGGACGCCTTCATCACCAAGTGGGCACCGGCCGACTCACCGGCCGTGAGCGCCACGGTGTTCAACCCTCGCGGCGTGAACCGTAACCGCGTCGTCGGCCAGATGCCGTTCTCATGACACTGAGCAGCGACGAGCAGTTCGATCCGGACGACGGCCTGATCGACGCCATCATCACCTTCACCGGCTGTATCGGCAACGCCCTGGAGGACGTCTGCTCCTATGGCTGGACCATCGGTGAGTCCTACGTCCCCTTCGATGAGGACGAGGAGAACGAGGACCCGGACGACCCGTGCGACGTGGCCTGCACCCAGGCGTGGGTCCGCGTCATGAGCATCACCCCCTCGTCCGTGGACCCAACCTCCATGGACGGCAACGACTGCGCCATGATGCTGAACCTCCAACTGGAGGTGGGCATCCTGCGGTGCATCGAGCTACGCCAGGGAGGCGAGGCACCGACCGCCACCGAGGTGCTGGGCTACGCGATCCAGAGCGTCAACGACTCACGAGCGATCCTGCGGGCTGCGATGAACTGCGAGGTATGGGACTCCATCACGGCCGGGGAATGGCTGCCACAGGGGCCGCTAGGCGGTCAGTACGGCGGTACCTGGACGTTCACCGTGACGGTCGACTCCGGCGTCGACTGCTAGGTTTCCAGAAACCATGTCCATCGCCAGCCGGACCATCTTCAAGCGAGGCGCGAACGTCTCCGTCCTCGCGTACGGCCAAGCCCTGTTCGCCCCTGGCACTGAGGTGTCTCGGTGGAAGAACCGTTTCAGCCAGCGCATCCTGGCCGGAACCATTGCGGCGGCACCGACGAACCAGCGTCCTCGCTGGGCGCACTACGGCAAGCCGCTGAAAACCACCTTCACTGCGAACACCCGAACGAGGATCACGCATGGCGGCGGGTTCTTCTACGTAGCTGTGGGCTCGACGTCGCCGCACGCCTACTACGTCGACCAGGGCACGGGCATCTACGCCGGTAGCAGCGCCTACCCGGCCAAGATCCTCCCGCCCTGGCAGCACGGCGGTGCCAGCCTGTACGAGCACACGTGGAAGCCCGGTGGGCCTCAGGGCCGCACAGTGCCTCCGGTGATGATCCGAGGCCAGAAGCCCCAGGGGTTCTTCGACAAGGGGCTCAGGCGCGGGTTCGAGTCGATGCGGCTGCGGTCGTTCCAGGTACCCGGCGAGGGAGTCAGCGGCCTTGCCTCTGGCATGGCTACCTTCCCCGAGGGGCTCGCCAACTTCGTCGGTAACACCCCTGCCGACGCCGGGTTCATTGCGCAGTTGGAGGAGTGGCGCGCATGGCGTGATCGAGCGTTCGCCAAGCACGAGGGTCTCGGACGTGGCGGCGGCATCGGGAGCAGGGCGCACGTCAGGGCACTCACCAAGAACCGTCGTCCACGCCCCAACAAGCCCAAGCCGCCGAGCCGACCGAGCGACGCGCAGATCCACGCGATGCTGCTCCAGGCCATCCAGCGCGAGCGGACCGCCCTGCTTCACCAGGCGCGAGCCAAGTACGTTGGCGACAAGGTGACTGTCAGCGGTCGGCTCAAGCACGACGGGGTGTACTCGTTCAAGGTCACGGTCACCCGCAACGGCCGGTCGGTCGAGTTCTGGGTGCCCAGCAACTATCAGGCCGCGCTGTCCCTGTGAGCGGTTTCTGGAAACCGTGATACCGTATTACCACACAGACGTGCACAGCCGACAGCACTAGAGACAAGAGGAGCAGACGTGAAGGAGTTCGTCACAGCGGTACAGGAGGCGGAGGCAGAAGCCGACCGCGAGGCCAAGATCGCTGCGCTCATCGAGCAGGGCAAGACTCAGGCAGAGGCGGAGCAGGAGGTTGACGGGTTCATCCCGTTCAAGATCGACGGCCGTGAACTACGGGCCTACCCCCTGCTGCCGGGGCAACTCGCGTTCATGATGGCGGCGCTCGGTCGTGGGCAGACCGCCGACACTCGGTTCGCGGCCATCATCAACATCATGATGTCGTCCCTGCGTGATGACGACCAGGACTACTTCGAGTCTCGGCTCCTGACCCAGGACCCCAAGAAGTTGCTGCCCCTGGAGCAGGTCGAGGAGATTTTCGAGTTCCTCGCCGGGGAGTGGTTCGCCCGCCCTACCCAGTAGCAGTCCGACTCTGCATAATCCTGTCGGAGCGGTGGCCTGAGATCGAAGCGGCGTACCACGCCAGCCCCAGGCCGCTGCTGAGGCTCAGCCCGCCGTCGATCCTGAACTACGTCTACACGTGGTGCATCGAGCGTGTACCACACGACGACCTCGATCAGTGGCTTGAGGATCTGGTGGACCTGCTACCGTGGCAGGACTCGACCAGTGCCGCCGCCGAGGCGGTAGAATCAGCGTCGTTCTTCGCCATGCAGGCGAGACAGTGAGGCGGTCGGCATGAAGCGAGGGACGCGCGTAGGCCAGGCGTACGTCGCTCTCACGGTCGACGGCTCCGGAATCAACGAGGACATCCGCGATTCTGTCAACGAGTCTGAGGACGAGCTAGGCGACTCCGGCGAGCGGGGCGGCGGACGGTGGCGGGACAGGTTCAGCCGCGAGGCGTTCGGCAAGAAGTGGGACGACATCCGCGAGCGGGCCGGTGGCAAACTCCGTGAGAGCCTCGGTGAGGCTGGCGACGACGCGGCCAAGGACTTCACGAAGAAGTTCGGCAACAATATTGACGGCGACATACTGGAGCGGATCGGTGACCGGCTCGGGGCCAACTTCGCTGGGCACATGCTGGACGCTCTCAACCACGCCTTCGGTGACGCGGACACCAACCACCTCGGAGCGCTGTTCGAGAAGCTGATGACCGAGGCCGAGACCGCAGGCACCAGGGGTGGCCGATCGGTTTCTGGAAACAAGGGTCTCGGTGACCGACTGTTCGGCGGCACCTACCGGAACAACGCGATCAACCTCCTGGCTAAGTCTCTGGCCGGACTCACCAACCTGACCGAGAGCGCGGTCAACGGGATCACAGGTCTGTTCAAGTCTGTCGCGGAGGGGGCGGCGGAGGGTGAGCAGGGCGCGACCTTCATGGAGAAGCTCAGCGCAGGCGCGAGCGAACTCGCTGCGTCAGGCCCTGCTGCCGCCGCAGCGATCGTGGCTGTCGGTGTCGCCATGACCTTCCTCGTCAGCATCGCCAATGCCCTGCTCGCCATCGTCGTTGCGCTCGCTGCCACTATCACTTCGGCCCTGGTCGGCGCGCTGGCTGTTGGCGCTGCCGGACTCACCGCCGTCGCCGCTGCCGCTGGGCTGGGCGTGCTCGCGTTCATGTCCATGACGGACGCGCAGAAGCACCTGCTCTCCGAGGGGTTCAAGCCTCTGCACGAGGAGGCCATCGGGCTCGGGCAGGTAATGCTCCACGACCTGATTCCCGCCTTCGACACGTGGTCTCGTAACCTCCAGATCGCGCTTGCCTACGCCAAGCCGCTGGCCGACGTGATGGGTGGCGCGCTGGCAGAGGCAGGGAGTGTGTTCTCCGCTTCGCTGTCAGGACCCGGGGTGCAACTGTTCATCACGTCGCTGTCGACGGTTCTCCTCCCCCTGCTGTTCAACCTGTCCGCGGCGATGGGCGGGTTCCTCAATGGCACCCTCGCGCTGTTCGCTGCCGTCCTGCCGATGGTGCTGAGGTTCTCGATCTACCTCAACAAGGTGGCTACGTCGTTCTCTGCGTGGGCGACCAGCGCCAAGGGCCAGAACGCCATCACCGACTTCGTGAACCGTGCGCTCGACTCGCTCAACTCCCTGTGGAACTTCATCAAGGCCATCGGCGGGCTGATCGCTGCCGTCCTGTTCAGCCCGTCCGGGCAGCAGACCGGCAACAACATCTTCGACCGGATGACCAAGGCGGTCCAGCGGTTCACGAACTATCTCCAGCAGGACGACCGGCTGGACAAGTGGTTCAAGCAGGGCGAGGAGTTCGCCATCGCCCTGGGCAACGCCATCAAGCTGATCGGGAAGATCCTCCAGTCGCTCAACCAGTCCGGTGTGATCGACGGCATCTCGCGTCTGGTCGACATCGCGGTCAGTTCGTATGACGCCTTCAAGAAACTGCCTCGCGTCATCGAGGATCTCGTGTTCCCGCTCCAGGGAGTGTCCGACCTCATCGGCTACATCGGAGACGGGATCAGCGGACTGAGCAACCTGATGGACGAACTCACCGGTAAGTCGGTCAACGTCCTCGAACTCATCCGCCAGACCATCGCCGACGCCACGAACCAGAGCGCTCTGGACACACTCCTCAACCCGGGGGGCGCGTACACCCAGCCGGACGCCACCGCCCCGACGACCACGGCCACGGCCACGGCGACTCCCACCCTGCAAGACCTCATGGACCAGTTGCAGCACTCCGGTGCCGACGCCCTGGCACAGACCAACCTCCCTCCCAAGGGGCAGTTGTCGGATGCGCAGTTGGCGCAGTACCAGGCGCTGGCCGACTCGCTCATCAAGAACGGCCCGACCGTCGTTCAGCAGATCAAGCAGGCGCTGGCGAACATCGGCAAGACGATCACCAAGGTGGTCTCGGATGCGAACGCCAGCCTCGCTGCCGGACTGGAGACCGCTGCTCAGAGCCTCGATGCCGGGGAGGTGGCGTCCTCGTTGCAGGGTCTGATCGACTCGCAGACCTCCACCTTGCAGAGCACTATCCAGAAGCTCAAGTCCAACGGAGCCGCCCTCGTGACGGCTGCGCAGGACTCGCTGAACGCCGCTGCTCAGAACCTCGCCTCGGCCACCACGCAGAAGGAGGCGAACGCCGCGCTCGCTGCCATCGCCAAGGCCGAGAAGCAGTTGAAGAAGGCTCGCAAGGCGCAGGCCCAGATCAACGTGGAGGCGCAGGCGCTACAGGACTCGATCAATGCGGGCACCAAGATCGTCAAGGCGCAGGAGGTGTTCACCCAGGCGAACGCCGACCTGCTGGCGAACGGGTTCGCCGCCGTGAACGCCACGCTGGCTGACTACGCCGACGCCCGCGCTCAGGTGGCGAAGAAGCTGGAGGACGCGAACACCGCGCTGGACGCGGCCATCTCCCTGCGTGACACCTACAAGCAGTCGATCTCCAGCGCCGTCGAGTCGTTCGCCGCGCTCACCACGGCGCAGGCGCAGACGATCAACGGTGTGGCCCAGGCACTCACGTCCAACGACATCACCACCAACCTCCAGACCAAGCTCGACCAGATCAAGACGTTCCAGGCGAACCTGAACACGCTACTAGCCAGGGGGCTGAGCCAGAACGCCTACAAGCAGTTGCTCGACGCGGGTGTGGAGCAGGGTGGTGCGTACGCCGCTGCACTCGTTGGTGGCGGGAGCGGTGCGGTCCAGTCGGTCAACTCCCTGACCCAGCAGATCAGCGACACTGCTGCGGCGCTGGGGCTCCAGGCTTCCAACCGTCTCTACCAGGCCGGTGTGGACGCCGCACAGGGGCTTGTGGACGGGCTCACCAGCCTGTCGGCGGAACTGGACAGCGCGGCCACTAAGCTCGGGGAGTCCATTGCCGCCGCCCTCAAGGACGCGCTCGGCATCCACTCCCCGTCCACGGTCATGTTCGACGCCATGTACACCGGGGTGGGTGACGGACTGGTGGGCGGTCTCGACGCCACGCACAGCAAGGTCGGGCACGCGGTCGGCCGACTGTCCGACAAGATCGCGGTCAGTCCGGAGGTGGCCGCGTGGGCTGCCTCGCAGGGCCGTAGCCCGGTTTCTGGAAACCAGGACCCGAGGTTCCGCGACCTGATCGTGAACACGCCCACTGAGGACCCCGAGGCCGTGGCGTACGAGGTTCTCAACGAGGTCACTGGAAGGCTGCCCTGATGGCGTACGACGGCTGGATGGAGTTCAACGGGCAGGAGTTCATCAACGTCGCCCGTACGGCTCGACTGGCTCGGGCCATCGGGCTCGACACCGTGCGCATCCGCGAGGAGTTGGTGGCGACACTGGAGGGCATCACCATCGGATCGGGCTTCGGCACCGGGATGTTCGGCTTCGGCCCGTTCGGTGAGGCTGCCGACTCGACCTTCTACTCCGACATCACCTTGGCCCCGTGGTACGACGCGGGGGTTCCGGCCAGCATGGAGTTCGCTGGTATCGTCCCTCTGTCCTTCCGGGGGCTGGACGACTCGACGCTGACCCGGGAGGTCACCGAGTACGTCACCGATGGCGGGAACACGGGCAGGGCCAGGAACGCGACCCTGCCCATCGTCGCCAGCGTGGCTCTCGTAGCCACCACCGAGCGTGGCGCTGAGTACGGCAAGCGGTGGATGGACAGGGTGCTGCGCAACACCGGCTCGGCGTCGTTCTGCCGGGGTGCGGATCTCTACTACTTCCGCTACCTGGGCGACGACGCCCCTCTGGTTCACCGCCGTGACGTCAGCCTGACCCGCGGGTCCTCGATCACCCGCAAGAAGATCAGCGCCTGCTCGTCCACCTGGCTCGCTACCTTCACGCTGACGGCTGGTGACTCGTACGAGTATGGGCAGGCACTCGATCAGGTCGATGACCTCGGCGGCACCGTCGAGGGGGAGGGACTGGCGACCAGCGGCTCACTGACCCTGACTCAGGTCGACTGTCCCGTCTACGACTACACGCCGATCTACGACCCCCTGCACCCCGCTCTGATCCCCTCGCCCACCGCTCCGGACTTCCTGCCTGCCGGGTGGGCCATCGACGCGGGCATGTCCTTCACCCGCTACTGGGCGAGGCTGAACCCGGTGGAGCCCAGCGACTTCTTCCTGGTCCCCAAGGTGGTGCTGTCCACAGCTACCGAGGCACGCATGGTGCGCATCGGGGTCTGGTCCTCCGACGCCGACCCGTCCGACCAGTGCGGCCCGCTGTGGAGTGTCGTCGTCTCCTACCTGCCGCCCGACCTCAACTTCTACATCGACGGCGAGCAGCAGGCGTCCTACGCATGGGACGGCACCACGCCGGTCGTGCGCCGGACCGACAGCCTCACCTACTCGCCGGACGCTCGGCCTGTACAGTGGGCGGCGTTCAACGATTCCGTCGGCCTGATGGTGACGCTGGACCTGTTCGCGGACAGCAGTGGGATCGAGGGTGACGGTGATGTCCGTATGGCCCTGTCGCTGATCCCCAAGTCCGACTAGTTTCCAGAAACCGATAGGGGGTAGAGCGCGTGGTCTCATGGGCGCAGGACGGCATCATCTCCGGCACGATCCGTGATGCCCTCAAGACGACGCCGGGATCGACGGGCTCGCGGACCAAGGTCCTCAACATCGCTGACGCCGCCATCGACAGCCTTGGTACCTCCTACGCCGGACTGTTCACCATCAACGGGAGCGTGGATGCGGAGATCACCACCCGTGTCCAGTATCACGTGCCCCACAACCAGTCGTCCGGTGGCGGTGGGTGGGAGGGCAGGTACGCCCGACTCAACAGCGATGTCGTCATCAGCGGGGTGTTCAACTGGACCTCTGGTGACGTGACCGCCGCTACCACCGCATCGCAGGGCATGGTCGCCACCGTGTTCCTGGTGCCCGACACCGTGGATGGGGTCCGCCAGTTCACCGACGTGCCCAGCCCCACCCGCCTGCTGGCCGTGGGAGCCGACCCGCTGAGCGGCTCGCAGGTGTTCCGCTCCCCGGACAACGCCAGCGTCGCAGGCAACAACGCCTTCGAGATCACCATTCCCAGCATCAACCTCGCGCCGAACACCAAGTACTGGGCGCTGTTGGCCCCCTGTTTCTTCAACCCGTTCACAACGCCGAGCTTCACCAACGACATCCCTCGGACCCCGGTGGACACCAAGTGTCGTGCGCTCTCGTTCTGGACCAACCGGACCCCGCTGGCCCCTACGATCACCTCGCCTGACAACGGCACGCTGGTCACGGCCGGTGAGGAGATCACGTTCTCGTTCACCCCCAACGATCCCGATGCCCTTCCGGACGCACCCGACGAGCAGTTCAACTGGTCGTTCGCGGACCTGGCTGGTGTGCAGGTCCAGTACGCGGCTCAGCCCACCGAGGACGACCCGACCCCGACATGGACCGATCTGCCCATCGTCACGATGAGCGGGGACATGACGGTAGGCGACGGGTGGTTCATCGAGAACTCGGACAGCACCCTGCCGCAGGACGGGGCCGAGGCCCTCCGCAACAACCGGACCATGAAGATCATCTGTGGCAGCAGTCTGTTGAAGGTGGGTCAGGGCAACCTCCCCTCCGGGCAGTGGCAGCTACGGGTGCGCACCTTCGACTACGGCCACTCGATGACGACCGTCCGACAGGACGACGTGTCCGTCCCGCCCAACCAGTACGCGGTGCACGGCTATGGCCCGCTCGGGACCAGAGGTCCGCTCGGTCCGGTGACTGCGGCCATGGGTCCGTTCCCAGCCACGAACTACACACCCGACACGTTCCCCGCCGAGAACACCTCGCCCTGGTCCGAGCCCGTAAACCTCACGATTGCGACCCAGGTCCCGCCGCCGACGCTGACGAGCCCTATCAACCGCAATGCGATCCCGGTCAACGTGCCTGTCACGCTGCGCTGGAAGTACCGGAACACGCACCGGCCTCCCAACCCGCAGGCGAAGCGGGAGGTTCAGATCCGCAAGGTCGGGGACCTGGCGTGGACGACCTTGGTTTCTGGAAACCAGACCGACGAGTTCTACGACATCGCCACCCCCGCCGCCAACCTGGCGGACCCGCCCGCTTACCCCACGCCGGTCGAGTACTTCGCTGACGGCGGCTTCGAGGGTGGCACCCTCGATGGGTGGCAGACCACTTCGGTCAACGGTCTGACCAACCACAACTACACCGGTTCCGGGCAGCCACCGCACTCGGGGAACAGGGCGCTCGTCCTGAACCCGGTGAGCGCTATTGCCCCGGTGATCTACCACTACTTCGACTTCGTGTTCCCCCCTGCCTTCTACACTCTTGAGGGTTGGGTCACGAACGGCAACGCCGGGTGGGTGATCGTTCAGTTCATGTTCACCAACCTGTCGCAGGAGGCGTTTCCTCCTGAGACTGGCCGAGTGGTCATGATCGACGGGTCGCCTGGATGGCAGCGGGTCCTGTTTGAGAACGTACCGGTTCCGCTCGGTGCCACACAGGCATTGATCTCCGTTAACGCCGTGGAGAACGTGGACGCGCCGGACCCCGCGACCGACGTGTCGGAAGTCTGGCTCGATGACTGGTCGCTCCGGGGCTCTCTGTCCAACCCCGTCGACCCCCCGGTGTACCCGGCCGACGTCATCGTGGACCAGGCCCCGATCACCTACACGCTGGAGGCGTCGTTCGAGTACGAGTGGAGGGTGCGCGTAGCTGACTCGGCGCACGTCACCTCCGAGTGGAGCGACCCGTCCCGGTTCTGGATAGTCCCCCAGGGCTCCGAGTCCCTGGTCCCTGCCGGGACCATCGACGGTGGGACGCTGGGCTGTGGCACGCACCGGGTGGAAATCTACCGGCGAGGCGGACTTACTCGCGTAGGAGAGATCACGCAGGTCTCCTACGTCGACTGGTCCCGTGTACGCGATGACATCAGTGATGCCAAGATCGTCGTCTCCGGCTGGGACGTGGACTGCGGTGAGCTGCTCAAGGACCTACAGACGTGGGCCTATGAGGTGGTCATCTTCCGCGACAACGGCATCAGTGTCGACCGGGTGTGGGAGGGTCCTATCACCCTGCTCTCGTACGAGAACAACCAGGTCACGATCAACGCCAAGGACGTGATGGCCTACGTCTATCGCAGGATCATCAAGCAGGCCATGAACGACTCGGGTGCTGTCGGCGGCGACACGGTGACCAACCGCGCAACGCGCATCCTCCAGAACGTGCTCGCCCCCGACGACCCGAACCTGCTCCGGTACCTGACCACGGTCTACGGCGTGGACGACGCGACCGAGTACCGCAACCTGCCGCCCTACTCCCGAACCGCGTTCGAGGAGATTGACGACATGGCCGCGAACGCCGGTCTGGACTACGCGGCGGTCGGCAGGGCGATCCTGGTGTGGGGCACCAAGAACCCACTCGGGGTACTGCCCGAGTTCCGTGACGAGAACCTCGGCTCCTCGCCCATCGTCAGCGAGTACGGCATGAGCATGGCGAACCTCTACTCCGTCTCGGACGGCAACGGGGTGCACGGCGAGGCCAACCGGCTGGACGCCGATGGAGAGGACCCCAGCTACGGGCTGGTCGAGATGCTGTCCTCCTCGTGGGCCTCGGACTCCCAGTCGGACACCGGCACCTATACACAGGCCGGACTGGCTACGGTCGAGGCATCCTTCGCTGAGTTCGCCGAGCGCAGCATCGCCAGTCGCTACCCGCCTCCCGTGATCGTCCGTATCCCTGACAACACCACTGTGCACCCGAACACGGTGATCTCGATTCAGCACCTCGTACCCGGCGTCGTCGTCCCGCTCCGGTCCACCAGCACCCTGCGCACGGTGACCGGCAACCAGAAGCTGGACTCGGTGAAGGTCGTGGAGGTCAAGGGCGTAGAGACCGTCTCGATCACGCTGTCTCCGTTCAACCACGAGTTGGAGGTGGACGGGCCATGAGCCAGGACTGGCGCGTCGGCACGAACTCCGACGACTACTTCCGCCACCGGGACAAGAGGATCGCCACCGAGGAGCGGCGTCCGGTCGTGCGCAAGGCGTCCGATCTGGTCGGTCCAGGCATCAACTCCTCGGCCACCAGGATCACCGACTTCAACGACACCCTCGCCACCTTCAACGGGTACTACTCCGCTGACGTGGGAGCGGCGTACGCACCGAACGCCACCGACCCGTTCATCGGCTTCGTCTCCATGGATGAGTCGCTCGGTGGCCGTCAGGTGTTCACGAGTCTGGTTTCTGGAAACGAGTACACCCGGGTGTTCTTGCGCAACCCGGCCGACGAGAGTTCAATCTCCTGGGGGCTGTGGCACAGCGGAGACGAGGGGCTGGCCCCGGCCACCGTGTACGCCACGACGATGATCTCCACCCTGCTGCCGGACACGGACGCGACCCACCTCGTCATGCCGGTGGTGGAGTTCAGCGGAGAGGGCAGCACGTTCGCTCGCGCCAGCGACAAGATGAATGTCCTGCGCCCCGGCGTCTACACCGGGTACGTGTGGGTGCATACTGTCGAGAACATCACTGTGGATGACGTGCAGGTCGAGCACCCGAACGGAGACGTGCAGACGTACGACATCCTCTACGCCATCAGTGGATCGACCGGGGTCATGGTGCCTCTGCACTTCATTGCAACTGATGGCCTTGGCTACGTGCGGGTCACGATCACTCAGTCCAGCGGTAGCACAGCGACCGGGCAGTTCCTCCGGATGAACCTGACCCGGATCGGTGACGTCAGCTAGGCTGCTGCTGCTGCTCCCACCGCGACGGCTTCGGGAAACGCTGTTGGAGCATGAGCCCGTACTTGCGCCAGGAGATGTCGGAGGTGCTGACCCACGGGGCGTGTTGGTTGCCCTCGGCCACGCCCAGCTTGACGTCGGCCACCGGCACCGCTTCGACCTCGTTGAGAACCCCGTAGATGGTGCGCCACTGTGGGATGTCCCCCTCCAGGTCTCCGTCCCACTTGGTCAGGGCCGAGAGCATGGCTTGAGGCTTGCACAGGAGCGGCCTGTGGACGTCGTAGGACAGCGGTGAGGGGTAACCCTGGTTGGTCAGCCACAGGCCCGTCAGATCGAGGCTTCGCACGAACCACATGTCGTCGCGCTGGGGGAACATGGCGAGGTGCTGGGCCAGGGTCCGGTTGCGCCGGTACACAGGCAGTGCCACCACCGGGTCGGTGCAGAAGAAGTCGTCGTTCATGTAGACGGCTTCGTCGTACCCGTTAGCGAATGCCCACTGCGCTCCGATGATGACGTTGGTCCACACGTTGGCCTGCGCGCTCTGGTACAGGTTGCCCTGTACGAAGGCGTCGGGCTCCAGCCAGGACGGGTGGTCGCCCACCACGAGCAGGTACAGTCCATCCGGCAGGAGCAGATGCTCCTCCCACGAGCGCAGCGCGTAGCGGAGTTCCTCGTTGTCCTCGCCCGCTCGGAGCGGGAGGATGAGTAGCGTCATGGCTTGTCCACGTATTCGACAGCGGTCGGAACTGTCCCGTGGTCAAGGCAGTAGATCGTGCCCGGAACCACTTCATCTCCGCAAGCTTCCGTGTCGAACATACCGATGATTGACTGGCATCCACTCACAGCCATATCGCCTGCCCTCCGTGCTTCTCGTTGACGTGCTTGTCGGCCTGCGTCTCGACCACCTTACGGCGACGGTGGTACTTCTTGGTGCCGCAGTTGCAGTGAAACCCGAACCCGCCGTCTCCGCTCACCATCCGCAGGAAGGCGATGTTGACCTTGCCGCTCTGGGACTTGATGGGTTTCTGGAAACCCTTGGTCTCGGGGCGGGTCACTGGCCTGCCTCCGCCTCACGTAGGTAGGCGGGGTCGCCCTTGTGCTTCGCCCCGCCCGACGCGGCCGACCGCTCTGCGTACTTGGTCGGCTGGTGCCGAGGGCAGGGCTCATGCCACTCGCGGGCCCCGTTGTAGACGATGTGAGCGCCGGTCTCTGGACGGCACCGGGCCAACGAGGACTCGACGGAACCGTCACAGGGCCGGTCGGGGTACTGGATCATCATGGCATCCTCCCGTTCCGGATGGCGTCCGCGAGCAGGAAGAACCCACCCACCAGCACCCAGCAGATGTCATAGCGATATGCCGAGACGGCCATGCCGATCATGGTGACAACGATGAAGCCGAACCTCGCTCCACCCGGCGTCATGACGCCACCTCGTGCGTCTTGTCGAGGATGGCCTCGGCCCGCTCACGCAACCACAGGCTCGGGACGTTCGGCCCGTTCTCCACCCAGATAGTGTTGGCGATGCGGGCTAGCTCGGCCTGCCCGTCCATGCCGGACAGAGCATCAGCGGCAGCCATCAGGACCCGGGCGGCGAACGCGTCGCCGACGAATGCGGCCACCATCGACAAGCACTTGGCGTGCTCGGCGTCCTGCTCGACCATCTCGTTGTCGAACATGCGGCGGATGTCGAAACTGACGTAGATCAGGCACACTGACACGAACGCCAGCAGGCAGCACAGCACGTAGATAACCACGCTCTGCGTCATGACTCCTCCCCGCTCAGCACGGACCACGCCTCGGCCAGCCCGAACGGGCTCCGGTCGTCCATGGTGTGGGGGTTGGTGCGGAAGGACACGAGTACGCCGTCACTGCCCGGAATGACGTACTCGATGCGTGGGTCGGTGTTGTACGCCGGGTCTCCGAGCAACTCCAGCAACAGCCGGAAGTCCGGGTCGGTTCCATCGGCAGGCACGAACGTCACGTCGAACGCCACGCCCCGGGGGTTGCGGCTGCTCACCTCATAGATGACGCCGGGGAACAGTTGCTCGACCTCGGAGATCAATTGCTCCATCGCGTAGCAGTTTCGGTCGTTCGGCTTGTACATGGCGGGCGCGTCCCCCTCCGCCGCGCCAGCATCCATCGGAACTGGCGCGTTGTCCTTCTTGGTCATGCCCTTACCTCCATCAGTCGTCTTGCCCATTCTCTGTCTCCCGTGCTCACCCTGTGCCGCAGTGCGGCGAGGAGTCCCTTGTTGTGCTCGGTAGCTCTCCTGTCTGCGTCCGTCAGGTGGTCGCCCTTGTGACCCGGAAGGTGGTACAGATGCACGGCGGGGCCGGTCACGTACCGTGTCGTCTGTCCGGTGAGGAAGGCGAACGCCTCCTCGATGATGTTGTCGTCGTACCAGTTGCCGGACGTCGCCTCGGTGAACCCACCTGTCAGGTCGAGCGTCTCGCGGGACACGACGTTGATGGCACCGATGCTGCGGCCGTTGTCCATGACGTACTCCGGCGTCAGGCCGAAGATGGACTGCGGGTCGCTCGGGGACTTGACCCACCAGCGAGCCGACCACGGCACGCCTCTGTCGTTGTACACCTCGCGGATGATCTCGGTGGTGGAGTCGGACAGGTAGCGGTACTGCATGAACGGGACCACCAGCCCCGGTCGCTCCTGTGCTAGCTCGACCGCACTGACCACCTGGGACGGAGGAACCAGCATGTCGGCCTCGGTGAATACGAACATGTCGACGGTGGGGTTTCTGGAAACCGCCAGGTTGTACGCCTTGTGCCGATTGAACTGCTGACTGCCCGACAGTCCGTCGTCCACGATCTGCGCTTCCAGTCCGTGGGCGAACCACCAGGCTTGCACGACCTCCAGATTGGCGTGCCTGCGAGGGTCGATGCCCCGGTCACGGAACGGGATGATGACTGCGATGTTCACCCGCCCATCACCTTCTTGAATCGGTCGAGTTGCGCATCAGTCATGGTGCGTAGGCGCTTCTCGGTGGACTCACTCGCAGTGATCCTGAACCCATCGACTTCGATGGTGTACTTGTCGACTCGAACGATCCGAGTCATCTCTGTCCTGCCCGCCGCTGTTTCTCCTGTCATCCTAGGTACTCCTTGCTCAGTAGCAGGTACTCGTCCCGCCACTTGTCCAGTTCGGCCGGAGGCATTCGCTTGTCTTGTGGACCGAAGGTCAGGTGCGCTGCGTGGAACGTGGTGCAGATCCATGGCAGCATCCGATCCACGGCACCCTCGTCCCCCAGCCGCGAGTCGTTGGCGAACCACGTAGCCAGGCGCTTCATGGTCTGGTGGCTGAAAGCGATGCAGTTGATCGACACCGCCTCACCGGGCCGGGTGCGCACGTAGGCAGGAGGGCTGTCCGGCGAGGTGCAGTGTCCCCGGGTCGGCCTAGCCAGGAACCGCTGATGGCACCAGCGGGCGAACTCGGGGTCCTCGTGCAGCGCCCACCACCGCCTGTCGTTGCGGGGGTAGTACGGGTCACCGACTGAGAACTTGTTCGCCGTCAGCATGGAGTCGACCGAGTACTTGGCGCAGACCACGTTGTTCATGACGTTGGCCGAGACCACCCGCTCGGGGTGATCGATCACCGGCTGGATCAGATCGGCGAACCGATCGGTTTCCAGAAACAGAACGTCGTCGTCCACCTTGACGTAGATGGTGTCGGGCGGGTTCTGGTCGAACGTGTCCGCCGCGTACCACTGGTAGGGCTTCTCGTATGGGGGCCGGTGGTTCATGCACGTGCACTGCGGGTGGCCCCGTCGCCGGGGAACCCCGTTCGGGTACAGGCACATGATGGGGTGCCCGTCATGGAGGTGCCCCAGGACTTGCACACGGCCAAGGTGAGAGCCGTGCAGTCCTTGGACGTACAGTTGGTCCCCTGGAGTCCTGGTGAGGTCCCAGAGGTGCACCTCCAAATTCGTGAAACGCTCCAGCAGGCGGTAGAGGTAGGGCATCTGCACGACCATGTTCTTCTCGCGCCCGGCGAACATGAACAGGACGATCTTCACTCGGGCTCACTCCCCGAGTACGGCTCGACGTCGACTGAGCGGCGCTTGCACTTCGGGGCGTGCTCGACCAGAGGCATCCCGGCGCACGCGGAGCAGTAGACGATCTCCTCGTTGGGCGACTGTGTGTCGCCGCTCAGGAACTCCATCGCCTGGCCCTTGATCCAGATGGGCCGGGTGGTCAGGTTCTCCTGCTCGATCAGCAAACGCATCTTGGTCTCTTGCTCCCGGCTGTGCTCGGCCAGGGATCGGACGAAGATAGGCAGTACAGCGGCGAGGGTGTTGATGCCGTTGTAGAACTCAGAGTTGCCCCGGTAGAGGTCGCCGTACTCTCCCGGCTCCTCCAGAGTGAGAGCCTTCCGTAGTGCGTCTCGCTGGAATGAACTACTCATGTCAGTCACTCACCTTGTGGATGCGGATGGCCCACTGCTCGCGGCCATGGCCGATGACGAACCACTCCAGCCAAGGCTCGGCGTAGTCACGAAATGCTTGCTGCTCCCCTGGCATGGTGCCGTGGAAGTCGTCGTCGTAGCCGTGGAACTCATCGAACACCAGGATGCAACCCGGCTTGATGTGCGGGCCGATGGAGGCCAGACACGTGATGGTCGAGGAGTACAGGTCGGCGTCGAAGTGGATCAGCGCGATCTTCTCGGGCCAGTCGTAACCGACCACGGTGTCCTTGAACCACCCCGGCACGATGGTCGCGTTCGGGATCTCGCGCATCTCCAACTCGGAGAAGGTCCCTGCCGGGAACCCTGGACGCCAGTTCTCGGGCAGCCCCTGGAACGAGTCGAACGAGATCACGGGCAGCACGTCCGCGATCATCTCCGTGGTGACACCAGCGCCAGTGCCGAACTCGACGGCGACCGACCCCTCCTCGAAGTAGCCCTCGCGCTGCTCCTCGCGGATGTCATCGAGGCAGAACGCCAGTAGTGATCTGTCCGGTCCCTCCGGCCCTCCGGTGAGGTCAAGCCCCAGGTCGTACAGGCCGGTGTAGAGATCGCGTCGGGACTGCTTGCTCATCGCTCCAACCCCCTCTGGATATTGAGCGCCTGCCTGTCCAGCTTGGCTGCCTCGTTGCGGAGCCGGTCTATCTCCTCGATCTTGGCGAGCCGCTCTTGGACGAACCTCTCCTCCGTCACTACCAAGCCGTCGCTCGACAGGGCGCGAGCGTCGACCTTGATGACGGACACCCCGGCTGCGTTGACGAGGAACTCGACCAGCGGGTTGAACTTGTAGTCCACCAGCCAAGTGTGGGTGCCGAAGTGTGTGCGTTCACCATCGATGAACAGCGCGGCCTTCTCACCCGCCACGTAGAGGGTCAGCTTCGGCTCGCTCATTCGTCCACCGCCAGGATGAAGTCCACCCCGTCAGGACCGAGCGCCCACTCCAGGGCCTCCATCTCCAACTCGGCATGGACACCACCACCGCTGGAGTTGGGGTCGGCCATGCCACCCAACTCGGTGACCTTGGTTTCCAGAAACCGGAGGCGGCGCAGCAGGTACTGGGCACGCCTCCGCTCACGGCGAGAGAACTCGTCCCGCGTGCGGGGGTTCTCCTGGTATCGGCTCGTGGCCGCATCCACCTTCATAGTTCCTCATCCTCGTCGTCGTAACTATCGGTACTCAGGTCGGGTTCCTCATCCGCCTCCGGGAGATCCGGGAAAGCTGCGGCCGCTGCTGCCCCGGGCGGGAGGTTCATCCCCGCCAGGGTCATGCCACTCAGGTCCAACGAGACCAAGTGTGTCACACTATCAGGCTGGCTGAGCACTGCCGGTCCCATCATGTGGGTGAACTGCCCGGTCGTGACATCCCGGTGCTGGCGGTACTTACCCATCTCCAGTTGTCTCGCCCCGAGCGGACCCTGTGGCATCCACACGGTGACGATGCTGTCGGCCACGTCGATGTGGACCGTGCTTCCGCGTGGTTTCTTGGGCGACCCGTCCGTTGAGTGCGCGATGACCACCAGAGCGCGAGCGCCCACCTCGGTCAGCGCGAACAGCTTGAGGTCGCGGTAGTGGTGCATCGTGTTGGCCGAGTCGTTCTGGTCCTGCCCGAAGAACGAGGCTGAGAACGAGTCGATCAGCACCACCTCTACCTGCATGGCCCGCCACGCCGAGGCGATCCTCGCGCGCAGTGCGGGCACTCCGAGCGGGTGACCCTTGCGATGCGCGTTGACCACGCTGACCTTGAGCGGATTGACGTTGGGGAACCCGTTCATCCAGTCCAGCATCAGCGAGCCGTCCATGTCGTAGGACATGGCACCGACCGAGCCATTGATCTTCTGGACCTTCTGCCCCAACCAGTCGTCACCGGTCATCAGGGAGTGGAACATCTGGAGGGCGAGCGTCGACTTGCCGGACTGGGACGGGCCGAGCACGATGCACAACCCGTTGTCCTTGACCACTCCCTCGATCAGGTCGGTGGGTGCGAGCGCAGGGGTGGACTGGTAGCTCGCCAGCGTCAGCATCTCCAACTCCGGCGTCAGGTCCGCGTCCACCTCCTGCTGGAACGTCAGCCCTGCCTCGTGTCTGATCCGTAGTCTCTCGATCTCCCTCTCCACCAGTGTCGCCCGCTCGATGCGGGCCTTGACCTCTGCCTCTGCATTCGCTGCATCCGCGACTATCTTCCACTCTGTCTCTGCGGTTTCCGGAAACTGGACCATGTGCTCACCTCCTCTCTGGCCTCGGGTGTCGTCATGCCTCGTCGGGGAACAGCGCCTCAGCCTCACTCACCATGTCGGCGGTGGTCAGTCCGGCCCGCTTGAGGGCGGAGCCGATGGTCGCCTTCACCTCGTCCTCCTCCAGCCCTGTCAGCAGCGCGGCCTCGATCAGTTCGTCCGGGTCGATCCCGTTGTCCACGCAGCGGGAGACGGCCCAGTGGAACCCGTTGTTGCGTTCGCCCTTGTTGAGGGTGGACACCCACTCGCGCAGGGCAGCGAGACTGGCACGGCGCTCAGAGGGCAGTAGCTGGATCGGCTTGTTGGTGTCGGTGTCGACCGGCGCGATGGTGGCTGCGATCAGGTCCCACCACAGTGGGTCGTCAGTGCTGTCCTCGGTCGGCCCGTGGTCCACGTAGGGGCCGGAGTAGATGGTGCCCTCGGCGTTGACGGCATCAGTCAGGTAGGACGGCGGGGCGATGACGTAGCCGCCCAGCCCGCGCACGTCCATGCCTAGCGTGGTGCCGCGTGCCTTGTTGGTCAGCCCCTTGGTCGAGGGGAAGTACAGGTGCCAGCCGCCCGAGGGTGTCTTGACGACACGCTTGCACCCGTTGAGCAGGCCGAGCCGATGCAGCATCGGGAGGTGCACCCGCCCGTCAGCCTGCTCCTTGATGTCCACGTCGAGCACGTCGTACAGGTGTCCGGTGGCGATGCCGATGGCTGCGTCACCACGAGCGCGCCACCAGCGGCGTATCTGAGAAACATCTGTGGTCGCCCCGTTGACACCGTTGTGGTTGAGCGGTGCCTTGGCCTTGGGGCCGGACGACTTACACGGGAACACGGGCTGGCCGGAGCGGGCGTAGGCGCAGGCTGCCCGGTAGAGGGTGTTGGGGTCGGGCTGCTCGTTTCCAGAAACCGTCACGACTCCCCCAACGCCTCAAGGATCGTGGCGTAGTCGTCGTAAACAGCGCGGCTGCCCTCTGCACTGGCGGTGTTCGCTGCCTGGTCGACCAACCTGTCGAGCGCCTCGCGCGCCAGGGTGAAGTCGGGTATCTCGATCACCCTACTGATGGTCTGCTCCCGCAGCGTGTCGCGCAGGTGCTTGCCCATGGGCAGGTACGCGAGCGGCGAGGTCAGGTCCATCTCGCTGGGATCTATCCCCAACAACTCGGCGTTCTCGGCCAGCGCCTTGGCAGCGGCGTTGGACAGGACCCGCTTGCCGTCACGGGGGTTGAGCCCGTACTCGCGCATCAGGATGCGGACCCGCTTGGTCGTCAGGCCGGAGTGGCGAGCCACCTCCTCGGGGCTCATGTAGTTGCGCACGGCCTCGTGCAGCAGGAACCGGAGCGCCTCCATCAGCCCGGAGTTGAACTCGGTGTTGGCCTTCGACCACTGTGTGCGTGCCTCCCTCACGCTCTCCAGCGCGAGTTGCACGTTGAGTTTCTGCATCAGGTCTCCCTCTCGGCCTTGCATGATTCCGGACACGATGTCCAGTGGATCGGATTGGTGACCAATGAACTGCTCCCGGTCTTGGGATCGATGGTGAAGTGCCAGCACCGGCCACCCCACACGACTCGACCTTCGGCTTCGCTGCCCCGGATGTAGGCCCTGTCGAGAGACAGGCCGGTGAGGCTCGACAGCCTGCGGAGTTTGCGCTCTCCGAGAATGTGTCCTGCTATGCCCATCGTCTGTCCTGTCTACAGCCGCAACGAGTTGCGGATGTGGTCGAGTAGTGCCTTCTCCAGGTTGCCCCGGTCCTTGTGCCTGTCGAGCATGACTTGATCTATCGAACCCGGCACGAACACGTTCCAGTGCGTTACCGGCTTTGTCTGTCCCTTGCGACGGAACCGTCCCCGAGCCTGCACCCAGTCGTTGCGCCTCTCCGAGTACGAGCCGTAGACCGCGTGCTGCGCAGTGACCAGTTCGTTGACCGAGACCGACATGGTGCGTGCTTGAGCCACGAGGATCATACGTCCCGGGTTTCTGGAAACGTCACCGAAACGCTGACGGATGTCAAGCCGGTCCTTGCCCGACGTCGCCCCGGTGATGACCTCGACGCACGTGCTCGGCTCCATCTGTGCCAACCGCTGCGCCAGCAGGGCGCACTCGGACTTGAAGTAGCCGAACAGTACGACGCGCTGTTCCCCGCCCAACTGGACCGTGGCGATCTCGCACATGGCCTTGCGCTTGGACGAGCCGATGACGTGGGTCACCTCGGTGTCGGTGTCGCGGATGAACCCGGCCGTGATCTGGCGGAGCTTCATGATCTTCGCCAGCGCGTTCGGTGCCTCGATCAACTCGCCCGAGGCGAGCAGCGCGGCCAGGTCGTTGTGCATCTCGGTGTACGCCTTGCGCTCACGCGGGCTCAGCGTCACGTGGATGTCCACGTCCTTCTCGGGCGGCAGGTCCATCGCGTCATCGAGCCGCATGACGTGGCTGCGCTCAGCGATCCGGGCTCGGAAGTCACCGTGCTCCAGGTAGCCGCGCACGTCCTTGCCTCGGTAGCCACCCTTGGTGGTGTACCTGTCGCGGAACACACCGAACGACCAGGGCTTGATCGACTTGCGCCGCATGAGCGACATGCGCAGCGGCTGCTTGGTCCACGGCTTGCCGTAGTCGTCGCTGAACGTCCACGGTGCCAGGAACCGCCACTGCCCGTAGCAGTCGAGGATGCTGTGCGGGTTGACCGTGCCGGTGAGGATCATGCGGTGCGGTGCTAGCTGACCCATCTGGTACATGGCCTTGGAGATGTTGGCCTCCGCGCCCTTGATGATGTGGCTCTCGTCCACCACGATCAGGTGCGGCGCGTAGGCACGGACAGCGCGCAGCATCTTGATCGTCTTGGCCCGCTCGTCGCAGAACGAGGAGATCGCACCCGCCGACACGGACAGGATGGTCACTCGGGCATTGTGGTTCGCTCCACGATGGTTGACGCCGATGGGTGCGTGCGGCACCATGGCCCAGTCGTGCGCCGCACGGATCTTGCCCATGATCGAGACGGTGCTGCCCTGGAGGAATCTCGCCTTGACCACCGAGTCCATGAAGTCCGGAGGCTGGAGCACCCACGTGTCGGCAGCGGTCAGCGGTGCTACAACTAGCACCCGCACTTCGCCGTAGCGAGGGGCGAGTTTCTGGTCCACCCACGCCAGCGTCGCCCCGGTCTTGCCCACGCCCGGGTCCCACAGCAGGGCACCGATGCCGTCGACGGTTTCCAGAAACTTGACACCCTCGACCTGGTGCTTCATCAGTGCGTACACAGTCATTCCTCTCTGCCTCGTGGGCGGCGGTGGCTGGATCTATGTGAACAGGACCAGCCCGAGCTTGATGGTGAGCATGACGGCGGCGGTCATCGAGCACAGCCAGAACACACGTCCGGTCCAGACGGCGAAGGGGGGCGTTGGCTTGTCGTCGCTCATGCGCCGTCAGCCTGCTTCGGCATCTTCGGTGCGTTCTTCATGAGCCGGAGCAGCGCCTCCAGGTCGGCGTTCGTCGGAAACTTCGGCTCTGGCTTCTTGGAGGCACGGGCCTCGTGCATCTTCTCCAGACGCCTGCCCAACTCCTGGGCCATCGCCTTCCTGCGCCTGCCGCCCTCGCGGTCGAGAGTGGTGACCACCATCAGCACGCCGTAGCGCACCACGGCGGGCAGGTCGCCCCGCTTCGCCGCCTTGCGCAGGCCGTAGACGCGGAGGAAGCCGAACACGAGGGTGGCGCTGACCCCACCGACCAACTCGCTGGTGCTCATGTCCTTCGGTGACCTGCTCATCACGCCTCCTGACCGGCCATGCGACGGGCCGCACGGCGTGCGTCACGACGGGCCTTGCCGCGCAACGTGCGGTCGCGGTCCTTCTCGTAGGGCTTGACCACCCGGTTGAGCACGCGGGTCCACCGTCCGGTCAACTCGTCCTTGGGGAACGTCTTGCGGAACAGGGCCTTCTCGCGGGAGAACTCCCGCATCTTCTCGGTGATGTTGGTGTACTTGACCTTCTTCGTTCGCGTCACTTCTTGTACCTCTCCATGATTGCGCCCTCGCCCTTGACGACGAGAGACGGAGCCCATGACGGCGGGTTCGCCATCATGCCTAGCGTGTCTGCCAGCACCTGATCCGCATGGCGCTTGTGCACCTCCAACACTACCTCATCGTGCACGTGGAGAACGAGGCGGGCAGGCCAGCCGGAGGCTGTCTCCGCTTCGATCTTCATGATGAGGTCGAACAGCACGTCGCGGGCCACGGCCTGCGTCACGTTCTCGGTCAGCTTCCCGCCGTGCGTCTCAGTCCGGACGTGGCCGACGCCGCTCGACTTGCCCATGAACGTGCGCCGGTCGATGCGGTCGGGGTTGGTGTCGCTGGGCCACGAGCGAGCGAAGCGGTACCAGATGGACCGGCCACTGGGCAGGACCATCCGGTTGTGCCGTCCGTCACGGATCATCGCCACGACGTGGCCCTGTCCGAACCGTGCACCCCGGCCAGCACTGGCTACGTCGAACGCCTTGGCGCACAGTTTCCAGAAACGCACCGTCTCGGGGCTGGCCTCGCGGAACAGGTCTCGCATCCGGATGAGTTCGGGGTAGTTGTGCGAGTCCCGTTCCCACTCGTGGAACTTGCCCGGTCGGCCAGCCGCCACCCACAGTGCGTGCAGGTCGGGGTAGTTGCCGACGTCGATGCCCGCCTCCTCGGCACCCATGGTCACCATCGCACCAGCACCGCCCGCGTACCCGAGCGCGAGGTTGGCGACCTTGGCCTTGGCCCGGGTCATGCACCATTGGCAGGTGCCGCACTTGTCGCACCGCTTGAGCGACTCGATCATCAGCGCCTTGTCGACGCCGAACATGGTGGCAGCGGTCGCCTCGTATATCTTGCCCTGCCCAGCGAACTCGACCTGCACCCACTTCTCGCCGGTCAGCCACCCGAGCACCCGTGCCTCGATGGCGTTGTAGTCCACCGTCACGAACAGGTGGTCACGGGCCGGGACCAGGCTGGCACGGACCGCACCCTTGGCGATCTCGGGTGCGTTGCGTCCAGCGTTTCCAGAAACCAGCAGACGTAGCTCAGCCTTGGTCGCCTCCTTGCGGGGGAGGTTCTGCGGCTGGATGCCACGCCCAGCCTCGCGGCCAGTGTGCGCTCCGTAGTAGCGGAGGCTGCCACGGATACGCCCGTCCTTGCAGCGGGTGTCGAGTGCGGCCTTGTGCTTGCTCACCGAGGACAGGCTCGCCTTACCCTTGAGGATCAGCGCCTCGCGCACCTCGTCGGGGATCAGGTCGTCGCGCAACGCCTCCTCGCGGTGGTCCTTGTCGAGTGACTGCATCGGGTAGCCCTGCGACTCCAACCAGGTGTGGAACTGCGGGCCGGAGTTTGGGTTGTCGAGCAGGGTCATCTGCTTGAGCACGCCCATCAGCCGGTCCTTCTCGATCTCTCCTGCCGCATGGCCTGCTCGGACAGCGCCCGGAAGTGACGGATGCCCCGGTCGTTGATGCGCTGGTCGGCCTCGTACTCGGCCTGCAAGGCGGGCAGCATAGGCGGGAAGTTGTTGGCGACCACGGCCTCGGTCAGCACGTCGTTGATGCAGTACCGTTTGAAGTGATCGAAGTCTGCGCTGTGGTCGATGCCACACCAGCACAGGGGCTTGTACCCCAGCCGCGCTGACTCTTGGCACGTGTCGTGGAACCGACCGCCCTGCTTCTTGTCCGGAACTGAGAACAGCTTGATGAGGCGTCGACCCTCGGGGTCCTTGCGGATGGTGGCACGCACGGCGCGGGCCACCTCATCGAGGGTGCCGAACACGCCATTGACGTTCGCCAGCACGGCGCTGCACCACCAGTTCTCGGGATCGAGGTAGGTACCGTCCGGCATACCGAGCCACTTGCTGGAGACGATGCGCTCGAAGTTCGCGTTGAAGGCGTGTTTCTGGAAACGAGGATCGGTGAGGATGCGGGTGAACTGAGCCACCTCGACGGGATCATTCTGATCCAAGACCCGGGGCCTGCCGTACTTGGTGGCACCACCGGGGTACTGACGGATGGGGGTGTACGCCGCGACCAGCAGTCCGAACTCGGGGTCCTCGCAGTAGCGGTACGCACCGTACTTGATGTCGGTGGCGGAGCGGGTCTCGTAGTCGAGCCGGATGCCGATGGTCTTGGCGGTCATACGTGGATACCCCACAGCAGCATCGCGGTGTTCGACTCACGCAGCCTTATGCGCCGAACGTGCTCGGCCACGTAGGGAGCGATGACGCTCGGGTAGGCCAGACCGTCACGCACCTGGCTAGCGAAGTCAGCGAACTGGACCTTGACGAACTCTCGCTTGACGATGGCCTCGGCCAGACGGACGGGACCTGTAACGGCGTCGTCGGCGAACCTGCTCATGTCCCCTCCTCGCTCTGTCTGTTGGGTGGTTTCTGGAAACGACCCCGCTCTCTCCCATGTAAAGAGAGCGGGGCCGCGCCCCAGGGAAGGTCAGGCGTCCTCGTCGTCCAGGTCGGCGTAGAGGTCGTCGTCCTCGTCGGCCTCGTCCAGGTCCACGAGGTCGTCCTCCTCGGCGGGCGGCGGAGCAGCCGCCTTCTTCGCCGCCGCCTTCTTGGCAGCGGTGGAGGAAGCAGCCTTCTTCGCCGCCGCACGCTTGGCCGGGGGCGGAGCGGGCTCCGCCTCGGGCTCGTCGTCCAGCAGGTCCTCGCCCTCGTCCAGGCCCAGGTCCTCGTCGTCGTCCAGCATGTCGAACATCGACTCGACGGCGGGCTTGCCGCCACCTCCGATGGCCTCGCCGTCAGCGATCTTCTGCACGCCGTTCAAGCCGCAGCCGACGCCGTGGTTGCCCTCGGTGGAGTAGCCGTAGAACTCGACGGCGATCTTGGCCTTGACCCCGGCGTAGATCGCACCCGGGTCGGTGATCGGGACGCGGTGCCGGTCGACCACGGCGACGGGCTTGGTGCTGCGCGCGTTGATGAACCAGCAGCCGAGACGCTCGGGGTACTTCTCGCCCTTGGTCGTGGTGCCGTCGTCGGTGAGCTGGTCCTTCTCCTTGTCGCCGTCGCGCAGTGGGTTCTTCAACTGCTTCCAGCGGTCACCCGCCTTGGCCTCGCCGACCTTCTTGATGGCGAGGAGGATGGCTCGCGCCGTC
>Ga0105248_10000262_pt1 | contig 61793 bp, 61 predicted proteins | sample KBSS34metaG_FD_81524 | JGI IMG/M metagenome (GOLD analysis project Ga0105248, IMG submission 81524) | Switchgrass rhizosphere microbial communities from Kellogg Biological Station, Michigan, USA - KBS S3-4 metaG | ecosystem: Host-associated > Plants > Roots > Rhizosphere > Soil | place... | reverse complement strand
CCACATGTTGAAGTCCTTGTCGAGCGCGCTGGTCACACCCGAGGTGAGCGCGACGGTGCGGATGAGCAGCAGGAAGTTCTCGGGCAGCTGGAACGGCAGCGCGCGGATCGTCTGGCCGAACTGACGGGCGAAGACCTCGAGCTCGCGCTGGTCGACGCGCTGTAGCTCGGCGATGCCCATGCCGCCGAAGCGGTCGAACAGCGCGGTCATCGCACGCTCGAGCTCGTCGGTGTCCGCAGCCGAGAGCAGCACGCCGAGGCGCTCGAGCGAGCGGACCAGGCCGCGGGTGTCGCGTCCGACGGCGGCCAGGATGAAGTCGCGCAGGCCTGCGCGCAGGGCATCGCTGATCGAGCCCATCATGCCGAAGTCGACGTAGGTGAGGGCGAAGGCACCGTCGGCGCCCGGGGTCACGAAGATGTTGCCGGGGTGCGGGTCGGCGTGGAAGAAGCCGGCGACGAAGATCTGCTGAAACGCCGAACGCGCGAGGGCCATGGCGACGGCCGATGGGTCGATGCCGGCGGCGACGAGAGCCTCGGCATCCGTGATCTTGATCGCCGTCACGTCGCTCAGGGTCAGCACTCGAAGCGAGGTGCGCTCCCAGGCCACGATGGGGGCTGTGACGCCGGCATCGGCCTCGAAGTCGGCGGCGAAGTGCTCGGCGTTCGCGGCCTCGTGCAGGTAGTCGATCTCTTCGTGGCTGGTCGCGGCGAACTCCTCGACCAGCGCGGGGGCGTCGACCCGGCGGGCGATCAGCCGGATGCGCGCGACCCATTGGCTCACCCGGCGCAGCGCGGCGAGGTCGACCGCGATCACCCGGTCGATGCCCGGCCGCTGCACCTTGACGACGACATCGGCGAACCCCAGGTCGGCCGCGAGGCCAGGCGCGAGGCGGGCGCGATGCGCCTGACCGAGGGATGCCGCGGCGATCGGCACCTCGTCGAACGATTCGTAGGCGAGCGCGAGCGGAATGCCGAGCTCGGATTCCAGCTGCACGCGGATCCCCTCGAACGGCTCGGCCGCCACCTCGTCTTGCAACCCCTCGAGCTCATCGGTGATCTCGGGCGGCAGGATGTCGAGGCGCGACGACATGAACTGCCCCACCTTGATCATCAGGCCGCCCAGCTCGATCGCGAGGGCGTGGAAGCGGCGCGCGAGCCTCTGCAACCGCGCCGGCCGACCGCGCGCGGCGAGGCCGCCGAGGCCGATGCGCGGCAGGATGAGCTCGAACCACCATGCCTGCACGAAGGCGCCCGTGGCGAACCGCATGATCCGGCGGTAGCGCGCCCGGAACACGCGCCCGGGCGGGCGCGCCGAGGGAGCCGTGCCGGGGTTTCCGGCGCTCACTCCTCGGCGAGGATCGCGTAGAGCTTGCGACGCGCGTCGTCGATGATCGCGACCGCGCGTTCCTGCTGCTCCTTGCTGCCGCTGCTCGCGACCTGGCCGAGGGCCTGGGCGAGCTTGGCGCCGGCCTTGGGCAGGGCGGCGCGCTCCGGGTCCCAGCCGCGGCGCGACTCGGAGGGATGCGGCGCGGATGTGAACTCGGCGGCGGCCTCCTTGCCGGCATCCGTCAGCGCGTACACCTTGCGCTCGCCCTCCTGGGTTGCCGTGGCCAGGCCCTCGTCGACCAGCAGTTGGAGCGTCGGGTACACCGATCCGGGGCTCGGCTTCCAGGTGCCGCCCGAGCGGGTCTCGATCGCCTGGATCAGCTGGTAGCCGTGCATCGGCTCGTCGGCCAGCTCGACCAGAACGGCGGTGCGGATGTCGCCGCGGCCCATGCGACCGCCCATGCGGCCCCCGAGGTGCCCGGCGAGGGCGGGCCCGAAGGCGTCGCGCAGACTGTCGACGGCCTCTCGAAGGTCGAAGCCGTAGGTGGATGACGAACTCATGACGGTGTCCTCTCTCGCGATCCAACGATAGCTAACGATACATCGGTAACTCCTGGGTATCCACCGTGATCGGTGCCACCATGGAGCATGGATGACGATCGGCAGCCTCCGCGCGACGAGACCAAGGTCACCGAGCAGCCCTCGCTGACCTTCTCGACCGGACGGATCTGGCTCGTCGTCGGCGGGCTGTTCACGGCGGTGGCGCTCGCCGTGCTGATCCCGCAGACGATCGCGGGCCTGCCGCCGCGGGGCGTGCCGTTGATCGCGGCGATCATCGATGTCGTGCTTTACGCCGGGATGGTGGTGGTGCGGTTCGTCGTCCCGGTGCCCCGGCTGCGATTGCGCCTCGGCCTCATGGCGATCGGGATGCTGGCCATCGCCGTCGTCTCGCTGGCCGCCGTGCTGATCGTGGGCTTCGCCAGCGGCACGCCGGTGACCTGACCGCACGGCCCCGAACTACTCCATCGCCTCGGCGATCCGCTTGATCGCGGCCAGGCGGCGATCCCACTCGGCGCCGATGGCGTCGAGCCGACGAGCCGCGTCGCTGAGCGTCGAGCCGAGAGCGCGGAAGCGCACCTCGCGTCCGACTCGCACCGGCTCGACCAGGCCGGCCGCCTGCAGCACGGCGAGGTGCTTGGCGATCGCCTGGCGCGACACCGGCAGACGCTCGGCGAGGGCGGAGGCCGAGGCATCCCCCTCGCCGAGCGCGACCAGGATCGACCAGCGCGTCTCATCCGCCAGCGCGGCGAACACGACGACCAGCTCGGCGTCGGCGGCTGCGCTGCTCACGCAGAGCCCTCGACGAACGCGACCAGTTCGTCCAGCTCGGAGTCCCAGCCGCCGCGATTGCTCTCCATGGCCTGCGCCGGGTCGGCCAGGTTATCGAAGCCCGACTCGACGACCGTGAGCCGCGTTGCCGCACCGTCGTCAAGGGGCTCGAGCGTGAAACGGAACACGGTGGAGTGCTCGTCGAGGTTGGTCGGGGTCGCGTTCTCGTTGCCCCAGCGGTACGCGATCGCGTGGGGCGCATCCACTTCTTCGATGCGGATCGGGAACCGGCCGTAGCCCTCGAAGCCGAACTCGCCCTCGGCGCCGACCTCGAGCCGGTCGAACTGGGCGACGTTGCCGAACCACTGCGTGATCAGCTCGGGGCGGGTGACGGCCGCCCAGACCTTGTCCGCCGAGGCGGCGATCGTGACGGTGCGGCGCACGGCGAACGCGTCGGCGTCGATGGTCGAGGGGTTGTTGACGGTCATGCTCATGATGGTGGACCTTTCGTCGAGATAGTGCAACTCTGTGGTTGCAATAACACCACGACGAAGTGCAACTGTCAAGTTGCAGTTCGACTGGTGCGCCCGACCCGCCGGCTCGGGTGTCGGGGCTTCTGCGGCCTATTTCAGTTCGGACGCAATTCGGCGCGAACTGAAATGACGAAATGGAGGACCCAGCAGCGAGCTCATCAGCTCAGCTGATCGCGCCGGCGACTCAGGTATGCGGCTTCCGCCGTGTTGCCCGCCAGCTCGATGGCGCGGTTGTAGGCGGCGCGCGCGTCGGCGCTGCGGCCCAGCCGCCTCAGCAGGTCGGCGCGGGCCGCGTGGTAGGCGTGATATCCGGCCAGCGCCTCGTCGAGCCGGTCGATGGATGCCAGCGCGACGTCCGGCCCGTCGAGCTCGGCCACCGCGATCGCCCGGTTGAGGGCGACGACCGGCGAGGGGTCGATCCGAACCAGCTGGTCGTAGAGCGCGACGATCTGCGACCAGTCGGTGTCGCGGATGTCGCGCGCCGAGGTGTGCACCGCGTTGATGGCCGCGAGCAGCTGGTAGCGTCCGGGCGCCTCACCCGACGCCACGCGCGCGCGGACCAGCTCGTGGCCCTCGCGCACGAGGGCGGCATCCCAGGCACCGCGGTCCTGCTCGTCGAGGGTGACCAGTTCGCCGCCCGACGACACCCGAGCCGCGCGGCGAGCCTCGGTGAGGAGCATGAGGGCCAGCATCCCGGCCACTTCGCCGCTGCTCGCCGCGTCTGCGGGCATTAGTGATCGGATCAGCCGGGTGAGCCGAATGGCCTCGGCCGTCAGCTCGGCGCGCACCGGGTCGGTGCCGGGGCCGGTGGCCAGGTATCCCTCATTGAAGACCAGGAACAAGACGGTGAGCACCCCGTCGACGCGGGCGGGCAGATCGGCCGCGGAGGGCATCCGGAACGGGATGCGCGCCTCGCGGATCTTGTCTTTCGCGCGGGTGATCCGCCGCGCCATCGCGGTTTCTTGCACCAGGAAGGCGCGGGCGATCTCGGCCACGGTCAGGCCGCCGACCATGCGCAGGGTCAGGCCGAGGCGCGCCTCCATGGCCAGCGCGGGGTGGCAGCAGGTGAAGAGCAGCCGCAGGCGTTCGTCGTCGATGGCACCGAGCGGCTCGAGGGGTTCGTCGTCGACCACCAGCAGCGCCTCCCGGTACTTGTCGTCGCGCTTCTTCTCGCGGCGGATCCTGTCGATGGCCTTGCGGGTCGCCGTCGTCGTGAGCCAGCCACCCGGATTGGGCGGGATGCCGTCGGCCGGCCAGCGCTCGACCGCCGTCGCGAACGCTTCCGCGGCGGCGTCTTCGGCGATGTCCAGGTCGCCGAACCTCTTGGCCAGTGACGCCACGACCCGCGCCCACTCGTCGTGGTGGGCGCGGGTGATCGCGTCAGCGAGCTGCGCGGTGAGGGCGGGTTCGCTCATCCCTGCGGTTCGTAGGACTGGAACGGCCGCACCTCGACCTTGCCCTGGCAGGCCTTCGAGCCCTCGGCCGCCAGTGCGAGCGCCTGATCGAGGTCGGTGGCCTCGATGATCCAGAAGCCGCCCAAGTACTCCTTCGACTCGAGGTAAGGTCCGTCGGTCACCACCGGCGGCGAGACCTGGCCGTCGACGACCGTCGCGGACGTCGCCGAGGCGAGACCGTTGGCGTAGACCCACTGGCCGTTGGCCTGCAGCGTCTTGTTGAAGGCGTCGGTGTCGGCCATCGCCTTCTGCATCGTCTCTTTGTCGGGATAGCTGCCCAACTCGGTCAACTCGGCCGGCCCGTACACCGACAACAGGTATTGCATCTCGGATCGTCTCCCGTCTGGGGCGCCCCTCTTGGGCAGCCGCTCACCAGTGCTACGAACGAGTCTGCCCCGATCGGACAGCACTTCGGCAGATGATCCCGCTCGACCGGCGAGCACTGACGAGCGAGCACACCGTGGCTCAGGCCTGACGGGTCCCCTTCACGACCAGCCAGACGCCGAGGGCGAACTCCCACACGGCGATCGGCAGCGCCGCCAGGCCGGCCAGCCCCGACATCTGACCCCAGACGCCGAATACGGTAGCGAGGGTCGACGCGAGCAACAGCGGAGCGCCGACGAATGCCAGCACGGGCATCCAGCGTGGCACGAGACGGCCGCGGAACAGCAGGGTTCCGAGCAGCACCGCGTTGATGACCGGCATCAGCCCCTGGCCGAGGTTCAGCCAGCTGTGCAGCGCGACCAGCGCGTGGGCCGTGCCCAGGCCATCCGCGCCCACTCCCGATTGGCGCAGCGTGACCAGGGTCAGGATGGTCGCGACGCCGATGAAGATGGTCCCGGCCTCGAGCACCCGGGCTCCGATGAAGCCGAGCGCGAGACTCTCGCCCTGCGCCTTCACGACCGGGAACAGCGTGACGGCCGTCCCGATGCAGGCCAGCGCCACGATCAGCTCGAGCACGGCGCCGAAGGTGGCGGGGGTGTCGGGGCCGGAGCCGAGCAGGTAGTCCGGACTCTGCACCGCGGCGTAGAGGCTCAGGGTCGGGATCGAGACGAAGGTCAGCAGGTAGAGGATGCCGGCCGCGCGACTGAGCCGCCGGGTCGCGTCTTTCGGCGCGCGAGTGAGCGATGCGGTGGTGTCGACGCTGGTCATGGGTGGCCTCTCGGTGGATCGATCGTCAAAGGTGTACGTTGTACACCTTGCGACCATAGGTGTACAACGTACATTTGTCAACGAGAGGGGATGCTCGTGACCCAGACGCTCAACGAACCGCGCGTGCGCCTCAGCCGAGAGCGCGTGCTGCGCGAGGCCGTGGATCTCGCCGACGACATCGGAGCGGACGCCCTCACCATGCGGCGGCTCGCCGAGCAGCTCGGTGTGGTGCCGATGGCGCTCTACAAGCACGTGGCGAACCGCGAGGAGCTGCTCGACGGCATGGTCGACCTGATCGTGGGGGAGATCGAGGGCGAGTTGGCGTCCGAGCAGGTGGAGCCGGAGCCGCCGCCGCGGCCGGCAGCTGCCACCGCGGACTGGCAGACCGGAGTGCGCCGGCGGGCGCTCGCGGCGCGGCGCACTCTGCAGCGGCATCCGTGGAGCAGGCGCGTGATCGAGGGCCGCACCACCAAGACGACCGCGGTGCTCGACTACATCGAGCAGTTCAGCAGCCTGCTGCTGGCCGGCGGGCTCTCGCCCGACCTCACCCACCACGCCCTGCACGCGATCGGCGGGCGCATGTGGGGGTTCACGCAAGAGCTGTTCGACGAGTCGCACGACGCCGTGCCCGCCCCTCCGCCCGACCCGGCGATGCTGCAGGCGGCTGCCGCGCGCTACCCGAGCATCGTCGCGGTCGCGACCTTCCGGGCCCACGATCCCGGTTCAGTCGTCGGACGCGGTTGCGACGACGACGCCGAGTTCGAGTTCGCGCTGGACCTGTGGATCGACGGGATCGAGCGGCTGCACCGCCGCCACTGGAGCTCGGCGCCCGACGTCTAGGTTGCGCGCGGCGACCCGTCGTCGTCGCTGCACCCGATCACGCCACATCCGATCAATAGATGCGGGGCACGATCTTGTACGGCACCTTGGCGGTGTACCCGTCCCACAGTTCGCCGTACTTGGCGCGGCAGATCTTGTCGTCGTCGGCCTGACGATTGATGAAGAGAGCGACGTAGTAGAGCGGGTACAGCCACACCATCCAGACGCCGAAATAGCCGGGGGCCATGGCGATGGCGACCGCCTGGATGATCTCGCCCAGGTAGTTGATGTGCCGGCTGCGACCCCAGAAGCCGTTGACCAGCAGGCTGTGGTTGCCGTCGCTGATGGCCTGCGGTGCGAGCCAGAGGAAGCGGCGCTCGGGCGCCGTCTTGAAGAAGAACTTCTGCATGTTCGCGCCGCGGGTCAGCACCCAGCCAGCGAGGAAGAGCACGCCGAACAGGGCCGTCACCCAGACCGGGATGCCGGGATCGGGCAGCTCGGCGGTGAACCAGAGCGCGACCGAATAGAAGTAGGGGTAGAAGGCCAGGCAGCCGAATCCGAGCTTGAAGCCGACCCGCTCGGCGATGAAGTCGTATGTCCACAGGTGCACCCGCTCGAAGATCAGGTACTCGCAGCAGAACCAGGTCAGCATCGCGCAGCCGAGCAGGAATCCGGGATTGATCCTCGTCACGTGCTCGAGGTGGAAGGCCGCGAACGACAGCACGTTGAGCTGCAGCAGCACGGCGCCGACGAGGTACAGCCAGACCTTGGCATCCATGAAGCCGTCTCGCAGCTGCACGTCTTTGGCCCGGCCGAACCACAGATCGGCGGCGAAGTTCTTGCCGGTGGAGGGATGCCGCAGCACGACGACGAACGAGAACACCAGTCCGATCACCACGGCGCCGATCAGCCCCCACCACCGGGTCTCGTACAGCCAGGTGAACGGGACGAGGTGGAAGTACCCGAGCAGGAACCACAGGATGACGCTGGCCACCAGCACATACCGCCCGTTGGTGCGGTAGTTCAGCACCCGGCCGTCCGGCCCGGTCACGTATCCCGGCCGCCGCTTCGAGGGGATCACGACATGAAGCAGCGTGATCACCGCGTAGGCGATCAACGGGGTGATCAGACCCAGGGCGATCGTCATGACAGGCCTCCGGTGTTCTTGGACATGATGGAGATGGCGGCGCGTCTGCTGAGCAAGCGCGTGAGCACGAAGCGGCCGAGCTTGTTGACCGCCCCGGGGATGACGATCGGGCCGTGCCCGAGCGCGTTGAGCGCCTGCTCGGCGACCTCCTCGGGGGCGAGGGCGCCGGGCGCGGGCTTGGCGCCCTCGGCCTGCTGGTAGCCAGGCGTCAGGATGGCGCCCGCGACGCAGGCGAGCACGTCGACTCCCCGTGGCTTCAGCTCGTTCCAGAGGCCCTCGGCCAGCACGGTGTTGAACGCCTTCGTCGCCGCGTAGGCCGCGATGTTCGGGCTGCCCTGCGATCCGGCGAGGGACGACATCAGCAGGACGCCTCCGCGCCCTCGCGCGATCATCGGCGCCGACAGCAGCTTGGCGAGCAGCAGCGGAGCCCGCACGTTCACGGCGGCGGATTGAGCCAGCTGCTCGGCGGTCGCGTCTTCGAACGGGCCGATCGGCGCGAAGGCCGCGTCATAGACCAGCAGGCCGACGTCGACCCCGAGCTTGCCGACCAGCTTGGTGACTCGGTCGATATCGGCCAGGTCGGCGACCACCGGGATGACGTCGACACCGTGCGCCTGTTTCACGCGCGCGGCCGTCGCCCCCAGTTGCTCCTCGCGGCGGGCGAGCAGCACCAGGTTGACTCCTCGGCGCGCGATCGCGTCGGCGAACGCGGCACCCAGCCCCTCCGAGGCGCCGGCGACCAGGGCATAGGGGCCGTAGCGCTGCGCGAACGTCGAGGCCATCGAATCAGTATGGCGGCGACGGTCAGCCGAGCCGGTGAACATGCACGGCAGAACTCAGCGCCGTGCCGTTCACGTCGAGATACAGCTGCCCCTCGACCACCGACACAGTGATCGTGTTGCGGCGCTCGAGCACCGCCACCACGTCATCCACGAAGCCGGGGTCGAAGCTCTGCAGGGTGATCTTCTCCTGCTGGTGGATGCGCTTGCCGGCCCACGCCGACATCACCTTCTCGGGATCGCGATGGGTGTAGACGGTCGTGCGGTCGGCGAGCTTGCTGCCGTGGTGCAGCCGCTCCGCGTCGGGAGCGCCGACCTCGATCCAGGTGGTCAGCCTCCCGGTCGCATCGCGCACGAGCACCGCGGGCTGCTCGGTCGACGAGATGCCGTCGCTGAACGCGATGCCGTCGCCGTATTCGAGGCAGTACGCCAGCAGACGCGTCACCATGTAGGCATCGGTCTCGGAGGGGTGGCGAGCGACGCGCAGCGCGAGGTCGTCGTAGACGCCGCGATCGACGTCGGCCAATTGCCCCGAGAAGCTGTAGACGACCGCCCCGGCCGCCACGGCTAGGGCGTTCCGTTCAGCGAATCGACCCAGTGCGCGATCTCGGTGACGACCGACTCATCGACGTGCTGCGCGGGCTCGTAGCTCGCGGGAGTCGAGCGGCCCGAACCGGGGAAGAACAGGTGATCGTCGGCGTCATGGACCCGGATGGAGACGTCGTCGCGGCTGTCGAGAGCGGCCCGCCAGAGCGCGAGATCGTCATCCACGGTGACCTGGTAGTCGCGACCGCCCTGCACGATGAGCATCGGCTTGCGAACCTCCCGCGCCGCAGCGACGGGGTCGTATGCCCGCACATCGAGCCAGAACGCACCCGAGTATCCGAAGGGCAGCAGGCGGGGATCGGTTCGTCTGGTCAGTTGCGGGCTGTCGACGTTCGCCGCGAGCACGGTCATGGTGTTGGCCGCGTTCCGCAGCGCCGCCGAGCCGGGTTCGAGGTCGGCGAGGTAGTTCATCACGCGGACCGCGGCGCGGTTCATCGGCCCGGCCTCGGCGGCGAGCAGGACCAGTCCGGCGACCTCGGGCCGAGCGGCCGCGACTCGTGGAGCGAAGGTGCCTCCCATGCTGTGGCCGACGATCACGATCCGCGAGGAGTCGATGGCGGGCTGCGCCGCGAGCAGGTCGACGGCTCCGGCGCCGAACGGCACGTACTCGTCGGTCGGGGTGAAATCCGGCCGTTTCGCCATCAGATCCGGATAGGCGTGAGTCGCCTTGTCGAACCTGAGCACGGCGACGCCCTGGCTGGCCAGGCCCCACGCCAGGTCTTTGCCGATCCGGTTGTTGCCCATCGTCATGTCCCGGTCGAAGGGGCCGCCGCCGCCGAGCAGGACGACGCCGGGAACCGGCCCCGATGCCCCCCGGGGCATGCTGATCGTGCCGCCGACCGCGAGCGGGCGATCGCCGAGCACGACCTCGAACTCGTCGAAGGAGTCGGGGCGGGCGTATCCGGGAGGGTTCCATGGCGCGGCCATCGGTGTCACCTGCAGATTGAGCAACCGGCCCCGGCGATCGAGCGACACGACCGCCTGCAGCGCGGCCGACGCGGTGCGCAGCACCACCGAGACCAGATCCATGCCGGAATCGGAGTGGACCCCAGACGCCTCCAGACTCCAGATCGCCCCGTGCCGTCCGACGTTGCTCTGCCACGCGGAGTCGATGGCCTCAGCGGTCAGCCTGCGCTGGGGACCCGGTGCGAACATGGCGAGAACGCCTGCGAAGTCGCCCCGCTTGGCGAGGTCGAGCGCCGCCATGGCGATCCGGATCTGTTCGGCGTCGCGCGCGCTCATGACAGGCCGACCGTGATCGCGCCAACGGTACGGCCGGCATCGTCGAGCACCGACGCGCGGGGCAGCCGTTCGGCTTGGTCGGGGCTCAGGGCCCCGGTCTGGACGAGCAGATGCACGAGACCCTCCTCTGCCGCGATGCGCGACCCGTCGATTGCTTTGGTCGCGACCACCAGGCCCAGCTCGGGCGCCATCGCGAGGTGCATGCCGTCGGCGCCGATCTTGCTCAGCACGCGGCCCGCGGTGAGCTCGGCGATCACGGTGTCGAAGCGGCCGGTGCCCGCGAGGAACCACGGGTTGGCGGCGATGGACGAACGGATCCGGGTGCTCGAGGCCGCGTCATCCATCAGCGTCGCCCAGCCGCGCGCGACGGCCTCGAGGCTGACGCAGGGGCACGGGGCTCCGCATCCATCGCCGACGATGTCGTCGTCGTCGAGCACCATGCCGCAGCGCTCGGCGACGATTGCGAGCGCAGCCCGCTGCACCTCGCCGGCGCGATCGAGATAGCGCGCAGGGTCTGCGCCCAGGTGCGCGCCGAGTGCGAGAAAGCCGGTGTGCTTGCCCGAGCAGTTGTGCCGGATGCGCCGGGGCACGCCGCCGTGCGCGAGATAGTCGTCGGCGACGGTGCGCGAGTAGGGCAGCGAGGCGCCGCACTGCAGGTCGGATTCGCTCAAACCCAGCCGGGCCAACCACGACTCGACGGCGGCCACGTGGCCGTCTTCGCCATTGTGACTCGCCGAGGCGAGAGTGAGTTCGATCGGCGTCACCCCGAGCGCGTCGGCCGCCCCCGATTCGACCAGGGTGAGCGCCTGCAGCGGCTTGGCCGTCGAGCGCAGAGGCAGCCGCCGGTCGATCGTGCCGAACGCCTCGGTGACGCTGCCGTCCGAGTCGACGATCACCGCGTTCACCCGCGACTCGAGCTCGACCACCGCACCGCGCGTCGTCTGCACGATGAGCGCGTCGGGTGCCATGGCTCAAGTGTGGCATCAGCGGGTACCCTCTGGGACATGGCGGACGACGTCCCGATTCTCGCCCGCATTCGCGAGGCCGTGATCGGTGACGACCAGGTCATGGTCGGGCCGTTCGGGCCGCGCCGGGTGACCTACGCCGACTACACCGCGAGCGGTCGAGCGCTGACCTTCATCGAGGACTTCGTGCGCGATGAGGTGCTGCCGCGCTACGCGAACACCCACTCCGAGTCGAGCGGCACCGGACTGCAGACGACGCGGTTGCGCGAAGACGCGCGGGCGGTCATCCACGCGGCCGTGCACGGCACCGACGACACGGTCGTCATCTTCGCCGGCAACGGCTCGACCGGCGCCATCAACAAGCTCGTCGGGATTCTCGGGCTGCGCATCCCCTCGGCCCTTGACGAGCGATATGGGCTGAGCGCGCAGATCCCGAAGGAGCAGCGCCCGGTCGTGTTCATCGGGCCCTACGAGCACCACAGCAACGAGCTGCCGTGGCGCGAGTCGATCGCCGATGTCGTGACGATCCACGAGGATGCCGATGGCCACGTCGACATCGAGAGCCTCACCGCCGAGCTCGAGCGCTATGCCGACCGGCCCCTCAAGATCGGGTCGTTCAGCGCGGCGAGCAATGTCACCGGCATCCTCACCGACACGGCCACGATCACCCGCCTGCTGCACGAGCACGGCGCGCTGGCCTTCTGGGATTACGCCGCGGCCGGCCCCTACGTCGACATCGACGCCTCGAACGAAGACGCTATATTCCTCTCGCCGCATAAGTTCATCGGCGGGCCGGGAACGCCGGGCGTACTCGTGGTCAGCCGCAGGCTGCTGACCAACGCGGTACCGGATGAGGTGGGGGGCGGCACGGTCGCCTACGTGAATCCGCTCGAGCACCGGTACATCACCGACGCCGCGCATCGCGAAGAGGCCGGAACGCCCGCGATCATCGAGTCGATCCGCGCCGGCCTGGTGTTCGCGCTCAAAGACGCGGTCGGGGTCGAGACGATCCAGTCGCGCGAGCACGAGTTCCTCGCCCGGGCGATGACCGAGTGGGGCGGGCATCCCTCGATCCAGATCCTCGGCAGCCCGACCGCCGACCGGCTGTCGATCGTGTCGTTCGTGATCAAGCGGCCACGTGGGCGGTACCTGCACCACAATGTGGTGGTCGCGATCCTCAACGACCTGTTCGGCATCCAGGCCCGAGGTGGATGCTCGTGTGCGGGCCCCTACGGACACCGCCTGCTCGGCATCGACCTCGAGCGCTCGCACGAGTTCGAGCGCGAGATCGCCGGTGGATGCGAGGGGATCAAGCCCGGCTGGGTGCGGGTCAGCTTCAACTACTTCATCAGCGACACGGTGTTCCGCTACATCGTGGATGCCGTGTCGCTGATCGCCGACCAGGGCCACAAGCTGCTTTCGCAGTACCGCTTCGCGCCCGACACCGGGCTGTGGTGCCACGAGCGCGGACTGGTGGAACCGCCGCTGCGGCTCGCCCAACTCTCGTATGGGCCAGACGGCACGCTCGGCTACCCGCATCGCGCAGACCGCGCGCCCGAGTCGGCCCTCGCCGGCTACCTCGACGAGGCGCGCGCCCTGCTCGCGTCGCTGCCCGATCCGGCCGTCGACGGAGTCATGCCGCACCTGGCCGACGACCGCTTCAGCGCCGACTTCGAGCACCTGCGCTGGTTCGACCTGCCCGCCGAATCGCTGGCCCGCTGACGCGAGACCGCCGGGCCGGTCGTTCGCCGGCGCGAACGACGGCGCAGCTAGTCTCGGCTGTGTGACATCGGATCCTGCTCGCAGCGCCGCCTGGCCGGCGATGTACGACGGGCAGCGCCGGGTGCTCCGCGACCTGATCGTGCACGGGGGCAGGTCGCGCGTGGAGCTCGCCCGGCGGCACGCCGTCTCGCGGGCGAGCCTGAGCCGGATCACCCGCGAGCTGATCGACCTCGGCCTGGTGGCCGAGGGGGCGGTGCAGCACAGCGCGACGCGCGGCCGCCCGTCGGAGTTGGTGCACGTCAGACCGGGCGCCGCCCATTTCGCCGGGGTCAAACTGACCGGCACCGACCTGTATGCGGTGGTCACCGACCTGGGTGCGACGGTGGTCGCCGCGCACGACGAGCCGCTGCGCTCGACCGAGCCGGAGGCGGTGGCCGAGCAGATCGCCTCCGTCGCGAACGAGATGCTGGGCGGCGTCGAACTGCCCGGCGCGCTGGGCGTCTGCCTGGCCGGTGACGTGGTGGACCGCGACGGCGTCCAGCTCGTCGAACGCTCGAACTTCCTCGGCTGGAGCAGTACCCCGCTGCGCGCCCTCGTCGGGGCGCAGGTCTCGGTTCCAGTCACGGTGAGCAACGACGTGGTCGCGCTGACCGCCGGGCACCACTGGTTCGGCGCGGGAGTCGGCGCAGAAGCGCTGGTCGTCTACGGCCTCGGGGCCGGCATCGGCGCCGGGATCGTGGTGCAGGACGAGGTCCATGTCGGCGCCAACGGCCGCTCGGGCCACGTGGGCCACTCGCGCCTGGATGCCGTCGGCCGCCCCTGCGAGCTGGGTCACATCGACTGCATCCACAGTTTCGTGACCATGGGGGCGATCTGCTTCAACGCCGGGTCGGACGAGGCCGACTACCCCGCGGTGCTCGAGCGCGCGCGTTCCGGTGAGGCTCGAGCGCTGCGCGCCTTCGAGCTGGCTGCCGAGGCGCTGGGGGTCGTGATCGGCACGGCGGTGAACACCGTCGATCCCGACAAAGTGCTGGTCACGGGCGAAGGGGTCGACATGGTGGGGCTCGCACCCGACGCCGTGCGCGACGGTCTGGCGGCCCAACTCGAGCACGTCGATCCGGGGTCGGTCGTCATCGAACTGCCGCCGTTCAGCTTCTCGGACTACGCGCGCGGCGCTGCGGTCTCGGCGATGAGAGACCTGGTCTGAGTCCTTCGCTCCCGTCACAGTGATTTTGTTGCAGCACTTGACAAAATGGTGAGGCTGCGCTGATCATGTATCCGCACGTGCTCCTTCGAGGAGCGTCTTGCACCGGATTCTCATCAAAGGAGAGAGAGATGCGTTCACGTTTCATCGCCACCGGCGCTGCGCTCGTCGTGGCGACGGCCCTGCTCGCCGGCTGTTCAAGCGGCGGCGGCACCAGTTCGTCGGCGGTCAACACCAAGCCGGACGGCACCGGAAAGACCCTGACCCTCTGGGACTACGAGGGCGACACCAGCGCCATGGGCATCGCCTGGAAGGCGGCCATCGCCGAGTTCGAGAAAGAGACCGGGGCGAAGGTCAAGTTCGAGGCGAAGAGCTTCCAGCAGATCCAGTCCACGGCGAGCCAGGTGCTCAACTCGAACTCCGCGCCCGACATCATGGAGTACAACAAGGGCAACGCGACCGCGGGGCTCCTGTCGTCCGAGGGCCTGCTGACCAACCTCGATCCCGCCGTGAAGGCGTACGGCTGGGACAAGGACCTCAGCTCGTCCCTGCAGACCACCGCCCGCTACAGCCCCAAGGGCATCATGGGCAGCGGCAGCTTCTTCGGCATCCCGAACTACGGCGAGTTCGTCATGATGTATTACAACAAGGACGAGTTCGACAAGTACGGCGTCAAGGTGCCGACCTCGTTCGCCGAACTCGAGGATGCCCTGGCCACCTTCAAGAAGGCCGGTGTCACCCCGCTCTCGGAGTCGGCGGTCGAGTACCCGCTCGGACAGCTCTGGTACCAGCTCGCGCTGATGCACGCCGACCGCAAGTGGGTGAACAACTACCAGACCTACGCCGGCAAGGTCGACTTCCACGACAGCGACTTCACCTTCGCCACCCAGACGGTCAAGGACTGGGTCGACAAGGGCTACATCAGCAAAGACGCCACGGGTATCAAGGCCCAGGATGCCGGAGACGCCTTCCAGGGCGGAAGCTCGCCGATGTTCTACTCGGGCAGCTGGTGGTACGGCACCTTCACCGCCGGCATCAAGGACTTCCAGTGGGGCACGTTCCTGTTCCCCGGTGCGAAGCTCTCGCCCGGGTCGTCGGGAAACCTGTGGGTGGTTCCGACCAAGTCGAAGAACAAGGACCTGGCCTACAAGTTCATCGACATCACGATGAGCAAGAAGATCCAGAACCTGATGGGCAACAACGGCGGCATCCCGGTCGCGGCCGAGGCATCGGCGATCACCGACGCCAAGAGCAAGGAGCTCATCGCGAACTTCAACACGCTCACCGGCCAGGACGGCCTGGCCTTCTACCCCGACTGGCCGACGCCGAGCTTCTACGACCAGATCAACACCGCGCTGCAGAAGCTGGTCAACGGCAGCGAGAGCCCGAGCGCCGTACTCGATGAACTCGGGTCCGAGTACGCGAGCGGCGTGAAGCAGATCACCGGCTGAACGTCGTTGTCATGGCCCGGGGCTCGGCAGGGGGCCGAGCCCCGGGTTCGCTCGAAAGGAACAGATCGATGGTGACTATCCCGCTCGCCGGTGCCCGAACCCAGGGGCCGGCACCGCGCTCCGGCAGGCTCGACAGCCTGCTGCCCGCCACCGGCGGACGCAGCTTCTGGATCTACCTGCTGCCGGGCGGCGTGCTGCTCACGGTCATCGTCATCATCCCGCTGCTGTGGAACATCTACCTCAGTTTCACCAGGTGGCGGGGCGTGCTCGCACCGGTCTGGGTCGGCGGTGACAACTGGGCCCAGCTGATGCAGGATCGCGACTTCTGGACCTCGTTCCTCAACAGCATCGCGATGATCGTGGCCATGGTGATCGTGCCGACGCTGCTCGGCCTGGTCGTCGCGGCGATCCTGTTCGACCTGATCGGCAAGAAGTTCGGAGCCCGGCTCGCCAGCTTCTTGCGCGCGACCTACTACCTGCCGCAACTGCTGCCGGCGGCCATCGGCGCGGTCGTGATCGGCTGGATCCTGCGGCCGCAGAACGGTGCCCTCAACACGGTTCTGCAGGCGGTCGGCCTGGGCTCGCTGCGGCACAACTGGCTGGGGGACCCGAGCACCGCGCTGCTCAGCATCATGTTCGTCATGGTCTGGGTGCAGATCGGCTACCCGGTGGTCATCTTCATGGCGGCGCTGCAACGCGTCGATCCCGAGCTGTACGAAGCGGCCGAACTGGATGGCGCCGGCTGGTTCCAGCGGTTCCGTTCGATCACCGTGCACATCATCCGTCCCGAGATCTTCGTCGTCACGCTGACCTGCACCATCGCCGCGCTCAAGGTGTTCGGGCCGATCTTCACGCTCACCCGCGGCGGCCCTGGCAACGCGACCATCGTGCCGAGCTACTACTCGTACAACGAGTTCTTCAACGTGCAGCAGGTCGGCTACGGCGCGACCATCGCCACTGCGCTGACCGTCGTCATTGTGCTGCTCACCATCGCCTTCATCAAGGCGCAGCAGCGTGCAGAGGATCAGGACCGCTGATGACCGCGCTCACCCACCCCGAGAGCACCTTCAAGCTGCGCCACCGGCGCGCGCGCCGTTCCGCGGCCGACTGGGTGCTGCTGATCGGGATCGTCATCGTCGCGTTCCTGATCGCGGTGCCGTTCCTGATCATCCTGATCAACTCGTTCAAGTCGCCGAGCGACTATGCCTCGTCGGGGCCGCTGACCCTGCCCAAGGCGCTGTACTTCGACGGCCTGGCGAAGTTCTGGAACTACGTCAACTTCCCGCTCAAGCTGTGGAACAGCTTCTTCATCAGCGCCGTCGTCGCCGTGCTCGCGGTCATCGTCTCGGTGCTGAACGCGTTCGCGATCGGGATCGGGCGCATCCGAGGGCGCACCTGGATCCTGGTGCTCTTCCTGCTGGCCAACACCATCCCGCAAGAGGGGCTGCTGTACCCGCTGTACTACATGTTCAAGCAGGTGAATCTGTATGACACCACCTGGGCGGTCATCATCATCTTCACGGTGATCCAGAGCGCGTTCGGCACCTATCTGCTGTCGTCGGTGTTCGGCACCTTCCCGACGACGGTGCTCGAGGCCGCGGCGCTCGACGGCGCGAGCCGCTGGCAGATCCTGTGGCGGGTCATCGTGCCGATCAGCCGGCCGACCCTCTCGGTGATGCTCATCTTCTTCTTCATCTGGACCTGGAACGAGTTCCTGATCCCGCTGACCTTCTTGATCAGCAACGACAACCAGACGGTGCCGGTCGCGGTCAGCCTGCTGCAGGGCGACAAGATCATGGATGTCACCACCACCAGCGCCTCTGCCCTGCTCGGTCTGCTGCCGACCCTGGTGTTCTTCCTCATCTTCCAGCGCACCCTGTCGCGCGGCATCACAGCGGGAGCGGTCAAGTGAAGTTCACCGATGGATTCTGGCAACTGCGTCCCGGCGTCGATGCGCTCTATGCCCAGGAGGCGCGCGATCTGGTGGCCGGCGACGGCACGCTCTCGATCACCGCGCCGACCAAGGCCATCGAGCGCCGAGGCGATGTGCTCAACCGGCCGGTGCTGATGGTCACGCTGAGCTCACCGCTCGAGGGAGTGGTGCGGGTGCGGATCGAGCACCACCGCGGTTCGGTCGTGCGCGACGGATTCGAGCTGATCGGCGCGGAGCCCGGCGGGGTCTCGGCCGGGGCCGAGGTCACCGTCGACGACGAGAGCGGCGTGCTGCGCAGCGGATCACTCGAGGCTCGGGTGCGGGTCGGCGGGCCGTGGAACCTCGAGTTCTGGCACGACGGGCGGCTGCTGACCGGCTCGGGGCACAAGTCGGTCGGCTATCTGAAGCTGGATGCCGATGCGGAGGTCGACCGCGGCATCCCGGCGAATGCGCGCACCGGGTCGCCGCCGCCCGCCGGATCGAGCTACCTGCACGAGCAGCTCGAACTCGGCGTCGGCGAGCTGATCTACGGGCTCGGGGAGCGCTTCGGCCCCGTCGTCAAGAACGGCCAATCGGTCGAGGTGTGGAACGCCGACGGCGGCACCTCGAGCGAGCAGGCCTATAAGAACGTGCCGTTCTACCTGAGCAACCGCGGCTACGGCGTGCTGGTCAACTCCTCGCGGCATGTGTCGTTCGAGGTGGGATCCGAGGCCGTCGAACGGGTGCAGTTCTCGGTGGCCGGCGAGTCGCTGGAATACCTGATCATCGACGGCCCGACGCCGGCCGACGTGCTCGAGCGCTACACCCGGCTGACCGGGCGCCCGGCCCGCGTGCCGGCCTGGTCGTACGGCCTGTGGCTCTCGACCAGCTTCACCACCGACTACGACGAGGCGACGGTGACCTCGTTCGTCGACGCCATGGCGCAGCGCGAGCTGCCGCTGAGCGTGTTCCACTTCGACTGCTTCTGGATGCGCGAGTTCAACTGGTGCGACTTCGAGTGGGACCCGCGCGTGTTCCCCGATCCCGAGGGCATGCTCCAGCGCCTGCACGCTAAAGACCTGCGCATCTGCGTGTGGATCAATCCCTATATCGCGCAGCGCTCGCCGCTGTTCGACGAGGCGTCTGCGGCCGGATACCTGCTCAAGCGCCCCGACGGCACGGTCTGGCAGTGGGATCTCTGGCAGGCCGGCATGGGCATCGTCGACTTCACGAATCCGGATGCCGTCACCTGGTTCCAGTCCAAGCTGCGCCGCCTGGTCGACCAGGGCGTCGACTGCTTCAAGACGGACTTCGGCGAGCGCATCCCGACCGACGTCGCGTGGCACGACGGATCCGATCCCGACCGGATGCACAACTGGTACACCCAGCTCTACAACCAGGCCGTGTTCGAGGTGCTCGAGCAGTCGAGGGGCGCCGGCGACGCGGTGCTGTTCGCGCGCTCGGCCACCGTCGGCGGCCAGCGCATGCCGGTGCACTGGGGCGGGGACTCCACCTCGACCTTCGCGTCGATGGCTGAGACCCTGCGCGGCGGGCTCTCGCTCGCGCTCAGCGGATTCGGCTTCTGGAGTCACGACATCGGCGGTTTCGAGGGGACCCCGGATGCCGGCGTCTACAAGCGGTGGACCGCGTTCGGGCTGCTCTCGAGCCACTCGCGCTTTCACGGCTCGGGCTCGTATCGCGTGCCGTGGGCCTTCGACGATGAGGCCGTCGAGGTGACCCGCCGCTTCACCCGGCTGAAGCTCTCGCTCATGCCGTACCTCTACGCCGCAGGCCTCGAAGCCAGCGCCACGGGGATGCCGGTGATGCGTCCGCTGCAACTCGAGTTCCCCGAAGACCCGGCGGTCGGCCATCTCGACCGGCAGTACATGCTCGGGGCGGATCTGCTGATCGCCCCGGTGATGGATCCCGATGGCGACGTCGAGTTCTATCTGCCCGCCGGCCGCTGGACCAGCCTGCTCGATGGCAGCATCGCCGAGGGCGGGCGCTGGCACCGGCAGCGCCACGGCTACCTGTCGCTTCCGGTGTACGTGCGCGAGGGAGCCGTGCTGGCGATGACCGAGCGGGTCGACCGGCCGGACCACCCCTACCTGGACGGGCTCACGCTCGTGGCCTACCCGGGAGGCACGGGATCCCGGACCGTCACCGTCACAGACCCTGACGGACGCTCGGCGCAGTTCGAGATCGAGAGCACGGAGACCGGCGCGCGGGTTCGGGGCGATGCCGGCTTCTCGTGGAGCGTGCGGCCAGCCGGCGGCGCAAACACCGCCGCGGTCGACGGGGTCGTGGAACTGAGCTGGTAGCGGCCGCCTGCGAGTTGCCCGCGCTTTTTCGCGTCGAGTGCTCGTCACGCGCTACGGTCACGGGATGAGTCAGGGCGCTCGCGAAGAGCTGCGGCGCGACACGACGATCGGCCACGTCGACCTCACTCGATGGCCAACTCGCCCCGGTCGAGCCGTCGCCAAGCGGGTCGCGACCGCGAGCCGCCGCATCGGCACCCGTGCCGCGTTGCTGCTCACGCTGGCCGTCGGCGCCCTCGTGGCGCTCGGCCTCAGTTTCGTGGCGTCGCGGGTCTATGACGCGGTCACCGAGTCCGATGGGATCGCCGGTTTCGACCAGCCGATCCTGCAGGCCGCGATCCAGGCGCGCTCGCCCGCGCTCGACGTGATCGTCACCGGGTACACCGACATCGCCGGCCCGATCGGGATGCCGATCATCGCGGTCGCGGCGATCCTGATCCTCTCGCTGCGGCGGCGCTCCTGGACGCCCGCCATCCTGATCGCCGCGGCCGGGCTCGGGTCGCTCGCCATGACGATCGCCGGTAAGGACATCATCGGCCGCGTGCGCCCGCCGCTGCCCGAGGCCGTTCCGCCTTACGACTACACGGCGTCGTTCCCGAGCGGTCACACCTTGAACGCGGTGGCCGTGGTGGGCACGATCGCCTACCTGCTGATCCTTCGGCAGCGCTCGACCCGGGCGCGCGCGCTCACCATCAGTGGCGCCGCGGTGTTCGCGATCACGATCGGACTCAGCCGGGTGTTCCTCGGGCACCACTGGTTCACCGATGTGGTCGCGGCGTGGCTGTTGGGAGCGGCCTGGCTGGCGCTGGTCATCACCGCGCACCGGCTCTACATCACGGCTCGCCGCATCCGGAATCCCGAGCAGGCCGGCAGCACCGCATGACGGCGAAGAAAGCAGCCGTCATCTACAACCCGATCAAGGTGGATCTCGACGCGCTTCGGACGGCGGTGCGTGACGAGCCGGGGGCGGCCGGCTGGTCGCTCGACTGGCTGCCGACCTCGGAGGAGGATGCCGGCCAAGGCCCCGCGCGCGCGGCTCTCGATGCGGGCGCCGAACTGGTGATCGTCGCCGGGGGCGACGGCACGGTCCGCGCGGTGGCCGAGGTGGTTGCGGGGAGCACCGTGGCGCTGGCGCTCCTGCCCTCCGGCACCGGCAACCTGCTGGCCCGCAACATGAAGCTGACCCTGAACGACACCGCGCACTCGCTCGACACGGCGTTCAGCGGTGAGGATCACCCGATCGATGTGGCGCGCATCGACATCCGGCGCCCAGACGGCTCGGTCGACAGCCACGCGTTCCTGGTGATGGCGGGCACGGGCTTGGACGCGCAGGTCATGTCCAACACCGACGACGAACTGAAGAAGAAGGCCGGCTGGCTGGCCTACGCCCAGGCGCTGGTCGTCGCATTGCGCGACAAGAACATCCTGCGGCTGAGCTACCAGCTGCAGGGTCACCGCACGCGCAGCGAGCGGGCGCTCGCCGTGGTCGTCGGCAACTGCGGCTCGCTGCCCGCCAACATCATGCTGCTGCCCGAGGCGGCCATCGACGACGGGCTGCTCGACATCATCGTGCTCAAGCCGGAGTCGGTGCGCGGCTGGCTCGCGGTCATCATCAAGATCTTCTGGGAGAACGGGATCATCAAGCGCACCGCCCTCGGCCGGCGCATGAAGGAACTCGACACCAGGTCGGTCGATCTGCGCCAGGGTGCCGGAGTGGCGATCAAGCTCAACCGGCCAGAGATCGTGCAGCTCGACGGCGATCCCTTCGGCGACATGACCGGATGTCGCGTCGCGGTCGACCCGGGCGCTCTCGTCATCAGGGTTCCCGCGAGCGAGTGAGGCGGAGGGCGGTCACCAGCTCCAGGGATCCGCGCCGAGCGGCACGGGTTCCGGCCGTTCGACCGTGCTGGTTACCCCGATCGTCGAGTGCTCATGTCCGGCCCGGATGACGGACTCCATCACGTCGAGCACATGGAACGCGAGCGCGCCCGACGCGCGGTGCGGGCGGCCGGTGTCGATGGCGCGGGCCAGGTCGGAGAGCCCGACTCCCCGTCCGGCATCCGCGTAGCCCGCCTCGACCGGCACCTCGACGAACTCGGGCTCGGCCGCTGGGTCGGTGGCCACCGCCACCGAGACCGGGTCTGAGAACAGGTTGGGATCGGGCACCGCGATGGTTCCGGCGGTGCCGTACACCTCGAACTGCGGCGCCCGGGTGGCCCAGATCTCGAAACTGATCGTGACCGTCGAGGTGACGCCGTTCGCGTGCTCGAGAAGAGCGGTCACGTGAGTGTCCACATTCACGGGAACTGGGGCGCCGGCGTTGGCGCCGGTGGCGATCGTGCGCTCGCGGCCGGAACGGCTCACGGTGCCCGAGACGCGGACCACCGGGCCGAACAGGGTGATCAAGCTGGTCAGGTAGTACGGACCCATGTCGAACAGCGGTCCGCCACCGGGCTGGAAGTAGAACTCCGGCGCCGGATGCCACGCCTCGTGGCCGGAGTTCGACCAGTGCACGGAGGCGCCGACCGGATCCCCGATCCGGCCCGAGTCGAGCACCGCCCGGGCGGTCTGGATCCCGGTGCCCAGCACGGTGTCGGGGGCACTGCCGACCCGGAGCCCGGGCGCATCCGCCGCCGCGAGCATCGGTCGCGCCTCGGCGGTCGTCAGCGCGAGCGGCTTCTCGGTGTAGAGGTGCTTGCCGGCGGCAAGGGCGCGCAGCCCGATCTCGGCGTGGGCCGCCGGGATCGTGAGGTTGAGCACCGCGTCGATGTCCGGGTCGGCGAGCAGCTCGTCGACCGTCATGGCTGTCGTGCCCTGCTCGGCCGCGGCCGTGGAGGCGCGCGCCGCGTCGAGATCGGCGACCGCCGCCAGGCGCAGATTGGCCAGTTTCGACAGCTGCGCGAAGTACTGGGCACTGATCACCCCGGTGCCGATCACCCCGATTCTGAGAGGAGTCGCGTTCAGCGGGCGGCCCACAGCAGCCCCCTCTCGATGATCTTCTTGACGTTCGGATTCTCGACGACCTCGATGCGGTGACCGGGCGCCGAGACGAAGATGCGGCCTTTGCCCCACTGCCGGGTCCAGACCGCGGGGGCGGTCACCGGGCGGTTCCAGGCATCCCAGGGCCTGACCTCCTGCGTGGTGGTCGCCAGCACGTCGTTGTACTCGTCGCTCAGCACCCAGTACTGCTCGGTCACGAGCTCGAAGTCGTCGATGCCCTCGGTGATCGGATGCGTCCTGCCGAGCTCGGTGATGTGCACCGTGTACGGGATGTAGTTGTCCTCCTGCCCGCCCGTGCGGTCCGCCGGGTCCTTGCCGGCGTGGTGGGCGAACTGCCCGCCGATCATGTGCAGGTAGTCGGCGGAGTCGCGGTACGAGTCGGCGATACCGCCGTGCCATCCCGCCATGCCGGTTCCGTTCAGCACGGCACGTTGCAGCCCGGCCAGCTCGTCGGGTTCGATCGTGCTCATGGTGTTGACCTGCACGATCAGGTCGACGGTGTCGAGGTAGGCCGCATCCCGGTAGATGGTCGTGCCGTTCTCGATGCGCACCTCGAAGCCGTGCTCCTGCAGGAACGGGATGAACACGTTGGTGGTCTCGACGGGCATGTGCCCGTCCCACCCGCCGCGAACGACGAGCGCTCGCTTGCCCGGGGTCATCCGGTCGTGACCCACGCGCTGCCGTCTGCGGCGCTGCGCTCGACGGCCGCCAGTACGCGCTGCACCTGCAGCCCGTCGGCGAACGAGGGCTTCGGGTCGTGGCCCGCCACGATGTCGGTCACGAAGTCGACCACCTCGTGCGAGAAGGCGTGCTCGTAGCCGAGGGCGTGCCCCGTGGGCCACCAGTTGGCGGCGTAGGGATGCTCGGGCTCGGTCGCCAGGATCCGAGTGAATCCGCGCTCGCCGGCCGGCGCCGTCGCGTCGTAGAACTGCAGCTCGTTCATCGCCTCCATGTCGAAGGCGATCGCACCCAGCGATCCACTGAGCTCGAAGCGGAACGCGTTCTTGCGGCCGGTCGCGTACCGGGTCGCCTCGAACGAGCCGATCGCGCCGCTGCTGAGCCGGCCGGTGAACCAGGTCGCGTCATCCACGGTGACCTTGCCGCGCTGGCCGGAGGGGGTGCCACCCAGCCCGCGCGTCTCGCCGAGCAGCGGGCGTTCGGTCACGAAGGTGGCCAGGGTTCCGCTGACGGAGTCGACGGTCGTGCCGGTCAGGTATTGGATCATGTCGATCGCGTGCGCGCCGATGTCGCCGAGCGAGCCCGACCCCGCGAGCGACTTGTCGAGGCGCCAGGTCAGCGGGCCGTTCTCGTCGACCAGCCAGTCCTGCAGATAGGTGGCGCGGGTCTGGCGGATGACGCCGAGCCGGCCCTCGGCGACCAGCGCGCGGGCGAGGCCGATCGCGGGCAGGCGGCGGTAGCTGAAGCCGACCATCGATCGGATGCCGCGTGCGGCGGCACGCTCGGCCGCGTCGACCATCCGCTCGGCCTCGTCGACGCTGTTGGCCAGCGGCTTCTCGCACAGCACGTGCTTGCCGGCGTCGAGAGCGGCGATCGCGATGTCGACATGCGAGTCGCCGGGCGTGCAGATGTCGACGATGTCGATGGCCGGATCGTCGATGACCTGGCGCCAATCGGTCTCGGCCGCTGTCCATCCGAACTTCTGGCGTGCCGCCTCGACGCGCTCGGCATCGCGGCCGACGATCACGGCCATCTCGGGCTCGGCGGGCAGGTCGAAGAATCGCGGAGCGGTGCGCCAGCCCTGGGAATGGGCGGCGCCCATGAACCCGTATCCGATCATGGCGACGCGCAGCTTCGGGGGGTGAGTGGGCATGCCCCCATCCTTCTACGACTCGCTGTGCTCTACGACTCGCCGGGCGCCGGGAAATACTCGGGATACTGCGCACGGATCTCGCCCGAGTCGGCGATGATGCGGTACGCGTGGCGCCGGATGACCGCCTCGCCGCCCACCGCGTCGGCCTGCTCGAGGGCCTCGACGATCCAGGTGTGCTCGTTCATGATGTCGGAGCTCGCCATCGCGTGCGGCAGGTGCAAGTGGCGCAGGCGGTCGAGGTGCACCTTGACGCCGCGCACCACATCCCACACCTGCGGAACGCCGGCCAGGGCGAACACCGCCTGGTGCAGCATCTCGTCGGTGGCGAAGAATCCGTCGGCGTCACCCGCGTCGAAGAACACGCGGTTGGCGGCGAGGATGGCGCGCAATTCGTCGAGGTCGGGGGCCGGCCCCGAATCCGCACGCGCGATCGCCTGGCGCAGGGCGCCCGCCTCGAGCGAACTGCGGATGAAGCAGGCGCTCTCGACCTCGCTCATCAGGATCGGCGCCACCCGCGTCCCGACCTGCGGCGTCACCGTGACCAGCCGCTGGTCGGCGAGGCGCGCGATCGCCTCCCGCACCGGGACGCGGCTGACCCCGAGACGCACCGCCAGTGTCGGCTCGGACAGCTTCGCTCCTGGCGGCAGTTGGAGGCTGCGGATCGCTTCGCTGAGCTCGGTGTACACCCAGTCCGACAGGCGGTCGCCTGCGGGCCGGGGTGCCTCGCGCTCTGACATCCCGCCATCATGACATGGCATCCGGAACTTGCATACAAGTTGCCCATGCCCGATACTGACGCCCATGGCAGACGACACCTTCGACCGCGTGCGCGCCGGCGGAATCGCGGCAATTCTCACCGTCCACGACGCCGCGAGCATCTCCGACGTCGTCGACGCGCTGGTCGACGGCGGCGTCTCGACGATCGAGGTCACGCTGCGCACCAGCGCCGGGTGGGACGCGATCGAACGCCTCGGCGCACGCGCGGATGCGGTCGTGGGTGCGGGGACGGTACTCAGTGCCGCCGATGTCCGCCGTGCCGTCGATCTCGGCGCGCAGTTCGTCGTGAGCCCGGGGCTCGACGCCTCGGTGGTCGAGGCGACGGCGGGTCTCGGCGCACTTCCGCTGCCCGGAATCGCGACCCCGACCGAGCTGCAGCGCGCACGTCAACTCGGGCTGAACGCGCTCAAGCTGTTCCCGGCCGAGCCCCTGGGCGGGGTCGCGATGCTCAAGGCCCTCGCCGGTCCGTTCGCCGAGGTGAGCTTCATGCCGAGCGGAGGGGTGACTCCTGCGCTGCTCGAGAGCTACCTGGCGCAGCCGAACGTCTTCGCCGTCGGATGCAGCTGGCTCGCGCCCGCCGAGCTGGTGGCGGCCGGACGCCTCGACGAGATCCGCACCCGGGCACGCGACGCCGCCGCCTGGGTGAGTGCCTCCCGCGCTGAACAAGGCTGACCGGTGGTCAGCGACAGCACGGCATACGACCTGGTCACCGTCGGCGAGGCGATGGCCGTTCTCGCTCCGGCACCCGGCGGCCGGCTGGCGACCGCCGCCACCCTCACCCTCGGCACGGCGGGCGCCGAGGCGAACGTCGCGCGCACCGTCGCGCGCCTGGGCGTCCGCGTCGCCTGGGTCGGAGCGCTCGGCGCGGATCCGCTGGGCGACCGCGTCGTCGCCGACCTGGAGGAGTCGGGCGTCGACGTCTCGCACGTCATCCGCGATGACTCGGCCCCGACCGGGTTGTACCTGAAAGACACCGACGAGAGCCGGACGACGTCGATGTACTACTACCGCAAGAACTCGGCGGCGTCGAAGATGGATGCCGCCCTGCTGTCGCGGTTGCCACGGCGTACCGTGCTGCACCTCAGCGGTATCACCGCCGCCATCTCCGAGTCGGGTCTGCAGTTGGTCCGGGCCGCGCTGCTCGGCCCCCACGACGGCCTGGTGAGCTTCGACGTGAACCACCGCCCCGCCTTGTGGCAGGGCCGCGATGCCGCCCCCGTGCTCGCTGAACTCGCCAACGCCGCTGACCTCGTCTTCGTCGGCCTCGACGAGGCCCGCGCGCTGTGGAACACGGACAGCCTCGAGAGCGTCCGCGCCCTGCTGCCCGCACCGGCGACCATCGTCGTCAAAGACGGCGAGATCGGCGCGACCGCTCTGCTGGCCGATGGCGAGTCGCTCTTCGAGCCGGCTCCGCTGATCGACGTGATCGAGCCGGTCGGCGCGGGCGACGCCTTCGCCGCCGGGTATCTGCACGCCCTCATCCGGGGCCGGTCCGAACGTGAGCGGCTGCAGGCGGGCCACGCCGCCGCCGGCCGCGCGCTGGTCACCACCGATGACGTGGGGGCGGGCGACGTAGGCGGGGAACCGGGCGCCGAGTTGCTTACCGGAAGCGATCGGTTGCCGTGATCAACGCGTCGAGGATGCCCGGCTCGTCGTAGGCGTGGCCCGCGTCATCCACGAGCACGAAGTCGGCAGACGGCAGCGCCTGGTGCAGCTCGAACGCCGTGACGGCGGGGGTGCACAGGTCGTAGCGGCCCTGGATGATCACGGTCGGGATCTCGGCGAGCCGGCCGGCATCCCGCAGCAGCTGCGAGGGCTCGAAGAAGCCGTCGTGCGTGAAGTAGTGATTCTCGATGCGTGCGAACGCCAGGGCGTACCCGGGTTCGGCGAAGTCGGCGATGAGTTCGGGGCGCGGAATGAGGGTGATCGTCGACGCCTCCCAGGTCGACCAGGCCACAGCGGCCGGGCCGTGCACCGCCGGGTCGGGGTCGGCGAGAAGGCGCGCAAAGGCCGGGATGAACTGCCCGAACACGCGGGACTCGGCGGGCACGGCCGCCTCGAACCCGGCCCAGAAATCGGGGGCCATGTTGCCCGCCGGGCCCCCGTAGAACCACTCGAGCTCGCTGCGGCGCAGGGTGAAGATGCCGCGCAGCACCAGCTCGGTGACGCGGTCGGGGTGGGTCTCGGCGTAGGCGAGGGCGAGCGACGAGCCCCACGATCCGCCGAACACCTGCCACCGCTCGATCGTTAGGTGCTCGCGCAGCAGCTCGAGGTCGGCCACGAGGTTCCAAGTGGTGTTCGCGCTCAGATCGGTCGCGTGGTCGCTTGCGCTCGGGATGCTGCGCCCGCAGTTGCGCTGATCGACCAGCACGATGCGGTACCGCTCCGGGTCGAACAGGCGCCGGTGGTCGGGCGTGCACCCAGCCCCCGGCCCGCCGTGGAGGAACACGACGGGCTTGCCCGCCGGGTTGCCGCACACCTCCCAGTAGATCCGGTTGTCGTCGCCGACGTCGAGCATGCCGGAGTCGTGGGTCTCGATCGGCGGGTAGAGGGTGCGCACGCCTCCATTCTGGCGGGCAGCTCTGGCGGTCAGCCGACTTGGCGGTTCCGCGATGCCAGCACCGAGACGACCAGTTGCGCGGCGACCAGCACCAGGATGGTGACCAGTGCCGCATTCCACGAGCCCGTCGTGTCGTGCAGCACCCCGATCGCGATCGGACCGCCGGCCGCCATCAGGTAGCCGATCGCCTGGGCCATGCCCGACAGCTCCGCCGCCTGACGAGGACTGCCGGCGCGGAGCGCGAACAGCGAGAGCGCCAGGCTGATCGTGCCGCCGGTTCCGAGTCCGATGACGCAGACCCAGATGGTGCTGAGCGATGGCATGGCGAGCTCCGCTGTGAGCCCCAGGCCGATCAGCACCGAGATCGCCACGGCGATCGGGCGTTGGTCATGGGGGCGTCGATGGATCGCCGCCGCCGTCAGCAGGCTGCCGGCGATCCCGCCGGTGTTGAGCAGAAGCTGATGGAAACCGGCGGTCGTCGCCGAGATCCCGGTGCTCTGCTCGATCGAGGGCAGCCAGGTGATCAGGATGAAGTAGACCGCCGACTGCACGCCCATGAAGACCGTGACCTGCCAGCCCAGCGCCGAGGTCCAGGGGGAGCGGTAGCCGACCGCGGGCGCCTCCGAGACGTCAGTCGCGGTGTCTGGGCCCGGCTCGGGCCGCCGGCGCAACCGGGGCGCGAGCACGGCGAACCCCACCAGCGCAAGCCCGGCCCAGATGCCGAGCGACCAGCGCCACCCCTCGTGCGTGAGCCCGGCGATCGGCACCGCGACTCCGGCCGCGATGGCGGCGACCGCCGACAGCACGGCCGCGTAGATGCCGGTGAGCTGGCCGACCCGGTCCGGATAGTCGCGCTTGACCAGCGACGGCAGCACGACGTTCATCACGGCGATCGCGACCCCGAGCAGGGCGGTGCCGATCCAGAGGGCCGGCGTCCACGGCAGGGAGCGGGTGACGATGGCGACCGCGAGCACGCCGAGTGCCGCGCCGAGCGAGCCCTCGAGGCCGAGGCGCCGCGAGATCCACGGGGCGACCGGCGAGAACAGGGCGAAGGCGACCAGCGGGATGCTGATCAGCACCGAGGCCCCAGCGCTCGACAGCTGCAGGCTCGAGCGGATGTCGTCGAGCACCGGCCCGACGGCCGTGATGCTGGGGCGCAGGTTCGCGGCGATCAGCAGGATGCCGAGCAGCAGCATCCACGAGACTCGTTGGGGTGCACGCGTCATTGCGCTCTCGGGCATGGTTCATCGGAGCAGACGGGAGCACCCGGCGCAAATCGGGGCGCCGTTCTCGCGCGAGGCACGCGCCTACGTCACGCCGTTCGACTTCCGCTGCCAGTACGGCAACCGACCAGCGCGAGCAGAATGGGGGGATGGCGCGCGACATCCTGATCACGGCGGCGCAACTCGCCCAGGCCCGCGTCGGCGAGCCGATTCCGGGTGGCGGTCCGCTCAGACTGCTCGACGTGCGCTGGCGGCTCGACCAGCCGGATGGCCGGCCGGACTACCTCACCGGCCACATCCCGGGCGCGGTCTACGTGGATCTCGACACGCAGCTGGCCCGGCACGGCGCGCCCCAGGAGGGTCGCCACCCGCTGCCGCCGGTCGAGCAGTTGCAGCGCGACGCACGCGCGTGGGGGATCGACCCCGGTGACACGGTCGTCGTCTACGACGACCTCAAGAACCTGTCGGCGGCGCGGGCCTGGTGGCTGCTGCGCCACGCCGGTGTCGACGATGTGCGGCTGCTCGACGGAGCGCTGGCGGGGTGGCGCGCGGCGGGCCTGCCGCTCGAGACGGGCGAACCGCCGTCACCGGCGCCGGGATCGGTGACCCTGCGCTACGGCGCACTCCCGGTGCTGACGATCGATGAGGCCGCCGGTTTTGCGAATGCCGGTGTACTGCTCGACGCCCGCGCGGGCGAGCGCTACCGCGGCGAGGTCGAGCCGATCGATCCGCGGGCCGGGCACATCCCCGGGGCACTCAGCGCACCGACCACCGAGAACGTGGATGCCGACGGCCGATTCCTGCCGCCCGAGCAGTTGCGCGCGCGATTCGCCGCCCTCGGCATCGAGCCGGGTGCCTCGGTCGGCACTTACTGCGGATCGGGCGTGACGGCAGCGCACGAGGTCGTCGCGCTCGCCCTCGCCGGCTTCGACGCGGCCCTGTTCCCCGGTTCATGGAGCCAGTGGGCGAACCATCCTGAGCTGCCGGTCGCCGTCGGCTGACTCGCTGTCAGCCGTGCAGCTCCTGGTGCAGGTTCACGTAGTTGATCGAGTTCGCCGAGGTGGCGACCAGGCCGAGGCTCACTCTCAGTAGTTTCGGCGGCAGTTCGCTACCGGGCGGAGGCGTCTGATCGGTTCCCAGGGTGAGGCCGACACCGCCCAGGGTCGTGCCGGTGAGCGAATCGAGCCAGACGCTGACGTTGCCTTTCAGCTCCATCCGGTCGGCACTCGACACCAGCGACGGGCCGGTCGCGCGGCGCACGTCGAGCAGGAAGCCCGTGATCACGACGTCGTCGGCCGTCATCTTGATGACCGCGAAGCTCGAGCCGTCGACCTTCTTGACCGTCACCAGGCCCACCTGATGGATGCCCTTGATCGAGATCGACGATCCCCCGAGCTGCCCGGCAGGGAGCGTCATCCGGTATGCGGAGTCGTCGGGACCGATGACCAGCGGAGCGGAGCCAGCAGCTCCCGGCACTTTCACTCCGCCGAGCAGCCCTCCGATCAGACCCCCACCCGAGCTCTGGCTGGGGCTGGGCGACGGCGACGGCGGGCAGGTCATGAGAAGCGGGACGCACAGGGCGGCTGGTTCTGCCGCCGGGGCGCCGACCGGTGCCGGGCCGGCCAAGACCGCTGCCTGAACCTCAGGAGCCTCGGCGACGCCGACGCCGGTCAGCGCCCCGACGAAGAGCAGGAGAGCGGCGGCCGCGGCCCCGGGCCTGCTGCCGGATGACGGTGCCGCCTTACGCGGAGCCGCTCCGCCCGGTCCGGTCAGCGGCGCCCGCGAGAAAGGGGGCGGCCCCGCGGGGGCGTCGCTCAGCGCGTGGTCCGACGCCGCGCGGGCTCGCGCGACCAGAGCCGGGTACGGGACGAACTCGGCGTGGACGGCGCCGTCGTGGCCCGACGCCATCGCCCCGACCAGCTCGCGGTCGGCCGGCGCCGGCTCGACCGAGGGCTCGGCAGAGCCGGGTGCGGCCGCATCCTCGTCGGCGGCACCCGTCCCCGTTCCGACGCCCGATGCCGGCTGCGCCTGAGGCGCCCACGACACGGCGAGAACTCCGCCGACGGCGCTCAGCAGCATCCCGATCACGAAGCCGCCCAGGTTGACGCCGACGATCGAGTAGATCGACAGGGCGAGCGCGATGACGCCGTAGAAGATGCGGTGCTGCGGCATCACGGCGATCAGCACCGCGAGCAGCACGAAACCGATCGGGATGATCGTGGCCTGGAAGCCCTCGACCCCCAATTGGATGTGCATGTTGCCGATGTCGAGCTGGGTGGAGAAGAACATCTCAACGCCGGCCAGCAGAAGCAGCAGGGCTCCGACGAAGGGGCGCTGCCGCCGCCACTCGCGGAACGTGGTTGTGGGCGTGGCAGACATCAGAAGCACTCGTCGTCGCCGTTGGTGAGCGCCACGTGCATGCCGTTCAGCTCGAAGACTGCTGCCGTGGTCGACCACGAGACCTGCTGCAGATCGGTGATCTTGATCCCGTCGGAGTCCTGCGCGAAGTCGCCGGCCGACCCCTTGGCCGCGGTGTTCACGGTCGAGGCGTCGAGGCCGATCCGGATGTTGGTGAAGGTCGCGTCGCCCTTGAGGTCGGTCATGCCGATCTGCAGGCCCTGGGCAACGACCGGCTTGCCGTCGCCGCCCGCGGTGATCTTGACGCCCACCTTGCCCAGCGGGGTGTTCGAGGTCACCGATTGGCACATGTTGGCCAGCGTCGCGTTGGCGATGTTGGCGATGGCCACCTGGTGCGCGCCGCCCTTGCTGTCGTTCGTGACTCCCGCGTACTGCGAGAAGCCGGTGCCGTTGAGCGCCGATGCGCTGATCTTGAATTGGCTGCCCGAGATGGCGAACGACACTGGCACCGCGCCCTGCGCGACGCCGCCCAGCACGACGGTCGCGGCGACGGCCACGGGAACCGCGGCGATCAGGATGCGGCCGGCGCGCTTCGCGGTGAACCTGCCCCGGGTGGTTGGCTGCTTCGACATTGAATCCTCCTTGATCCAGACCGTTTCCGCGGGGGCGGCACCGGTTGTTCCGAGGAGCGTCTGAGAGACGTCCCTACAGAGAGAGACTGGGATTTTCCGGGTTATGACGCGATTTCCCGAAGTTTTTTGACTAGGTGTCAATAGCGTTTTCGAGGGGTAATGTGCCCGGCATGGCAGTCGAACGACGCACCAGGCTGACGCCCGAGGATCGCAGCGCGCAGCTCATCGCGCTCGGTGTGGCGTCGTTGGTCGACCGTCCGCTGCACGCGCTGAGCATCGAGTGGCTGTCGGCGGAGGCCGGAGTCTCTCGTGCCTTGCTGTTCCACTACTTCGGGTCGAAGCAGGGGTTGCACCGCGAGGTGGTGCGCGTCGCGCGCGACAGCATGCTGCGCGCCACCGAACCGGCGCCCGAGCTTGAACCGCTCGAACGACTGCACGACACCCTGACCAGGATCGTGCAGTTCGTCCGCGAGCACCGCGGCACCTTCTACTCCCTGGTGCGCGGTGTCGCGAGCACCGACCTCGAGGTACGCGAGGTGGTCGAGCAGGCGCGCGTCGAGCAGGCTGACCGCGTCATCGCGGTGTTCCTCCAGCTCGGCATGGCCGACACGCGACTGCTGCGGGTCGCGTTGCGCTCGTGGGTGGCGTTCGCCGAAGAAGCGCTGGTCGAGAATGCGGCGGTCGACGCCGCCGACGACGAACTCGCGCCCGAGGAGTTGGTGGCATTCCTCGAACTCAGCGCGGTCGCGATCGCGCAGTCGGTCGAGCCGGCTCGGGCCCGGTAGCTGTCGACGCGTCACCCATCGTCTCGACGCTGATCGCACGCGTCGCGACCCACGACGGCATCTCTGTGTCCAGGGCGTCCGCCGAGTCAGGATCATTCATGGCGATTGCGAGCGACAGCTTGCGCGCCAGATCCGCGCGGAAGGGAGCGAGCGAAGCCGCGATCGTCCGCGCCAAGGGCACCGGAAGGTGGCGCGGCGGACCGGTCCAGGAATTCGCCTGCTGCACCAGAACGGCGAGTTGCGACACGGTGAGTTCGTCGGGCCCGCAGAGCTGGAGCGTGCGACCCCGCAGCGAGGGATCCGTGGCCGCGCGGGCGACGACCGATGCGACATCCCGCGCATCGATGAAACGATGAACGGTTTCGCCGGCACCGATGATGCCGGGGCGGCCCGAGCGACCGGCTGACTCGGTGAGGATCATGGCCCAGGTCTGTGCGAACGCGGTCGCTCGCACGATCGTCCACGGAGCTCCGGACTCGCGGATCTCGTTCTCGGCGGCCCACTTCGTTCGCGCGAGAGGCATGGCGGCATGTGGCCCGGCGCCCACCATCGACATCAGGACGATGCCGCACTCCGCCCGCCGCGCGGCGGCGCCGACGGCGCGACTGCCGAGCTCGTCGACCGCCTTGAGTCCGTCGCGCTCGCGGCTCTCGACTCCGTGCGACGCGATCACGATGCATGAGACACCCTGCGCAGCGGCCGCGACCGTTGCCGGATCGCGGACATCGCCGTCTACCAGCTGCACCGAGCGCGGCATCCGGGCAGCTGACGCGGTCGCGCGCCGTGCGAGCACCCGGACCTCGTCGCGTGTCACGAGATCGTCCACCACCAGTCGCCCGAGGCGGCCCGTTCCGCCGATGACGAGGATCATGGTCTCGTCCCGGAGGCCACCGCTCGTACCGCGGCATCCGCGTCGAGGCCGTCGTCGGCGACGACCGGTGCGAGGTAGAACGTGCCCGATTCGATGAGGTCGCCCGTGATCCGGAAGATCATCACTCCGCGCAGCTCCTGCTCGATGCCGTCCGGGCGATGCCCACGCAGGGCGATCTCGGTCCAGACCGTGGGTCCGTCCGTCGCGAGACGCCGTTCGTCCAGGACGAGGTCGGGCATCCCGGCCAGGATCGCCGACCAGTTCCGGCGCACCTGATCCGCTCCGCGGAAGCTCCGGTTCGGGTGGATGGGGTCGTCCAGCGCGTAGTCCGGTGCGAAGTGCGCGACGATCCCGTCGAGATCGTGTGCGGCGGTGGCGCGGTGGAGGCTGCGCACCACATCGGCGGGCGAGCGCGTCGGGGGAGATTCGGAGGACATGGCGCCCTTTCCTGATCGCGGGAAGAATTCGCAAATATTGGATACAGTGTGATGTATCTAAAAGGGGAGGATCCTCGTGTCGGAGCCCGCTGTCAAGAGGAGTTACGACGCGGCCCATCGTCGGCGGCGCGCGGCCGAGCGCCGCGCGCGGGTCGTGGAGGCGGCATCCACGCTGTTCGCGTCGCGGGGCTTCTCGCGCACCACGGTGGCCGCCGTGGCGAGCGAGGCCGGGGTGTCGGCGGAAACGATTTACAAGTCCTTCGGCGGGAAGGCCGGACTGGTCCGCTCGATCTGGGAGGACGCCCTCGCCGGAACCGCGGCCGACCAGGCAGAAGATCGCGCCGACGTTCTGTCTGCAACGGCCCGGAGCGGGCCGGCCATCATCGAGGGGTGGGTGCGCATCGGTCTTGACGTCGCCCCGCGCGCCACCAGCGTGCTCGTGCTCGTGCGCACGGCAGCCGAAGTCGATCCGGAGGCCGCCCGGCTTCTGAGCGAGATCGAAAGGGGCCGCGCGGAGCGCATGGCGCACAACGCGCAAACCCTCGCCGATGGTGGCCACCTGCGCCCGGGGTTGACGATCGACCAGGCTCGCGATCTGCTGCTCATCTTCTCGGGCGAGTTCTACCGACTCGTCTCACGGGGTGGATGGAATGTCGAGGACTACGTGACGACGATGACGCGCACCATGTGCGCCGCGCTTCTCAGAAGCCCCTAGCCTCCCTCCGCCGATGAGCTGGAAGTCACCACCCGAGCAACACCCGGAGGAACAGCCAGAGCGCCAGACCCAGGGCGAGCACCGCGATCGCGATGCGCACGGGGGTGCGAGGTGCGCGGCGCATCACCCGAGGCCCGATCAGTCCGCCGGCCAGCGCGCCGAGTCCGAGGGGGAGGACAGCGGCCCAGACCACCGGACCGGCGAGCGCGAACAGGATGGCCGGCAGCAGATCGGCGACGAACAGTATGACGTTCTTGAGCGCATTCGCCCGCGCCAGGTCCTGGTCGATCAGGATCAGCACCACCGCGATCATCAGCACGCCCGACCCCGCGCCGAAGTAGCCGTCGTAGATCGTGACCCCGAGGATCGCGGCCGCGATCGCGAGGGCTCCGATGGGCTGGTCGCGGGCCACATGCCAGCGCGTGATGCGTGGCTGCAGCAGCAGGAGGATTCCCGCCGCCGCCACCAGGAACGGCACGATCCACGCGAAGACGCCCGGAGGCGTGGCGAGCAGCAGCAGGGCGCCCGCGGCCGCTCCGAGCACCGCGAGGGGGATCCGGCGCCGCAGGGTCGTTCCGTGGCCGCGCAGTTCGGGGCGGGATGCGAGGCTCGACCCGAACCCACTGCCGAGCAGCGCGATCGAGTTGGTCAGGTTGGCCGAGAACGGCGGGATGCCGACCGCGAGCAGTGCGGGATAGGCGATCAGCGAGGTGATGCCGCCCGCCGTTCCCAGGATGCCGGCCGCGACCCCGGCCAGCGCGAGGAGGGCCAGATGCAGCGGAGTCGGATCCACGTATCCATCCTGGTGGCTCGGTCGCCGTCGATGGCGAGCCACAGCCGCGCAACCATCGCAGTATTCGTGCGAAAACGACCGGATGCCGTGGGGTTGCGGCGGTTTCGCACGAATCGATGCGGGCGGGCGGGCGAGTGAGCGCAGCGCGACGCCCCGCCGGCGCCAAGCCCGTCGACGACTAGCGCGCGTCTACGACGCGGACGGCGCGTGCAGCCCGTCGCCGGCGTCGTACCGGGCGAGGGCGTCGGCGTCGCGTGCGTCGGTCTGCGCACGCCGGGCGATGTCGAGGGCGTTCACCGGGTCCGATTCGTTCTGGGCGAGCATCAACTGGCGCTGCGCTTCGGCGAGCCGGGTGCGCGCGTCGGCGCCGACGCCGCCGCGATGGCCGTCGATGTAGTCGGTGACCGCGGCGATCTGGCTCTTCGCCGAGACCATCGCCCCGCCCAGCGCAGCTCGCGCACCGTCGAGACGCCGCTGCTGGTTCTGGGCAGCGGCCACAGCGACATCGAGCTTGTCGCTGGCGTCGACCAGCGCGTCGAGCTGGGCGGCGGGATCTTGGCGTCCCGGTTTGGCCGCGAGCGCGAGCCGGCTCTGCAGCGCGGCGATGGCGTCGTTGACGGCCGCCGCCGAGTCCGGGTCGGGCGGGGCATCCCGCAGCGTCTTGGCCGCCGCGATCGCGCCGGTGCTCTCGGTCACCAGGGCGGCGATGCTCTTCTCGGCCGCGAGGAGTTCGTCGCGGCGGTGGTCGATGGCATCCAACTGCTGCGTCGCGGCACCGACAGCGTCTTGCACGGCCTTGAGCTGATCGGTCACGTTCGGCACGGTGCTCGACGAGAGGGCGGCATCCGTGGCGTCTGCGGCCTTGGCGCCGTCGGCGAGTGCGGCGTCGGCCGCGTCGAGGTTCGCGCCGACCGTGCTGATCGCCGAATCGATGTACTTGGTGCGCAGGTCGGCGATCGTGCTGGCGCTCGCCGCCCGCCGGGTCGCGAGCGCTGCCAATGACGCCCGGAGCACCTTCAGCGTCTCGGGAGCGCCGGCCTCGGTTCGGCGCAGGTCGTCGAAGGCCGCGGCCGCCGCGGCAACCGAGGTGCGCGCGCCGTCGGCAAGGGCGTGGACCTGATGCGTCCACTCGGCACGCTGCTGGTCGCTGTCCGGCTCGGCATCGTCGAGCCGCTGCTGCAGGCGGAACGCCCGCGTCAGATCCGCCTTGGCCGTGGCCAGGGTGCTGGCGAAGTCGCGGGTCCGGTCTTCGCCGAACTGGGCGACCGCGAAGGCGAGCTCGTCGGCTCCGTCTTTGATCGCGTCATCAGCCTGCACCAGCGCGACGCCGGCGCCGGTGCGGCCGGGGGCCGGCGCGAGCGCCTGTCGGCGGGATCGGCGGGCCAGCAGAACGACCCCGACGATCATCAGAACAATGAAGGCGATGACGATGACGCCGACCACGATCACGAGGAGGGTCGCCAGGCTCATGCCGCGATCCTACGGCCGGCCCCATCGTGAGCGCTTCGCGGTATTCGCGAAACCCCCTTTCGCGTCCAGGGATTCCGGGGGACACGGCCGTAACCTGGCCGCGTGTGGCCTGCCAACCGACGGGATGAGGATCCCGTGACCGACGACGGCACCGCGAGCGCCCAGCGCCCGGTCGCCGTCTCCCGTGCGGCGTCCACCTTCGGCCGCGCCGGTTCGAGCCGTGCGGGCGACGTCGCGGATCCGGTGCGCTCCCAGTGGCGCGCGGAGCTCGCCGCGGTGGGCGGCAGCTCGCCCCTGCTGCATTTCGTCGATGACCCGAGCACTCGGATCGAGTTGAGCACGACGCATCCTGGTGGGCTGGCCCGTTTCATCACCGGCCAGACCACGCTGCTGTCGCAACTGATCCGCGACGACGTTGCACTTCGCGCGGCACGCCTGGCGGCCGACAACGTGAGCGCCAAGGGGCTCGAACTGTCGACCACCCGGGGCATCGATGCGGTGCGCCTGGGCATCGGGCTGGCGTGCTGGACCACGGCCGGTGGATCCGGCCCCGACAGCGGCGGGTTCTGCGCGCCGATCCTGCTGCGGGCGCTCGCGATCCGGCGGCACGGCCGCGACTTCGAACTCAAGCTGCGCGGGGCGACCGAACTCAATCCCGCGCTCGCCGTGGCGCTCGAGCGGCAGTTCGGCGTCGTGCTCGATCCCGAGGCGTTCGTCGCCCTCAGCGACGCGGACGGCTCGTTCAAGCCGAACGCCGTGATCGATCAGCTGCGCGCGCTCACCGGCCACCTCGCCGATTTCTCCGTCCAGCCGCGCCTCGTGGTGTCGTCGTTCGCCGAGGTCGCGACCAACCTGGTGGCCGACGCCTTCGACCTGGAGCATCCGGTGCTCGACGCCCTGGCCGGCAACGCCACGGCTCGCTGGAGCCTCGAAGAGGCCTCAGCGCCGGTCGAGCCGGTGGATTCCGATCACCGCGACCCTTCGACCGACGTGCTGCTGCTCGACGCCGACTCCGAGCAGGAGCTCGTGATCGCCCAGATCGCCGCGGGCAACTCGCTGGTCGTCAAGACCATGCCGGGCACCGGCGGCACGCAGACCATCGTGAACGCGCTCGGCAGCCTGGTCGGGCAGAACAAGAGGGTCCTCGTGGTCAGCCCGCGGCGTGCGACCCTGCGCGGCATCGCGCAACGCCTCGCCGACGTCGGATTGGCAGGAGCGGCGGTGGCGCCGTCCACGCTGCGCCGGGATGTCGTGCGCTCCATCGCCCGCAATGAACGCGCCCATCAACCCAACCTCAGCGAGGTCGACGAGGCCCTGGTGCGACTGCGGAGCGTGCTGCTCGACTACCGTGGCTCCCTGTCCAGGCCCGACGCCGAGCTCGGCGTCTCGGTCGTCGACTGCGTCACCGAGCTCTCACGCCTCGCCCTGCTGCCGGTGCCCCCGACCACGACGGCGCGGCTGGACCGCGCAACGGTCGTCCGGATGGTCGGCGACCGTGCCAGCGTGGCCAAGACCATGGTCGAGGCGGCCAAGCTGGGCGAGTTCCGCTACGGGCCGGGCGACTCGGCCTGGTACGGCGCGCGATTCGCCAACGGCGAGGAGGCGCAGCGCGCTCACGCCCTTGCCCAGAAGCTGCACCGCGAAGAACTGCCGCGGCTGCTGGTGCGCGCGCAGCAGCTGATCGGGTCCACCCGCATGCGGCCGTTCGAGACCGTCGGAGAGCTGGGCGTCTATCTGAAGCTGCTCACCGACATCCGCGACACCCTCGACCGCTTCGTGCCTGCCGTGTTCGACCGCTCGCTGAGCGAGCTCATCCTGGCGACCGCTCCACGCCGCGACGCGCCCGAGATGTCGTCGGCGAACCGCCGCCGCCTCAAGAAGCTGGCCAAGGAGTACGTCCGCCCCGGCATGCACGTCGGCGACCTCCACGAGGCGCTCGGTGCCGTGCAACGCCAGCGGATCATGTGGCAGCGCTTCGTGGTGGCCGGCGTCGTTCCCGAGGTACCGGTCGGCATCTCGGATGTCGCGGTCGCCTGGCAGCAGGTCTCGGCAGACCTCGCCGCGCTCGACGGACCCCTCGGGCACGTGACCCGCGAGACGCAGCTCTCGGCGCTGCCGCTGCATACTCTCGGCGAGTTGCTCGCCGATCTCGCGGCGGATTCCGATGTGCTGCAGAACCTGCAGGAGCGCAGCGAGCTGGTCTCGACGATGCGCAGCCTGCAGCTGGATCCACTGCTCACCGATCTCGCCGCCCGGCATGTGCCCGAAGAGCAGATCGCCGCAGAACTCGAACTCGCCTGGTGGCGCTCGGCGCTCGACAACCTTCTCGCCGGCGATCGCGCGCTGCTCGGTGCCAGAACCGACGTGCTCGAGCGGCTCGAGGCCGACTTCCGCCTGGTCGATGAGGCGCACGCCGCGGGCAGCGCGCAGTTGTTGGCATGGCAGCTTGCCGAGAACTGGAAGATCGGCCTGGTCGACTGGCCGGACGAGGCGCACGACCTCAAGCAACTGCTGTCGGTCGAGGGGATCACCTCCAGCGCGCTGCAAAGCTCTGCCCCGCACCTGGCGCGTTCGGTCGCGCCGATCTGGCTGGCCTCGCCGTACGAGATCGACACGATCTCTGACGCGATGCCGTTCGACACCGTGCTGCTCGTCGACGCGGGTGCGACGACGGTGGCCGAGAACGTCGGGGCGATCCGACGGGCCAAGCAGGTGGTCGCGTTCGGCGATCCCGTGACGCAGACCCCGTCGGCGTTCGAGATCGGCCTGGCCGATCCGGCAGCGGCGACCGACGCATCGGCGAGGGGTGGCCAGGCCGACACCGACCGCGGCCCGGGTGCGCGGGCTCTCGACGAGTTGCACGCCCGGTCGGCGCTGGCGCGGCTGGCCGAACTTCTGCCGAGCCTCAGCCTCACTCGAAGCTATCGGGCGGGCGGTGAGGACCTCGCCGAACTGGTCAACCGCCGCTTCTATGGCGGCCGGATCGATTCGCTTCCCTGGGCAGGCTCGTTCCTCGGTCATGGCAGCCTGGTTCTGGACTACGTCACCGACGGCACCGGGATGCCAGACCCCGACACCGGCGCGGTCGAGAGCGTCGATGCCGAGGTGAATCGGGTGGTCGAGCTGGTGCTGGAGCACGCCGAAGCCCGTCCGCACGAGTCGCTCATGGTGGTGACCGCGAGCGACAAGCACGCCGTGCGCGTGCTGCAGGCCGTGCTCGCGGCGATGACGACGCGTCCCGACCTCAGCGAGTTCGTGCTCGGAGATAGCGCAGAAGCCTTCGAGGTGCTGCCGATCGAGCGCGCGGTCGCGCAGAGCCGCGACCGGGTCATCTTCTCCATCGGCTACGGCCGCACGCCGCACGGGCGGGTGCTGGCCGACTTCGGCCCGCTCGGCCAGCCGGGCGGGGAGCGCCTGCTGGCGGTCGCGATGACCCGCGCTCGCCGCTCCCTGGTGATCGTGTCGTGCTTCCGCCCCTCGGATGTCGAGGACGGCCGACTGCAGCACGGCGCCGTCGCGCTGGCCGAGATCCTCGACGAGGTGGCGGCACGGCGCGCCGAGCCGCCGCTGCCCGACGACAGCGATCCGATGCTCGTCGACCTGGCCAGGCGGTTGGCCACCCGTGGGCTCCGGACCGCGCTCGGCCACCGCGGCAAGCTCGGACTGGTCGCCGCCAACGGAGGCACCTGCATCGTGGTGGACACCGACGCGGTGCTGGCCGGACGCAGCCTGCGCGAGTCTCTGCGCCTGCGTCCCGAGGTGCTGCGCCGCCTCGGCTGGCACTACGCGCGGGTGCACGCCTTCGAACTGTTCAGCGATCCGGATGCGGTTGCCGACCGCATCGCGCGCCTCGCCGGCCTGCAGGGCGGGGCCATGACGCAAGAGATCCCGGTCATTGCCTCACCCCAGCACGCCTGAGCCGGAGGGCTCGCCCGACCCGGACGAGGCGCACCGTCAGAAGCAGCGGCCACGTCGGACGCGCCGCGTCACGACACCGCCGCCTGCGGGAACCGACCCGGCTCCGGCCCCGGAGCCCCCGCGGCATCCGAGGGGCGAGAACGATGACCGGATGCGCGGAGACAAGCCCCCGCACTACTGACGTTCGGGCTGTGTTGTCCGGTCCTCAGGCTTCTTGTTCTGCGCCGCCAGCAGGTCGCGGATCTCGATCAGCAGTTCGGTGTCGGTCGGCCCGGCCGGAGCCTCCTCCTGCACCCCGGCGCGGCGCGCTTGCAACTTCTTCACGTAGTTCATCGGCGCGATGAGCGCGAAGTAGATCACGATCGCGACCAGTAGGAACTGGATGACCGCCGAGATCACGGCACCCCACGACAGCACCACGGCGTCCTGTCCGGCCGAGGCGGCCCGCAGGGTGATTCCGGCCTTGGCCAGGTTGCTCGAGTTGAACAGCAACGAGATCAGCGGATTGAAGATGCCGGTGACGAGCCCGTTGACGATCGCCGTGAACGCGGTGCCGATGACGACCGCGACGGCCAGGTCGATGACATTCCCCCTGAGGATGAAAGCCCTGAAACCCTGCAGCATGGTTACTCCTTTGCGCGTGTGCTGGCCTTGCTCGTATCCGTCTTGGTGGCGGTCGCGGGGGTGGCCGAGGTGCTGGGTGCAGAACTCGGTGCCGGCGAGGAGCCGGACGAGGAGTCGGACGACGACTCCGACGACGACGAGCCGCCCTCCCGCGCCGGCTTGGCGCGGCTGTCGTTGCGGTAGAAGCCGGAGCCGTTGAAGGTCACCCCGACCGTGTTGAACAGCTTGCGCAGCTGGCCGCCGCAGTTCGGGCAGACGGTGAGCGTGTCATCCGTGAATGCCTGCTGGATGTCGAAGGCCTCGCCGCACTCTGTGCAGCGGTAGGAATAGGTGGGCATGGGGGAAGAAGGTCCTCAGAACGAGACGATGCCGCTCGGTGTCACGACGCCGGTGACCGGCATGTCGTGGCGCTCGCGCGGCACGGAGTCGACGAGTTCATCGTCGAAGATCACAGCATAGACGGGCGGGCAGGCTTCCATGCTGCCCAGCGTCTTGTCGAAGTAGCCCATGCCCCAGCCCATGCGCATGCCTGTGCGGTCGACCGCGGCTGCCGGAACCAGGATGAGGTCGACCTCGTTGATCGCGATCGGGCCGAGCAGCTCGGTGGTGGGCGTGGGCATCCCGAGCACATCGGTGTCTTCGGCATCACCGTCGTACGGCGCCCAGTCGAGCAGTCCGTCGGTGCGCGACACCGGGATGAGCACTCGAATGCCCTGCTCGGCCGTCCAGGTCAAGAAGTCCCGGGTGTCCGGCTCGTCGGGGGTGGAGAGATAGGCCGAAAGGGAGCGGGCTCCGACATCGGTCACCAGATCGACCAGGTTCTGGGTCAGCGCGGCGCTGTCTGCCGCCCGCTTCGCGGTGGGCGTCACGCGGCGGCGCTCACGCAGTTCTGCGCGCAGCGCTCGCTTCCGAGCCTCGACGTCTTCGACCACCCTGTGAGTCTATGGGGACGGATCCTGACCGCACGGGGAGCACCCGATAGCCTCAGAGAATGGCCTTTATCGTCACGAAAGCTGTCATCCCGGTCGCCGGACTCGGCACCCGCTTCTTGCCCGCGACCAAGGCAATGCCGAAAGAGATGCTGCCGGTGGTCGATAAGCCGGCCATCCAGTACGTGGTCGAGGAGGCGGTCGCGGCCGGGCTCAGCGACGTGCTGATGGTGACCGGCCGCAACAAGACCGCCCTCGAGAACCACTTCGACCGGGTCGGCGAACTCGAAGACATCCTTCGCAGCAAGGGTGAGATCGAGAAGCTCGAGAAGGTCAAGTTCGCCACCGACCTCGCCGATGTGCACTACGTCCGCCAGGGCGACCCCAAGGGCCTTGGCCACGCCGTGCTCCGCGCCAAGATGCACGTCGGGCGCGAGCCTTTCGCCGTTCTTCTCGGTGACGACATCATCGACGCGCGCGACCCTCTGCTGAGCCGGATGCTCGAGGTGCAGGGCCAGCGCAACACCACGGTGGTTGCTCTGCTCGAGGTCGACCCGTCGATCGCGCACCTCTACGGTGTGGCCACCGTCGAGCCCACCGATGAGGATGACGTTGTGCGTATCACCGGGCTGGTCGAGAAGCCCGCGACCGGCACGGCGCCGTCGAATCTCGCGATCATCGGGCGGTACGTTCTGCGCCCCGAGATCTTCGAGATCCTCGAGGCGACCGAGCCGGGCAAGGGCGGCGAGATCCAGCTGACCGATGCGCTGCAAGAACTCGCGACCGGTCCTGAGTGGGGCGGCGGCGTGTACGGCGTGGTGTTCCGCGGACGTCGTTACGACACCGGCGACCGCCTCGACTACCTGAAGGCGATCGTGCAGTTGGCCAGCGATCGCGACGATCTCGGACCCGAGTTCCGGCCATGGCTCAAGGAGTTCGCGGCTACGCTGTCGAGCGATGATGAGCATCCCGACGCTTCGTGACGGGCCGGTGACGATCCGTCCGATCCGCCTGCGCGACTCTCGCGTCCTCGAGCAGGAACTGATGTCGAACCGCTCATGGTTGCGCACCTGGGAGGCCACCAACCCGCATGGGCCGATCGGATTCGACTCGCGGGCGAGCATCCGTTCTCTGCTGAGCAACTGGCGGTCGGGATTCGGTGTTCCGTTCGCCGTCGAGTACGAGGGCGAGTTCGCCGGCCAGCTCAACGTCTCGGGGCTCAGCTACGGCTCCTTGTCGTCGGCATCGATCGGCTACTGGGTGGCCGAGCGTTTCGCCGGCCGCAACATCACGCCGACCGCCGTCGCGCTGGCCACCGACCACTGCCTGTTCTCGATCGGCTTGCACCGCATGGAGATCTGCATCCGTCCCGAGAACGCGCCATCGCTGCGCGTGGTCGAGAAGCTCGGGTTCCGTTACGAGGGACTTCGGCGGCGCTTCATCCACATCAACGGCGACTGGCGCGACCACTTCTGCTTCGCCCTCACCGCGGAGGAGCTGCCGACCGGCGTGCTCCGCCGCTGGAAGGACGGCCGTGTCCCCGCGGGCGTAGGCAGCGTTCCCGAGACGGATCGGGCGCTCGCGACGCATCCCCTGCGACTGGGCTGAAAGCGGCGCGGCGACCTCAACTCCTGGTTGAAGGTCCGTAGCGTGGGCGCATGGATGTCACGGGGGCGGGCACGGCGATCATGATCGCCATCGCGGCCGCGCTCTGGTTCGCCTATTTCCTTCCCACCTGGATGCGGCGCCGCGAATACCTCGACACCGAGCGCACCGCGACGCGACTGCAGCAGACGCTGCGGGTGATGGCCGAGACCGCCGAGCTTCCCGACCAGGTGCGCGTCGAGGTGAGTGCGCGCGAAGCCGCGCGTACCGAGCGCCTGCTGCTGGCGCAGCAGCGCCGTGCCGACGCGATCGCCGCGCGAGCCGTCGCGAGCGTACGCGCCTCAACTCCCGCCCCGAGGGTGAGCGCGAAGGTCCGCCGCCGCCGCGCGCACCGGCTCGCCACCCTGTTGATGGTCGCCGCGACGATCACCATCGCCGCGCAACTCTGGCTGATGGCGGCCGGGACGGCGGGGGCCGGTTGGTGGCTTGTCGTCGCCGCAGGCGCAGCCCTCGGCGTGACGGGCATCGCCGTGCGCCGCCGTCTCGACACGCGCAGCGCGCGCCAATCATCGGTTGCGGCAATCCGGCCGACGGCGTCCGTCGCGGAACGAGCCGAATCGGCACCGGCGATACGTGCCTGGACCCCGGTCGCCGTGCCTGCGCCTCTCTACCTCTCGCGTCCCGAGGCGCAGCCCGTGCGGCCCGCCATGGATCTTGCCTCCCAGCTGCGCGCAGCGGCGCTCGCGTCCGAGCGAGCACTTCGGGCAGCCCACGACGCTCCCGAGGTCGTTCCGATTCGCCCCCAGCGGCCTGTTGGCCCCGACCGCACGACGGCTCCCGTCGAGTCACCCGCGATGCGCACGGCGGCAAGCAGCCGGTGGGCTGCCATGGGACGCATCAGTGGAATGGACGCCGGAACGGATGCCGCCGCTCCCGATCTCGACGAAGTGCTGCGCCGCCGCCGCACCGCAGGTTGACCGTGGCCATCGTGATAGCGTTGACGGGTTCACGGGCCCATGGCGCAGTTGGTAGCGCGCTTCGTTCGCAATGAAGAGGTCGGGGGTTCGAATCCCCCTGGGTCCACCGGTTCTCCATTCCGTGTTCAGCGGATCCGACGCAACTCCGTGACGAGCACGCCCGCACCGTAGACGGTCGACCTGATCAGGTCCCAGTCCGTCTTGTCGGGTGTGTCGCCCCACAGCCGCTGACCGTAGCCGAGGATCACGGGGAACTGCATGAGGTGCAGCTCGTCAACCAGGTCGAGGGCGAACAGCGACCTCACAAGACGGATGCTGCCCGCCACCGAGATGTCGCCGTCGACGCCGCCCTTGAGGCGCTCGACCTCATCGGCCAGGTTCCCCGAGAGCACCGTCGTATTGGTCCAGCCGGGGTCTGTGAGCGTGCTCGACACCACGTACTTCGGCATGCTGTTGTACTTGTCAGCGAGCGGCCCTTCATATTGCGGCCATGCCGAAGCGAACCCGTCGTAGGTCGTCCGGCCGAGCAGCAAGGCGGCTGCGCCGAGCGCCTCCTCCTCCTTGTAGAGCTCGCCGTCCGTCCCGCGATCGAAAGCGAAGCTCCAATTCGGGTACTTGAAGTCCGAACCGCCGGGCGCCTCGACGACGCTGTCCAGCGAGATGAACTCGGTCACGACGATGCGGCCCACCTCACGCCTCCTCGATGAAGGCGCTCAGCGCCGGCGCGAGCACGTCAGCGGTGGTGGAGTGGTTCTCGCCCGGAACCGGCCTGGCGGTGGCCGTCGGCAGCAACTCGGCGACCGCCTGGGCGCCCGTGGCCAGGAACGGCCAGGTGCTCTCGCCGTACATGACCAGAACGGGGATGCTGACGCGGGTCCAGCGCTCGGTGCTGAGCGGGTTTCCCGACATGGCATCACCGATCTGGCGCCCGTCGTACGAGATGGTCGCGGCCACCGCCTCCAGGCCTGGCCACATCTCGCTGCCGCGCATGCCCGCGACGAACTCGGGCGGCATCAGCACCGCCGTGCTGAGGAAGAGTTCGGCCGCGTCGCCGGGCTTGCCTGCCGCGATCGCCGCCTCGAGTCGTTCCACGTAGTCGCCGGGCAGCGGAGGGCGGGAGTCATCGGCGACCGCCGGCGGCTCGAACAGAGCCAGTCGCGCGATCGGGACGCCGGCCTGCGCCGCGTTCAGAGCAAGGAACCCGCCAGACGACCACGCGAAGACGGTGGCGGGTCGTCCCTCGCCCGGCCCGGCGATGATCGCCGACAGGTCGTCGAACTCCCGCTCGACCGCGTACGGCGCGGTGTCACCGCTCTCACCACGCCCGCGACGGTCGTAGTTGATGACCCGGAACGATCCGGCGAGCAGCTCGCCGACCTTCTCGTTCTCGGGGGTGACGGCGCGATATGCGGTCGCACCGTCGATGATGATGATCGGATCACCGTCACCCCACTCCGAATAGGCGATGGTGGTGCCGTCCGCCGACCTGACAGTGCCGTGGGGCATTTCGATTCCTTTCGTGACGCCGGGTGGCTCTCACCGCGACGCACTCAGGCTAAGAAGCACCCGGCCCCTCGCTCTTGTACAAAAGCGACAGGGGCTGCGGAGCTCGGGCGGGGTTCTGCAACTGGGTCGCCGTACGCCCGATGAAGCGCTGCAAGGCGCGCGCGAGATGCGGTTGGTCGTAGAAGCCGAGCCGGTGCACCACGTCGAGTGCCGGCACCCCCGCCTCGATCAGGATCGCGGCCTCGCGCGCGCGATCGATCTGACGGATGGCGCCCGCGGTCAACCCGGTGGCACCCGCGATCCGGCGCTGCACCGAGCGCGACCCGACGCGCGCGACCCCTCCCCACACGACTTCCTCGACAAGTGGATCCCGCACGAGTGCCCCGGCTCGCACGAGCTTCTCGACGAACTGCTCGGCGTTGTCGAAGCCGGGAAGCTCCCACTCCTCGCCCGCCAAGACGAACGAGCGCTCGGTCACGTGGACGCTCTCGACCCCGCCGTCGACGATGCCCGACACCGGCAGGTGCGGCATCGATACGCCATGAGCGAGGGTGATGCCGAACGAGGTCGAATCACCCGTGAGCTCGGCCGCCGATGCCGAGGTCTCGGGTCCGCGGGCGGCCGCGTGCACGACTCCCGCCTCTTCCCAGAACACGAGCTCCCAATTGGAGGTCGCGATCGAGGTCATCCTCTCGACTCCCGAGGCCCGCCCGCGCCACACCCGACGGATGTATCGCGAGTCGGACGGGCGGTCTTCGCTCTCGATCGGCATCGGTGTCCTCGTGGCTGGTCGGTGTTCGGATCTCGCCATCCACCATCCTGCACTGCGCCACCGCTGAACCGACTGGGATGCGCCTACTTGGCGACCAAGACCTCCACGCCGGCGTGAGCGAGTGCGTCTGAGAGCTCGGCCGGCGGAGCCGCATCCGTGACGAAGAAGTCGGCGCGCCCCAGTTCTGCGACCTGCGCGAACAGCCGCCGCCCGAACTTCGAGGAGTCGGCAAGCACGGCTACCCGGCTTGCCCTGGCCATCATCTCGCTCATCATGGCCGCCTCTTCGAGGTTGCTCGTGGTGTACCCGCTCTCGACCGAGACCGCCCCGACCCCCAGCAGCGCCAGATCGCACTGCACGTCGAGCTCCGGGCCGCCGGCGACGGTCTGAAAGCTGACCGGCCCGACGGTCTTCTGGTCTTTGGGGTGCACCGCTCCGCCGAAGACGTACAGTCCGCGGAACGACTTGGGAGAGATCTCGGCGGGGATGCGCAGGCTGTTGGTGGCCACGGTCAGCCCCCGGTGGTCGTCGAGGTGCCGGGCGAGCGCGAGCGTCGTCGTGCCGGCGTTGATCATGATCACCGAGTCGTCTTCGACCAGGGTCGCGGCGAGCGCGCCGATCTTCTCCTTGGCCGCCGCTTGGAACCGCAGCCGCACATCCAGTCCGGTGTCGACTCGGGGCACGGAGGTGGGGCTGACCGCGCCGCCGTGCGTGCGGACCACGACGCCTTCGGCATCCAGTTGATCCAGGTCGCGCCGGATCGTGTCGCTCGACACGTCGAAGCGGGCGGCGAGCTCGCCGACGGTGACCTCACCGCTCTCGGAGATGTATGCCGCAAGGTCCGCCTTGCGTCCCGCAGGAAGGCGCCGCGGGGCGCCGTTCGCTTCGCTCAGCGGGGTCGATGGAGCAGACATAAGCAATATTTAGCACAGATCGGCAAAGGCGTAGTTGACATTTGCGGTTTTGTGCGCATATTCTCACCACTAATCGTGCATGAAAGCGCACATACCCGCGGATTACTGCACGTCTACGAAAACGGAGAACATGATGGGCAAAGAGGCTCACGCAAAGCGGCGCGTGCTCGGACTCCTGGGCGCCGCCGCCGCGGCGACCCTGATCTTGGCCGGATGCAGCGGAACCGCAGGCGGCAGCACGTCAAGCGGAAAAGTCACGATCGAGTTCTCGCAGTGGTGGGAGCCGGAGCTTCCGGCCGGAGCCCTCAAGAAACTCGTCGGAGAGTTCGAGACGGCCAACCCGAACATCACGGTCAAGCTGATCAGCGGACCGTACGCGTCGATCCAGGACCAGACGACCACGGCGGTCGCCTCGGGCACGATGGCCGACGTCGTCGGACTCGACGGCGCCTGGGTCAGCGACCTGGTCAAGCAGGGCGGCCTCGACAACCTGTCGAAAGAGATCACGTCCTCCGGCTACGACGCCAGCCAGCTCTCCAGCCAGGTCAAGATCAGCGGGTCGACCTACATGATCCCGGTCGTGAACTTCGTCTACCCGATGTTCACGAACGACGATCTGCTCAGCAAGGCCGGCGTCTCGGCTCCGCCCACGACGCAGTCCGAGTTCCTCAAGGACGCCAAGGCCGTAAGCGCCCTCGGCGGCCCGGTGAAGGGCTGGATCCTGCCGCTGGGCACCACCAACCCGAACGGCGTGCAGAACGACATCATGTCGTGGCTGTGGGCCTCGGGCGGCAGCATGCTGAAGAACGGCGAGCCGAATCTGACCAGTTCGAAGGTCGAAGACACCGTCAACTTCGTGAAGTCGCTGTCGGATGCCAAGGCCATCGCCGATGGAGCGGCGACGCTGCAGGAGACCGACAAGGTGACGCAGTTCACCAACGGCCAGGTCGGCATGATGATCGACTCGCTCGCGCACATCGACACCATCCGCAAGGCGAACCCGAACCTGAAGTTCAGCATCTCGGCGATCCCGGCGGCCGATGGCTACTCGGGCAAGCGCGGCATCCCGTTCGCCTCCTGGGGCATCGGCGTGTCGAACAAGTCGGCCCACAAGGCCGAGGCCTGGAAGCTCGTCGAGTTCATGATGAGCAAGAAGACCAACTCCACCGTGTCGACGCTGGCGCACGGCTTCCCCGGCAACACCGGATCGACGCCCGACTTCTCGACCAGCGACCCGCTGTACTCGCAGGCCTTCAAGATCTACCAGGCGGGTTACCCGGCCAACGAGTTCGTCGGTCTGCCGGTGGCGAACGAGCTGATGCGCGACTTCGACGTCGAGTTCCAGAAGGTGCTGGCCGGCGACGAATCGGTCAGCGCGATGCTCAAGGCGACTCAAGCCCAGTGGAAGGCGAAGTTCTAGGCTTCGCTCCCATCCATTGACCAGGCCGCGCCACGCGCAGATCGCACGTGGCGCGGCCGACACCCCGAGGAGGTGCGTCGACATGACGTCCCTGCGCGTTCGTGGCGGCACCGCCAGAAGGTTCCCCTCGTCGAACCTGGTGCGCGCTCTGGCACCGTACGGTTTCATCTCGCCGACCGGGATCCTGATCATCGTGCTGATGATCGTCCCGATCGTCATGGTGATCGGCTACTCGCTGCTCGACAACGTGATCACCACGCCCGAGTCGAAGTTCGCCGGCCTGGCCAACTACATCGCGGTGTTCACCGATCCGAACTTCCTGAACGCGGTCAAGAACACTCTGATCTTCACGGTGTGCAGCGTGGTCGCCCACCTGGTGCTCGGCCTCGGATTCGCCCTGATGCTCAACAGCCCGCTGCTCGGCCGGCTGTCGCGCGCGGTGTTCCGGGTGATCTTCATCCTGCCGTGGCTGTTCACGGCCGCGATCATCGCGATCCTCTGGCGTCTGATCCTCGACCCGAACGGCGTCATCAACTATGTGCTGGTCCAGACCGGGCTCATCCACACCGGAGTCGCCTGGTTCGCCACGCCGGCCACCGCACTGCTCGCCGTCACGGTGATGAACATCTGGGCCGGGTACCCGTTCTTCATGATCAGCCTGCTCGCCGGCTTGCAGGGCATCCCGCGCGACCTGTACGAGGCAGCGACGGTGGATGGCGCCGGCTGGTTCGTGCAGTTCCGCAACGTCACGCTGCCTCAGCTGCGCCCGATCATCGTCAGCATGGCCACGCTCGACCTGCTGTGGACGACCCAGCAGTTCGCGCTGATCTGGCTCACCACGGGTGGCGGGCCGATCAACTTCACCGAGATGCTCAGCACCTTCACCTACAAGCTCGCGTTCAGCAACTTCGAGTTCTCGGAGGCGTCGGCCAGCGCCGTCATCATCCTGCTCGGCTCGCTGATCGTGGCGTTCTTCTACGTGCGCCAGCAGAGAGCTCAGGACTGATCATGACCATGAGCCTGCGCGCCCGTCGGCGCATCATCACCAAGACCGGCCTGCTCGTCGGTCTGCTGATCGGAGCGGTCTTCGCGGGCTTCCCGGTGTTCTGGATGCTGGTCAGCTCGTTCAAGACGAACACCGAGATCTTCGCGTTCCCCCCGCAACTGATCACCAAGGGCTTCTCGTTCGACGCCTACATCGCGGTGTTCAACGATCCCGAAGAGATCCGCTTCTTCATCAACAGCTACGTCGTGGCCATCTCGGTGACGATCGTGACGGTGCTGGTGTCTCTGATGGCGGCCTACGCGTTCAGTCGGCACGAGTTCCGGTTCAAGAAGCCGCTGAACATGGTGATCCTGGGCGTTCAGGCGGTTCCGCCGATCACCCTGCTGATCCCGTTCTTCGGGCTGATGGTCACTCTGCAGCTGTACAACACCTACGGCGGGCTGATCCTGACCTACGTCGTGTTCACGCTGCCCTACGCGATCATCATGATGACCGGGTACTTCAACACCCTTCCCCGCGAGCTCGACGAGGCCGTCAAGATCGACGGCGGCGGATCGTGGACGACCCTCTGGCGCATCCTGGTGCCGATCTCGGTTCCCGGCATCGTGTCGGTCGGGGTCTACACCTTCATGATCGCCTGGAACGAGTACCTCTTCGCCCTGACCCTCACCCGCACCACGGACATGCGCACGGTGCCGGTGGGGATCCAACTCCTGCTCGGGCAGAACTCGTACCACTGGAACCAGATGATGGCGATCAGTGTGCTCGGCAGCATCCCGGTGCTGATCCTCTTCCTGGTCTTCCAGCGCTACTTCATCGGCGGCCTGACCAGCGGTTCGGTCAAGAGCTGACCGCCGGCCCTCGGTTTTCGCACCACCCACCAAAAGGAGAAAGCAACCCCATGTTGATGAACGGCAAAGACCTGCTCGCGGTCGCGAACGCGAACTTCTTCGCGGTGCCCGCGTTCAATGTCAGCGACTACGCGATGTTGAACGGCATATTCGAGATCAGCGAGGAGAAGCAGTCACCGGTCATCATCGCGATTCACCCCGATGAGCTCAGTCACATCGGGGTCGACATGCTTCCCTCGATCATCGCCGGCGCCCATCGGGCCTCGGTGCCGGTGACGATCCACCTCGACCACGGCGCCAATCGCCGCCAGGCCTTGCTGGCGATCCAGAGCGGATTCACCTCGGTGATGATCGACGGCTCGGCCCTGCCTTTCGCCGAGAACGTGGCGCTCACCAAAGACGTGGTCGAGATCGCCCACGCGGTCGGGTTGTCGGTCGAGGGCGAGCTCGGCACGATCGGCAAGATGGATGACTACGGAGAGGGCGGCGCCTCGACCATCATCTACACCGACCCAGACCAGGCCGTCGAGTTCGTGCGGGCCACCGGTGTCGACAGCCTGGCCGTGGCCATCGGCACCAGTCATGGCATCTACCCGTCGACGATGAAGCCCGAGCTCAAACTCGACCTGCTGGAGCAGATCAAGAAGAAGACGCAGCTGCCTCTGGTTCTGCACGGCGGGTCGAACAACCCGGACGACGAGATCGCAGGAGCGGTGAAACGCGGCATCAACAAGATCAACATCTCCAGCGACATCAAGGTCGCGTACCACACCAAGATGCGCGAGATGCTGGCCGACGCCGACATGCGCGAACCGAACACGATCCAGCCCCCGTCGATCGCCGCCATGAAGGCCACCGCCGCTCACAAGATCGATCTGTTCAATGCGGCAGGCAAGGCGGCGCTCTACTGAGCGGTCGGCATCTCGGGGCCGCTATACCTGATCGCATGAGCAAGAAGCTGGTGCTGGGCCTGGGCGGCACCGTGGACTACGAGATCGACTGGGACTCCCAGACGATCGAGGCGCTCATCGCCGACTACGAGATCAGCTCGTCCGAACTGGACAAGCGGGTCCCCATCGAGACCGAGCGCGACCTCCTGCTCGCCCTGCTCGCCTTCGTGCGCGACGGAGCCGGGGGAGAGCGATTCGTCGCCTCCTCCGAGCTCGTCGAGGCGTTCGCCGCGCGCTTCCGCACGCGCATCACTCTGGGCGGCACCTGCGTGCGCGCCGCCATCGGCATGAGGGTGCTCGGAATCACGTGCACCCTTCACCTGGTCAGCATCGACGACCACGTGCGCCGGTTGCTCCCCGAGGGATGCGACTACATCTCCAGCGCACAACGCGACACCACCGACCCGCACCTGATCGTGCAATACGCGCAGGGTGCTCGGATCGACGCAGGTGACGTGCATCTCGTGGCCGCGCACCCGAACCGCATCATCTTCACGAACGATCCACCGAATCGCGAGCTGGTTCTGAGCGCAGAACTCGGGGCGGTGCTTCGCGATGCCGACGTGTTCATGGTGTCGGGCTTCAACGTCATCCAGGATGCCGAAACCCTTGCGGCGCGCCTGCAGCAGTTGCTCGACGTCATGCGCGAACTGCCTGCGCATGCCGTGGTGTTCTACGAGGATGCCGGGTATCACGTGCCCGAACTCAGCTCACTGGTGCGCGAGCAGCTGGTCGGGCAGGTCGACGTGCACAGCATGAACGAGGAGGAGATGCAGGCCTACCTCGGCCGCCGAGTCGACCTTCTCGACCCGGATGACGTGCGGGGCGCGCTCGACGAACTGCACCGGCTGATCCCGGCATCGGTGCTGGTCGTCCACAGCAAGTACTGGGCGCTCGCCCTCGGCGACCGCGCCCAGGAGTTCAGAACGGCGCTGCGCGGCGGGATCGTGATGGCGAGCACGCGATATCTGCACGGGGACGGCTTCAGCGAGCAGGACTACCGCGCCGTCGAGGCACTGCCGAGTCATCCGCAGGGGGCCGTGGTGGCATCCCGTCTCGAATCGTCGCCCGGCGGCCGGGTCTGCGCGGTCGGAGCACTGGTGCTCGAGACCAGGAGTCCCACCACGATCGGACTCGGCGACACCTTCGTCGGCGGCTTCATCGCAGCACTCGCTGGCTAGCGCGTCTGCCGCCCGCCGGCATCCACCTCGTCGAGGGCTCGAAAAACCGCTCGCCCATGTTCCCGGTCATGTGACCGTTTCGCATGGTTATCGAATTGTTACCCCCAAATATGTTGCTGAGCACCCCAAATGGGGGCATGCTCAGTCAGCCGCCTCTCAAAGCCGAAGGCGTACACCAAGGAGTGTTCTTCTCCTTCACCACCAGAAAGGGAGTGACGTGAAGACTTCTTCATCGATCTCAATCGTCGTCGCAGTTGCGGCGTCAGCATTGCTGCTGACGGGCTGTGCGACCGGGGGCGGTGGCGGTTCCACCGCCTCGACCCGTGCCTGTGTCATTCTTCCCGACACGGCTTCGTCGCCGCGCTGGGAAAGCCTCGACCGTCCGGCACTTCAGAAGGCGTTCACCGACGCCGGCTTCGACGCCGACATCCAGAACGCCCAGGGCGACACCAGCAAGTACGCGACCATCGCCGACCAGGAGCTCACCAAGGGCTGTGGCGTCATGGTGCTGACCGACCTGAACGGTTCCGGCCTGGCCGTGACCAAGAAGGCTCAGAAGCAGGGCATCCCGGTCATCGCATACGACCGCCCGATCACCGACGGCAACGCGACGAGCCCCAAGATGGTGGCTGACTACTACGTCTCGTTCGACAACGAGAAGGTCGGCGCCCTCGAGGGCCAGATGATCGTCGACGGCCTCAAGGCCGCTGGCAAGGACGCGTCGAAGGCCGTCGTCGTCTACATGGGTGGAGACCCGACCGACGGCAACGCCAAGCTGTTCCACGATGGCGCTGTCGCCGTCATGAGCGCGGCGGGCATCAAGCCGGCCGCCGAGCCGACCGGTGTCTGGGATGGCGACAAGTCCGCGACCAACTTCGAGCAGGCGCTGACCTCGCTCGGTGGCAAGGTCGACGCAGTGTGGGTCGCCAACGACACCAACGCAGCGGGCGTCATCACCATCCTCGACAAGAACGGCCTGAAGGTTCCCGTCTCGGGTCAGGACGCGTCGGTTGCCGGTCTGCAGAACGTGCTGCTCGGCAAGCAGACCGGAACGGTCTACAAGCAGGTCAGCCTCGAGGCCAAGGCGGCGTCGGATCTCGCGATCTCGCTGCTGAAGGGCGACAAGCCGAGCGCCAACAAGACGCTCTACGGCAAGCCGTTCCAGGCGGTCACCCCGGTGTCTGTCGGACCCAAGGAGGTCGAGACCGTCGTCACCAATGGTGACGCCAAGGCCTCTGACATCTGCACGGCCGATGTCGCTGCTGCCTGCGCCACGTATGGCGTGAAGTAGTCATCAGCATTACCGCATGAAAGGGGGCTCCGCGCCGGAGACGGCGCGGGGCCCCTTCTTCTCGTCTTGTCTACTCGTCGTGGCGTAGTGTGACTGCGCCACCCGCACCACCCCGTGACACTGTCGTTCGGGAGAGAAAGGAACCCCGGCATGGATGTGCCCATCATCGAACTCACTGATGTGAAGAAGAGTTTCGGGCCGGTGAGCGTGCTGAAGGGCGTGAGCCTCAAGGCCTATCCCGGCAAAGTCACGGCTCTCGTCGGCGACAACGGAGCCGGCAAGTCGACCCTGATCAAGGGCCTCGCGGGCGTCCAGCCCTATGACGAGGGAACCGTCAAGTTCGACGGCGAGGTCGTGCACCTCAGCAACCCGCGCGAGGCGTCGCACCTCGGCATCGAGGTCGTGTATCAAGACCTCGCGCTGTGCGACAACCTCGACATCGTTCAGAACATGTTCCTCGGGCGCGAAGAGACCGAGTGGGGCACCTTCGACGAGGGCGAGATGGAGCGGCAGGCGTCCGAGACGCTCCGGTCGCTCTCGGTGCGCACCGTGAAGTCGGTGCGGCAGAAGGTCTCGTCCCTCTCCGGTGGACAGCGCCAGACGGTCGCGATCGCACGCTCCGTTCTCAAGTCGGCCAGAGTCGTCATTCTCGACGAACCGACCGCCGCTCTCGGCGTCGCGCAGACCGAGCAGGTTCTCTCGCTCGTGAAGCGCCTGGCCGAGAACAACGTCGCCGTGATCATGATCAGCCACAACCTCGTCGACGTCTTCCAGGTCGCCGACTACATCAACGTGCTCTACCTGGGCCAGATGGTCGCAGAGATCGAGACGGCCAAGACGACCAGCGACGATGTCGTCGGCTACATCACCGGTAGCAAGACCTATGGAGGTGCCGCGTGAGCGACAGCAAGAACGCCCCCACGAAGGGCCGCGGGATCAAGACCATGACGCCGGTCGATGACACGACGGCACTGCCCGCATCCGGACTCATCGGCAGCGGCATGGAGGGAGGGCTGGTCGATCAGGTCCGCGCCTACCTGAGTCGCGTGCGCGGCGGCGACATGGGCGCGCTGCCCGCCGTCTCGGGGTTCGTGGTGCTGAGCATCCTGTTCTCCCTGCTGAGTCAGTACTTCCTGACCGAGCGCAACTTCGCGAACCTGCTCACTCAGGCGGCGCCTCAGATCATGCTCGCCATGGCTCTGGTGTTCGTCATCCTGCTCGGCGAGATCGACCTGTCTGCCGGTACCACCTCGGGCGTGGCCATGGCCCTGTTCGTCGTGCTGTCGTTCCCGGGTGGACTCAACCTGAACTGGGTCGTAGCTCTTCTGATCGCGCTGGCGGCCGGTGTGGCCATCGGACTGTTCATCGGATTCTTCGTCGCGAGGGTCGGCATCCCGTCGTTCGTGGTGACCCTTGGCCTGTTCCTCGGGTTCCAGGGCTTGCAGCTGCTGATCATCGGCACCGGCGGGCTGTACCGGATCACGAATGACCAGGTCGACGCCATCCAGAACAAGAACCTCTTGCCCTGGATGGGTTGGGTCATGCTCGCGATCATGCTCATCGTCAGCGGAGTGTCGGCGTTCGTCGACCGTCGTCGGCGGGCGAGGGCCGAAGTGCCGAACCGCACGATCGCCCTGGTGTGGATCAAGCTCGGGCTCATCCTGGTGCTCGGTGGGATATTCGTCTACGTGCTCAACCAGAACCGCGGGCAGGTCAACATCCTCAACGGTCAGGTCGTCAGCGGCCAGGTCATCGAGGGGGTGCCGATCGTCGTGCCGATCGTGCTTCTCGTCATGTGGGCGGGCACGTTCGTGCTCGACCGGACGCGATATGGCCGCTACCTCTACGCGATCGGTGGCAACGCCGAAGCGGCGCGTCGTGCCGGTATCAAGGTCGTCGGGATCAAGTGGGCGGCCTTCGCGATCTGCTCGACGCTGGCCGTCGTGTCGGGTCTGTTCACCGCATCCAAGAACGGCTCGGTCGACGCGTCGTTCGGTCATGACACGGTGCTGAGCGGTGTCGCGGCGGCAGTCGTCGGTGGTGTGAGCCTCTTCGGCGGACGCGGCCGCCTGGTGCACGCGGCCGTCGGCGCCCTGGTGATCTCGGTCATCACGAACGGACTCGGCCTGCTCAACCTCGGCGGCGGGATCAACCTGCTCGTCACGGGTGGCGTGCTGATCCTCGCGGCCACGGTCGACGCGGTGTCGCGCGTGCGCGCGGGCGGATCGATCACCCGAACGTAGCCGCCGTCTGAACAGCGAAGGCCCCGGACTCGAGTGGGAGTTCGGGGCCTTCGTCTGTCTGCCGCGACGCGCGTTCCTGGCCGCTCGGGTCAGCGCCCGACTCGCCCTCCGAGCGAGGCCAGCGACGCGAGCAGCACGGGCCGCGCTGCGAACCATCCGCCGACCATGAGCACGAGCGAGCCGGCGAAGAAGGCGAAACCGATCCAGTTGATGTCGTCGCTGCCGCCGTACATGTGGTTCAGATTGCGCAGCGCACCGGTCGCGAGCACGAGCGTGACGTGCACCACGATGAAGGCCAGGAAGTAGATGAAGATCGGGTAGTGCAGTTTGCGGGCCACTACGGCCGGGTAGAGCTTGTCGAGCGGCTTCCAGCGCGCGGCGAGTCCGGGCACCATTCGGAGGCCGGTGAGCAGAGCCAGCGGCGCGGCGATGAAGACCGTGACGAAGTAGGTCAGCAGCTGGAGCGCGTTGTAGTTGACCCAGCCGTCTTCCGTCGGCCAGTTGAGCGATGCGTACTTGATGCCGGCGGTGATCGCGTTGGGGATCACATCCCAACGCGTCGGGATGATGCGCACCCACTGCCCGCTGACGAAGATCAGCACGTAGAACACCAGGCCGTTCAGCACGAACAGCACGTCCATGGTGAGGTGGAACCAGAGGTGCAGCGGGATGCGCACCGGCTGCCCCTTGGTCTTGATCAGACCCTTGTTGTTGCGGGTCCAGTAGGCCTCCGCGCGACGCGTAGTGTGCACCTGCCATCCGGTGCGAAGGATGAAAAGCAGGAAGAACGCGCTGAGAAAGTGCTGCCACTCCAGCCACGCCGGGAAGCCGACCGGAGCCCACGAGGGCAGGGCCGACTGGCCAGGGTAGGTGGTCATGAAGCTCTGTACGGCGGGCAGCGCGCTGACGCCGCGAGCGGCCAGGACGATCAGGAATGCGCCGACGAGCACGACCGGAACGATCCACACCAGCTTGAACCAGCGGCTTCGTGGCGTCTTCGCGCGGGAGGCAGGGGGAGGCGTCGCGGTAGTCATCGCTTCAGACCCTACTCAGTCAGGAACGACGAGACGGCATCGCCGACCCGGGCCAGCTGGTCCAGCCAGGGGGCATGACCGCCCTCGATCTCGAGGATCGTGGCATTCGGGATCGCATCGGCGCTGGCCCTGCCGCGCGCGGGCGTCAGGATGGCGTCGTCGGTGCCCCACACGATGAGCGTCGGCACGGCCAGGTGAGCCAACTCGCTCGCCGTGAGCGCCACGTCCGTCCGGGCCGCGAACGGCGTCATCATCGCGCGGAACAGGCTCGCCACGCTCGGCGCGAACTCGTGCCGCTGGGAGGTGAGGTAGCCGATCTCGCTGATTTCGAGGGGATAGCCGTCGAGCACCCCGGCACCCAGCAGGCGTTCGATCGCGCGGTCATGGGCCCGCGCCGAGGTGGACAGGCCGAGCACCGCCGTCCCGACACCCGGAATCGAGGCCACTCGCATGCCGAATGTCGCCCTGGCCTGTGAGAACGCCCCGCCGGGCGCGCCGAGCAGCACCAGCCTGCGCAGCCTCTCAGGATGCGCGAGCGCGAGGTAGAGCGCAACCTGGCCGCCGAGCGAGTGGCCGGTCGCGTCCACGATGCTCAGTTGGAAGAATCCCAGAACCTCGTCGACCACCGTGACTGCCTGGTGGCGCAGGCCGACGCCTGCGGGCAGCACCTCGGCACCCGACAACCCGTGGCCCGGCCAGTCGACGGCCAGCACGCGACGATCCGCCAGGGCGGCGAGCAACGGCACGGCCATCGCGGTCACCGAGGCGATGCCGTGCAGGAGCAGGATCGGTGGCAGGGCGGCCACGGCATCCGATGCTCCGATCGCCGGGTACTCGACGACCCGCACGGTCGATCCGGCGGCGGTACGGATCTCGTGCTCGACCAGCGTGCGACCGTAGTGCGCCGCGAGGGCGAGTTCGGCGGCCCGCACCCTGGCGTCCAGGTGGGCGGGGTCGGCGGTGGCCATCAGCCCTTCCGGGCTTGGAGGGCGTCGATGAGCTGCGGCACCACGGTGAACAGGTCGCCGACGATTCCGAAGTCGGCGACCTCGAAGATGGGGGCGTCGCCATCCTTGTTGATCGCGACGATGGTCTTGGCCGTCTGCATTCCGGCCTTGTGCTGGATCGCCCCCGAGATCCCGACGGCGATGTAGAGGTTCGGCGAGACGGTCACGCCGGTCTGCCCGACCTGGTAGCTCTGCGGCACGTAGCCGGCGTCGACCGCGGCGCGCGAGGCGCCCACTGCGGCGCCGAGCGTGTCGGCAAGCCGATCCACCAGCGCGAAGTTCTCGGCAGAGCCCAGCCCGCGCCCGCCCGAGACGACGATCGACGCCGCCTGCAGCTCGGGCCGGCTCGACGCCTCGGTCGCTTCGTGCCGCGCCGTGACGCGGGTGGTGGGCACGTCGTCGCCTGCGACATCGAGGGTGCTCACGGCGCCGGCCGCGGCGGGTGCCGTGCCCTCGACCGAGTGCTGCCGCAGCGAGATGATCGGGATGCCGCGTGCCGCAGCCGAGGTGACGGTGTACGCGCCGCCGAACGCCTGCTGGGTCACGGTGATGTTCGACGACGCTGTGCCGTCGCCGCCCGAGCTCAACCCGACGGCGTCGCTCAGGTAGGCGCCACCGATCCGGATTGCGAGCCGGGCGGCCGCTTCCCGGCTCTCGAGGGAGGTGCCGACGAGCACGGCGCCCACGTCGCCCGCCCCGGCGGCCGCGGCGAGAGCCGCGACCTTCGGGGTGACGAGCAGCGACTCCGCGTCGGGCACGGTCGCCACGTGCACGGCGGCCGCGCCGAGCGCGCCGAGTGCCGATGCGAGCGCGGAGGCTTCGGTCGAGGTCACGATGACCGCATGCGGTTCGCCGAGCGTGGCGGCGGCGGCGAGGAGTTCGCCGGCGTTGGCGGCCGGCTTCGAATCGGTGTGCTCGATCAGCACCAGGATCTTCGACATGTCAGGGCTCCTCAGGTGACCTAGATGAGTTTCGCTGCGGCGAGGTAGTCGACCAGCTGCGTGGCAGCCGTTCCGTCGTCGGTGATGACGGTTCCGCCCGAGCGGGCCGGCCGTGGCACCACCTCGAGCACGACCGACCAGGAGTGGTCGGCGCCGGTGTCTGCGGCATCCAGCCCCAGATCGGCGACGGCGAGGGTCTCGACCGGCTTCTTCTTGGCCGACATGATGCCCTTGAAGCTCGGATAGCGCGCCTCGGCGATCTGCTCGGTCACCGACACCACGGCGGGCAGCGATGCGGCGACCTCGACGTATCCGTCTTCGGTGGTGCGCTCGCCGCTGACCTCGGTGCTCGACACGGTGAGGGTGCGCAGGTTGGTCAGCTGCGCGGCTCCCAGCCGCTCGGCGAGCATGGCCGGGACGGCGGCCGTGCGTCCATCCGTCGACTCGTTGCCGGTGATCACGAGATCGAAGCCACGGGGTGCCAGGGCCGCGGCCAGTGCCGCCGAGGTCTGCACGGCATCCGAGCCCACCAGGCCGTCATCGAGCAGGTGGATCGCCTTGTCCGCACCCATCGACAGTCCCTTGCGCAGCCCGTCGAGGGCGCCCTTGGGTCCCATCGTCACGACCGTCACCTCGCTGCCCGGATTCGCCGACTGCACCTGCAGGGCGATCTCGACCGCCTTCTCGTTGACCTCGTCGACGACCTCGTCCGAGCTGCGGTCGACCCGCATGGTCGTCGGGTCGATGCGCCGGTCTCCCCAGGTGTCCGGCACTTCTTTCACGAGCACTGCGATCTTCATGATGTTCCTCTTCGTCGAGCGAGTTGCGCGGGGCGGATCAAGCCTAAGTCGGCACGGCGGCGATGCCGGGCGAGATATTTAGTAGGAAGTCCTAGTAAATACTAGGACGTCCAGGTATTCTGGTGTCGACGGTCCGCGGCGACGCGGCCGTCACGTGCCACAAGCGCAGAAGCCCCACCGCTCAACAGCGAGGAACCCACGATGTTCACCCTCACCCGCGACCAGCAGAGCATGGTCGACGCCGTCCGAGATTTTGCCGAGAACGAGCTCGCGCCGCATGCCGCGGAGTGGGATGAGACCGGCCAGCTCCCGCTCGACGTGCTGCGTGAGGCGGGCGCCATGGGCCTCGGCGCGATGTGTGTCGATGAACGGTTCGGCGGATCGGGCCTGAGCCGCTCAGACGCTGTCCGGCTG